>Ga0307517_10003968_pt1 | contig 22922 bp, 16 predicted proteins | sample 23_EM_MG_FD_194515 | JGI IMG/M metagenome (GOLD analysis project Ga0307517, IMG submission 194515) | Populus trichocarpa ectomycorrhiza microbial communities from riparian zone in the Pacific Northwest, United States - 23_EM | ecosystem: Host-associated > Plants > Roots > Unclassified | place...
GAAGAAACAATCGGGACGAGAGGTGGTAAGATCCACGAGCCCTGACGTTCGGTGAGAAGGAACCGGCATCTGGGCGCGAGCGTCTTAGATCAGACGTCGTCAGGGCGGGAGAGTCGTAGATCAGACGCCGTCAGGGCGGGAGAGTCGTAGATCAGGCGACGTCAGGACGGGAGAGTCCTGGATGAGGCGGCGTCAGGACGGATTAGCGGAGCACCAGACGCAGTCAGGACGCACAGGACGTAGGGGTCCGAGTCCGGATGGCGTCAGGACGGATGGCGCCAAGTAACGCAAAGTCAGGACGCAACGTCGATCCGACGTTGAGTCCTGATTCGCGATTAGCGTTCCGGCGTCAGGTGCGTCAGACGCACGGAACGCAAGGAACGCAAGGTATTATTTTTGCTGATGCCGATGCACCAACCTCGTTTCATGCCGATGGTGTGCCTCCCCACATCCCACAGGAAACCACACCTGTCCCACTGCTACTTGTCGTATACGTGGCCGACCCTGCAGCCGTACCGTACTTAGGTGTGTGAACTGCCAAGGCCCACACAACACCCACACAGCACAATGCCCCTCCCACCCCAAGGTTGCTCAGGATGCGAACCCAGCAGGAGAAGAGGAGGAAATGACCACTTGATGACTATGATTTTTGTTATGGTTATTGCGTAAGACTTTGGTTTTACATTTTTATTTGTCCAAGAAGATGGTGATGGAGTTTCTTTTGTTATATTAATGGTTTTTCTAGGCCATACCTTACGGTGCATGCCGGAGTTTTCCTGTAGTTAAATACGAAATAAACTCACTGGATTTTATAAAAATATAAAAAATATCCGGCCGCGCGAGTACGTGGCTAAGGTTTTTTCATATTTTTTTTATAGAGAATACTGGGGGTCTAGGTGAAGTGATAGGTCTGAAGGTTCTTGAAATTGGTGGTGGTGATATTTAGGATGGATAAAAGGAGGGCTGGGGGTGGGGAGGAACGAGCGGAATACCTGGAGGCTTGGTGCATGCAAATGAAACAGCGGGATTGTTTCAGGTGGTGATTTTCCCGCCAAGGATCCGAAAATTACACAGTATTACTTATTCGTTCTCTTCGAGCGTTGAAATACTAAAGCATGCCGGTACTAGTACCGCACTGAATGCAAGGTCTTTCTGAAATGACAAGCACATATACTAGTACCCGTGTATGTAGTATCATAGTAAAACACATGACTTCCCCGAGTTATCAAAAAGAATCCAAGAAAAATAAAAACTAGACTTGTTCAGAGCGTTTGGAGCTTCATGGACCGAGACCCACTCGCGCAGCCTAGTGGTGGTCCATCATGCGCGAGATTTCAAGGTAAGCAGGAAACGGGGACAGGAGGGGCAAACGTGGACTGCTCGGTTGTCTTCTAGCCTAGTTGTGCCCATAAGGCCGCTGTTGTGGCCTCAGCATCTTGATCGTCATAGCCGTGTCGGGGTTCCTGCCGGTTGTGTAACTGCGCGCAGTGGCAGATCTTGCGCACGTCCCCTCCCTGCCCGACAGCTCGGCGCACAATACTGGAACAAAAAAAGACTCAACACCGTAAAATTGTAGGTAAAATTGTACGCAATAAACCAGTTTCAGGAAACCTAAGAGGCCCTTTGATATCTAAAAACACTTGAATTAAGTTTCGAGGTCACAGTGTGAACTCAAAATTAAAATCTGGCGTTGTGCTGTCTGGCATTTAGGAGACAAGCTGCAAGATTTACAACTGCGGGCGGTTACATACTCAGCAGGAGCCCCGGCACGGTTACCAGCCCAAGTAAACGAGATGTTCACCCACGCTCAGCAGCCGAGTGTGGTATACTGTGTCTTATTGTCAGAAATTTAGGGGATGGTTGGAAGGCCCCGTGGTATCCTTCTGGTTACACAAAAACCCCGCCTTTCCCCAGCCCCCCAGGAATCCCAGTGGTCGACCGACTCCATCATTCATCACCCACCATCCGCCCGTATCAATACAATATCCAAACCAGCGAAGAAGGAAAAATGCCCCAACTATTCAATAATAATTACAACTGTTTCAACACGACTAACATCAACCCTACAGTTGCCGATGACCGACCTCAAATCCTTGCCTGGCTCTCCCCACTAGATCCGAGGTTGCGCCATCAGGACATTCGGGACCGCAGAGTCGGAAATGTGGGCGAATGGATCTTAGAAGCCGAGGAGTTTAGAAGCTGGTACGCCGGTAGTGAGGACGGTAAAACTGATAACGCAGTCCTGTTTTTCTATGGAGGTCCTGGTGTTGGAAAAACCTACATTAGGTAACACGAATGAACCTCAATGAGCGGGAGAAATGTCTGGTGCTGACTAGCCGTGATTCTAGCTCGTTGGTGATAGACAACCTGTGTAATCAGGTTGAAGGACAAAATTACACAGTTACATGCTTTTATTTCGACTTCGCCGCCCGAAACGAGCAGTCCCCCGCCCACATACTAGGTTCACTTCTGAAACAGCTGGTTTTCGGAGTAGAGGAACTCCCGGAGGAAATATCAAAAGCATACCAACGCCGAAAAAATGCCATTGGGGGGCAGGGGCTGCAAACTTCCGATATTTCAAGAATGATGCAAATTATGTGTAGTAGAAGGCGCGCGTTCATATGCATCGACGCTATCGATGAATGTGCAACTGAACACCAAATTAAGCTTCTCGATTCGCTGGGTCAACTCCTCCAACAGTCTCCACGCACGCGAATATTTTTAACGGGAAGACCGCACATTCTACCTGAGATCGGAAAGCGTCTTGCTGGAAGAGTGACGAGCATACCCATAAATCCCAAGGGGGATGATATTGTCACATATCTTCGTAGCAGGCTGGCTGCGGACACAACCCCTGATGCGATGGACAATAATTTGGAGGCAGACATCGTGAAGAAAATTCCTAGCAAGATTGCGGAAATGTATGTTGAAGCGAGGACACTCCGGAAGCTCTCCTGAGCTGCCCACTAATAGACAAGTGTCCAGATTCCTGCTAGTCACGCTAAATATCGATGCGATCCTACAAGAGCCCACAATCCATCGCAGGCGGCAAAGGATCGGCGCAATGATCGATGGCTTGGGGTTGGAGAGTGTGTACGGTGAAACTTTAGGTCGAATAAAGGGACAGGGTGGGGCAAAAGCGGAGCTAGGAATTGCAGCTTTGATGTGGATCTCTTATTCCGAACGGCCATTGAAAGCCGATGAATTGTGTCACGCTCTCGCAGTCGAAATCGGGTCGCCGAATCTCAATACGGATAATGTTCCTTCAATAGGAATAGTGTTGACCTGTTGTCAAGGACTTGTGGCTGTAGACAAGGAGGCTTCCACGGTCAGATTAATCCACTTTACCCTTCAAGGGTACCTTAGAGCCCGTCCCGAGCTTTTTGGCACAGTTCACTCGACAATGGCGGAGACCTGCTTAAGTTATCTGAATTCACAACAGGTCCGGGCTCTTTCAACAAGCCCCGCTCCCGATCTCCAGGGCACACCTTTTCTTGAATATTCATCTCTCTATTGGGGTGTGCATGCGAAGGAGGACCTTTCAGATTGCGCGAAACTGCTTGCATCGAAGCTATTTGACGACTACGATAGCCATATATCCATTAGAACTTTCTTGAAAGCACAAGAAGGATGGTCATACGGTATCGATTTCGATAAGCCCCATCTCATGAGTGGCCTGCATTGTGCTTCACTCTTCGGGATTGCTGAGATTGTAAGTGGTTTGATAGAGGTAGAAGGTTGTGATATCAATCAAAGGGATTGTGTGGATCATACACCTCTCGTGTGGGCTGCTTTCAGAGGGCATGAGCGAGTGGTTGAAATCCTACTGAAGCGGGGCGATGTCGATCCCGACAAGCCGGGGGAGCTCGGCCAAACACCGCTCTGGGGTGCCGCTTGGAATGGGGACGAGCGGATGATGAAAATGCTTCTCGAACGGGACGAGGTCAACCCCGATAAGGCGGATAACAATGGCCGAACCCCGCTATGGTGTGCGTCTTTGAAAGGGCACGAGGGGGTGGTGAAAATGCTTCTCGAACGGGACGAGGTCAACCCCGACAAGCCAGATAGCGGAGGCGAAACACCACTCTTAGACGCTGCTTTGAATGGGCACGCGGGAGTGGTGAAAATGTTGCTCGAACGGGACGAGGTCAACCCCGATCAGGCGGATAACGAGGGCCGAACCCCACTGTGGTTTGCCTCTTTGCAAGGGCGCGAGGGAGTGGTGAAAATGCTGCTCGAAAGGGACGAGGTTAACCCCGATAAGCCAGGTAACGAGGGCCGAACCCCACTGTCATGTGCCTCACTCATTGGGCACGAGGGAGTGGTGAAAATGTTACTCAAACAGGACGGGGTCAATCCCGATCAGGCGGATAACGAGGGCCGAACCCCACTGTGGTGTGCCTCTTTGAAAGGGCACGAGGGAGTTGTGAAAATGCTACTTGAACGGGACGAGGTCAACCCCGAACAGCCGGATAACGATGGCGAAACACCACTCTTGGAAGCTGCTGCGAATGGACACCAGGGAGTGGTAAAAATGCTGCTCGAACGGGACGGAGTCAACCCCGATCATGCGGATAACGGGGGCCGAACCCCACTGTGCTGTGCCTCTTGCAGTGGACACGAGGGAGTTGTAAAAATGCTGCTCGAACGAGATGGGGTCAAACCTGATCTGGCGGATAACAAGGGCCAAACCCCACTGTGCTGTGCCTCTGGCGGTGGACACGAGGGAGTGGTAAAAATGCTGCTCGAACGGGACGGGGTCAACCCCAATCTGGCGGATAACAACGGCCGAACCCCACTGTGGTGTGCCTCTTGCGGTGGGCACGAGGGAGTTGTGAAAATGCTTCTCGAACGGCACGAGGTCAACCCCGAACAGCCGGATAACGATGGCGAGACACCACTCTTGGAAGCTGCTGCGAATGGACACCAGGGAGTGGTAAAAATGCTGCTCGAACGGGACGGGGTCAACCCTGTTAAGATTCCCGAAGGTTCCATACCTGATCGATAGTCGGAACACTGATGGGACATGGCTGAGGGGAATCGGGTTTCATAACGGTTGCACTATGAGCTAGTATGGTATCAGCGGAGGAATGATATGTCTGGTTGAGACGTTAGCTTAAGGAGGAACGTTTAGGATGTTTTAGGAATTGGCACTAGGGAAGACTAGTAGTTAGTGGTTGAGATTTACCAGGAGTTGGAACGCATATGGATCAGACTATGAAGGATAGGAAACAAAGGGCGGTATCAGGACTGTGCAGGATCACAGAAGGTTGAAGAAGTAGTGTTAGAGGATGAGACGAAATGGATAGAAATAGGGGAAAGAAGTTTCGGGAAACTTCTCAGGAGTTGGATGGTATGGGAAGATAGGAGAGAATAGCGGAGCATGTTGTGGAGGAAAGGTTCTTTCTGTAAAAGACAAGATTGTGTATATATAGGACACGTCCGGAGACGCAGAAAAGAATAAGAATCCCAAGAAACTCTCAACTCATCATAGCTCAAACCTTTTTAGGTTATGAGCCCGGATCGCGCCAGACAATAGCCCTTCTCTACGCATCTTTTCCCATTCCCTATCTTTGCCAAAATCTCATAACCTGCTCCTCTCCAGACCTTTCACTTTTATCGTGCCCTTATGGCTAGTACACGATCAGCGGCAGCTGCCAGTGCTGCAGCAGCCTCAACTACAACAAACCCCATTGCCTCCACTGCTCTCCACCCATATACCTCACTAAGTCACTCGATTGAAAAATTGGATGGATCTATGGCGACGGGAAAAAGCAACTATGTTGCTTGGAAATTCCGTGTACTCCGTATACTAAAAGAGAAAGGACTTGCCAGCGCACTGGAGGAGGCCGTAAGCGATGACTCCTCTGCCGACAGTGGTACTACAGAAAGGGTCAATGACCAGGCATTCACCATAATCTCACTCAACATACGTGATTCCCAGATCCCTCATATTCAATCTGCTAGGAATGCCAAGGAGGCATGGGATGCGCTTGCCAAGGTTCACCAAGGAATAGGCTCGAATGGACGAATGGTTCTGATGCAGCGATTGTGGAGTCTACACTTAAAAGAAGGTCAAGATATGTCAGTGCATCTCAACAGTTTCAAAGAACTGTCCACGCAGATTGCCAACCTGTCTTCAAATGGAATTGGGATACGAGATGGCGATCTGGTATCAATGCTCAGCCTATCACTTCCCCAGTCCTATGAGCCATTAATCATGGCTGTACAATCCCGAGCAGACACAATTACATTCGACTTTCTCGCAGGAAGACTCCTCCAAGAAGCGACAAGAAGACAAGCAGCCAATAGCACAAGCCCTGACCCAAGCCCACAACCCTTGTCCGCAATGGCCGTCCACCCAGGGTTTCGCTCTAGCGGACAACTAGGGCGAGGAAATTATCGGAAGGGATACCGCGGGTTTTCCAGAGGAGGTCTTGGTAGAAGTGGGAGAGGGGGTTCTTCTGGTGGATTTAGAGGGCGAGGAAGCAGTGACGGAGGAGTGACTGGGCGATGCCACTACTGTAATAAGGAGGGTCATTGGAAGAATGAATGTCTCAAACGAAAGGGAGACTTACAGAAGGGCACGAGTGGTGGGCATTTAGCATTTATGGGTCTGTCAAGTCGGCACAACGAAATATCCAATTGGATAATTGACTCTGGTGCATCACGGCACCTTACCGCAGATCGAGACCTTTTCCAAGACTATGTTAATATCATTCCGACTGCAATAACAATTGGAAACGGGAAAGAGATTACTGCCGTAGGCCAGGGAAACATTACTATCCCAACAACCTCAGGCTCAGTACTGCTTGCTGCCGTCCTGCACGTCCCCGAGATCGGTAGCAACCTCATCAGTGTTGCAAGTATCGTTGACCAAGGCTTTCTTGTAGAGTTTACAAAAACTGCTTGTTTCGTCAGCAAAGGCAATATATTACAGGGAATAGGAAGCAGGCAAGGAAATATATACTACCTAGGAGGGTTGCAAGAAGTAGCGTTAACGGGAAAATCGCGAACGAGTGATTGTACATCACAGGAAATTTGGCACCGACGGTTGGGCCATCGATGCCTAGGCAAGCAAGCTACGGAGAATATCGAAAAGTCAGTAACAGGATTCGAAATTCTAAAGGCCCCGGAACCTACCCCCAGGAGCAGAATTTGCAGTGTTTGCGCGGAAGGAAAGCAAACACGACAAGACCTTACGGGAGAAAGGAAAAAGTGCGAGGAGATATTGCACACGGTGCACACGGACATATGTGGTCCAATGGCGGTCGCTGGTCTCCTGGGAGAAAGGTATTTTGCGACATTTATCGATGAACGATCGGGGCGGATTGCTATCGCACTATTAAAGCACAAGTCAGATGTTTTCGACAGGTTTAAGGATTATCAGGCCAAGGTAGAAACAGAAACGGGGAAGAGAATTAAGTTTCTGAGAAGTGACGGGGGAGGAGAATATACTGGAAATATCTTCCGGAACTATCTTGCGCAAAAAGGGATTACGCAACGGATTACCCCACCGTATACCCCAGAGCATAATGGGATAGCTGAACGTGCTAACCGCACCATTATGGAAATGGTTAGGTGTATGCTGTTCGACGCGAAAATGGGACCTGAATTTTGGGGTTATGCGGCTCTTACAGCTGTTCATATTGTCAACCGGCTTCCGGGAAGTACCCACAATAACGAAACACCTTTCAAACTCTGGTTTGGAGTACCACCATCTATCAGCCATCTACGGATTTTTGGATGTACGGCATATAGGCATATTCCAGCGGCAAACCGAAGCAAGCTTGACCCTCGGGCTCAGAAATGTCGGTTGATTGGATATACGGAGGAGAGTGGTAGTCGGGTTTACCGTGTCTATGATGAAGAAACGCAACAGGTAATAGTGACACGGGATGTTGTATTCGAGGAGGAAGCAAGCGAAAAATCAGCGCAGTTTGACCCAGACCGGAATCTGGCAATCGAGGAAGAGGAAGTTCCCATTGATATTCAAGAATCACAAATGGATACCGCTTTCAGGGAAGGAATAGGAATGACACGCGAAGATCCCGCACTATCGCTAGAAGAAGAAGGTGCAACTATTGGAGACCCCCTACCACCGATTGATCCTGACGAGAATGGGGGTTTAGTCAACACTTACGATCAAGATACTATTGTCGTGAGACCTCCGCCTATAGCAAGGGGAAGCAACCAACCTGAGAGTCAACAAAGCCCAACATCGGAGTCCACCTCCCGCAAATCACGGCGACTAAACCCTCGACCGGACATGTTTGGCCATGGGGCTGGCCCTGCCTATATGGCCATTATGGAAGAACCGGCTACCTTAAAGGAAGCCCTACAGAGTGAGGAAGCAGCCCAATGGCAGCTGGCCTGGGAAAGCGAATTGGCCTCGCTGCGAAAGAATGGAACCTGGGTAATCGACCAGGTTCCCAGAAATCGAAATGTTGTTGGCTGTCGGTGGCTTTTTCGACGAAAGGAAGATGGGCGATTCAAAGTCCGCTTGGTTGCGAAGGGGTATTCACAAGAGCAGGGTATTGACTTTAAGGAAACCTTTGCACCAGTGGCAAAGTTCACAACACTAAGAGTACTGTTAGCTCTGGTTGCGGAAAACGATTGGGAGCTCCACAGTATGGATGTGAAGACGGCATTTCTCAATGGCGAGTTGGAGGAAGAAATATTCATGGAGTGTCCGGAGGGTGTCCAAGAGCTGCGAGAGCCAGGTCATGCCTGCCGGCTCGTCAAGGCAATATACGGTCTACGCCAATCACCACGCGCTTGGTACCAAAAACTAAATACCTTTTTTCATAACCACGACTTCCATCGCAGCTCCCAGGACTATAGCCTCTATATTAACTACGACAAGCGCATTCTGGTTTTGGTTTACGTTGATGATCTTGTGTTGGCCGCTGCCGAGATGGAGGATATTGGTTGGATCAAGGCGTGCCTGACAAGAGAATTTGAGATGACGGATTTAGGAGAGCTGGAGACTTTCCTCGGACTTCAAATCAAGCGGGATAGGAGTAAAGGGTTACTGACGGTTGGTCAACAGAATTACATTGATCGAATCCTCCACCGTCATGGGATGCAGGATTCCCGGCCGTCACTCACCCCTCTCGATCCGAATCTTCGCCTTTCAGGCCACACCAGTAACGAAGCCTCCATATCTGAAGACCAAGACATCAGCATAGAACACTACCAGTCTGCGGTAGGGTCACTCATGTACGCTATGCTAGGTACCCGACCAGACCTAGCATATGCTGTCGGATTAGTTAGCCAATTCAATCATTCCCCCAAGGCAGAGCACTGGATTGCGGTAAAACGAATTTTCCGTTACTTGGTACGAACCAGGATGTTCGTTCTCGTGTATGGTACATGTAATCGGACCGGTGGTTACTCGGACGCGGATTGGGGATCGGAAAATGATCGAAAGTCAGTAGGTGGATATCTGTTCTTACTAAATGGGGGCGCCATATCATGGGCAAGTAAGAAACAAAAATCAATTGCGCTCTCGACTACAGAAGCCGAATATATGGCGATGACGCAAGCAGCAAAAGAGATTCTCTGGCTTCAAGTCCTTCTGGATGAGATCGGAGCCTTCAAGCATATTAGCCCCATCTCTACACTCTACGCAGACAACCAAGGAGCCATCGCACTTGCTCGGAACCCAGAATATCACGCACGCACAAAGCATATTGATATTCAATATCACTTTATACGAGACCTTGTCACCTCCGCAAAGCTCGACCTTCGCTTCTGTCCCAGCAGTGACATGATTGCCGATATCATGACAAAGTCACTTCCCCGAGCAACACACGAGAAGCACACCCAGGCAATGGGGCTAATTGGTGAAGCAGGGTATGGAATGCTTCGTGAGGGGGCGTGTTAAGATTCCCGAAGGTTCCATACCTGATCGATAGTCGGAACACTGATGGGACATGGCTGAGGGGAATCGGGTTTCATAACGGTTGCACTATGAGCTAGTATGGTATCAGCGGAGGAATGATATGTCTGGTTGAGACGTTAGCTTAAGGAGGAACGTTTAGGATGTTTTAGGAATTGGCACTAGGGAAGACTAGTAGTTAGTGGTTGAGATTTACCAGGAGTTGGAACGCATATGGATCAGACTATGAAGGATAGGAAACAAAGGGCGGTATCAGGACTGTGCAGGATCACAGAAGGTTGAAGAAGTAGTGTTAGAGGATGAGACGAAATGGATAGAAATAGGGGAAAGAAGTTTCGGGAAACTTCTCAGGAGTTGGATGGTATGGGAAGATAGGAGAGAATAGCGGAGCATGTTGTGGAGGAAAGGTTCTTTCTGTAAAAGACAAGATTGTGTATATATAGGACACGTCCGGAGACGCAGAAAAGAATAAGAATCCCAAGAAACTCTCAACTCATCATAGCTCAAACCTTTTTAAACCCCAATAAAGCGGATAACGAGAGCCGAACCCCACTGTGGCATGCCTCTTTGCAAGGGCGCGAGGGAGTGGTGAGAATGCTGCTCGAACGAGACGGGATCAACCCCGATCATGCGGATAACGGGGGCCGAACCCCACTGTGCTGTGCCTCTGGCGGTGGACACGAGGGAGTGGTAAAAATGCTGCTCGAACAGGACGGGGTCAACCCCAATCTGGCGGATAACAACGGCCGAACCCCACTGTGGTGTGCCTCTTGGAGTGGGTACGAGGGAGTTGTGAAAATGCTTCTCGAACGAGACGAGGTCAACCCCGAACAGCCGGATAACGATGGCGAAACACCACTCTTGGAAGCTGCTGCGAATGGACACCAGGGAGTGGTAAAAATGCTGCTCGAACGGGACGGGGTCAACCCCAATAAAGCGGATAACGAGAGCCGAACCCCACTGTGGCATGCCTCTTTGCAAGGGCGCGAGGGAGTGGTAGAAATGCTGCTCGAACGGGATGGGGTCAACCCCGATCATGTCGATACTGGGGGCCAAACACCACTCTTTGGTGCTGCTCGGAATGGGCATGTGGGAGTTGTCAAAATGTTTCTTGACAGGGACGAGGTCATCCCTGATAGGCTAGCTAACAACGGCCTAAACCCACTCTCGTGTGCCGCTTCGAACGGGCACGCAGAGGTTGTCAAAACCCTACTCGAGCGGGGCGACGTTCACCCCGATAGGCCAGACAACAACGGCCGAACACCGCTCCGGCTTGCCTCCTGCAACGGACACGAGGAAGTGGTAAAGGTTCTTCTCAAACCGGACGTGGCCCGCCCCAACAAGCCACACAGCGACGTCCAGGCCTCACGCTGGGCTGCGGCTTGGAAAGGGCACCTAGGAGTGGTGAATATTCTACTTGCATGGGAAGAGGCCAACCCCGCGAAACCCCAATAGGGCGGCCGGATGCCACTCGTACGCTGCCGGGAATGTGAACTCTGGTTTGACGACAATGGCTCTCGGGAGTGGTGACGTCGACCCCAGCAAACTTGACGAGTACAGCCAATTGCTACTTGGACTGGGTACTCGGCGGGGCCTTGCGGCGGTGGTCTTGCTTCATTTTTTCACTTTACTTTGATTTCATTTCTCCCTTTTCTTCCATCAAGTTAGAGGGTAGACCTGAGTGTTGTTCGGATAATAGAGGGGATAGGAATACGAACCACGAGTTTTTCTGAGCGCTCAAAGTGGTATGGGAGTTAGAGTTAAAGAAGGAGCAGTTGTTATTTGTTTCCACTGGACCTGGCCCAAGGAAGGCAATTCTTGTATGATAGGATAGGAGGGCAAGCATCAATAGAAAATGTTCACGAGATATGAGAAAGGTGGGCGACCGACGGAGTGGCGGTTTAACTTGCAGTATATTAAAGAAGAGAAAGGTAATGCCATCTTAAAAATTGCCAGGTTTTGCTCCCGAATTTATCAGCATGTTGCTCAGCTTCACTATCTATATCGCATAAGTAATATCCTTCAGCGTCAGTCATGATTGATAATATCTATAGAGGTGCTTACTTACCAGCTCTATTTGAATTCAACATTTCCTGGAAGAACCCTATCTTGATAGGGAGCACGTAATAATTTCGCCTCTCTACGGCTAGTTTGAAAATTTGAGGCTGCGTCTCAGAGCTTGGCCATCTGGAAGTTCAGAGGGGGTGGTAGCTGATTGCCTACTAATTCGGGGTACATCATATCAAGCTATGCGGGGGCTTGAAGATACCCCTCGGTGGATGCTGGAAAATCCGACCTCCCGAGTTTGCTTAGAATAGAGAGTGGTGTCTAGTGCACTTGAACATCGAATGAACATCCTATTAGGAGAGGTTTGGCATCCCATTTGCTTCTCCCGAACTGTTTTGCTAAAATATTTTTCTTAGATGTGATGAGGTGGCTCTTATCCACTCCCAGATTGATCCCGCATGCGGATACCTAGTGGTCCGCCACCCAAACTCCCTCTTTGCCCACTGTTAGTGCCCCTCGCCCTGCCTCTGTCTCAAGGTTGTGTCTTAAGGTCCTGCTGGTCCCTAGTTTTCAGAGACAAGGCCGCGGCCCTAATATCCACTTCCCTGCGCATCAGCGACCACACTATTGAGGTTGACACCCCCTTCACTCCCTCATGACCCTCTGCTGTGTTGGAGAACTGGAAATTTAAGCCCTGCCTTAAAGCTTCAAGCTTCGTTAGCAGAAAGGAGATAAAATTGCGCTAACTCTCTTGTCAAACGAATCTCTAATCTTCCTAATCAATAGCAACCCTATAGGCAAACCGAGCGGGGCTATTAGTTGCGCGGGAGCAAACCTGGCGGAACCCGAATTATTCCGTGGGAGGATCGCCATCCGCTGAACAAGCGGGGTAGGAAAACCTACGTGGGAGACTTTTTGTGGTATGTAAAGATTGGGCATGTGTATTTTCAAGTACTATATCGCTCCACTCTCGAAAATCTCTACGCTAACTTAGAGGCTAACGGAAGGCTACATTCTCGGCCCCTGCCACCGCTGCCACATAGTCTACCTGGGCCAAATAGAGAAAGGGGTGAAGAACCGTATGTTATGTTCATGAAGTCAAGGAGGATCAACAGAAAGGATTCTTTGGGCAGGATGCATTCGACACTAGGGAGCGGGTCGGGGGCGCCAGGGGTTAGGATTGGGGATGTTTTGGGGTTTGGCACCATGGGGAGAGTATGGATGAGGACTGTTTGGTGGGCCATTCAAGGATTGCATGAAGACCTTTATAGTGAACCTCTCCACCCGCTGCGCACTTCCCTACCACATACAGAGCCAGCGTGTATCCGCCTTAGCAGTACTTACTACCTCCCTATTCGGTTTATTTTGTTCATTTGTTATATAGTACTGGGACAAAAGGGGGTTCGTCCGGTACCCTTTTTGCACCAAAAATAGACATTTTTAAATAAACAATTCTCAACACTGCTTATATGAAAACACTTGAAATATTTCCATCAGCTAGGGAACCACTCTCTATTGTAACCTCTGCAATTAGAAGTGTAAGGAATCAAAGCTGTCTTCGTTGTTCATGATTGCGTCGGTGAGTGTGAAAGTGACTTAAATTTTTGAATGGGGGCTCCATACAAAATGGTACATGGCAACCGATACCAGTACTTAAACAATCATTTCTCCATCACTTGGTAATATTTAAGGATTCTGTAACATCCTTCATGTTATCTACAGGTTTGCTGATGCAAGAACAAATTTTCGCTGATTGTTATAGACGTTGCGCAGTGAGAGACGGTGGTGAAGATGGGCACTTTTGGTGCAAAAAAGGGCATCGGACGAACCCTTTTGTCCAGGCACTGTAAAATGGTATACTTGTGTGTACGAATGTGAATGAGAAGCAATATTATCAATAGTTAAACCCGTGTTGACTTTATATTGAAGGGTGAATTTTCTGATAGCAAACGTTTGAAGAATATTGGTACTGAATTTCGAAGCAAGCGTGTATACCAGACCCACCATGTCCCACATGCCCAATGTCAAGGCTGAAGGGAACTAGATTAAAGAAACAACTGCAAAATTGTTACCCTACATCCCTTTCCAAGTATTAAGCAATAACCTATCCAACCTTCTATATATCGAGGATTTTCCCGCACCCATGCACTGTAATTCCTACCCAAAAAAGGAAAGTGTACATGGGATCCTGGTGATAGCGCCACCGTAGTCACATAACCAGTCAATCTCCCTAGTTCTAAAACTGCGCGACTAAGAAGCAGGACCTACAAAGAGGGGAAGAGAATGAAGATAGTAGTTTTTGAATTCTCCATAAGAATTGCATTCTTCAATTGGTTAAGGTAACCGGTAGCTGAATAGATGCCCGGGACATGACTTGCAGAGTATCCTGGAGAAGAACAACGTTCATGTATGCTATGCCCAGTAGTGTATGCGTACTGGCACTTGAGGGCAAGGATCAGATCTGCCAATTACCGTAAGAACTGGAATAATTGAACCTGACTTTTGGACGTTGGAGTTGCCTTTGCTGGTAAGGTCAACTATTTTTTTTGTCTTTTTTGTCTTAAGTACGGGGCTGAGGGGGCAAGTTTTCGCAGTGCTCTCGAGCCCCTATCCAAGAGAGGGAATTTCAGACCTCTTAGCGCGAGATTCAATTATTCCAGTTCTTACGGTAGTTGGACAAAAAAAGGCTAAACCGTGGTACTACAACCCTGGTATCGGGGGTGAAGCATAAGGGTGTCGGAGATCCTCTGACAGGCCCCTATGCCTTCTCAACAACTCAGAGAGCACTATATTGTTTTTTTCGTATGAAACTCCACGGTAGGGTGAGGTCATGAGATCGTACCTGGTGGGAAACAAAAGCGATTACCGGTGAATGATGTATGGAACCATGTATTATACCGGCTTCCTTTAGGGGTGTGTATTTACGCACACAATCCCGTTAGAGAGAAGAAGAGATATACCCAGAAACTAGCCACTTCCTTCACACATCTATCTTGTCATCAATCCCTTCGGGGCGGGAAAAAAATATTTCCCGAAACCAATGTAGGGTTGGAACAACCCATTGCCAATTGGGCAAAGCTCGGAGGAACTAGCAGGGGGTTGTGGGAGGAAGGTTCAGGGGGTTGCTTAGAGGTCATAGCTCACCACCCATGGAGATGAGAGCCACCAGCACATATAGGACCATCGACTCCCAGGTGTTCGGATCCTCGAAGCTCACAACAACTCGCATTCTCCGCTGCCAGCTCGCTACAGCTCGCCTTCTTTGTTTTCACTCAGCCTTCAGGTTTTCTGGCTTCCGCTCCAGCTCATGCATTCTTATTTTTCGCGTCCCTCTACTACGCGTTTTTTGTTTCTCTTCGAACTCTCAACCGATTTCTCCTCCTTCTTACGTAGTTATCATCTGATACTCTTTCCCCTCCAAGTTACCACTTCCTACCCTATGTTGGAGAATTCCGATTTTAGGCTGCTCACCACATGCATACTTTCGTTCCTGTATAAGGCCAAACACATTTACGCTATTGTTAACACAATGGTTGCTTCAACAGCGTTTCACCACTCTTAGCTTCTTGCGATCAAATGTGACCACCTTGCATACCTGAGGTGACACAATCAAACACCGATTGCTGGATGACGAAACACGAACGACAGTCAATAGCCAAACATCTACGATACCAATGGCCATCAACACGATCTGAGGCATCCAGCATAACTGCACCCTCAGTCAAACACCTCTTACCTCGGATATATCTTCGCAAAGCGAAACAGAAGGACCACCGACAGATGGAAAGTGGGAGAAGAATCCGGCGTGCGCAGGAAGTATGCCAGGGACGAAGGTACTTTGCAGATAAGGATATAAGGCAGTCTGTTCGTCCCTTTGCTCTGAGAGAAAGCCGTAGAGAAAACTAGTGGCGAGTGGAAAAGGGGGCGCTTCCAGACGCACAGCGATCTCCCTTCAGATAAAACCCACACAATAGCGAAACTCATTCCATACATTTCGGTGACCAACCCAGAGGCTAAAACACAGCGAGCGATTCCAGACGAAACACAAAGCTAAGACCAGCGAGCACAAGGAGCAGCATCAACAAGGGATTCTTCCATCCTCCATGTTCAATCCGTTCCAAATACTACAATACCGGTTTACGCCTTTTCATGCCCCCCTTTGGCACCGAAGGCCAACTGCCCCTCCACCAATCACAAGCGTATTTCTCATAAAGAAACACCTCGTCTATCGAAATGTATGCCTCTAGGTTATATTGGGGCCCGGGATCAATACTGAGCACTATCTGCGGTTCTCAGATTCTCCTACGGAGGAGATTGCTCCACTACTCAAATCCAATATCTTACGAGATTCTTTCTACTACTCCTCCGGCGCAAAACCCAAGCCGAACCGAAGTAGCTATTTTCTCGTTTCCAGGTGCACAGTCAGCAGGCTACATTCCTAGACACAGGTAGTATGACCAACCTAGAGGGGAAGTACAACTGATGCATGCTTCTACATATACTTCGCAGCTTGAAACAAGTAGTATTCCGAAGGAAACCCCATCTGTCTTCCGAGAGCAGAGAATGGCGGTTGGGGGACAAGAACCATGACTAGTGTTCGTTACGGGACGGGGCGGGGGGGGTTTTCACTCGCCAGACCCCGCCCTTACACGGGGCCGGGGGGGTATCTTTCGGGTAATCCCCGCCCTGCCCCGGTCAGGGGCCCGCGCACACTCATTCCCTGGACGTGGCCCGGTTTGTTACCACCTATTTTTAACGGGGACCCATCTGGGGTATGGGTGGGGCGGGGGCCTGAGCAGGGACAGGGGCAGGGAATGCTGAAAAAGACACCCCGCCCCAGGCCGTTGAGTGGGACGGGGCGGGGAAAAGGGCCAGGGGCCAGGGGCCCGCGTTTTTCGGGGCCCCGTCCGCCCCGTAAGAACTCTAACCATGACTGCCGGATATCATGAAGATACCACAGGCATTCATCTTATTACTGCTCATATCGGCATATATAGACATTTTGAACCAATCGGAAGAGGTCTTAACATTTTGCAGAGGGGAGTCTTGAAATACACATCAATCTGCAGTCTTCCACACACCTGCTTAACAATATCACGCCATTTCCATCGGTTTTCATGGAACATCCACAGTCAGCTTTCCCTATTTTCTATCCAGTTGGGTGAATCATCAACCTCTCTTCTTGCAATAATCACCATATGGCCAGCCATGTTGAATTCACCGATCCCATCCCTAGCACCTTTCACGCTGACTGGTTGGCCGAGCACAGAAGATATCATGGCATATATTTGCTTGAGACTAGACGAGAGGAAACTCCAGAAGCTCGCAAGGAGAACTAAGAGGCAGACGTTCTAGAGAGAATTCCTGAATCGATATCAGAACCATTTCTACTGCTTCGCTTAAAACTTGAATGCAACCCTACAAGAATCAGCAATGGCATGAAGACAAGACATCTCAAGGAAAATGACCAGTGGATCAGAGTTGGGAGATGTTTACAGGGAAAAGATTGAGCAGATAAAAGTGGAAGAAGTAAACAAATCAAGCATTGGGATTGTAGTGTTGATTTCAATCAGTGATGCCAAAAAGCTCTCACAAGGAGATGAGCTCCCACACGCCTTTACAGTCCAGCTAGACTCTGCAGATTCCAATTGGCTCACCGGCTATACACTGACCAAAAGAGCTCCTCCTTCTACTACAACAAAGCCATAAGATACTATGCAAATTGCCCGGGCAGCTGCCCACACTTCTACCACAATAGTACCCTCTATTACTCACCTAGCCAACCAGGCATAACTTTTCCAAATATGACCTTTCTACTTAATACTTCTTACTTCGCTGGTCCGCAGACCACTATTCTACACAACCTAAACTCTCTATTACCCACTCCGCTAGGAGGCCACACTTTTCTCAAAATAGACTGCACTTTCTACCACGCCAGCAGGTCATAGTTTTCTACTACAAGGAATAAGATACCCAGATTCTATAACTGTTCCCAAGGAGGCTGGACGTCTTCCTGCCAAAATAGCCCTCTTATAAATTGTAACAGGGTTATTCCTGTCTAATCAAAATATATAGGACCGGCGATAGCCGTGCTAGCGCTGGTGTTAAGGGAGGCTTCAAGGGACCGGTAGCTAGAAGGATAATAGTTGAAGGACAAATTCGACTCAGGGATTGCCGTTCAACCAAGTGTATTCTTAGACTAAAGGTCTGTCGAAGTCTGCTGTCTCCTACTAGCCAGGAGACTGGTTTAAATACAAAACCCAAGAGCGATAGCCTTCCTGCATCAGCAAAAATAGTGCCCTGCATTCTGTGCGTTCTGTGCGTCTGGCGCACCTGACGCTGGAACGCCGATCGCGAATCAGGACGCAACCGCCCTACCACACCACACATCAGACGCAACCTGACGCAGCACCTAATCCTCAGGACGCACCAGACGCCGCCCCTCTTCCTTAGGGCGCCCCAGACGCAACACCTAATACTCAGGACGCTATCTGACGTAGCACCAAATACTCCGGATTCCACCTGAACCGAGACCACATCTTCCTGAGATAAGCGAAGGGTCCCCCCTTTACCTTTTTCTGACCTGGGTGACAATAGATTTCATACCGTCAAACTGTTAAATTTACTACTAGTAGTCTTCTATTGTTCTAATCTACAGGCCAATTCACAGAGAAACACTAAGTCATGAGAAGCCTTCCGAGCCTGACACTTTCATCCTGTACCCGGGACCCTGTAGCTCAATGGGGAATTGGCGCCTCAGGACGTATCCTATACCACACCGTAGCTGGCGTCGAGCCCAACAATCCCCCGCTATCAGATTCAGGATCGGAGCTGTGGTTGTGGAGGAACCTGCCATCGAGCTCTGGGACCCGAGAAAGACCACTCTCAGAAGGGTTGGCGGATTCATGGGTTCTGATGCGACAGAGACGTACCTTATACTGCCGCGTAGCTGGCGTCAGGCCCAACAACCTCCCGCAATCGGATCCCGAATCGGACAACTGGTTGTGGGGGAATCGGCTATCGAGTCCTGGGATCACCAGCACACTATTCAGTAGTATAACCTCATGAATAAATATCGCGGGGGGAGGTATCCTATATCATTGTGAAGCCTGTTGCATGGCCAACAACCTCGGGCAAAGAGGAACAGAATCCGTCCACCGGTCACTGAGTAATTTGCCGTCGAGTAAAATATCGCCAGGGCTCCTATAAGGATCCGCTCCACAGAAGACAGCTATTTCCTGGGCTTTGATGCGACAGAGACGTACCTTATACCGTTGGAAAGCCGGCGTCAACCCCAACAACCTCCCACAAAGAGCATCAAGATCCGTCCCGCGGTTGTGGATTAATCCGCCGTCGAGTAAAACATTGCCAGCTTGAGACCTTATAAACCCTCCACAGAAGACAGGGAATTCCTGGGTTCCGATGCGACAGAGACGTACCTTATACCGTTGGGAAGGTGGCATCAGGCCCAACAACCTCCCGCAAAGATGATCAAGATCCATCCAGCGGTTGTGGTGTAATCTGCCCGCGAGTAAAGTATCGCCAGGGCTACTATAAGGATCCTCTTCACAGAAGACAGCGATTTCCCGGGCTTTGATGCATCAGAGACGTACCTTATACCGTTGGAAAGCTGGCGTCAAGCCCAACAACCTCCAGCAAATGGAATCAAAATACGGCCATCAAGTGTGGAGATATCTGCCATCGATTAAAATATCGCCAGCTTAATACCTGAAACACTCTGCACAGAAGACAGGGATTTCATGGGTTTCGATGCGACAGGGACGTAGCCTAGACCGTTGCGTAGCTGGCGTCGAGACAAACAACCTCCCGCAATCGGATTCAGGATCGGAACGGTGGTTGTGGAGGAATCTGCCATCAGGTTCTGGGATCGCCGGGGTATCTATAAAAACAACTCTCACAAGGGTCAGCGATTTCCGGGGTTTTCATGCCACAGAGACGTCCTTTATATCGCTGCGTAGCTGGCATCGAGCACAACGATCTCCCGCAATCAGATTCAGGATCGGAGCAGTGGTTGTGGAGGAATCTGCCATCGAGCTCTGGGATCGCCAGGGTACCTATAAAGACAACTCTCACAAGGGTTAGCAACTTCCTGAGTTTTGATGCCACAGAGACGTCCTTTATCCCGTTGCGTAGCTGGCGTCAGGCCCAACAATCCCCCGCAATCAGATCCAGGATCGGAGCTGTAGTTGTGGAGGAATCTGTCATCGAGTTCTGGGATCGCCAGCACCCCACCTGATTCAGCCCTGTACCTTGATGAATAATATCCCTCTGGGGATGAATCTTATACCGCTGGATAGCGGGCATCGAGCCCAGGAACTGCCAAGTGTCAGATTCAGGATTGATTGTCTGGCTGTGGTGGAGTGTTGCAGCTGTGGCCCGGGAGTGTGGATGTTGTCATGGTGTGTTGTGATGAAAAGACTCAGAGTGTGTCGCGTCGCATCCAGTTTGAGGCTAAGTGCCGAGAAACCACCAGGAACTATGCTAGACTTGAGAGTGTTATGGCTATCACTCGCTTTCAGACTGGAGTGAGCTGGCATTTTCACTGATTGAAAGATGATGTTCTGAAAATAGAACTCTGAGTGCCAGGGCCAGTGTGACTAGGGGTCTTTAGCGCAAATTTAAGATTAAGGGTAGGATAGCTTTCTCACCAGGAGCCAGCACTAACTATATTTTCTTTGCCAAGAAATACTCCTTACTCACATGTGGGCTAGAAGACAGAGAAGACAGAAAGGACAATCAGGGGTTGAGTGAATCCTGATGTGCGATGGTGTTGAGGTTTAAGTCAGGATGGAGGGGAGGCAGGGTTGCTTAGTTGCGTGTGTCCGGACGGAACCCAGTGTAGACAAGGGTCTCGGGACGCACCAGACGCAACCAGATGTGGCGTACAGGTACAGGACGCAGGGGACCTACAGGACGCCGAGTCCCTGTCAGGACGCAACACTACGGTATCTGACACCGACCACCTTTTTGCTGATGTGCAATCACGATCATTACCAGTAGCTGCGCACATACCGGAATCCTGTCATCCTGCAAGACCAAAGAAAAAAACATAGCTCAGCCTCCACTCGTGCTACATGACCATTCCATACCCGGAATCCTAAATATAAACTTCCAGCAACGGAAACCAACCACAGCACTACGATAGCATAGCCTGTCTGACTCAGAGACTCTGGCGAAGCTGAAATCAAATCAAATAAAACAAATATAAATTAACTAAATATAGGAGATCCTGCACTGCCCCCTCCTGTGTACCGTTACCGGAACATGTACATATGTTACCTAAATTCTTCAGCCAGCAGGCTATGCATTTCCCAAAATAGACCCTTCTATCCTCTGAGCCAGCAGGCCACAGTTTCCTACTACAAGGATGCGATAAGATATTCTAATACTATAAATGTTCCGCAGAGAACCAATCATCCACCCATTACCATGGTGCTCTCTTCAACTCTTCCGCCAGCAGGCCACGCTTTGCCCACCATAGACCTCTCGACTAGATACCCTAATCTCTGAGTATTCCTTGGGCCAGCCGACTACCCTCTCTGCTCTATATATACTCTCTATTATCCACCTAGTTGAGTGGTTCAAACTCTGCAGGCAGCCAGTCTTAGCGTTGATGCCCTATGGCTCCGCATATTCCCTATTCATCGGTTTGTACCCTAGAGCGTCCCTATTGTCCAGACTCTGGTGTCCCTGTATACATATGGGTGTTTCCGGTGTCTTCGCTATCTCTTCTATTTCTGCTCTCAGGTTGTAACATGTGTACATATTCCGGTAACGGTACACAGGAGCGGGCAGTGCAGGATCTCCTATGTTTAGTTGATTTATATTCAGTTTATTTCATTTGATTTCAGCTCCGCCACTGTCTCTGAGTCAGACAGGCTATGCTATCGTATTGCTATGTTTAGTTTGCTTTGGTGGAAGTTTATATTTAGGATTCCAGACATGGAATGGTCATGTAACACGGGTGAGGGCTGAGCATTGTTTGTTTCTTTCTTTGGTCTTGCAGGATTACAGGATTCCGGTATGTGCGCAGCTACCGGTAATGATCGTGATTGCAGGAAGGCTATCGCTCTTGTGTTTTGTATTTAAACCAGTCTCCTGGCTAGCAGGAGACAGCAGACTTCGACACACCTTCGGTCTAAGAATACATTAGGTTGAACGGCAATCCCTGAGTTCTATTTGTTCTTCAACTATTATCTCTTACCTCCGGTCCCTTGAAGCCTCCCTTAGCACCAGTGCTAGCAGGCCTATTGCCGGTCCTATTGTATTTTCGTAAGACAGGAATAAACCTGTTATATTTTTTTGCCTACAGCAGGTGAAAACCCTTTGTTCTCCGGATTGGGAACAGCCTGGTAGGATTGATCACACTCCCAGTATTTTGATAACTAGTCAGAAGCAGGAGCGGCAGGGAAAGGAACTCGCGGCTCAGGTGCTACATTCACAATAGCAGAACGCAGGAGGAGAAGCCTTACCAGGTCTGGTAGGGCCTACAATCGTCCTTTAGCAGAACCCCCAGATGATACTCCAGAACCAACCACACAGGAACCAATCCATGGGCCCACGCCAGTCTTGGCAGATACACAAGCAAGAACTAGTCACCTCTTTCCAGGAGATCTAGATATAGATTTGGACGAAGACCACGAACTCACAGCTGAGCAACTCATTCAAACAGAAGCCCGGCGGCTTGAGGAAAGAGCAACTGTCAGCCCAGCAGCACAACAAACTTCGGAAACTAAACGCCTATCAGAACGCCCCACTATACGCACGTGGCGAGCACCCAGTATTCTAGGAGTCTTTGGAAGTCAGATACCAACTACAGCGCCATCCCGAGAGCAGAGAGAGCAACAACTACCGGGTACATTCTGTTGAAACCGTGGATAGGAACCGTTGATTCATGTTTTTCGTTTCATTCTTACCGTGCATTAGTTTGTGTTTCTCCTCGTCTCATCAACAGTATTGGAAACAATCGTGCAGTAGTTACAGTTTCTCC
>Ga0307517_10003969_pt1 | contig 22921 bp, 22 predicted proteins | sample 23_EM_MG_FD_194515 | JGI IMG/M metagenome (GOLD analysis project Ga0307517, IMG submission 194515) | Populus trichocarpa ectomycorrhiza microbial communities from riparian zone in the Pacific Northwest, United States - 23_EM | ecosystem: Host-associated > Plants > Roots > Unclassified | place...
GTCTTGTCGATCAGCGGCTTCACCTGGGCCGGTACGTTGATGCGGGCGCCGGCCATCGTCAGGCTGGTGTCGCCTAGATTGACCTGTGCGGCGAGATTGGGCTCGATGCGCCAGGCGGCGGCGATCTTCGGCCGCGCCGTGATCACGACATTGCCCTTGATCTCGGCGCTGGCGTTGAGGTTCTTGATGTTCACGCTGCCGATCTGTTTGGCGACATTGCCGCCGAGCAGGCCGCCGAGCGCGTCGCCGACCGCACCCGTGGCCTTCGCCGACAGCGAGCCCGTGACATTGAGCGTTCCCGTCAGCGGCGTCGTCAGCGACAGCGCATCCTGCCCGCCGGTAGCGGCGATCGGTCCGCGCGACGCGGTCCAGCCGATGTCGGCGTTCTGCAGGATCTGCGAAATGGGATTCTCGGCCTTGCCGTTGAAGCTGCGCGGTGAACCGCGATCGGCGGCGTCGCGGATCGCCGACAGCGCGACCGCAATCGGCGCCATCACGGTGGAGCTGCGCGGGGCCGGCGGAAGCGGTGGCAATTCGACAAGCGCCGGCGGCTTGACTGTGCCACGCGGCGCCAGCCAATCCATGAACTTCAGGCTGATCAGAAACGAGACCGCGATCACCGCAACCCCGATCACGATCGTCTTGGAATGCATCGGCAGACGCATCGTCCCCCCGGGCCGATTGAGTTACACCTTATTACAGGGGCCGCGAGCGCGACGCCAGACCGGGACGGAACCGGTTGCCTGATGTGTTAACGTCTCCGGTCACGGCAAAAGTACGGCTTGGCTGGGGCGAAGATAAATTGCATGCTGGCGCGGCCGCCACGCAATTTCCGGCGCTCACGATTAATTTTAATTTCTTGAATGGATTTCCGTGCAGACCGAATTGATTGACCGCATCTACGAATGCGCTGTTGTGCCCGAACTTTGGCCTGATGTGCTGGATGGACTGGCCGACTTGACCGATTCGAAGGGCGGCTTGCTGTTCTCGGCCCGAGACCGCGTCCTGAAATGGACGGCGTCGGAGAATTTGAACGATATCTTTCGCGCCTATGTCCAGGACGGATGGTTTACGAAGTGTCCACGGCGGGTCTGCCTGTTCGGACGGTCGCTGCCGGGGTTTTTCGTCGAGCAGGATTTCTGGACGCCGGACCAACTCGACAGCAACCCGATCTATCGCGATTTCTTTCGCCCGCGCGGGCTCGGCTGGTCGGCGGGCACCGGGCTGCAGATGCCGACCGGCGACCATATCGTCTTCAGCATCGAACGCGAGCACAGCCGCGGGCCGATCGAAAAGGAACGGGTGGAGGCGCTGAACGAGCTTCGCTCGCATCTGGCGCGCAGCGCCTTCGTTGCGGCCCGGCTCGGGCTGCAGCGCGCCCGGGGTGCCAAGGATGCGCTGACGTCGATGGGCTTGCCCGCGCTGCTGCTCGGCCAGGACGGGGCGGTGATCGAAGCCAATTCGTTGATCGAGCACCTCGATGACCATGTGCAATGGCGCGCCCAAAGCCGTATCGCGCTGAGCGACGGCCGCGCCAACGATTTGTTGTCGGCGGCGCTTGCGGCGCTCGACAGCAATCCCGAATTCACTGTGCAATCGTTTCCGCTGCGTGACGGCGACGGCAAGGCTGCGATGGTGGTGCATCTCATTCCGATCCGGCGCTCCGCCCACGACGTATTCGCGGGCAGCTACGCGCTGCTGGTGCTGACGCCGGTGGCGGCCCCGAGCGCGCCGCCTATCGAGCTGATGCGATCGTTGTTCGACCTGACCCCGTCGGAAGCACGGGTGGCGCGCGGCCTTGCCGCCGGCGAGACGCTGGAGGAGATCGCCGCGAATGGCGGTGTAGCCATGTCGACCGTTCGCTCGCAACTGCGTCAGGTGCTGGAAAAAACCGGATGCTCCCGCCAGGCCGAAATCGTGTCGCTGCTGGCCAATATCACGCTCGATCGGAATCCGGCGAAGGACTGACGGTCGTGCTGTCCGTCTATTTGAGCTGTCTTCATCTATTTGGATGATGCGACCCCGGTCGCCCGGCCTCATTGTCTGTATGACAATTCGTGTCACCAGCCACCGGCAAGTGGGCGGCTGTCAATTGCCTCCTCAGGGGATAGCCACATGAAGCGCTTCGTCATTTTCACCGTCCTGTTCACCTTTATCGCCGGCGCGTTCGCCGCGATGGCCCCGGCCTCCGCCGATCCGCATGGCGATCGCTTCAAGGCTGATTGCAAGAGCGGTGCCCGTAAATGCTGATTTGATGACGATTTGATTGTTAAGGCCCAGCCCGCCGGTCGCATCGACCGGCGGGTTATTTCGTTCTGGCGATGACCGCCCGATTCCGCATTGGCGCCGCCGAGAAAAAAGGTGCCCGCGCCAATTTGCGCGGCCGCGACGGATGTGTAGATTCAACCGCAGTCAGCGAGCCGACGTTGACGAAGGCCTCAGCAATGCTGAGGTTGATCCTGTCCGTGAGGCTGGATTAGGCGGCGGCTCGCTGGCGACCGGCTTCGCCAAGGCTCCGCGAACGATAGTGATGGAGCGGTGTCGGCTCGGGGCGGCGGATTACACCCAACGGGCCACGCTTTGCGCGGGCCCGTTGGGCTCTATCTGCCCTGCTACGGACTAGAGCCTTTCCGTTCCGATGGAATCGGAACGGGGCTCTAGATTCTTGTTTTGACGCGTTTTCTTGACGCGAACCGGCGTCCACTTCGCTGGAAAACGCTTTAGCCGCCGGGCGGCGTGTATGAGCCACGAAGCTGGACTGCCTTTTGGCGAACCAGCATGATTTCATCCTGCGTCCACAAACGAGTCAGGTTTACATTGTGGATGGCACCGGATGCCACCACAGTGCCCGAAATGGCCGGTGCTGCATTGGGGTCAGGTACGTCGAAGATTACCAAAACGCCGGGACCATCGACAGCGGTGCTAAACATCGAGATCAATTTGCCACCAGCTGCTTCGATCAGCTTTTTCGCCGCTTCGTGGCGATTGGTCTTGGGATTTTCCATGATTTTGTTGAGAGCTTGAGGCGTGTATTGTGCTGTCAGACAAAAATGCATGATGTCCTCCTGTTGGGTGTGTTTGATCAATGAGGCATACGCCCCCCTGCCGACTCCATTGAAAACGGGTCGGCCCCCAAAACATAGAGATGAACATTGCAAGCCCGCCGTGGGCAAAATACCGCTAGCATTCCAGCGGGCCTTCGGCACTGCCCGCTTGCGGCTATCGATTAGCCTACATCAATCACGCGTCATGCGGAAGAGCGCTTCGCGTGAGATCGTTCGGCTGAAAACAAAACGGCCCCGGCGAATGCCGGAGCCGTTTTCAGATTTCGAAGACTGCTAGTCTTGAAGACTGTGAGTCTTAGCGGATGGTGCGGCCGAGGTCGGCGCGACGATCCGTCATCGGCAGTACGATCACCTTGGTGCCGACGCTGACCCGCGAATAAAGGTCGGAGACGTCTTGATTGGTGAGGCGCAGGCAGCCGGACGACACATGGGTGCCGATGGTTTCCGGCGCGTTGGTGCCGTGGATGCGATAGATGGTGCCGCCGAGATACATCGCGCGGGCGCCGAGTGGGTTGCCGGGGCCACCGGCCATGTGGCGCGGCAGATAGGGCTGGCGGGCGATCATTTCCGGGGGCGGGGTCCAGGCCGGCCATTCCGCCTTCCTGGTGATCGTCTGCACGCCGGACCAGGTGAAACCATCGCGGCCGACGCCGATGCCGTAGCGCATCGCCTGGCCGTTGCCCATCACCAGATAGAGATAGGTGTTGGGGGTGTCGATGATGATGGTGCCGGGGGCTTCGCGGGTGTTGTAGTTGACGACCTGGCGGCGCAGGCGTGCCGGCATCTCGACCACATTGCCTTCATCCGAGGGCGCGGCCTGCACCGGCGGCGGGGCCGCTTCGACCTGAGGCACCATGAAGAACGGAAACAGCGGCAGCGGGGCCGCGGCGGCGGGTGCGGAAAATGCGGTTGCGCCGATGGCCAGCGCGCCGAAAGCGGCGGCGGCGAGGCGGGTATTCAGCTTGAACGGATTGAACATCGGTCGTCCCCTTAAGTTTGCGCACCTCGCGCCAGTTCCAGCGCGTCGTTGGACAAACCTCTACAGATCAACCGTTTCAGGACATTTGCACGATATCGCCAAAATGGTTTCATCGCGTTAGGGAATTGTTTCAGGACGGCTTCGTCGCCGGAGCCGGGCCCGGGGAATCTTTTTGCGGGCAGCGCGGCGCAGTCGTTACGCAAAGTGTTAAAGAAATTCGGAAAAAGCCGCGGTTTCCCCTAAAGCTTCGGTTCTGATTGAATCAGAACCGAAGCTTTAGACGCTTGTTTTGACGCGTTTCCTACCGCAGATAAGTCTACGCAATCTGCGCTAGCTTGATTGCTATGCGAACCGGTATCCACTTCGCTCGAAAACGCTTTTAGCCTTGCAGCGCCCGTAGCCGCTGCGTGTCGGGCGCCATGGCACCGATGATGGCGCGGCGATCGGCCACCGCATGGTGGAATTGCTCGAGCGCCAGCCCGATCACGGACAGGTCGCCGTCCTCGATTGCACCGTCCTCGTAACAGTCGAGCGCCTCGCGCAGCAACGCATCCGCGGTACCCTGCATCTCCACCAGCTCTTCCGGCGTTTCCGCCGTGCGTACCTTGGAAATCAGGTCGAGCAGATTGTCGCGGTGCCCGGCATATTGCTCGCGCTCTTCCCGCTTCCAGTAATGCTGCAGCCACGCCCATGCCGAGCCGATGCCCGAGAACACCATGATCGCGAACCAGAGGTAGTCGGTATTTCTTTCGAGGAACGTCCGCTCATTGCCGTCGATATAGGCCGCCGCGCCCTGATGGGCCGGCAGGGCTGCGTCCTTGTCGGTGTCCGGCTTCTCGATTTGCGAGGCGGTCGGCAATTCCCGCGCAAGATGCTGGCGCACCGTAAAGAGTTGCCGGGCGAAGGCGCCGACTGAGGTGTCCGGCAACGACTTCGGCGCGATGATCAGGTGGTTGACGCTGACGGTCTCGATCTTGTCTTCGGGGCGCGCCGGAGATGCCGCGAAGATGCTGCCGGGAATTTCCTCGGATTCATAAATCGGATGCTTCTTCGAAATCGTCTCCGACACCTCGATCGGGAGAAACTTCGGCTCGCCCCTCACGGCCGCGGTGGCATTGATGGCGTCGACGGTGATCTTGCTGTTGAGCGGGCCGACCGTCATGTACGCCTCGACGGTCTGGTCGCGCGCCATCTCGGCAAGCTGGTTGGTGCCGAACTGGGTGACCGCCACCTTGTCGGCATTGATGCCGGCCTCGGTCAGGATCGTGCGCAGCAGTTTGACGTTGGCCTCCGATCGTCCGACGACGCCGACGCGATGGCCGGCGAGGTCGTCGAGGCTCTTGATCTTGGGCGTCGGCGTTTTCTTGGAGCCCTTCGGCGCAATGCCGGAGGGCGCCCACAGCACCACGACGTTCTTGCGCAGGATCGCGACCGACTCGGCATTGGCCGGCAGGTTCAGATCGCCGCGCGCGACCGCAAGGTCGGTCTTGCCTGATGTGAACAAGGCGAGGCTCTCGGTCGCGCCCGGGGTCGAAATCAGCGACAGCCGGACCCCGCTCTTGTCGCGCGCGAAGGTCTGCGCCATCAGCTGGATCAGTTTTTGGTCGTCGCTTCCGGGCGGGCCGACCGCGATCCGCAAGGTGATCGGCTGCAGAAGATAATAGAGCGCGCCTGCGGCGGCGCCGAACATGAAAATTCCGACAGCGAGGATCAGTAGCGAATAGTTCTTTCGCTTCCGTCGCGGGCGGGGTGGGGCGGAATTGTCGCTCGGGTTTGACATCGTTCTGTCACGTTACACGAAAAAGGCCCGGGAGGGGCTGGAAAAACACCTAACACATCGATGACGTCATACGCCTGAAATATCCATGAACGAACGTCGGAAGATGAGAATCATGGATAATCCGGGGAGCCCGACATGCGGGTATTGATAGCAACGGACGCCTGGCATCCGCAGGTGAACGGCGTCGTCCGGACGCTCACTTCGCTGGCGCGCAGCGCATCCAACCTCGACGCCGAGATCAGCTTTTTGACCCCCGACGGCTTTCCCTCGGTCGGCGTCCCCACCTATCCGGGCCTGCGCATCGCACTGCCGAGCCGCCGCGAGATCGCGCGCCGGATCGAGGCGGCGGCGCCGGAGGCCATTCATATCGCGACCGAGGGCCCGATCGGCTGGGCGGTGCGCGGCTATTGCCGCCGCCACAAGCTCGCGTTCACCACGTCCTACACCACGCGCTTTCCGGAATATGTCGCGGTCCGCACCATGATCCCGGCCAGCGTCGGTTACGCGCTGTTGCGGCACTTCCATGCTGCGGCGTCGACGACGATGGTCGCGACCGCGTCATTGCGGCAGGAGCTGAGCGAGCGCGGGTTTCGCAAGCTCGGTTTCTGGACTCGCGGCGTCGACACCGAGCTGTTCGCGCCCGAGCGCCCGGCCACGATCGACCTGCCGCGCCCGATCTTCATGACCATGGGGCGGGTTGCGGTCGAAAAGAATCTCGAAGCGTTTCTCTCGCTCGATCTGCCGGGAACGAAAGTCGTCGTCGGCGACGGGCCGCAGCGGGCCCAGCTCGCGCAGAAATATCCGGATACGGTCTTCCTCGGCGAGAAGAAAGGCGAGGATTTGCGGTCGCATCTGGCCGCGGCCGATGTCTTTGTGTTTCCGAGCCTCACCGACACGTTTGGTGTGGTGCAATTGGAGGCCTTGGCTTGCGGCACGCCGGTTGCTGCGTTTCCGGTCACCGGGCCGGTCGACGTCATCGCCGATCATCCGATCGGCGCGCTGGACTGGGATCTGCGCAGCGCCTGCCTGCGCGCGCTGACCATGTCGCGCGAGGCCTGCCGGAATTTTGCGCTGGGGCGTTCCTGGGAGAACAGCGCCCGGCAGTTCATCGGCAATCTGGCCGCGCTGCAGCCGAGCCGCGCCACGCTGCCGGTGCGCCGCATCCCCGGCACCAGCGCCGTGCAGGGCTGATCCATATCCATTTTATGAAGAGAGACGAGAAGGCAGACCATGGCAAATATTATCAAGCTTGACGGTACGCGAGCGTTGGACTTCGACCGCGAGACGGTCGAGCAGGCCTACGACCGCTGGGCGCCGGTGTACGACCTCGTGTTCGGCGGCGTGTTCAGCAAGGGCCGCAAGGCGGCGATTGCGGCCACCAACAAGATCGGCGGCCGTGTGCTCGAGGTCGGCGTCGGCACCGGCATCTCGCTGCCGCAATACGCATCGCATTTGCGCATCTTCGGCACCGATATTTCCGAAGCGATGCTGCAGAAGGCCAAGAAGCGGGTCGATGAGCTCAAGCTTGGCAACGTCGAGGGCCTCGCGGTCATGGACGCCGAGAAACTCGAATTCCCCGACAATTCCTTTGATGTCGTGATGGCGCAATATGTCGTCACGGCGGTGCCGAACCCGGAGGCCGCGCTGGACGAATTCGCCCGCGTGCTGCGGCCGGGCGGCGAACTCATCATCCTGACCCGCGTCAGCGCCGACGCCGGCGTGCGTCGCTTTATCGAGCAGCGCCTGCAGCCGGTGGTCCGGCCGCTCGGCTTCCGCACCGCCGAGTTCGCCTGGTCGCGCTATGCGCAATGGCTGGCGGGTGCGCGCGGCATGGAATTGGCGGAGCGCCGCCTGGTGCCGCCGCTCGGTCACTTCTCGCTGGTGCGTTTCCGGAAAGTCGACGTCGCCAAGGCAGCGTGACGCTCAGACACAGAGCATGATCCGGAAAAGTGGGAACCGATTTTCCCTCGCGACAAACGCGAAGCGTTTGCGCGGAGATCATGCTCAAACAAAAGTTTGCGTCATCGCACCGCTGCAAAGCTTCGTATGACGTTTCGATGATGTCATACGCCGGACATCGAATCCCTTTAATCCTTAACCCGAAAGACCTTTGGGGGAGATCATGATCAAGAACTTCATGCAGGAACTGCGAACCCAGCGCTGGGACGACCATCGCTACTATCATCACAGCCGCATCAACCAGTCGCTGCACTTCGTCAGCGCGGCGAGCTTCCTGTTCGCCTATGTGATGCTGTTCATCGATCCGATGGTGTCCGCGCTGGTCGGCTGGCTGGTCTCGATGACGTCACGCCAGGCCGGGCATTTCTTCTTCGAGCCTCGCGGCTATGACCACGTCAACCACGCGACCCACGAGCACAAGGAAGAGATCAAGGTCGGCTACAATCTGCAGCGCAAGGTCGTGCTGATGGTGATCTGGGCGCTGTCGCCGCTGGTGCTGTATGTCGATCCGACCCTGTTCGGCATGTTCACGCCCTGGACGACGTCGGCGGACTTCATGCGTCAGGTTGCCAAGATCTGGCTGACGATCGGAATCGGCGGACTTTTGTTCCGCACCATCCATCTGTTCTTCATCCGCGACGTCGAGACCGGCCTCGTCTGGATGACCAAGATCGTCACCGACCCGTTCAGCGACCTCAAGCTCTATTACAAGGCGCCGATCGCCTTGATGAAGGGCGAGCTGATCGACCCGGGCCTCGAGAAGCACGTCAAGCACGCGTGAGTGTTGCGTTCGAATGTCTCGCAACTTCGTCATGCCCGGGCTCGTCCCGGGCATCCACGTTCTTAACGTCCGTCATTGCGAGCGAAGCGAAGCAATCCATCTCACCGCACGGGGATAGATGGATTGCTTCGTCGCTTCGCTCCCTTGCGCAAACGCTTCGCGTTTGTCGCAGGCAATGACGAAGGAGGCCAGTCTGACAATTGTCGTAGACGCAAGCGCGCTCTCAGCGCCCGAACCGCTTGGCGAACATCTCTTTCAGGATCTGCCGCTTGATGTTCTTGTTGGTGAGGGAAGCGTCATGCCACCACCAGCCGTCGCGCTTCATCTTCTCGGTGGCCGCGACGAAGCGGTCGGCGACTGCGGTGAAGTCGTCATCCGTGTAGTTCAGGCTGAAGATCAGCCGGCCCGTTCCCACCCAGCTCAGCGCCAGCCCTTCGGCGCGCAGATAATATTGAAGCATCCAGTTGTAACGGGACGGCTCGGTATAATGCACCATCCAGATCGACGACAGATTGCTGACGCGCACCGGAAGGTCCTGCGCCGCAAGCCGGTCGTTGAGCGTCTTGGCGCGCGCGTTCCAGGTCTCGTCGAGCCCGTTATAGACCGAGTTGAAATTAGGGCTGGCGAGCCGGCCGAGGAATTCGTCCATCGCCGTCATGACGTAGGGATGCGAATTGAAGGTGCCGCGGGCAAAGCAGATGTCGACGGGGCGATCGTCGCGAAAACGCCGCATCAGATCCTTGCGGCCGCAAACCACGCCGATCGGCAATCCGCCGGCCAGGCTTTTTCCGTAGGTCACCATGTCGGCGCGGACGCCGAAATATTCCTGCGCGCCGCCGGCCGCAAGCCGGAAGCCGACAAAGACCTCATCGAAAATCAAGACGATGCCGCGTTCGGTGCAGACCTCGCGCAGCTTCTCCAGCCATTCGGTGTAACCGGCGCGATCGAAATTCGCGGATCGGGAACTGTCGACCAGCGCGGAATCGCCGGGTGCGTTGGCGTTGGGATGCAGCGCCTGCAGCGGATTGACCAGCACGCAGGCGATGTCGCGGCGGGTTTTCAAGACATGCAGCGTCCGCTCCGACATATCGGCGAGCGTATAAGTCTCGTGCGGCGACACGGGATTTCCGACGCCGGGCTGCACGTCGCCCCACCAGCCGTGATAGGCGCCGGCGAAGCGAACCAGATGCGTGCGCTTGGTGTGGTAGCGCGCCAGCCGCACCGCCTGCATGACAGCTTCGGTGCCGGACATGTGGAACGAGACCTCGTCGAGGCCGGAAATCTCGCAGAGCCGTTTGACGTTGTCGGTAATGACGGGATGGTAGGTGCCGAGCACGGGTCCCAGTGCATGCGCGCGCTTTTCCGACTCAGCGATGCACTCCTTGTAGAAGTCGTTGCCGAAGATGTTGACGCCGTAGGAGCCGGTCAGGTCGTAGGAGACATTGCCGTCGACATCGGTGACGGTGACGCCGGAAGAGGAGGCCACGAAAGCGCTGGTGGAAAGATGCTCGCGCACCAGGCGGCTGTACTGGAACGGCACCCGGTAGTTTTCGGTGAATTGCAGGTCGGAGATCCGCTCCGCCGCCTCCGCGGTCATCTGCCGGCCCTTGGCGTAACGATCCTGGTAGACGCCGGAGAGCCGGAAGAAGCCGTCCTGGCGCTGCGTGGCGATATTGGCCGGGGCGCCGTCGGAACAGAAGAAGTCACCGATATCGAATTCGTAATGCGGTACCAGCCGCGCGACCATCTTGGACATTTTGGAATGTCCGGTCAGGGAGCGGTGCTTGGCCCGCGACAGCGCCAGCCGCGCCTGCAATTTGGGGAAAGTCACCGCGGCGCCGGCAATCGCAACGGCGGACAGCGACAGAATCGAAAGGGGCGAATCCATGCCACCAGCGCTAGCTAATCCTGCTAACAGATTCATGACAGTCAAAGGCCTGATTTCGGCCTTTACCCAGCAGGAAGACCTCAATTTCCTACTGACCAACCGGATTCCGCGGGCCGCCATCACCCGGTTCATGGGCTGGTTCAGCAAGATCGAAAACCCGCTGGTTCGGGACGCCTCGATCGCCTGCTGGCGGCTGTTTTCCGATCTCGATTTGTCCGAGGCGAAGAAGACCGAATTCAAGAGCCTGCACGATTGCTTCACCCGCGAATTGCGGCCGGGCCTGCGCCCCGCCGACCCGGATCCCGCGATCGTCGCCAGCCCCTCCGACGGCATCATCGGCGCCTTCGGAAAGATCGAGGATACAAAACTGTTCCAGATCAAGGGCGCACCCTATTCGCTGCTCGATCTGCTCGGCGATCCCGCCTTGGTGGAGCGGCACCGCAACGGCCGCTTCCTGACGCTGCGGCTGACCTCGAGCATGTATCACCGCTTTCATGCGCCCTATGACGCCACGATCGAGCGGGTGACGTTCATCCATGGCGACGTCTGGAACGTCAATCCCATCGCGTTGAAAAGGGTGGAGCGGCTGTTCTGCAAGAACGAGCGCGCCGTGATTGAGACGCGGCTTGCGTCCGGCGAAGCGCTGACGCTGGTGCCGGTCGCCGCGATCCTGGTCGCCAGCATCCGGCTGCATTTTCTGGACGTGACCCTCAACGCGCAGAGCAGGGGACCGGTGGATTTCCCCTGCGACGCGCGCGTGCGCAAGGGCGATGAGCTCGGCTGGTTCGAACACGGCTCGACCATCATTGTGCTGGCGCCGGAGCATTTCGAGTTTGCCGAGAATGTCACTGACGGCGCGCGGATTCGCGCCGGCGAGGCGCTGCTGCGGAAGCCGTCCTAACGCTGGCGGCGGTTACCTTCGATCAGGGAACGAACATGTCCCACGGCGTCTTGTCTGCCGGCAATTTGGGACGCGCCGTGATTGCTTCGAGCGGCTCGCCTGCCTCGAAACGCGCCATCATCAGCTCGGGATCGAAGATGACGCCCATGAAATTCTCGGTGTAGGCGCCACTCGCGAAGAAGGCATCAAGGTCTTGCGCGCGTTCGAATACGTCGTGTTGCAGTTCGATTCGGATGCCGTCCGGGTCCTTGTAGTAGAGCGAAATCGTTGGCCCGTGGTTGATGGTCCAGTACGGCCTGATGCCATGCTGTGACAGCCTCCGGTAGGTGGCGAGCAGTTCGCCAAGCGACGGATAAGTGAAAGAGATATGTTCCAATCCCTGGTGGGCATCGCCGGAAACGCCGAGATCGGCACGCTCGATCAGGCCGATACGGTGGTGTTCGTCGTCGTAGGTGAGGAAGCAGATCATCTCATTCTCGAACGTCGGGCGGGCTTCCAGCACCTTGAAATACCAATCGCGCGAGCGTGCGAGGTTGTAGACGCGCAGCACCACGTGGCCCAATTTTGCAGGATGGATGGCGGTGCTGCCCGCGTCAGGCAGGCTTCGTGGGACGGGAGCAGTCATGTTTGTTTCCTCCGTTTGTCTTGGTTGAATGCGCATGCGGGGCACCTCAGGGCGGCGGTTCGGCAATCACCCTGTTTTCGATCGCGCCAACCGACTCGATCTCGACGCGCACGAGATCGCCGGGGCGCAGATAGCGCGGAGGCTCCATCAGCCCGCCGACGCCCGCCGGACTGCCGGTCGCGAGAACATCGCCGGGTTCGAGTGTGAACGCGGTGGTCAGCTCGGCCACCATCGTGCCGATCCGATGAATCATTTGCGACGTGTTGCCGTCCTGGCGAAGCTCGCCGTTGACCCAGGTCCGGATGCGCAGATTGTGCGGATCGGCAATCTCGTCGCTTGTGACGAGCCAGGGGCCGAACGGCCCGTGGGTATCGAAGGATTTGCCCAGCGTGTGTGTCGGCGATCGCAATTGCCAATCGCGCACGCTCATGTCGTTGACCACGACATAGCCGGCAATCACGGCGTCGGCGTCATCGGCACGGATGTGGCGGCAGCGCCGGCCGATCACCACGCCCAACTCGCCTTCGTAGTCGAACTGTTCGGAGATGCGGGGTTTGTGGACCGGATCGTAAGGTCCGGTGATGCAGGAGACCTGCTTGTTGAACCAAACCTGGTTTCCGGTCCGGACGATCCCGACCTTGGCGGCCTCGGCCAGGTGCGACGGGTAATTTCCGCCGAGGCCGAGAAACTTCTGCGGCGCCGGAATCGGCGCGCAGAGCTGGACGTCGGTCAATCCTAGCCGCGGGCTGGCGCCGGCGACCTGCCGTATCCAGCTCAGACTTTCGGGGCCTCGACCGAGCAACTCACGCAGGCTTGCCGGAGCGTCCGGCCAGCCTGAAACGTCCGCGATCTCGTTACCCTCGACTACGCCGATTTTCTGGACGCCCTCATGCCGGAAGGTCGCCAGCTTCATGATGATGACGCCACCAATGGCGCTGGCGCAAACAGCGTGGCAATGTCCCGGCGCGCCTGCTGGATGGCGCCGTCGCGATGAGCGGGATTCAGATTCACGCCTTCAGCGCGCACGATGTCGATTCGGCTGACGCCCATGAAATTGAGCACCGCCACGATATAAGGCTCCTGGAAATCCTTCGCGCTCATCGGAGGCTGGCTGTAGGTGTTGCCGCGCGCCGAAGCGATGACGACGTGCTTGCCGCCCGCGAGCCCACGCGGTCCCTGTGGTGTGTAGGCAAACGTGCGGCCCGGTTGGGCCAGCGCGTCGATCCAGGCCTTGAGCTGGCTCGGCACCGTGAAATTGTACATCGGTACGCCGATGACGATGGCCTCCGCTGCCAGGAACTCGGCGAGCAGCTCTTCCGCGAGGGCCAGGTCGGCCACGACCGCGTCCGACGATGGTGTCGCGCCGAACTTGAGAACTCTAACGGCGTCGCCGGTGAGCTGGGGCGGCACTGTGCGCGCGAGGTCGCGGTAGGTCACCTCGAGCGACGGTGTGGCTTCGCGCCAGGCATCGACGATGGCGGCCGATAGTTCGCGAGACACGGACTGCGCCCCGAGTATGCTTGCGTCGACATGCAGGAGTTTCATGGGCGGTTTCCACATTGACTGAATTTTCAGTTTGCATGATGCTGATGGAACGATGTTCGAGCAATTGACCGAAATGAAACGCAGCGTTCCAGAAATAGAACGTTGATCCTTGATCGCGAGCACCGCGAGACCCCAATGGAAGATCTCAACGATCTGGCGTTGTTTGCCAAAGTGGTTGAACACAAAGGCTTCAGCGCCGCAGGCGAGCAACTTGGCATCCCCAAGTCGCGGGTGAGCCGGCATATCGCCCGGCTGGAGGCGCGCCTGGGTGTCAGGCTCCTGCAGCGCACCTCGCGACGGCTGACGGTGACCTCGGTAGGACAGCTATTCTATGAGCGCTGCCAGGCGGTGGTCGCGATGGGAGAGTCGGCGCGCGACGTGATTCACCAGGCGGTCTCGGAGCCGCAAGGGTCTTTGCGTGTCAGTTGTCCGATCACGCTTGCGCAATTCTGGCTGACGCCGTTGCTGCCGGAGTTCATGAAAGCCTTTCCGAAAGTGCGGTTACTGCTGTCGGTGACCAACCGCCGCATCGATCCTGTGGAAGAGCAGGTGGACGTCGTTCTCCGCGTACGCAGGCCGCCCTTTGACGATTCCAGTCTGGTCGTGCGGCGCCTGGGCCAGACCACGGACGTGCTTGTCGCCAGCCCGTCGTTGCTCGCGCTTGATGCCGGTCCGGTCGATCCCGATGATCTGGCGAACTGGCCCACGCTTTCGATTCCCGGCGACGGCGAGCGCCAGATATGGACGCTGAGAAGCGGAACGACCGTCGCCGAAGTCGCTCACCAGCCGAGGCTGGCGACAACCGACATGTTCGCGCTCAAGCGCGCCGCGCTGGAAGGTGTCGGCGTGGCCTTGCTGCCGGAGATCATTTGCGGTGACGAATTGCAGGACGGCAAGCTGAAGCGCGTGCTGCCCGAATGGCACTGCGCCGTCAGCGAGGTTCAAGCTGCTTTCCCCACACGGCGCGGCATGTTGCCGGCCGTGCGCGCGCTGGTGGATTTTCTGGCCAAACATCCACCGGGCGGGAATACCGGCCGCAAATTGACTGCCCAAATCGCGGCGCGATAGAGATCGAATTCGTTTGGACGGCCCTAGGTCGCCTTGCCCGCCATGGCCAGTTCGGCAAAGCGGGGATAGTCGGGATCGACGATGTTGGCCAGCCCGCGCATTTCGCCGATGCTGAACCATTTCAGCTCGGTGTGTTCGTCGCACACATTGGCGGGGTCGCCGCCTTGCCAGCCCGTCACGGCGTAGATGTGATGCAGCGCATCGCCGTAGCGTTCCGGCTGCCGCTCCCTGATCGTCGCAACGAGTCGAAACCGGGTTGGCGTTACGCCCGTCTCTTCCTGCACCTCGCGGATCAGGGCCTCATCAAGGCTCTCGCCATCCTCGACATGTCCGCCGATCGTATCCCAATGATCTGGCCAACTCTTTTTCGAAGGCGCGCGCAGGCCGAGAAGAACTTTGCCATAGGGGTTGACGAACAATGCACCGACGGTTCTGGCGATTTGATCTTGCATCGTGGACGGCGTCGCTCTCGGCGATGGGCTGTGTCCGACCGTATCAGGGATGGCTTCGCCCCGCCATATTCCCTATCTATCGACCGGTCTGATCGATAACGCGGGGAAGATGTAGCGATGGCGCGGACGCCTGTGCTGGCGGCAGGAGGCATTGTAGTGCGGCAGGCAGCAACGCCGCTGGTCGCTGTCGTGCGCCTGCGCAAGCGTAACGAATGGGTGCTGCCCAAGGGCAAGCTCGATCGCGGCGAGACACCGCGGGCCGCGGCCGAACGCGAGGTCAATGAAGAGACCGGGCACGATGTCGCCGTACATGAGTTCCTGGGCACGCTGGTTTACGAATCCCGCGGCGGCTCCAAGGTCGTGCATTTCTGGCGGATGGAAGCGGGAGTTGAGCCGGTCCGCAAACTGATGCGCGACGTCAAGGCGGTGGAGTGGCTGCCACTCTCCGACGCCGTCGAGCGACTCTCGCGCGGTTACGAGCGCGCGTTTCTGGAAAATGTCGGGCCGATCGCGCTTGCTGCAGGGAGCGTCACGCAGAGCGATGCATCCGTTGCGCGTGCGCCGGAGCCAATCCGAATTGAGACGATCAGCGAAGTCCGGAATCAACGCAGCCTCGTGCAGAAGATGCGGGACTGGTTTCGCCGCGCGGCGTGATCTGCTTCTAGCATTTAGCTCGTTATGCCCGGCCTTGTGCCGGGCATCCACGTCTTTGCATCCTTCGCAGTAAGACGTGGATGGCCGGGCATAGGCGAGCGGAAGCGACGCCGTCCTTCAGACGGCTAGGCCCGGCCACGACGGAAGTAATTTACCGCACGTCCTTCGGTAGCCGCTTGCCGCCCTTTGGCGGTGGCACGCGCAGTCCCGGCGCGGGCCTTGCCGGCAGGCCTTGCTGCAGTCCACCGGGTATGCCACCCGGCCGCAGGCCTTGCTGGAAGCCCGGTTGCTGAACGCCTTGCGGCGGACCACCTGGCGGCGTGCGCAATTGCGGTGAAACTCCGGGCTGCTGGAAGCGCTGCGGACCGCCGGCTTGCGAGGGCGTACCGGATTGCACGGGCGCGCCGGCTTGCGCAGGCGTGCCGGGTTGGGCGGGTCGTCCCGCTGTCGCCGGCTGACCCGGTCGCGGCGGCAATCCGGTTTGCTGCGGCGAACCGGGTTGCGTTGATCCCGGCCACTGCAATTGTTGACCCTGCCGGTTAGGCGAGCCCGGCTGCTGCGGCTGACCCGGCCGCTGCAGTTGCTGTTGTCCCGGACGGTTCGGCTGACCCGGCTGTTGTTGCCTCGGACGATTTGGCGAGCCCGGTTGCTGCCCGGTACGGTTTTGTCCCGGCAATCCATTCTGTTGCGGTCCGCGGCGCGGTGCGTTGAAGCGGTTGATGCCGGGATTGGCGCGGCGGAAATCGCGCTGTTCGCTGAAGACGCGGCGGCCGAGATTTTGCGTCGAGTGAACCTGACGCACGAAGCCCTGATCGCGCTGCATTTGCTGCGGTGAAATCGTCAGCGGCACCGCTGCAAAGCGTGCGCCGCCGCTGCCTGGGCGAATCGTAAAGCCGCTGGAGCCCTGGTTGAGGAAGCCGAGCCGCGCGCCGGCGCGGTCATTGACCTCGATGCGTCCGACCCTGCCGTCGGCGTCGTGATAGAGTTTGATCGCGACGTTGTTCGGGTTGTTGGCCGCGGCACCCTCGGGCACCTCGACGAGGCCGGTGGTGCCGCGAATGCCGAGGGTTGCGGTCGGCGTCGTGATTTTCATGTCGCCGGTCTTGGCCACCGCCGCGGCGACGAAAGCGACCGTGCCCTTGGCGACGTCGAAGATTCCAGCGTTCTGCTTGCCGCCATCCTCATAGACATAGGTGTCGATGGTGATCTGTGAATTCGCCTTGAGGTTAAAGGTGGTGGCTTCGCTGAAGGTGATGCCGAGCGACGACTTCGCCCCGGTCTGCACGACGTCGTTGAGATAGATATCGTCCTTGACCTTGAGCGGGGTGGTCTCGTTGTTGCGGACCACGCTGGCGCTGCCGACCACGGTCGCGACATTGCCGATCGGTTCTTCCACCGCCTGTTGCGCATCGGCGGCGGGCGCCGCCGGATCGGGCGCGGGTGCTGCAGGCTGTGCGGGCGCGGGCTGGGCTTGCGCCAATTGCGTCAGGCCGGAAGCTGCGAAACCATTCGTCGCGCCAGCCAGCGTGGCGCAAACCAATAGCAGAAGCGCGAATGACAACTGCCGCTGCATCGAGGGGAATTCCAGGAAACCAGGGGAGGACGAACGAGGAAGAGGAGCGCTGCGGTGATTTCAGCCTTGCCGGGCTGAACGCGGGATGAACATGGCTAACTTGTTGTCACGACCCGGCAAAACGATCAAGCGCCACGTCCGGCGATGCCGGGCATGGCGCTTTGTCGACTCAATATGGAGTGAGGATCAGCCGCGCTTGTGCGGGGTCAGGTTCAGCGGCTTCGAGGGTTTCGCCGACGGCGCATAGCTGACGGGTTGCGCGGCCGGGGGCTCGTACCGGAACACGGCCTTGCAGCCGTCGCTCAGCGAGGCGCGCTTCTGGATCATGCAGGCGGTGACGCGATCGACGTCCGGAATTTCCGAACCGCACAGCCGCATCGCATCGCCCGCGCACATCTGCTCCTGCTCCGGCGTATAGGCCTGCGAAACCGTGGTCAGCATGCCCAGCGCCAGCGTGGTCACGATCAGCAATTGGCAGTTGCGGATGGTCGAACGTGCGAAAGCCATTGAGTGTCCCTTTGGTAGATTTGGTGAGTGGTGCGCCCGAGTTGCGCGCCGGGGTGGCGCCTCGTTGGCCAAGAGAACTACGCGGGCCTGGTTTCGGGAATTTTTCGTGAAGGACACAAAACGGTTTCGTCGGAGGGAGAATTGTTTCGTTGCAGGCGAAGGTAATCAGTCGTTAACAATTGAAAAACGCGAAAAAGGCCCCGTGACGCGTCACAGGGCCTTTTTCTCTTATTCTGAGAAGTATTAGCTCACGCGCTTCCAGGTCTGGCCGCCGCAGAACATGCCGCCGAAGGCGCAGCCCTGAACGCGGAGGGAGCCGTTGTTCTTCAGCGCAATCGTCGCGTCGTATTTTTTGCCGCTGTCGGGATCCTGGATCCGGCCGGCCCACTTCGAGCCCTGCGGTTTCATGTTGATCAGGACCTTTTCGCCCGATTTCACAGAGTAGCCGCAGAGGTTACCGCCGCAGTCCTCGATGCGAACGTTGCCTTTGCCTTCTTCGGTGGCCCAGACGCCGAGCGGCGAATTGGGATCGGATTCCGGTGCCGCCGCAACCGGGGCGCGGGCCGGAGCGGGTGCCGTGACGGGGGCAGGCGCCTGTTCGGGAGCCGGCGCGGGTGCCGGCTGCGCGACATCGCTCTGAGCAGGGGCGGCGGCATAGGTCGTCGGAGCCGGAGCAGGCGCGGGTGCCGCGGCCTGATCAGAAGCTGGAACACCGGGCCTCGGAGGCGCCGCGTAATTATCGTCGTTGGTGTAGCGCTTGGACTTGTAGCCGCCGTTGAACCCAGGCTTTCCGGCCGCCGGCGCGTAATCGTCGTCGTAACGCTTTGATTTGGAGTCGCTGTACTCGCGCCGTGCCGGCGCCGGTGCGACATCATCATCATCGTCGTCACGGCTGGAGTTAAGTCCCTTGAAGCCGGGCGCGGTGATGTTGACGCAGGACAGTGAGGCGCAGCCGCGCGGCGCATCGATGGTGACGCGCTTGCCTTCGTACATGAAAGAGATGCCACCGGCATGGGCCGAGGTGGTGGCCAGCAGCAGGGCTGCGAGGATGTAGAGCTTCTTCATGAGAGCCTCCTGGGCGGCTGAAAGAATAGGGTTGCGGTGAACTTGACCGGACCCTACGCGCCGCAGGCCGCTTCTTCTGTGACGTGCATCACGGAGGGCCAGGTGATCCAAATCCCACTCAGTTTCTGGCCGCGCAAAAGCCCCGTGACGCGTCACGGGGCCTTTGTGTCTCGTTCTGAAAGGTTCAGCTGACGCGCTTCCAGGTCTGGCCGCCGCAGAACATGCCGCCGAAGGCGCAACCCTGAACGCGGAGGGAATTGGTGCCCTTCATCGTCATGGTCGAATCGTATTTGCGGCCGCTGTCGGGATCGTTGATTCGTCCGGCCCACTTCGAGCCCTGCGGCTTCATGTTGATCAGGATCTTTTCACCGGTCTTCTCGGAATAGCCGCAGAGATCGTCGCCGCATTGTTCGATGCGAACGTTGCCCTTGTTCTCTTCGGTGGCCCAGACGCCGAGCGGCGAGTTCGGATCGGATTCTGGTTCGGCGGCAACCGGAGCCGGCCGCCGTTCCGGCGTTGCGGCGGCTATTTGAGCCGGGGCCGGAGCCGGCGGTGCGACATCGGTTGGTGCAGGCGGTGGAGCGGCATTGTCGGTCGGCGTGGGCGGAGTGGGTGCCGCCGGAACAGGAGCCGGCTCCGGCGCGCGATCAGGCCGTGACGCGTAATTGTCGTCGTCGTTGTAGCGCTTGGACCTGTAGCCGCCCTTGTAACCGGGCCGTCCAGGTCCCTCGGACGCATAGGCATCGTCGTCGTTGAAGCGCCGGCCGCCTTTGAAGGCAGGCCGTCCGGGTCCCTCTGACGTGTAGGCGTCATCGTCGTTGAAGCGCCGACCACCCTTGAAGTCGGGGCGTCCACGCCGGCTCGCGAAGTCATCCTCGTCGTTAAAACGCCGGTCGCTCTTGAAGTCGGGGCGTCCCGGCCGGCCCGCGAAGTCGTTGTCGTCATTGAAACGGCGCCCACCCTTGAAGTCAGGGCGTCCAGGCCGGCCCGCGAAGCGATCTTCGTCGTTGAAGCGCCTGCCGCCGTTGAAACCCGGCCGTCCAGGTCCTGAAATGCGGTCATCATCGTCGTTGAAGCGCCGGGGGGTTGGACCTGCGTTGTCATCATCGTCGCTGTTGCGCTTGGTGTAGCCCGAGAGGCCCGGCGCCGTGATCTTGAGGCACGACACCGAGCTGCAATTGGTAGGCATTTCGATGGTGACGCGCTTGCCTTCGACCTCAAATGAAACTGTGCCCGCATGCGCCGAGGTGGTGGCCATGAGCAGCGCGGCGGCGATGTAGAGCTTCTTCATGACGGCCTCCTGGGCGGCTTGTGAACAGGGTTGCGGTGAACGTGACCGAACCCTACGCGCGGCGGGCCGCTTCCTTCGTGATGTGCCTCACGTCCGAGTCAGGTGACCCAAATCACATCCAAAGAGACGCCTCTTCCCTACGTTTTCCGCTCACACCGGGGGAGGGTCCAATGAAACGCTTCTGTTTTCTCGCCGCGCTGATGCTGCTGAGTTCGTCCGCAAATGCCGGCGATGCGATTTCATTCGTGGTCGGCGGCCATCGCATCCATATCGACGCGTCCAGGCATTGCCGTTCGACCTCCTGCGCCTCGGTCTCGGTCTCCGATGTCTCGCGTAACCGGGATCGTTATGACGATGATGATCGTTATGACGATCGTGATCGCAATGATGATCGCCGGATCAACGAGTCAACGAGGACATTGCCGCCCACACCCGTGGTGGCTGCGCCGCCGCCGGTTCAGCCCGTCACCGTGCAACCGCCCGCAGTGTACAGGCCGGCCGCTGCCGCCACGCAAATTGTCCCTGCGCCGGCGCTGCCTCCGCCGGCAAAGTTAGCGGTTCCTCCCGCGCCGCCACCGCCGCCTGCTCCGCTGCCGCCGGTTGCGAAGCCGGCCGAGCCCGTGCGCCCGGCGCCGCCAATTTCCCGGGTTTCGAACGACATTGAGAACGATGCCGATACACCGATCGGTGACTGGCAGACTGAAGGAAAAGGCTCGGTTCGAATCGCCAAATGCGGCAACGCGCTGTGCGGCTACGTGCTCAATTCATCCTCGAACGACAAGGGCGAGGCCGTCCTGATCAACATGAAGCCCAAGAACGACAAGAGCGACAAGCAGTGGACCGGCAACGTCTACAGCCTCAGCAGCGGCGATACTTATTACGGCACCATGGACATCAAAGGCCCGAACACGCTGCGCGTCGAAGCCTGCGCGCTCGGCCGGTTCTATTGCTCGGGCAATAGTTGGAGCCGGATCAATCCAAAGCCGGAAAGCCTGATGTCGTTGCGGCAGACGACCGCGGCGCCGCGGTCGTAAGCAACGCACGCATAAAAACGCCCGGTGGAACGACCACCGGGCGATTAGTTTTTCGATTGGCTTCTAGCCTGGAACGGGAAGCCTAGAACACGCCGATCACAATGGCGCCGACGAAGGCGAATGCGATGTACGCGGTTACAACGCTCAGTCTGCTGACCATGGTCATGGGAATACTCTCCCTAAGGTTCACGTCGTGCCCGCACATAACGCTTTAGGCTAACAAAGCGTTCCCGGCCGAAAAAGTCAGTGTTGCTGTCCATCCCGGCCTGTCCACAGGGCATCGCCCTCGGGCAACATGGTAAATGATTCATGAAATCAACGTGTTGAAGAATCTTTAAATAAATTCGCCGAACGTGCGCCGATGACGCGCGGAGTTCGTTTGTATCTCGTCGGCTCCTTTGTCCTTGTCTCCTTGGCGGGCTGCGGCCGCGGACTTTTTCAGTCCGCCGAGCGCGAACCGTGGCGGGCCGAGGCCGAGGCCGCTTGCCTGAAGTCCGGCGCGGTCAAGGAAGGCCCGGAACTGGTCCGGATCGAGCCGATTTCCGGTCCCGGCGCCTGTGGCGCGCAATTCCCGCTCAAGGTCGCCGCCCTCGGCGAGGGCAGCGCAAGCTTCGGTTTCGCCGATGAATTGCGGCCGCCCGGCAGCATCGGCAACCAGCCGCGCTGGCCGATCCAGCGGACGCCGGCAGCAGCCGCGCCGCAGACCTATTCCGGTACGGCGCTGCGCCAGCCGAACTACGCCGCGCCGTCCAATGGACCGATCTCGCTCTCCGCGCCCGGCGTGGTGCAACAGGATGAGGAAATCGATCTGCCGGCCGAAGGCGCGCCGCAATCGCGTGATCCGCGCGGCGGCGGCGCTTATATGGCCGCGCCTTCTTATCCGCCGCGCGACCGCTACCCGCCATCCACGCCGGCACCTTATTCACAAGCGCCCGCCGCGCAGCCATTGCCGCGGCTCGGGCCGACGCTCGGCGATCCCGTCAACACGGTGGGGGCGGTCGCGATCAAACCGACGGCGACGCTGGCTTGTCCGATCGTATCGGTGCTCGACCGCTGGCTCGCCGAGTCGGTGCAACCGGCCGCCCAGCGCTGGTTCGGCGTGCGCGTGGTCGAGATCAGGCAGATTTCCGCATATTCCTGCCGCGGCATGAACGGCAATCCGGGTGCGCATATTTCCGAACACGCTTTTGGTAATGCGCTCGACATCGCTTCTTTCACGCTCGCCGATGGCAGGCGCGTGACGGTGAAGGGCGGTTGGCGCGGCATGCCGGAAGAGCAGGGATTTTTGCGCGACGTGCAGGCCTCTGCCTGCCAGCAGTTCAACACCGTGCTGGCGCCGGGCTCCAACCGCCATCACGAGGACCACATCCACGTCGATCTGATGCGCCGCTCCAGCGGGCGGCTGATCTGCCAGCCCGCCGCGGTTTCCGGCGACCAGGTCGCGGCACGGGCAGGCGGCCGCAATTCCTACGCCTCATCGCGCGAGCCGTATGCGACGGGTTCGCTCGGCGGCAGGAGGGCGTATCGGCCCTCATCGGGCAAGGTCAACGAAGAAGACGAATTCGACGACCATTAGTCGTCACCGCCTAGGAGGCGACTTGTCCGCCGTAGCTCAAGGAGCGAAGGCGGATCCAGATGCTATGGGGGAGAAGCGGCGGCGAGGGAGATCCTCGGGCGCCGTGATCACGCAAGGGAGCCTCCCATGTCGCAATCGTTTGACGCCAGCAAGTCCCTCACCGCCTTCGAGCAGGATA
>Ga0307517_10003970_pt1 | contig 22912 bp, 11 predicted proteins | sample 23_EM_MG_FD_194515 | JGI IMG/M metagenome (GOLD analysis project Ga0307517, IMG submission 194515) | Populus trichocarpa ectomycorrhiza microbial communities from riparian zone in the Pacific Northwest, United States - 23_EM | ecosystem: Host-associated > Plants > Roots > Unclassified | place...
CTTATTTTTACTGTAAAAAAAACTAAAAAAAAAAACTAGCATACCATTAACAATCTTATAATGATCAATGAGCTAGTGAAAAAAACCAAAGCACCCCTCCCTCCAGGCTTCCTTTTTTTTTTTTCCCACCCAATAGCTAAAAAGTAATTTCACTATAAGAATATGGTACTAATTTGGTCCTCACTTCCATACTATGTAGGCTATTTTCGCTTATCAACACTCCTTAAAAAAATATAGGCAAAAGAGCACAAGTCAAGAAAGCTTTGACCAAATAACACTTTTTAAAGTCATGATTTGGAATCGTAACTTTGACTGAAAATCACGTTTGATCAAAAAATAATAAACTCTAACCCCAAATAATACTCTAACCCTTAATCCCTAACCTTAAACACTAACCCTAAATCCTAACCTCAAACACTAATCTTAACCCTTAATCGCTAAGCTTAAATCCAAACCTTAAAACTTTAATTCGTAAACACTAACCTTAAATTAAAACCCCTAACCTTAAACATTAACTCTAAATTCTAAACTATTTCCACAAATTGCAAATTGCCGATTAAACATAATCATATTGATCTAGCAAATAAAAAACTAAATAAATCCTAAAAACATGAAGAACATTAAAAACAACAACTACTCACACCCGTAATAATCTTATACATGGTGATGGAAAATGTCGACATACAAATACACAAATGTCAAAGTATAGATTATAAAAGAAGATACCTCATGTTGTGTCTTGTATCTTGACATAGCAAAGAATGTAAGAGAGAATTAAAGTAGTCTGGACAGGGTAGTGTTTGATTCAAAAAACACAAAAATAGCATTAAAGTTACCTTACAATGATTTAATATTTTAATGTTGTTTTTGTTAGTCTATTATAACAAAAACTATTTGTCTAAAAAAATATTAAAAAAATATCATTGATTGATTAATTGAAAGAGTAAAGTCGGGGGATTACTTATTTTAATTGGATTGGATAAAAATGATACTGAGATTATATAATGATCATAGTAATTTAATTAGTTGTCCCTTTGAGAACTTGAGTTTAACTTGTTAATTTTTTAATTGTGATTTAATTCGATGATGTTTTCCTTTATTTACTACATCAAGTTAGATTTGTTACTTCCCGTGAGAGAAGGCTGTTTTCTGGAGTTTGGAGGGGGGAGGCTGTGGAAGGCCTTTTTTGATGGTTTAGGAGGAGAGAGGCTTACGGAAATGCGAGGAGGAAAAAGAGTTCAGGGCATTTATATATCGTCCAAAGTCACGATTCTGATTCACAGCTTCATTAAAACTTTATAATTTCACCAAAATTTTAGTTCATTTTTCCAAATTTCTTTGGTAAAGAGTGCTATTTTTCAAAACAATGTATTTTCAATCTCTCGAGTAAATGTGATAGCAAGTACTAATCATTAGCAGCAACACCCTTTTAGGTTGTGTTTGTTTCTTGAAAAGTGGTTTTCAGGAAACCACTTTCCAAACTTTCCTGTGTTTATTTGTCATTAGAAAAGTTGATGAACAGAAAACACTTTCCAATAAAAAAAAAATTTGGTTTGGTTTTCAGGAAAGTGTTTTCCTTTTGTTTTGGGCGGAAAACACTTTCCGGAAGTTGTAAAAAATTTAAAAATATTATATTATTTGTTAATTATATCAAATTTAATCCTCAAACTTTTGATTGCTATATATATATATATTTTAATTTTTTTTTCAATTACATCCATTAGAATTTAATTTTTATATTAACTTTGATCCTCATTTTTATAATTGTTATTTGTTTTTCCATTATCACTTTTAATTGAAATTTTTTATCTATCAAATTTGACCCTCATTCTTTTTATTGTTACTTATTTTATTTGAAATAATTTATGAAATGGTAATTATTATTATTTTATTTTTTTCATCTTTCAATTTTTTTATTTTTTAGATTTGATTTTTATTATTTATTTTATTTGACATAATTTATAAAATTATATATTTTTTTTAATTTTATTCTCATTCAACCTTTTAATTTGTAAAATTTGTTTATCGTTATTTTAATAAACTTAAAAAAAAAAACATTAATAAGTTATTTTCCAGCTTATTTTTCATGACATAACCAAACACTAGAAAGTATTTTCCAATTTATTTTCTATTACATTACCAAACATCAAAAAATAATTCAATTTAAAACTTAAAAAGAAAAATTCAATAAATAAACAAACAGCAAGCATCTTAATCATGAAATCCTTATGGGATAAACAGTGCTCTCTCTCGTGGCTGCCACCACCATGACTGCCTTAACTTCCTCTCCATCAAACCCTAGACCACCTTATCAGGTTTTTTGCTAATGCAACAAACATTGCAACCACTGGTCCTAACATACTATGGTAATCTACTATCAGAACTGTCACCATCAGTCCTAACTCCTAAGATAACTGCGGTAATTAATCCAGATTAAAGTTCTTGGAGTCAAATTCTGGAATCTGTAGTGGAGATTTCTGCATTGATATTTTTTCAACAGAAATGGATTATACAACACAATGGAAATATTACATTTTATTGAAGCAGTTACAGAGTACAATTCATATACAAAGAGGCCAGAAATACCAGGACTTTGTCAAAAACAAAAACAACTGAAATCAAGTTGTCATGGCAGGGGACGATCCAGCTGCCGCTGCCAAAGCCTGCAAATCTGAAGCACCCTGGTATAGAACTGCCCAAAGCAACCACTCTTACAAACTGGAATGAAAGAGAACACACGATACCAGAGGCCAGAGTACAATGGAAATATTACATTTTATTGAAGCAGTTACAGAGTACAATTCATACACAGAGGCCAGAAATACCAGGACTTTGTCAAAAACAAAAACAACTGAAATCAAGTTGTCTTGGCAGGAGACGATCCAGCTGCCACTGCCAAAGCCTGCAAATCTGAAGCACCCTGGTATAGAACTGCCCAAAGCAACCACTCTTACAAACTGGAATGAAAGAGAACACACGATAACAACAGAGGAACACGCGAGAACCACGAAACCAACACAGGAGAGTTTCGAGCACTGAAAGACACTAGATACTGAGAACTGAATAAAACAAGAGAGTTTTTTTTAATAATAAAAGCAACCCACTTGGTAAGATCGGAATAAAGAAAGCTTAGTCATCACAAACTATCGAAGGATTGCAAGACAAGAGCTAAAACACGGGGTATGTCACATCCAGCAAAACATAACAAGGACCTTAGATGGTATAGGAAATGGAGTAGCCACAAGTGGAAATTCTTACTAGAGCTTTGGTAACTGTATTCTCAAGAAACCATGCCATGAAAGAGGAGGCCTCCCATCAATGGGGGCAGAACATTTACAACAGGCTTTCTGTCTGAAGAAAGCCTGCAAAAAAGGATGGAGAAGTGATCTGCCAAAGTTCCATGGAAACAACCAAGCCACCCAGTTATTAGCAGACCCACCGATGATGGGCCAAAAACTACGCTGAACGCTACTACCCGTGTGAGCTGACTATATGAAACTTATCCTTCTACTATGTATAGACAAACTGGAGTGCATGAATCTCCTTATCCAGTTCAACGCCTTTGATTCCAACTATTTGATTCAGTGAATGAGCATCTCTTTTCCTCCCTGATTATGAAAGGATATCACATCTCCACAGGCTCTCTACAAGCAGCTCAACTGTGCTGCTGCTAATTGAACTGCATTTTTGGAGGTTCAACCCCACCAGGGTCCTGCCCATTTTCTTTAGGCAAGGCAAGCTCTTGTTTGATACTTCAGAACATCCTGACAAGGATAGGACTTGAAGATTGAGCTGCTCTGCACTTGACATGACAGCAATGCCAGAATCAGTGACTGCACACTTTGACAGATCTAGGTCACTGAGAAACAGACAATTTTCAGCAATTGCTACCAAGCTAGCATCAGTGATCTTTCTGCAACCATCCAGATTCAGCAATTCAAGGGTTCCACCATGTAGCCTAGCCAAGGCTGAAACTACTTCATCGGTCAAACTCATGCAACCACTAAGATTCACCTTAACAAGACCTGCCTCACAACTCTCTAACAGTGGCAGAATCCCAGAATCTGTAATTCCGCAAAGCCCACTTAGGTCAACATGCTGAAGTTGAGGGCACAGCTTCCCTACCACAGCCAAGCTCGCACTGCCAAATCCTGGGCAATTTCTAATTGACAAATAGCGAAGATAGCTGCAAGGAGAGGGCACTGGCATTCCGAGTGCCATATCCTTAATTCCCATGCACTTCACAAGACTAAGAGCTTTCAACTTTGTTCCACAGTTTGAAAGTGCACCAACGATCCCTGACTGGGTAATTCTGTTACATTCTTCCAATTGCAGGCTCTCAAGAGATCCGGCAGCTTTGGCAAAAGCAACCAACCCGTTATCAGACACAAAGCAGCACTTGCGGAGGCACATCTGCTTCAGATTCAAGGAACCCTTTGCAATAGCTTCAAGACTCACATCTGTTATCCCCCGGCATGAAGTAATTGTCAAAGACATTAATTTTTGCAAACCCTGAGCATTACCCATGACCCAAAAGCCTCTCTCACTAACATGCTGGAGAACACTAAGGGAAAGATTCGTAACAGCTTTCCCATAGTGCCCAATTACAGCAAGAGAGAAGTCTGTGATGTTCAAACCCTGAAGCTTCACCCTTGTTAATACAGAAGAAGCTGAAGATAATAAACTTGATACTCCATGATCCCCAAGAAGAGGGCAGTCTTTAATAGAGATTGAATGCAACCTAGGGCACAGCTTTCCGATTGCTTGCAAGCCTTCGTTACCAATCTTAGAACAAGATTCAATATTCAAAGAGCTCAAATTAGGGCAGTTCTCAGCAATTGCAATCAAACCCTTGTTGGAAATTGAAGGACAGTTGGAAAGGTCAAGCTTCTCCAACAAATGGCATTCTTTGGCGATCTCAAATAGACCTTCATCCCCAACAAAAGGAACGTTCCACAAAGAAAGAGCCCTTAGAGAAGGGCAACCACGTGCTATTGCTGATAGACCACGGTTGGTAACCCCACGAACAGAGTTGCTTCCCCGGATCAACAGCTTGCCCAGGCCCCCACGGCTACTTGTCCCAACAGCAATGGCAGCCAGTCTCATATCTGTTGCTTTCTTTCCTTCCAAGGACCTGGTAAGGTAACCATCACTCTCAACTTCCCCGTTGTCTTCGCAAGAGACCATTTCAACATCATTACAAACAGGAGCTGCTGTTTCCTTTTCTTCTTCAGCTACAGGGTTGCTGTTGCAAAATTCAGACCTCCTGATGCTGCTCAAAAGCATAAGCCATTTCTTGGACACAGAGGCACAGGAACTCCTCTCTTTGCCTTCAGGAACGCGTCTGAAGATCTCAAAAAGGCATTCATCTGGAAGAACTTCAATTGATGGTCGCATATTCTGCTCGAACCCAGATGATTCAAAGAGAAAAGGAGCACTAATGCGAGCTCGCTTGCAAGCAGGGCTGTATACATCCACATTGGATACAATTGAATATAATCGACCAAGGTCGGAAGGATTTGTATAGAAAGAGCCCCCAGAATAGATTTCATCATCTCCTGAAAAACCCATCAACAAACACCAATAAGCTAAAGCTCTCTAAAAGATTCTATGTAGTAAACAGAGGCCAGAAAATATTCATGCAGACAATATTAGAAGCAAGCAGACTCAACAAAATTCAAGCTTTGATTTTTATTTCAAAAAATTGCAGCCTCTTAAGAATTTCCAACAGAAGACAAACCCTTCAAGGATCTAGGCCTCTCAAATAAGAATTCACAATTAAGCCACCAATAATCTAACGAATCTCCTAAAGTTTCTTCCTTTCCTGAATTTCCATCTATCCTCGTATTACTTTTGTTCAAAGACAAAATTAAATCCAACTAATTTGCAGACAGGTCATGTTTTTGCCACAACAGAACACAAAACCAATAAAAAAGCACTTCAAGGTTATTTCTTTACCTACTATTTTCATACTGAAACAAGACTCCAATCCAAACAAGCATATTAAAATATACCTCAAATCTAACAAACATTAATCCACTTTTAAACCTCAAAACGTATAAGCGAAATCCAAAAACACCCAAGAATAGAAAAGGTAAAACTTACCACTGTAGTTAACAAGAGTAGGCATGACTGAAACAACTGAAATGAAAAGAAGAAGACGAAGAAGAAGCCTCGTTGATTAACAGCACAAAAGGCACACAAACTGACAGCAAGTACCAAGAAACTGATAAGAAATGAAGCAAGAAAGCTTAAATGCATCACCAAGAATGAAAAAAGAGAGAGAGTAGAGAACTTGAAACCCCAACAGAGTAGGGCAAAAAAAGAAAACAAAGGAGAGAATTAAAGAAGAGAAGGGTCTGGTTTTTTTGGTTTGGCTTTCCTGGTTTGGTTTGTTGTTTGAGAAGAAAAGTGCAAGTGGTGTGTTAATATAGTACGAAAGAAATCAAGAAATGTTTAGCAGAGAGAGAGAGATTCATTGGCTTTTGCCAACATGCAATGTATCCTTCCTCTTTACTGTTTTCTTTTCGGTCCCAACGGTCCACCTCTGCCATTCTTGTATTATTCTACTCTCTTGTCGTCGTCGTTTTGAGAAATTATGACATGCCTCCTTTATTATCGTTTTTGAACCATTCTTTTCCACATCTTCTGTCTATTTTCTTTCACGTGTTTGGCATCACAGTTGAGACTGTTTTTTACAAGTATTTTATAATTAAAATAATATTTTTTAAAATTTTTATTTTTAGTATAAACACATTAAAATCATCTAAAAATATCTAAAAAATATTTATTTAATATTTATTTCATGCAAACAGATAATTTAATAAATAGATTATAACACAAAAACAAATATTCATTCACATGTAGAATAAAAGTACAGTTAATAATGCTAAGATTTACAAAAGAAAATTATTGTTCACCATTGAATGATAAAATGGAGATTTTATGGATTATTGATTTCATATATATATATATATATAAGAAATAATTGTGAATTTTGTATGAAAAGTTTATAGGTATAAAATTATGATAAAATGGTCTAATATTTTAATTAGTTAGTAATGTTATTCCTCATTTTGGATGATTTTCTTGAATAAGATGGAAGTTTGTTGTCATGTACTATTTGGAGATAAAATACTATTGTTTCTAATATAATAGTTGACACTTGAAAGGTGTAGTGAAATTGGATGATATTGTCATGTTAAAAATGCTTCACAAATAATTGTAAAATAAATAAAAAAAATGTTTTACATATAGATATCAATCAAAACAATTTCATAAAGGGATGTCATGTGTGATGTGAAGAAGATTGCTGCATTTAATAATGTATCTATTTATATTTTTCTCCCAAGAGCAGACGAGTTTGCAAGAGTACAGGCAGTGCAAAGAACAAACAAATTATTTTCTTGCCATGTATAGAAAATGAGATGGTAATGGATTAAAAACTATGAGTTGTTCAGAACTTCAAAAGACAGGTTGGATGCAGTGGTTTGGGCTTTAATGGAGCAAGTTGTGCAGGAGCACGCTTTTTGCAAGTTTCCAAGAACTGGAATCATTGTATATGGCCATGGCCAGTACCTAGTTACAGTCTGCTGTCACCTTTCTTCCAGCTTCTGATCGTATTTATTGGACAATGGGACTTGGGATTTGGGAAAATACAACTGGATTTGTCTCCCTTCTTTAATGATCTTTTCCCTGATCAACCTTGCTTAAGAAATATGAACAGCTTTTTCAGAGTGTGTTACTGTTTTTGAGTTGACAACTAGCCTAAGCATGATGTCCACTGTTTATGATAGGATTAGCACTTGGTGTTAAGAATAAATGGAGACATAAAGGATGATTAGGGAGGTTAAGCTTGTATGATTTATGCATGTGCTTTCTTGGAAAGTTAAAATTCTTCAATTCAAACAATGGTATGGATGTTCATGGCATCTCTGCAATCATTTGATGTTTGTCGTTATGGAGTTACTATACGAGGGATGCTGAGGGGTAAGCTTTCCTTTAAAGGATTACCACTACCGATTAATCTTAAGCATCATTCTTATCAAGTTTAATTATAAATCCGTGCTTTACTATGAACTCAAGATTCCCAGTTAGTCATTTCATTTACTGGGGAAAAAAAAAACACGACTAGTCAATTCACTAATAATTCACTGGCACGGAAAAGAGAAGGAAACCAGCCTTTAAGTGGTAATTACTTTAAACATTTAATCATTGAAATATTCTAATTCTAGAGAATCTCCACTAAATTCCTATCCACTTGAGATTAAAAAAAAATAAAATCGGTGGCAATAGTCAATAGGTATTTGTCGTATTCTTGAGAATTTTTCATTTCAGTGAAAAAACAAAATAAATCCATAATACTTAGGGTAGCTTTATTCCCATGTATCCACAATTTTATTCTTAAAAAAGTTTCTGAACTTTCATTGATCTGAGAACTAAATAAATTAATTAGGTTAAATTCTCAACGAGATTATTAGGAACTTTCATGTATTGCTGCCGAAAAAATGGTAGACATGATCAAGTCAACTAGAGCAACCTGAGAGCCCATTGGCACTGGTCAATTTAGAGAGAGAGAGAGGGAGAGGTTGTAAGAATCAAAGCAGAGGGTTGACCATGTAAAAAAAAACCTAGAAAAGGTAGAGAATACAGACAAGGGGGCCCATGCTGTAAGGTACAGGTGAATGATCCTTCTGGTTCTCTTCTCTTGGACAATAGTTATAGAGATGTGCAATGAATTTGATTTGTGGATATTAAAATGCAGGACCAACTCTATTAGCAGAAAAATATGGAAATCCGACTCAAAAAGCCAAGAAAGGTGAGGATCATGGTTATGATCAATGGATTTCCATGGAGCCTCCTGCTGCCTTGCGGCTTGTGAAATGAAATATATAAAAAGTCCAAGCCTCGGACTGCGACTGTGTTGAATTTTATGTACTTTTCTTTTAAGCATAAAGAACAATATAATTTAAGGTATTGATTTAATTAGCTACTAAACCTGTTTAATTAGTGTTATACTAAACGATTTTGGATCAAACTATGGAGTATTGAGCATTGTGATTACAGGGATTAAGAGAATTAATAGGGAAATAACCTCTTAATGAATGCACTAATTCTAATTCGAATTGAATATCTAAAATTAAATCTGAAAATAATTTAGTTCTGATATATTTATACAATCTGACATAAAAAAATATATACTAGCCATTAAAGAGAATGAAAGGACACTTGAAATAATCATAATATATCCTGCTGGTCTACTAAGAGTATTCTATTATCGATCCAACATGTCTCTTCGTTACTTCTTTTTTAAGTTAAAAAAAAAACCTTGGACCATAAAAAAATCAAAACATAAAGTAATGATATATTAACTTTCAAAGAGAGATCAAAAATTGAAAAATCTAGAGAATTGAAAAACTAAAAAAGCAAAAACTTGGAATATCGCAAAAAGAGAGAATTGGACTAATTAACCCTTCAAAATATAAAATCATTGAAAATGATGAAAAATGTGAAAAATTCACGTCGTCCTTCAAATTTAATGTCATTGCCTAAGACATTTATTTACAGAATTTATAGACACGATATTCTCAAAAATAAAAGAAAATTCAAAATTCGTTTACTTTTAGGTTTTTCAAGTTTTTTACTTTCGTTCCACACTCTTTATATATTATACTAGTTAGATGACCCGCGCGATGCCGTGGGTCAATTTGTTTTGCGTAAAAAATAAAAAAAAAATTAAGATTTAAAAGTGTTAGGTCTTTCTACAAAGCTATACGCAAAAGTCTTGGGTTTGACTGCAACGTCTGACCTAAGAGTAATATTTATAATATTAATAATAACATTAAACTTGCATGACCTAAGTTTAAGTGGGTTTGGCTGCAATACCAGACCGAATAGCATTGGATGTCGGTCTGGCTGCAAGGTCGTGTCATAAAAGTGTGATAATTAAATAGATTAATTAAAAAGAAAAAAACAAAAAAAACCAACATAAAGAAAAAAACTAATGAGAAAAAAGAAAAAAAATCTGAATCAATTGGGTTAACTCGCCAAATCAGGCTAACCCGTCAAACCTGGGATTCGTGTCATGAAAGTGTGATAACTAAATAGAAAAAAAAATTAATATTAATGAACTAAATTTGTTTTAAAAAAAGATTAATTAAAAAGGAAAAGACAAAGAGAAAAATACCTACAGGAAGGAAAAAACTAATGAAGAAAAGGAAAAAAAAAATCTTAATCAACTGGGTTAAACCATCAAACCTGGAATCTGTGTCATGAAAGCCTGATAATTAAACAAAAAAAAATAAATATTAAGAAACTATAGACAAAAAAAAAATAAACTAAAGACATAAGTTTTTTCACTGTGAATTGCACCGTGCTATTCAAAGTAAAAGGCTTAAAAAGAAAAAAAAAACAAAGGCATACGCCACGGGTTAATTTTTTTTTCTTGCATAAAAAATATCAAAAAATGCTAAAATCTAAGAGTGTTAGGTCTTTCAACAAAAAAATACCCAAAAGCTTAAGGTCTAGTTGCAACGCTTGACCCAAGAATACTATTTATAATATTAATAATAACATTAAACTTACATGACTTAAGTTTAAGTGAGCTTGGCTGCAACACCGGACCCTAGAGCATTGGATGTGGGTTTGGCTATAAGATCGTATCATAAAAGTGTGATAATTAAATAGATTAATTAAAAAGAAAAAAAACAAAGAAAAAAAACCAATATAAAGAAAAAAACTAATAAAGAAAAAGAAAAAAACCTAAATTAACTGGGTTAACCCTTCAAACCAAGTTAACTCGTCAAACCTGGGATTCGCGTCATGAAAGTTTGATAACTAAATAGAAAAAACAATTGACGAGTTTACCCAAAATTAACTGGGTTAACCCGTCAAGTCCGGGATACGTGTCATGAAAGTCTGATAATTAAATATAAAAAAATTTAACATTAACAAACTAAACTAAATGAAAAAAATTAATAAAAAAAAATCTGGGTTAACTCGTCAAACCAGACTAACCCATCAAACCCGGGATCAAACAAAAAATTTCATTAAAAAAAACAAAACAAAAATTAAAAAAAAAATTTAGCGTTTCATATAAATTTAGTATATATTATAATATATTATAATATAATATAATAATTATAATTATAATAATATAATATATTAAAGATGAGAAAGTGAAAGGCGTGGGAAAGATACAATAGTTTTCCCACGCCTTTTAGTATGTTACTTAATATGTGTGTGTGTTTTCTTGGATTTTGAAAGTTTTTGAAGTTAAGTTTTTTATTTTTTAAAGTTTCTTAAAATAAAATATTTTCTTTTGATGGTTGTAGGGACAATTTCGTCCAAAAAGTGATTACTATATTTAGAAAAAAAATTATGAATATATAAGGGTGCATGAAAAAGTAAAAAAAAAAAAGTGAGAAAATACATATGATCATAAATAAAGGTAAATTAAGGGATCCAATAAAAGAGTAAAATTTTCAAAAGACAAAAGTTTTATTGCTATTATATATCCCCTCCCCCCCTCTTGGAATATATACCCATTATTTTTTAATTTGTGTTATACTTGGAATAAATGTTTTGCAACTCTTTTTTGCCTCGCAAACGTAAAGCAAATATTATAACAAAAGAAATAGATATATTATGGCGCCCACTTGGGGTTGGAGGGTATATTAAGCACACAGGAACTCTTCTCATGCACGGCATCAAATTGAGGTTGCTCAGTAGCCAACGTATAAACCTTTTCGGCCACTCAGAGCTTTTTTCAGTTTTCTAAATGGTCACTTCTCCTTCAGAAATGATAACCATCTCTCTCCTCTCTCTCTCTCTCTCCCCCAACTCGAGAACGTTAGGCTCCCAACTCAGCAATATGCATGTATGCTTAAGAATTACTATTGTTATTAATTAACATGAGAGCTATGTGAATATAACCTAGGAATTAGGGATTTTTATGTGTGGCCTAACACATTTAAATCAAACTAGAATAATGGGTTGGTGGCATTTTTGGTTAATCAATCTTCCTTATCTTGAAGATATAATTTGAGCTTAATTAATGTCTACTTTGATTGTTTGTGCATGAGTGCTAACATTAGTTAATAGTAATATTCATTCTAGATGTTTGGTTACGTTTGAGCAATTAATTGCTAATTAGATCACCTAATCGTATCATTAAGCTCTCATGTTTTCCCTTGGGGTCCAATCAGAAAACTACTGGGACCATTAGCGATGATGAACACATGTATTTAGACATAATTGCATGTTATTGTTGTATCAACTTTTACAAAATCTTGTAGCATGAATTTTAAACAAGTCACGTGATTAATTATTGGAGTTTAATGGTTAAATTGTGATGGTAACTTTTTCCTTTTTCTATTTTGTGTTAATTAAACACAAGATCAACGAGTTTTGACATTTAATATTCTACAATGGTATGCAACCCTCTGTTTGCTAGATGTTCAACTCATCTCTTTCAAAATTTAAACCAGCTAGATACTTTTAAACACAAACCTCAAATCTTAATTATTAAAATATCATTCTTGCAATGACTAAGTTGCTGGATCAACATTTTTTTGGCATTATAAAAAATAAGTTTTGAGTTTTAAGTCTAATTTGTTGTTTAGAAAGTCCAAAAGACATGGTGATAACCTATTGAAAGCTAGGTAGGGTTTGTGTATATACCCAACTTCCCTAGACTTGGTAGAATATCAAGTCCAAGTAGACATGGGTCTGACAAGCTGTGCCAAACTTACTGCCCTTAGAGCTTCACATCATGACAAGCCCAATTAGGCATGGGTTTGACAAGCTACCAACCCAATATCTTTGGACTCCACTATGTTCCGAGACTAAACAGATATGGATCTAGTAAGCTGGGGGACTCATTGCCCTTAGGCTTGGCACCGTGTCGAGCCTAAGTGGGTATGAGTTCAATGAACTGTCAAACCCAATGCCCTTGGCCTTAGCTACGTGCCAAGCATAATTGGGCATGAGTCTAATGAACTGCAAATCCATCGTTCTTAAGCTTGGTTGTGCGCCAAACCTAATTGGACATGGGTCTAATAACCTTCTCAGCCTATTGATCTGGGCTTTGCTACGTGTCAAATCCAATTGGGCATAAGTCATGTGCTGTCAAATCATACACCCTTGAGCTCAGCTACGTGTCAAGCCCAAGTGGGCAAGGGTATAGCTTGTTGTCATACCCATTGATTGTGGACTTGGCATTATGCTGAGCACAAATGGCTAAAGGTTTAGAGATATTTGTCTCCCTACACCCATAGGTGTATAAGAAATCTTTTAAATTGCCTATCATATTTTCATCTCATTAATATTTTGTAAGGGTTATATATCCCTCGTTAATGCTATTAGAAGAAAATAATTATTTAACCCATTCACTTCAGCAAAACTACAAGGTTTATGAGCTATAAATACCTCTTGAATCATCCATATAAAGAGTTCATAATTTTAACTCTCAATAAACTAATATTTTTAAATCACAGAGCATTTCTCATGCCAAAACAAGAACAAAACTCATGTTCTTGAAATTTGATGCTCATTCTCTTATTTATTACAATTCATTTTTTAAAAGTTACTGATTTTATCATAAAAGGATCTTCTCTTGTTCTCTTGTTTGATGCTCATGTTCATTCTCTTGTTCTTCAAATCACACTAAGGCATATTACTTTACATAAATTGATGGTTATAATTGCCTTATTTTATTTTACTTTTACAAAGAATATTATTGAGATATTCAGTTTAGAATCTGTTTGAAAGTGAAGTAAAAAAATTGTTTTTTAAAATATTTTTTTACTTGAAAATATATTAAAATAATATTTTTAAAATTTTAAAATTTTATTTTTAATATCAACAAATTAAAATAACAAGAACACCTCCTGCATGGACACCTAATACCGCCATCAGTAAAATTCATCGGAATAATGTTGCGAAATTAATAAAACCCTGAATCCTATTACAATAATTCATCCTCCGCAATTCTTGGGGTGAGTCTCGATACATCCATGAACAATCATTCATGACGTCTATCGAACCTCTATAAAATTATGATGAGAACATGTATTAATTAACTATGTTACGTAAATAAATTTACAAAAATATTGGTTTGCCCCGACATTATTCAACAAACTAAAAAAAACACTTATGTTAAATATTCATTATCAATTATCAATTATCAACGTCCATACAAATATATATATGAAAATCACAACTCCGCAATAGAATTGATAAAAATTAAAACGGACCTGTTAAACAAGCTATTATTTATTTCATCACAACACATCTAATTCGGTGTAATTCAAACAAAGTTTCAATAATTTACAAACAAATACAATTTGATAAAATCTAAAACAAACTATAACAACTATAAAATTTTACATTCATACTACAAGTTTCTTTGACAAATAACAATAAAACAAGTATATACGTTAACAAAATACATATACTAAAAAAAAATGACATTTAAATGTTAAAATTAAAAAGGATAGATTAATTTACTTACAAAAAAATGATAAAATCCACAATAAATCGGAGAACGGATGTTGTGACCACGTACAAAAGTATAAGAAAGATGAGTGCTTATGTTGAGAAAAAAAGGGATATTTTTAGGGGAGTAGGTGGTTGTTTGCAGTTTGGGAGGGGAGAGTTGGGATGTGGAAGAAGAAGAAGAAATAGAGGAGGACAGAGTCGGCAGAGTGTGGATTTATTGGCTTTTACCGATGGAATCACTGACGGACACGTCCTGTCGGTATATCCGTCGGTAAGTCTGATGGTGAATGGGCCATATCACTGTACGGAGATCCCGGTTTGAATCCTTCGGTCACTCCATCGATAAAATCGTCTGAAAAAATTCCACGTCATCAAACTATTTCTTTGTTTCAAAATTCTATGTATTCCGTCGGCCATTCGGTCGAAATATACCGACGAAAGTATTCTGTCGGTATAGACCGACCGAATTGCCGACGGAATCTATGTCGTTGGTAATTATTACCGACAGCAAAGGTCTGTCGGTATAGACCAACAAAATTAGAGATGGAATTATATTCGTCGGTAAAAATTACCGACAAAATAATTCCGTCAGTAATTTTATTGGTTTTCGTCGATTTTCTTGTAGTGAGTGATCATGATAAAAGGGCGCACCAAGGCATTTTTGGGGGTGTTTCAAAAATATCCGACCATGAAGTGCATTGAATATTGGAATGCATGAGATGAAATATGTTGCTTCAGCACTCAGTATGGGCGGAATTTAAAATGTGGCTGAGGAAGTAGGTAAGAAAGAGTAATACAAAGGCTAGAATCAGTGGATCTCTTCCACTCTTTGAAATCCATGGACATCTGCCTCTACACGTATTGCATATCTGATGTCCCAGCTGATCATACCTAACTTTGGTAAGATCATAAGAAGATACAGGAGTGCGAGAATTCAAATACTTCAAGGTATAAGTTTTATCTAGAGATTTTCAAATCTTCTAATTACATCCATGCATTCAAACATTAATTCTTCAAAAATAATACTTCCAATTATTGTTCTATATATCATCATACCAGCTGGTATATATCTCTTGTGCCTGTCGGCTGTCGCCTACCTACTCATGCATGATCTGTTTATCTTGTGAATGCTATCTAAGTAACCCTATCACATGGTGCAGTAGCTGGCGTGAATATGGATTTTGCCCGTGTACACAAATATCATTTACACACAAAAAAGAGAGAGTAAAAGCTGTAAATTATGGACCAAAATGTGATTTGTTTTCTTTAAAAAGCCAGTAATTCATACAATTTTAAAACTTGAATGAAATAATTATTAAATTTCAAGAGCCGTTTTGATTGCTGGGTCGGCCATATCTTCCGCATGCGTCCCTAGTTTTGTGCCCCAAGTTGAGAAAAAAAAAAGAGGACTTCCTGGTGTTGTCATGCCCAAAATCCGGTGCCCCGTAATATATCAGAAGGAATATTCATCTCCAGGTTGCTTAATTATTATGATAAACAATAATATAAATGATTTAATTTATCTAACATCCACATTTTATAATGTTTTTTATTCCTCTATAATTATGTTAATTTGCCTACGAGCCCACTTGCATGATCTTCGATCATTTCTTTATTTGTTCCTGTTGGATGTCTCTGTGGTACTCTTCATTGTTGCAAATATAGTTTTCTTTTTGACAATTACATACATGATCATGATCATGATTGATTTGATTTATTTATCTCCAATAACATATTTGAAAGAATCGGTCGTTCTTGCTGAAGAAAAAGTAGCTGCCAGCACCACTCAGTCTTAAATCTATTTATAATTTGTTCCAATCAATCCATTCAATCATATCGAAACGCTAATCAACATTTAATTCATTAATTAAATGGAACTCTTTTTGCATGCAAGTTGAGTGAGCTCTATCCCGCTAGTTGTTTTTACTCTTTATTAGGGTTCAACTCATTTGTCTTTTCAACTAGTGCAATAAAGTCTAAGAGTGGCAATACCATTGGCGTGAATGTTATCATTTGCAACGTACTCTGAAGTTATAAGTTTTTTTAAGAAAAAAAAAAGATAAATAGAAATTTCATTCAGATTAAATAAATAGCGAGCAAATCATTATTTTTATATATTTAAAGAAATTGCTTGTTATTTAAAAAGATAATCAATAATATAAGTAGTGTAAGATATGTTCTTCCAACCAATAATTGGTTCTTTAATAATTTGAGTGACAAATGAGTGAAGCATGAACCGGAATGCAAGCAAGCAAGCAAGATCCACAAAATTCAGCCAACAAACCCCGATTAGGTCCAAATCTCACACGGCCTCTCTTTCAAAAGTGAGATGGTATAGGTGTGGATTTATATGCACCCGGTTCATGCATGTCATCATACAAAAATAAATAGATAAATACTCAGCATATGTCGGCATGCCCCCCTATCCACATTGATTGAAGCAAACAATAAAGGTCCTCTCCCTCGTCCTTTTTATACTATTTTTTTCTTAACAATAGAACAATTTGTTTCAAGAGTGTCGAGACTGGGGCCCGGTCAAATATATGCAGGGGGCGAGGGGGGGTTTGCAATATATATATATATATATATATATATATATATATATATATATATATATATATATATATTTATATATATATATATATATATATATATATATATATATATATATATATATTTATATATTGCTATCTTGAACATGAATTGTATATTTTATGAAATTTAAATGCTTAAAACCAAGTATGTAGCCATGAATACATGGGAACAGAAGGAAGTTAGAACGAGGGAACATTGTAGTGTTGTAATTAAATTTGGTAAAAATTAATTATGTTTTTAGTGTTTTTTCCCGATAAAGTCGAGGCATTGTCAACACAACATATAAACTAGTTATGTCTTTATAAACTCTATATAAGTCCAATATAATTTATCAAATTATTAATAATATCTTCCTTTTAGATTTTTACAGTAAGGTTTTGATATTGAACTTAATGCATTTTTGTATTATATTGGAATGTTCATTGAATTAGCCGTACATATACATGTGCAACATCATCTTTGGACGGCTTGATTTTCCCTTTTTTGCCCTTTTCCTTTCTTTTTCAAAATAACACAGGAGATATATATATATATATATATATATCTTGGACATGAATTATATATTTTATGAAATTTAAATGCTTAAAACTAAGTATATATAGCCATGAATACATGGGAACAAAAGGAAGTTATATCGAGGCAACGTTGTAGTGTTGTAATTAAATTTGGTAAAAATTGATTATGTTTTTAGTGTTTTTTTCCCGATAAAATCGAGGCATTGTCAACACAACATATAAACTAGTTTCGTTGAGAAATTTCAAGGCCCTCAATAATTTTCTATATACGCAGCTATATTAATTAAATAAAATGTTATTGAAGCAAAAGGGAACAATCCAAATTAAGATCCCAGCAAGAATACAAAACTAATGTAGTTGCCAAGAGAAAGCCAAAAATTAATTTATTCCAAAAAAGAATTAATTAATTAAGCTGAGCTTTGAGCCACAAAAAGTATACTAATTAAACAACGAATTATAAGGAGTATCGAGATCCTTCCTAACTTTAGAGATTTGCTGGGTCATCAAAATAAATTTATTGAAGCTGAATTCTTGCGTTAATCTCTGAGATCTTCATCTGGATATATAGAAATCTGACCGATCATGAAAGATTCATGCATGTTTTACGATCATATGATATTAATTATAAACTATATTTAGCGTAACAGCACTGTACCTCATCATCAGTGTTTCATTGAACAGAAATAGAAGTATTATTATTATTATTTTAAGTAGAAAAATAGAACAAAAATCCACTCCACCCTTTTAAAATAAAAAATAAACCCATTTTAAAAAGATATTTTTTATGTACATGTGGTCATAATGTTGCCAAGCAATTAGGTTTATATATTTTTCAATTAGTGTTTGTGTGCTCTAATAGTTAGGGTTTTACAGCCATCGTTTTTTGTGAAGGTTTTCATGCAACTTGATGTTTACTTTTTGTCGCAAAATTCATTGTATAAGGCTGCTCTTGTGTTGGTGTGCATGCATGAATCTCTTTCATTTTGCTAATGTCTTTTCCCATCAAGAAATTAATTGCCTTTTTTTTTTGGGTTACTTGGCAAGCTCGTGTAAAATCTGCGAAGCTGACAATTCTTTTCAAAAACAACGGCTGTGGCTATCCTATTCTAGAAAATTTTGAGCCCATTTCTCCCTAATATATAATTGTGGATCTTGATGATCCATCTGTAATTCCAATCCCTCGTATATTTATCCTAAATTAACATTAACATTAACATTAATTAACAGATAAGCTCAAAGATTATGGCTTTCTACCCGTCATCCATTTCACTCCCTCTCACATTCTTGCAAGTTATGTCGACATGGTTCCATGTCTTGAGATCAGTTTTACAAAATTGGATTTTAGGTTCTTCTTCAAACAAAATTAAAAAATCAAATAAAAAAATTAACATAAAAAGAACCTTTTCCCGCTTACACTGTTCAAAAGTTGTGAAAAAAATTCAATTTAGTCCCTCAAGTTTTTTTTTTTTTGCATTTTTGGTCCCTATTTTTTAACTTCTACATTTCAATTATAAAATTTCATTTGTTTTGCATTTTAGTCCTTGGTTATTATTTAAAGATAGAAAAAGTCACTAGAAAATAAAGATGAGAGAGAAAGCTCTTGGATGGGTACATCTCAACCACTAATAACTATGATTTTAATATTTATATATTCATCTTTAAAAAAAAAACTTAATGAAAGTGGTTTCTACCTTCAATGATGCTTGAAAAAATAAATCATGGCTCAACAATTTTTTATTTATTTTGAGTTTGTAGTCCAATTAAAATATGTGTTATAGTTATAAATGAGTTTTTTAAATGCTCATTTAATGAGGTTTTTTTTTTTTTTTTTTTGGGCTAACAAATATTGAAATTTGGGTGCTTAGGTTCAAAAGCTTCATCTCTGAGTTTTTAATCATCAGAGCCACTTTTAGTGACCAGAAAATGTAACATATAGATAGTGTTTTATCTATTTGATTTCTTTAAAAAAAAAAAAGCGAGCAATTATGGTCTTCCAGACCCAAGTATACCCAAACTTTTTAATTATAGGGCAGGAGTGTGCATAGCTTTTTTTTCTTATGATAAAATTATTTTTAAATAAATTTATTGAAATGATATTTAAATAATTATCTGATTATGTCATAGTTTTGAAATAATATTAGAGCCTTTTATGGTAACAATAACAATTATTGTTTGAATAATTATGTATTAATCTAATATGCAAAATGTTTTTAAAACATTTCATGAATATACAATAGGAATGAAATATCTACTTTTTTTATATATAATTTTTTTATATTTTTTCTCAAGTTTAATATTCTTATATTTATTTAAAAAGCAATACTTCTAATAAAAAAAAGATGTTTTTTTTGTCAAAAAAAAGGGGACGCATAAATAAGAGAAGAGAGTTTTGATTAAAAACATATATTTTTTTGTTTCAAATCACTAGAATATTTTAAAATATTTATTTTAATTGCTTTCATTTTTATTCATTAAACTACATTGCTAATAACAAAGATATGTTTTTGTTAAAAGAAATATTAATAAGAAAAGGAGAATTTAGACTAAAATATTGCTTTTTTATACAAAATTTAAATAAATATCTTTCTTATGAATATCTATTTTAATTGTCATGTAATTAAATAAAAACAAAATCAAAGAATACCTTATGACACAATATCAAATGTTTGCATGCACATCTATTTTTTGTTCCTTACTAGAAAAATCAATTTTATATTTTAATCTTTAATGAGCATTAACAACTCTTTTCACGAATTATCTATTCATATATTTTTGAAATTTATTTTATTATACACAAATTATCTTTCCAGGTTTTAATTAAAAATATTTATAATACCGAAAAATACATTTCCAACGCCTGCTCCTTCTTCTCATACATTGAAAACTAACTTAGAATCCTACTACCCGCACAATAGCGCAGTACCTAGCTATTAATAACTAGAATTAAGAGGATTTAACATGAAGTTATCCGAAGGCATCTGCAGCTTAGTCAATCATGCTAGGTTTGTTTGTAATGAACCAGAAACGCATCCTATCAGCTTGATAGTGCTCGTGCAGTGGTATTTATGTGTCTTGCTGGATGATTTCCAAGTTGGACATCTTCAAATTGCTACATTAGGGTTCCCAGACCATCAGACATCAACTACATATGACAAATGTGCAAAGAACCTCTTTACTGGATGCTCAGATAACAGTGCGATCTTACTCCACATGAAACATGGGCAGCAGCATCTGCGTAGGATTCACCACCATGCTATTTACGCGGATTGGCATGTGGAAGAAGAAGCTTGGCCGTATATCCACAGTGATCCAAAGTAGAAGTAAGAGATGCGTGGCGGTTACTGTATTTCATCCAATGAGGTGCAAAAGATGCCTTCAGCATGGCATTTACAGAATAAGAAAAGGAGCGTTGATTGACATGGAGTTGGGAAAATTACAATTGAGTGGAAACATTTGCTCGGACCTTTTTTTTATATTCCTTTTCGTGCATGGACATTTACAAATTACAGAAGTTTCTTAAGAGTTAAACAGACAAGGATTCTTCATTAGTGAAAAGCTGAAACAATCTTTGCAATTCAAATTCATCAGTCGTACAATCCCTCCTGCTCCCATACATCCACCAGAAAATTAACCATCTCCTGATGAGTTAAAATCCAACCAGTAAATGTCAAGACTCTGTGGCTCCGATGAAATGCAAACAAAACTGTGAAAAAGACTGAGCTGCATTAACTTACAGAAAGAGGGATGGGCTTTGGGAAAGGATTTCTGGATCCTAGTAAACCTTCATAAGTTGCATTCCAACTGAAAAGACAGCAAATCAACATGAGAAAGCACATATACAAATCACAAGGAATTTACTAGATCCAACTCAGAAAAGTTCTCCCCCTTCTATCCAAGGCCAAAAAGCATCATGTGATGGTTGTTATATATGGTAGCCACACAGCACGCGATCACCAGTAGAGATGATTTGGAATGAGAAAAGAAAAAACAGGGTTGTTGAAGAACATTACTCAGCAGCCTAAACTTAGGGAGCTGGAGAACCCTCTTATTTATGGTGTCTTTGCTGGGGTACGGGGAAAGCATGAGCATCTGAATAAACAATGAACTTCTAAAAGAAAGAAAAACACCTTAATCTGGATTCCTGTCTTCGCTGATTTTGGTTCCCAGATGTGCCACTTCCAATCCATTGAAGCCTGCTCAGTTGCCAGAGAAGGAGACCTGAAAATAACAAAATCTCAGTGTCACATAACATCATCAATAGTCAACTAGAACAGATAAGCTTCAACTTACCATGATTTACAAATTCGCTATTGCTGCTCATGCCACCAGTGCTGCTAGCAGGATTCTTATTTGGCAAACTGATTGATGAGATGCTTCTTTGAGATTGAACAGTACTGTTGTCCAAGTCACATGTGCTGGTACTCCAAAAATCATCTGATATGCTAGGTTTCGTCACCACTCGCCCTTGTATTCTCAATCCTTTTGATGGCTCATCCACAGCAATAATTGGTGTGGGTTGAGTACAGCATCCAAAACAGCCACTGTTCTGTTGCAAACCAAGTTAAAGCATGTATACAAATGCAACACACGACAACAGAAAAATAGTAAGTGTTATCACCTTATGTATGAAAGTTAGCATTGACAAGGTTCATAATGAGATAAGGAAACATCATTCAATCCAATTCATAATCATTAATTTATTGAGAAGCAACATCACCACAAACGTTTCTCTACAGAGCAGCAATTACATACATAGTGAAACTTACGTTCACATGTTTCTTTCTATTTTATTGCCAAGGAGCCAATGAAACAAGTTGATCTAAATAGAGCTAGAACTGAAAGGCAAAAAAAGGCATTCATATAGCTGATAATAAGTAGTTTGGAGCCAGACTTTATTGGTTTCAGTTGTGTTCATCAACAGTACACTCTTGAGATGGAAGCTTAAGACACGGTTGAGGTACAGAAATTGACAATTATACAACCTCTGATCCAAACTACCATTTGCTTGATCAATTTTATTGGATAGGAATAAATGGCAACATCATAACGAGCCATTATCAGTATCACCTCCATCTATATCTGGCAATAAATATTTAATCTTTGAACAACTATAGCGTCATAAACAGTTCTATCTTTAGTTCTGTAGCTACGAGAAGTACGATCTTCCAGCAACAAATCATCTAAGATGCATTAGTAACCCTTAGGTCCTTAGCTAGGTGCCTTCTTAGTTGACTTTAACTCACCAAAAATGTATTCCATACAAAAACATACGAACTACAATTTCAATATAACATCTTTGCTAC
>Ga0307517_10003971_pt1 | contig 22911 bp, 18 predicted proteins | sample 23_EM_MG_FD_194515 | JGI IMG/M metagenome (GOLD analysis project Ga0307517, IMG submission 194515) | Populus trichocarpa ectomycorrhiza microbial communities from riparian zone in the Pacific Northwest, United States - 23_EM | ecosystem: Host-associated > Plants > Roots > Unclassified | place...
TCCAACACTCGACTTCTTATTTAGAGGAGGAACAAAACTCAAAGACGAGTACTCTCTAACTCAGGGATAATGATTTGGTCGAGCCTGCGATAACGGGTGACTCTAAGCAGTCAAGTGTGAGTTTGTCATAGCTATATGAGGATCTGCCTTAAATATATTATATGGATGGTCTGAGATACACATTTATAGACTAGTGGGATAGGTATGGACCTAAGAAGAGGTTTGGTCGTGTCAGACTAGGATAACAGTTCAAAAGGTCCATAACTTTTAATCTAATCATTAGATTATGCTCAAATTTTTACGTGAGTTTATGGAGGCCATTTTTCTTATAGTATTCACTGCATCGCTATGCAGACTATTAGATTTTTAAATATCAAAATTCTTGTTGAGGCCCCTAGTTTTGGCAATTTTTATGATTTCCATTGTTATTTTCAAATTTTATGTTTCTTTCATTCATGATTTCAAATTTTTGTTTTTGTTTCCTAGTTGATGTAGGATTTTTAACCTATTTAAGGCTTTATAAACCTCCTAATGAGGCAAACTTCATTATTATTATTCAAATGGAATAAACTTTTGAATTCATGGCTCACATCTGTAGCACCTTGCACCTGTAAAAAATTATGCTATTTGTTTAATTGTTATCTTTAGCTATTGCCCGAATCACTTAGTCTCTATAGGGAACTTCTAGTCAATTTCAAGCAAGTCACCTTGAAGGACTTTCATCTCTGTCAGTCTTGTTTTCAGATCCGATCAGGGTTAAGTTTCTCGTGTACGAGAATTTAAGTGTAAAGAAAAGACTTTTCACGTCCCTCGTGTGATATTAAACTCTCTCTCTTTTTCTCTAAGCATTAATGTTGCCAATTATGTACTTCTTCCATATTTTTCTCGTTATATATCCTTTGTTTAACAATTAAAAATGATTTTTTTCTAGATTTTGTTTTTCTATTTTGACATCAACACATTAAAATCATAGAAAAACATATAAAAAAAAATCAATTCGATGCTTTTTTTTTCTTATGCGAAAAGCACTTTGTAAAAAATACTTTAAGAAATGAAAGCTACCACAATATCAAACATGTAGTAAATAAATGGCCCGCGTTACACTGCGAACTATATCAAATCTTTCCTAATGTAAAAATGATGTCTAGACAACACCAACATTTTTTAAATTAGAAAGAAAAATCTAAGAGTTAGGTCACTGACTTGGCTAGATTGAATGAACTTGGTTGATTTAATAACATGATAAAAAAAGTGTTAATAGTAAATAAAATAAAGAATAAAAATGGCAATAACTAACTATAAAAAACTAGTAGCCAATATCATACCCATGAGGAGAAGAAAAAAAATCCCGTTTTAGACTCGCTATCACTCCACCGTGGACATCATCGCATCACTATAAAAAGATCAACGAAATGATTCTAACGTCATTATAAAAGGCTATACGATGATTCTGAAAGAGACCGCAAGTGCCACAGGAGCAATGACTCGAATTAAAGCCTGACAAAATATTATAAAATGAGCATCTCATACATATATCTAATAAATTAATTTAAAAACAAATTCATTTTAAAAAAGTTAAATTCAATAAAAAACAAATAAAAAGATTCGAGATAACCTGCATCATTTTTTAAATTAGTGAAAAATCCTATAAAAAAAAGAAAAACAAAGCCCAATCTCTAATGAAATAAATGCTAAAGGATGAGACTATAAAAAATGAGCTTAAAAAATAAAAATAAAAATAAAAATAAAAACAAAAACAATCTGGACGAATCTCCTAAACTTAGGTTAAAATCTCAAACTTGCAACCCATAAAATTCTAAATTTGGGCTCAATCAACAAGCTTCATTCCAAATTAATTTAACGTTAAATGATGAAAAAAAATATATATATATATAAAAATCTACCAAGGTAAAAAATAATAAAAAAAAGAAATGAGGATCATATTTAATAGAAAAAATGATTATGAAATCCAAAAAAAAATCAGGTTTAAAGTTCAATTCAAGCAAAACATATAACAACAAAAAGAATGGGGACAAAATCCAATATATGAAAAAAAAGAAGTATGAAATTAAAAAAATTATGTGAATTATTTAAAATAAAACAATTAATAATTAAAAGAACAATGACCATGTCTGGAAGAAAAAAAACAGTTGAAAGGATGCTTTGAAGATTTAAAGAGTTAGACACTGAAATTGAGAAGGAAAAAGAAAAAAAACATTGTCTATGCTGAATCAGAGCTTGCTGTCCACGCGCGTTGCTTAGGGATGAAAGGGTCACCAATACGAATCGAACGCTACCGCGAAAACTATTGTTTGGCCACCAAACACCTCTTATTGCGCTCTTTAAATAGTGCAGTCACACCCCATAATCTAGAGTCTGCGATGCACTTGCTAACTAGGTTTTTTTTTAAAAAATATTTTTTTATATTTATTAAATTGTCATTCAATTAAATTGACTGTAACAAAAAAATCAATATAAAAATATAAAAAAACATATGGATGCTAGTTAAAAAATTTTACTTATAAAAGTAATTTAATCATTTTAATATGCTTGAAAAGTAAAATCGTTTTGTTTTTTAAAGTAGTTTTGAGTTGTTAAAATTTGAAAATAACGAGTTGTTTACTGTCAATATAGAACTGACGAATTAAACTTAATGAAAATATGTAACCAAGATTTTTTTTTCGGAGAGAAAAAATAATCACTACATTCTTCACATCCATAATGCATTCTGTCTTGATCTATAGTAAAAAAATGAGCCCTGTTAATTATTATTATTTTTAATGAGGGCGATGTGTGCATAGAAAATCCATACAACCCTACCCGTTGCTATCCCGGTGATATGATGCAAGGGCAATGCAATAAAACAACCACCAGAGGAGAAGCATCAAAAAAGGCATGCATGTCCAAAGTCCAAACCCGCCGAAAAAGAGCATAATCATAAACGGAGACAAAAAATATCTCCCACAAATAACCTACCATAACCGGAAACAAACAAAACGGACGCGTTTTACACCCGCTCACGAAGGCTAATACCGTCATTACGCTCACCAAACCTTCCTCCACCCATTATTTTATACTTTAAACAAAAATATCAAGGCGCGAAACCATGACAAATCTCCCGCCCCTTCTCTGACCAACCCTCTCTCTCGCTACCCAACCCCGCGCCTCTCTTACCTTTATTTCTCCGCCTCTCACTACCTCCCTCTCCCCGTTCTCACTCGCACAATGCACTTCGAAAACCAACCACACATTCCCCCAGCCACTCCCAGCGGCTCCATCGCCTCTTTTACCTCCATGGATACCCCCCACCGTGCCAAAAAACACCGCGGCAGTTACAACTGCGGCCGTTGCGGAGTCCCTAAAAAAGGCCACGTCTGCCATCTCCCTCCCAGCACCACCACCACACCAACGCAAACTCCCACTGACTCCTCCGTTTCAGTCTCCACCTCAACTTCTCGTCCACCGCCGCCGTCACGTCAGCAGCACTCGAATCTCCGCAGAGCGTTGTCATTTGATGACACTGACTTACGGTGTGAATCATCGGATATTGAAATCGATGAATCGGAGTTGGATCTGTTTGATTCAGGTTCTGGGAAGTTGCCGGTGAGCTGCATGTGGGAGATTTTGAGGAGGTTGCCGCCGGAGGGGTTGTTGGCGGCAGCTAGGGTGTGTAAGGGCTGGAGAGAGACAGCGAGGAGGTTATGGAGGGCGGCGGAGGAGCTTAGACTCACGGTTCCACCTAGGACTCAGCTTGTGTTTGTTGGATCTTTGTTGCGGAGGTGTATTGGACTCAGTAGACTCAGTCTTAGATCGGAAAGGTTAGGGTTTGTTTTCGAGAGGGTTCTCTTTCTTCAGATCTACATTTCATGAAGTGGATCGGTTGGGGATTATCGACATTTGGGATTTAATAACGAAAACGGGTTAAATTTACATGATCTAAACAAAATGCGATGAAGTTTTTAAAGGATTATTAAAAAAATATAATTAAATTGTAATTTGATTTATGAAGAGAAATGCTAAAATGATAATTAACCGTTTAATCTATGATTAACAATGAATTAATATAATCAAAGCACTGCTTGTTTGAGTTTTTTAAGAACAAAAGTTTAAACGAGTGTGATTTTCGATTTTAGCTGGCCAAATTTTAAGAAATTGTAGATGCTGTGAGTAGTTAAATCGATTCTATATCGTTGATTGTCGCAGTGATCTGGACGCGACGATGTTGGCTTGCATTGCGTTTTCTTGCCCTAATTTGGAAGTGATGGAGTTTTCTACATCCGAAACTCTAGTCAATAGGATTACAGGGTACGGGTTCTTTCCTACTTTTACTCATTATTGGTTGATCTGATGTGCATGGTTTCATTTTCTTTCTATTTGGCTGAGTCTTTTACTTTTCTTTTGATTCGCCTTTTGATTTATTTATTTAGTGATGGGTATTCATAGTGAGCCAACCGATAACTGGCAGAAAATGATTTCATGCTAGCCATGTTGATATACTGCCTGCTGGCGGCGGGCAATGATGTAAAAATGAAGCATTGAGTAATGGATTCGGGGCTGATTTGTGATATTGATCACAGTTTTACTTGGAATGGGATAGTAGGTCCAATTTTGTACATACTACTTTGTATGTCTTCTTAGTCATAGACTGTGATTAAGCATTTAGCTACTGTCTGCAGAAATTAAAGTGATGCGTAGACAATCATAGGCTTATAAGGTTTTGTTTTTGATTTTTAGGTCTTCCTTGCACAATCAGATTGCAAAGCTTAATGCTTTGCAATATGTTCCCAGTAGACTTCTCTGATTGTTTAGGAATATAATCAGTATCTTTGTTCTGTTTCCCAGTTTTTCAAATAGCATATTTGCTGGCTCGGGTCTGCATCGTATAATTTCTTGTTCCTCGCCCAATTAAATGTTATGTGATGAAAGACTGTTGAGAAATGACTGCTAATTGGATCAAATTTCTGATTTTTCTATGCAGTGATGAACTGGGTTGTTTTGTTGCTAATAAACGTTGCCTACGAAGCCTTAAGATGGAAGGGTGTTCTAATCTGGGGGGATTCGTCCTCTGTTCCTCTAGTCTTTCTACACTCTGGCTTTCAGATCTGTATTGCCTATCTAAGATGGTAATTTTTTTTTTATTTGTTTCATCTCACTTGATGTGACCAGTCTTCTAGTTTGAAGCTCTTTGTTGTTTAGACCACATAAGGGCATTTAAGGGTGGTCTTCTGTTGTTTCATGCTCATATGCTGTTTGGAAGAAAATATGTTGGCATTTAAGATGCATCAATTTTTACATATCCGTGGCTCTACTTTGTAGGTCTTTAACTGTCCCAATTTGAAAGAGATTTCCCTAGATTTTTCTCGCCAAGAAAATGAGAGTACTGATCTTATTGCTATGGTTGATGGTTTGGGAAGGAGTTGTCCTCGGCTGCAAAACATACATGTTGCATCATTTCGGCTTTCTCATGCCACAGTGCTTGCTCTCACAGCTGCAAACTTGAGGTTTGTCCAACAATCCTATTACCAGCTTATATTCTCCACAACAGAGTATCTTAACACCATGTAATGCTCATGATAGTTGTTAACACTATGAACTTCATAGAGTTTTCTACTTCTTTACTCTTTACATGTGAAGCTCATCTTATTGGATGCCTGCATATATCTAATACAACATTTTTGTGATAAATGTTTGGTTGCTCCATGATTTTAGGGGGTTGCGAATGCTTTCACTTGTTTTTGGAACTGAAATTACCGATGCATCTGTTGCTGCCATTTCTCAAAGCTATTCAAAATTAGAATTGCTTGATCTGAGTGGGTATGTTTTGGAACAAATGCCTATTTAAAATGGTGAATTCCTTAAATCATTTTATTTTCAAGATAGCATTTTTAACACTACAAGTTGTTTTCAGGTCTAGTATCAGTGACAGTGGCATTGGAATGATATGCAATGTATTCCCTGGAACACTTTCGAGACTTCTTCTTGCACTCTGTCCCAACATCACTTCAAGTAATCTACATTAAAATCTCTCCATCTAAAAGAAACCTAGAATTTATATTTGCAACATGCTTTGGTCCTGCAAAAGACTTTTATTAATTATCTTGTTTTTTTTACTCCTCTCAGGTGGAATTCAATTTGCGACAGCTCAATTGCCTCTTCTTGAACTCATGGACTGTGGAATGACAATATGTGATCCGAGCTCTCAAAATCCAACCTGCGATGAAAGTGGTGATTTTGAGTTGCAGATGACATTTAAAAATAAATTACACCTTATATATCAGAAGCTTATCATTAAACATAGCCGGTTGAAAAAGCTCAGCCTATGGGGCTGTTCTGGCTTAGATGTAAGATTTTGGTATCTGAAATATAGTCCATGGTTGCATTGATTTTCTATCTCCTGCAGTTCTCAAAATGTGAGTTTAAATGCAGGCTCTATACTTAAACTGCCCAGAACTCAACGATTTGAATCTGAACTCCTGTAAAAACTTGCATCCAGGTCTAGAATTTTGTGCCCTTCAGCTGATAATTTGTTTAAGCTGTGTTGATTCTGCATTTTTCCTGTTAGCTACGTGTAGTTAACTTTTTTTTAATACTTGCATCCCCAGAGAGAGTGCTCCTGCAGTGCCCCAGTTTAGAAAGTGTGCATGCATCAGGATGTCACAGATTGCTGACTGGGGCTATTCAGAGTCAGGTGAATACTTAACTCTATTCGAGTTCAGATTTCTTTCTTTTTTTTCCTTATTGTACTGTACAAGGCTTGGTTGTTTTTTAATCTCCAAATAATTGATTATGTACAAACTGTTTATGATGTTTGATAGCAATCAATCTGGCAAACCAAGCAAGAAAGCTCATGCAACCAACTATAAATTGATTATAGTTAATAATCAGTTGGTTATCAAATAAGTCCTATTCTATATTACTGGCAGTCCCTTCACCACTTCATCTAAAATACTTTCAATATCCTTTTAATAATAACAAAAAGCTTTTGGGAATTGGATATAATTCCTGCAGTATCATCACGGGCATGGAAAGAGCTCATGAGTTATGCATACCTATGATGCCATTTGTCTGATTATTGATGTTACTTTTATTATCAGAGCTGAGTTTACTGCATTGGTCATATGTAGAACCCATCAACATTGACAGCCTCCTATGTTTTTGATAAGCTTCTGATGTGTCAGTGTCTTGCACAGAATACAATTGGAGTCGGTTGGCAATTTCCTATTGAGAATGTTTGGTATTTTTTGAAAAGCAATGTTTTTGTTAAACCTTTAGTATGGAGTCACATCATAGTTTGATTTTCGTACAACTTTCAGGGCTTTAGTTGAATCATTTAAGTTTCAGCTATTGTGTTCGTACTCTCTCATAATTGTTGAACATGCCTGCCTGCAGGTCAGCAACAATCTTGATGCAATGGAAAACCAATCCCCCCATAAACGTTTGGCTGATGGCTCAAAGAGGGTTAGGGTCCCCCTATTCCTGAGTCAGCAGGTAGGTTGGCGACCTTGTTTCATCAAAACTATATCATTCAACTGTCCAAGCAAACTTGTAAACCATTTTATGTAGTATATCAACATTACATATTATGATGCAACTATGCATCAACATTATGCTTTTCTTAGATTCTATTATAGGAAAAGTGGTTGTATGAACTGTAAATTTCTTTTGGTTCTTGAGAAAAAAATGTTTAGCAAGCTCTTACGCTAATGTTGCTTCTACGTTACAGCCATGTGATGAGGATAAGAAGCGGAGAAGAATTGGGAGTCGTCCATGCAAGGTGCTTGTGGACTGATCAACGTGCCCATCATACATGTTTCATACTGTACACATTGTGTAATCCTTACGCATGCTGTAATCTCTCGATTGCTATCCATTTCATTTGGCCATGTGTCCTGTGCATGCAAAATGTTTGCAGTCGTCCAGAATCATGGTTAGGGCCATCTGCCTTGTATATTGCCATTACCTTGATATCAGTCAATTGTTTCAAATCAAACTCAATACCGGGAAAGACTGATGACGACTTCAGAGTTCTTTCAGCCTCTCCCTTATTTAATAAAAAATCATGTTTCCATTGTTCTTGTCTAAGCTCTACTCTCTGTTGTCCTAGATGCTTTCCTTATTTGCTAGTTGAACAGAGATGATTAATAAATTCTGTCCTAGTAGGTGATGCTTCTGTCGACATGATTGTTTGAGATGCCTTGTAAAATGTCCCTCGGTGCTCTAATGATGACCTTCAGAAATTTGGAATTAAATCAATCTTGCACCCGAGAAGGGTTTGCAATGGAATCATCTTAATATTTGTTTAATTCAAATAAAAAATTGTCATGAAAAAACTATGTCATCAATTAAAAAAATCTTTTTTCTAGATTTATAATGAAAATTAATTTTGTTATAGTACAAAAAAATGTAATTTCTTATCTTATTAAAAAATGCGTATATATAAAACAAATTGTATCATTCATGTATTTTCTTCATTTAAAAAAAGAAATTATTATTTTTGAATTTTTTAAATAGAAAAGTATTGCATTTGAATAAGTTCCAGTTTTTTCGTAACTCTAATTTTCAAAAAAAATCAGAACATTACCTTGTTTCTTTACAACTCATTAATCCTTGATATTCTGATAGTTTGCTGCCTCATTTTAATGAATGAGCTGTCGTGGAGTATTGTTCTAGCCGATGCCTTGCTGACCTTTTCTCAAGGGGGCAAAGACATCTAAAATAAAAATGGTAAAAAGAAAAAACTTGAATGTGTTATCAAGTATGCTAACGCTTTGCAAAACGAGGCGTACGTGTAGAAACCTGAATGCGAACGTGTTAGCAGCCTCTTTATGCTTAAGCGTGTTGTTCTTCCCACCTCTCATGATCTCTGCTCTTTTAGACAAGTCGTCCACCTTTAACATGCTACTCGACATCTCTCTCACCTGTCACCACCGTGGGTGGATTTTCACCGTAAAACTGGGATTTCAAATCTAGCGGAGGTCTAGGGATCCAGTTGAGATTGCCACTGCCAACCTCCGATCATTTGACTAGTGGTCTAGAATTAGAAGCTGTTGTTTTTTATATTAATAGGGTGTTTGAAGGTGTTGTAACTTGCTTTTTATAATGTTTTTATTAATTAAAAATAACATCAAAATAATATATATTTTTTAAAAATAATTTTTAATATAATACATCAAAACTATCCAAAAATACTAAAATAAAATAAAATAAAATAAAATAAAATTTAAATTTTAATAAAAAAAACAAGTTAAAATTCATTACCAACACCGTAGTTAATACAACCTCCATGCCCATGGGTACTAGAATGGACTAGGTCCTCGTAAGCCCATGTAATCTAGACTCAGTTCTTGATATTTTGTGCTCTATTATTTTTTTATTTTTTAAAAAACTCTTCTATGACCTCTCTCAAGAATTTGAATAATAATCTAACACCTAAACCTTAAAAAATAAACTACTATGAATCAGATTTCTATTTTCCCCCTTAAAATTTGTATTAAGAACTTGACCAGTCATATTAAATCTTATCATTTTCCCATTATTTTCTATTTTTTTGAAAAGTTAAGAGTTTTTTTCAAAGCAAGAACGATACCGAACAAGCTGCTGCTGTTTTTCCATCCATGTGTTCTCTATACAATTTTAAATTAGCTTTGCACTAATAAAAAAACGCTCATTTGTGATCTACATATATAACTTCGGTTGCAAATTCACTGCCACCTGAACAGATATTCGTGCATGGAGAGATTCACGAAAACGTCCCTACCCTAAATCTCTTGAGCAATATGAAACTAACATGGGTGATGTTGATGATTGATGAAGCAATATTGTTCTGAAATGCATCCAAATCCCAAATTAGGCTCCTAACTAATATCTCTCATTGATGTACGGATGGATCAATCTTCTTATTGGGTTCTACAAAAAGGATCAGATCATTGATATTATTAAAAAAAATTAATGTTAGGTCGATATTTCGGGGTACGTTAGACGCTTATTCCTACAGCAAAACATACTGTTCTCCTTCGTCTCTCCATTGAACGAGCAGCTAGCTTTAAGGATTCGGATAATTCGCGATATGTTCTCTGCTTTGTGCAAAGCTACTGCACTGGTTCGAGAATAATCTTTTAAGAGTTGTTAAGAAATTAAAATTGCCATTGTCGACGGAGCTGCGTGGATTTCAGCAAAATTGTCAGATCCCACATATGAGAGGAAGAGAGAGATCAAGGAATTGATTTCCGAATCATCATTGTTCCTAAAATAAGAGCACTCCTAATATCATATTACAAGTGCCAGAAAGCATCGGCCGTGTATGATGTCGATCACAAAATTCGAATCAATGATCGATGAAATCGACATATATAGGGCTGGGACCATAATCATCATACTTCCACCAAACCTCTTTGATTCTCATCAAAGCACGTAGGGTACTCAACTATGTTACTGGCTATAGCTAGCTTAGAATTTTTTTTTTTTTTTTTTGCAAATCGAGGTTTAAATGCTCGAGCTAAATGAAATTAAATGAGGTATAACAGACTTAGATTATAATATAAAATAGTATATAAATCCAAAAGAGGGCTATTAACAATCCAATATTCTTCGCTGTTAAGGGGGTTGCGAGATAAATCAAAGTTCGCCAACCAGTGCAGCGTTAGCCTCTCGGAAAGAGTGTTGAACCTTAACCTCTCAATTTCTACTAAAAAATATACGTGCTCTAGTTACTGTCCATTTTCTCAGCCTGTTTATAAAGAGATTCATTTACCGAAAAAGAGTTGGACTTTAGAATAAAATGAAATATTTCAAGCTCTCATGTAAGTTGAAGATCGGTAATACTTAGCTAGTTAGTTAGCTAGGAAGATCGAGGAAATTGCTTTCATACTATATGGAAGCCCAAAATAATAAATCAAGAAACTTGTACAAATGGACATGGATAGTTAAATGCTCCATAAACATGCACATGTTCTTGTTCCCTTCCTACAATAACTTCCATATGGGAACATTTCCTTCACTCACACCTATTCCTGCCCCTTGAGAATTACGTCTAACACTAAAAATAACATTTATACGTTTGTATGACTTGTGAATTTTGTAATAAATTAATGAATTTGAACACACGATGACTTCAAAAAAAAAAACATGGCTATAATAATGAATAATTAAGCAAGCCATTCAACTGAACAAGCAAGACATATGACCGAGTCTTTTGGAACATATTTAAGAGCTATATATTATCGTTCTTGTCCATGATAAATATTAAGGATCAAGTAGCATCTCGCAAAATTAACATTATTTAACAAACCACGTACAATTAATATTAATGCAGAAACACCCTCAACGAAGAGCCTGCTCAATCCATCCAGCGCGCTTTTACCATCTTAATTTTTGGTCCCTGCATGCGACCCTCGGGATCGAAGGAGCAGGCTGTACGTGGTGCTCACTACTTGAAGCTTCTGTTCTTGCATTTCTCCATGGCTCTTGGTGCTGAAATGAGAAAAGGCAAAACAAAACTTGTATTAGGAGGTAAACGAGAAGGAATCAGTTTGGTGTTATTTTTATGCTGTATACTCATTACCAAGTCCAGTCGCCTCCGTTCCTTTCATTATTCGCAGCCGCTTGCATGATTCAACAAACATGCTGGATTTAAGATAAAGTAAACAAAATGTTAGCTCTAATAAATATAGTTAATGAGAACAGGATGGTTTTTTCTGAGGTTTAGTACTGCTGCAATTGATTTATAGAACACTCTCTAAGAAACAATTCTTAGTTTTTAACGTTAAGGTTTTGTCGAGGGATCAATGAAGAACTTACTCCCATGGGACATCTCCGACGAGCATCCAGTCACCGTCCTTATCTTCATAAGTTGGAACATAGTCGGTGCCATTAAGAAGATCTATGAGCTTGCTTTCATTCAGGAAATCTTTCATTCCATGGGATCCACAGTTGCCTTCAATGCAAAACGATTTATGCAACAGATTATTACATATATAAAAATTGACACAGCTTCTATTTGCTAGACGTTAGATTTTGATGTTACCTATGGTGAAGGAACTGAACATTTTGCCCAAGGCATCAGAGAGCTCGTGGTAGGTCTTGTACATCTTCAGGTCCACTTTACGGAGGTAAGGTGCGCCATCCATGCTAACCTTCACAAAGGTTGCATTGCCCCCAGGAACCTTGTCAGTACTCTCCTGATCGGTGCTGCTTTTTTGGACAGCTAACATGTTCTTTCGGAAAGATCTGACTGGAGGCCAACCCACAACCTGTGCCCTAAAATTTTGTTTGGATGTACATGTCATGATGAGTTAAGCATATACCTTCGTTTCAAATCACCAACAGGATATAAGTAGAAGGGTTTAGAGGATTATCGAGGCTATGGAAAATGAAGAACGATGCAGCAAGCTGGTCATTAAACCAAAAATTAAATATTGGAACAAGGTATCTATGTGCTAATCACGAGTTAGGGAAAAAATTGGAGTGTGATTCATGCTAGGAGCTGGGTGTTAATTGTATTTTCCTCATGCAAGTGAATTCATGGAGTTCTATAGATACTGACAATGATTTTCTTATTTCCGGCACAGTTATTATTATCTTTGTTTTCCGATTGAGATCAAGCTACGTGGCTTGTTTTCTCTTACTTTTGGATTAAAATTAAACTATCATATCAAATCCAAGATGAATAAACATGATTAATTTTAAAAATGTGAAAAATAACAAATTATTTAACTATTTATAATTAAGGATTAATCTCATTTTGCCCTTTTAAAGTATATAATAATTACTCAAAGTTTGTTATCTATCAATAACCCTCTGAATATTTTATCTATTTATCAATAAGATCTTTTTTTTTACATAAAGTAAAATGAAAAAATAACCAACAAAGAAGATAATTGATAATGAATAAACTTTAAAAAATATAATAAACTCATATACTTCACGGGGGCAAAATAAAATTAACCTTTAATTATATTAAAAATAAAACTAATTATGTTCTCTTCCAAAAATGATTAGTAATAATTAAAAATATGTTCAGCTGCTTTTTTCTTTCTTTCTTTCTCCTGTATATATGTTCAGTACTTCCAAAAAAATGTTCTCGTAATTAAAAATATTTCAGATAAATATACTTGAACTGCCTTAGCAATCTAGCAAAAGCAATTTAAGAACTCATGATAATATAATATTTTTGCGAGCACTTCTCCTTGAGCTGCACCTCGTAATACACAGGAAATAATGTTAGTAACAATTAAGCTTTTCCACTTGCAACAAATCTAGAATTATATGTCTTAATTATGGGTCTTTCAGAATCACCGAGCACCTTTTATTTATTTATTCACTCATTTATTTATATAGTTTTTCTCTTTTTTCACTGTTTACACAATACTTTTTTAAAAAATATATATATTTACATTGTACTCGATCCGTGGGTTAGTGTCCACTTAGCATTGAATTTGCAACCATGTTTAGGTGCGTTTTCAAAATTGTGTTTGCCCCGGAAATATTTTAAATTAATTTTTTAATGTTTTTAAATTATTTTAGTGTTTTTTTAATTATTTTAATCTATTAATATTAAAAATAAAAAATTATTTTAATATTATTTTAATATTTTTTTAATTAAAAATATATATTTACAAGATACTTCGTGGTTTACTGTTTATTTAACATTGAATTTGCAAAACAGTATTTGAGTGTGTTTTAAAATTATATTTATCTTAAAAATATATTAAATTAAATTTTTTATTGTTTTTTAATAATTTTGATGTATTAATATAAAAAATAAATAAATTATTCAAAAATAAATTATTTTAATTTATTTTGAAGTGAAAATTATTTAAAAAAAACACAAAAAAAACATACACTTGTTACTCCTCTCTCTCTCATATATGTGAAATATGCTTATCAAACCTAATCATGGACTAGCTATAATTATGCACTAACATTAACGCAGAAAGGTTAGAAGAAAAAAATAGATTAGATCACAAAAGAAAATAACCAAAAAAAAACATGCAACTTACTTAGCTGGAGGTTTTGCTGGATCAGTGGCCAGAAGGTTCTTCTCCCTTTGAGTCTTCTCATGATTTGGATCAATACCCCCCTCCTTGGAAGAAAGATTGAGCTTCAAGTCCACAGTCTCAGAGAATCCTCTCTTCCTTGCGAACTCCCCTCCTTCAGTACCCCCTCCACCATTCCCTGGTAACCCTAGCCTTAGCTCTGTCTCCTCAAACCGCATCTTTGTTCCCTTCTCTACTTCCATGATGAGATTACGTTTTGCCTCAATAATTTCCTCTGAGAAACTGATCACTCCCTTTCTCTCTCTCTCTCTCTCTAAAACCTACTTTCTTTATTCTTTCTCTATGCTTATAATTGGCATGTAGTTGTGTGAGAGCTTGGGTTTGTGGTTCTTGGAAGGTATGAGAAATTAAGTGAAGGGTAAACTTTTTATGCAAGAAGGTTGTAATAATATATATGGGACCTTTGGGGAAGAGTTTTGGTGTTTAGGTTTCATAGGTATTAATGCACGGATTGGGGCATTTGTTTGAGTTATGGTTAATGGGAGTTCGACATGTGGAGCGTTTGTCTGAAACTGGTTTTTTAAACGTTTGTTGGGCCAGGTGACGACATGGTGATGTTTTAGCTTCCGATAATTGTCTGTGGCGCTGGTTTGCAGCTATTTGCCTTTTCCACTAGGCATTGGACCGCCTATTTTTATACCTCTTTCTACTGCCGTTCTGCGATTGTCTACAGGAGAAGCGATAGATCTCTGCAAATGTAAAATGAATGAGCCACCCGGAACCATTTCGTGGTGCTTAAAATTAATCTTCTATTTGTAGGAAAATAACATTTTCATTGCATTTCTAGAGATGTGCACAAATTAAGCAAGTTGTTGTGGTTTTCGAGTTTCAAAACAACCATAAACGTTATACGATAGTTCAAGTCAGGGCGTAGCATGATGATAAAAGGTTTGAGATATGCACAACAGGTCTCGAGTTCGAGTCAGGGCGTGCATCTCTTGTAAGAGCCTGGGACAGCCGAGGTTTTACTCGCTCACCCGGACCCACAAAATACGCTTTCAGAGGGTAAGGTTTTCCCGAATAAAAAAAAAAAAGTTATACGATAGCTTGAAGAAAAGGAAGGCCAAAAAAAGAGGATACATTAAAAATTGATTCAAAGGCAATTCATGTTAATTACCGATGCTATAATGCAAAGTTAACTTAGTTTAGAAGAGTATATAATGATTTCTAAACAATTTTATTGGCACTCATGCTCAAATTGAGAGGAAATTATCAAATTGTCAGCATCCACAGTTAATTGATTGTTGGATTTCATATTATAGAAACACACAATAAACAGAATTGAAAAGCTCTAAAATCTGAAAGTTCCTCTTTGATTCTTGGTGTCTATATCTGCAACATTATCAGTGTAGGGAAAAAATTGTTTAGCACAGAATTTCGACACAACAGAGGCACTAATGGACCGTAAAAGTCATCACATGGTACTTAGAAGGAGTGAAAAAAAGACAGTAAATCTCCAATCTCAAACTGGCAACATTCAAGAAACAATGGAAAATCAAGAGGAAATCTCTTCAGAATCAATTGGAATCAGATATTAAACATGGAAATTCCAGGTTTGCTCAACATAAATATTTATGGAGATCATTTGATCAATTCTTGATGTTGTTGGGAAATCCAGTGGTGTTTTAGCTTTATGGAATGACAACAATTTCAAAGTTGATTCCATAGAATATAGGGGACAGTGGATTGATATGTTTGGTGTGCATGCCTCAACCAAGTTCTCTTGTGTTATCGTGGGAGTCCATGCATCTACTTCGGTTTCAGAACGTCAAACCTTATGGAATGAGCTCACTCTCTTAAAATCATCCTTTGAAGTGCCCATTTTCCTAGTAGGCGATTTTAATGAGAATTTACACCCAAGTGAAAGGAGTAGTGGGAACTTGAATGTTTCTGGCTCAAAGGCAATATTTAAGTCATTTTTTTTCAAATTATGACCTGATTGAATATCCTCTTGCTAAGCATCATTATACTTGGTTTCGAGGCAGATCAATGAGCAGAATAGATCGAGATTTTGCACCTTCTTCTTCTAGTATTTTACAGTACCCTTCCTTGACTTTAACCACATATATATCCTAGAGGCTTGTCTGATCACTGCCATTTAGTTCTTGGTTAGATTAGTCATGATCAAGGCATAACAGTTGCCGATGTTCTTGGTAATGCTCGTGGTACGCCTAATCTTAGTTGGATAAGAAAACTACTGCGAGATTCTGATCAGCTTGCCATCCTAGGCCAACTCATAGCTGATCTTGAGGGGGTGGTCTTAACTGTTATTGCTGATGATATCCGACACTAGGTGACTGCATGAAAAGTCTGGAAAATACATGGTCAGGTCTGGAGGTTTGATTCATGACAAGGTAATGTTTTCAGATTTGTTTCCTTACTCTTCAATATAGTGTATGCCATATACCATTGATCAAGTTTTGTTTCAGTGGAAGTTTTTGTTCAAAGGGAGATTTCAATGACATGCAACTTAATTTTATGCTAGCCTATGGTATTTGTTCAGGGGAATCTGATTGCATAGGAATAATATATATAATACTTCAAGATAAACTTCTAAGTACTGTTAGTTAATTTCCAATTTATTTTACACCGCTTAGCGTTATGGTTGAAAACTTATAATCTCAATTTCAATTGTACATGCATGAATTTGTGTAGAGATTCAAAGGGCATTCTAATGTGGTCTCACTAGATGATATTTATTTTTATTTTTTCATTTACTTTGTACGGAACTCTTTTTTTCTATGTTATTGTCACAATGGCTCTAGTTTTCATATTAATACATACATACATACATATATGACAAAAGAAATTGGATGTAGGTGCAAAAACAGAATAAAGATTTGCAATTATTTGAGAGGCAGTAGTCCTTCAGCTGCGTGTTCATAGTCAGGCACATAGTTACTTGTGTGATGGCCGCGTGCTTGTCTGGCCGTGTGATCGATGGTGGTCTAAAATTTCATGCACACATGCAGGCCATGTTGACGATCACTTGCAAAGGGCGGAAAATGGACGAGCAACGATAAGATATAGCACTTGTTGCCAAGAACGTGCCAAGCACATTACGCTAGGAGAATGGGAAATTAGTGAATTTGGTAAATCTAATTACTAGCTACTACAGAAATGGTCTCGATCAAGGAACAAGAAAAGAAAAAATCAATTAAAGCAGGAAGAACAAATAAAATTAAATAAAAAAATGAGAGAGTTGGAGCTCGGGTTGGTTGAGAGAATTAGAAGGTACGTGGGACCTGAATATGTAAAGACAAGCATGTGCTTAGATGCATTGGAGGGAGCCATGTGAACTTGTTTGGCTCGTGGGGCTTGTGTCGACCAAGTGTCAAACCCTATCCCATGTGCGCCGCTGCTGGGCATCCCACTTACCACTTCTTTAATTTGTTTATTTATATTATACTATCATGTTTTTATGCCTATGTATTATCAACCAACTATGTACATTTTCTGTAATTAACTAATCAATTCTCTACGTTCCTCGAAGGAAAAGCAGACATTGGATCCTATTTTATTTCGAACCGCCTTTAAGATCAACATCTTCGATCGATGAAGATCTGTGTATGGTTCCTATACAGTAGTAAGATTACTTCTGTAATATCTTGACACTTGTTTCCCCTACAGAAAATCATAGAGAAAGGCACAATTTTCAGCAATCATCAATCACCAATAAACGGTCTGTGATCATAATAATTATAACCCTGCTAGCTGCCGCATGTTCATCAGTTTTTTTTTCTTCTCGTTTTTCTCTAGGGAGACTGAATAATGATTCAATGATTATTGATCAGAGATGTTGTTACTTGTTAGGTTATGATCAGTGGGCTGTGGTTACATAAGAGACTAAATAAAGTATGGGTCAAATGGTCTCGATCAAGGCTATAGGTATGATCATATGCAGAAGTGCAGAGAATCCAAAAGAAAATAGTAACTGGTTATAATACTAATATGCATGGTGGACTACTCTTGGAGCTCTAAACCAGCTCCTATGGCGGAAAAATTCATCTTTTGAAACTAAACGTCACCTCGAGAGCGGATCCAAATTAAGCGTGAGTCCTGCTACATATATGCACGTACAAATTACTGGAACTAATCCCATTAAAGCATTATTGGTGAGCATCTATGAAATATTAGCCTGCCCTTCCCTTAATACCGCTAAAAGTAGCATAGGTTATTGTGATGGTGGCGTTTCTTTAAGCTTAATCACCTTATAAACAATTAAATACCAAGTTGAATCATTGCACCCTTTTGCATTGACACGCTTCAGTACTTGATGCATTCCGAATCTAAACTTTGGGAGATTTATTCCAGATTTTAGAAGGCTGCATCAATTCCAAATAAATCTTATGCATTGACACAATAATTCTTGGGAGGTCATGGTTCCAGGTGCTAAGGCCATGTGGCTACAAGAGCAAAGGCCGTATTTATGAATCAAGAATATCTAAAGTATATATAAATTAAGAATGCAGGAATTTCTCGCAATCTTCATATATAAATTAAAAATGTAGCTTGCGTTCCTGTTTCTCTTTGTTGGAAACACTGGAAAATCCCATCTACTTATTGATAAGGTTTTTGCCGTGTTTTCTAAATTATCTTCAAAACGTTCCCACCATAAGCTTTTTATGTGAAAACGAACTCCTTGCATCACCTAGTAGTAAGCTTCAAGCTCCAATTTGCAGTTTTCATGTTCATCTGCAGCCACACACATGTACTGCCAAAAACTCGTCGTTCCTGTAGAGTTAGATATATCACCGAACCACGTTAAATGTTGTATTTTTTCTATTACAATATTTATTGATAATTGCTGCACAGCATACCTAACTTGCTATGTAAGTACACGCATGAACGCGTCCTATTATAAATTCGCCTTCAATGAGAACAAATTCTCTCGGGCTGTAGGGACATATAAATGCATGCCTTTCAAGTATTAATTACATCTTAATTCTACCTGATAAACATTCGATCATAATTCATATCTTATGAAAATTCCTTTGGGAATGGTCATGCGGGAGAAGAAACTTGTGGTCATGTGGGAGGAAAACTTTGTGGCCATGCTTGTGGCCAACAATACCATTTGTTCTATACACGATTATCGGCTTTGAGTCGACGGAGACTGGTTCGTTGATTACAGAAAAAAACTTGCTGGGATAATGAATGATTAATGGTGATTTATTAGTCACATAGATACCAAGCATGACTTAACTGGGCCTCGTGATGCCGGAAATCATGTCTCACTGTTTGATATCAATATGGACCAGACCCTGGTTATTTTATATGAAAGAGGCCGAAACACCACTCACCTATACGGTAATTGTCAGTGTTAGGTTTGGGCCTCTATCGTCTTCAATGTTGGACTATTATTAGCCGTCCTTAATGGGGTCCAGAGTGGAACGAGCTCAGCCTCACGTGTAGTTCAACAACGCTAGTGGATAAACTCTTTCCTTCCGAGAAAAAAACGAGAGATTTTGAACATATGACTCGATAACTTTGCAATTAAAAGGTTCTTAACTCGTCATGATCATTGAACAAGATTAATAATTTATTTTTTAAAAGATTTGCAGACAAACAATGATTTGAACTCGGAGCTCTCTCTCTCTCTCCATCTCTCTCTCTGTGTTTTAAGATTTGCAGTATAATAGTGCTTTTTCTTTATATAGCTTTTCAAGAATTAATGAAGTGGATATCCACAGCAATGAAATGAAAGAGAGCATTTGTTGTGAAATTAAATTATCAGAAAAGAAAAAAAAGTCAGTGGTCAGAGTGTTTTGGGCAGTACAAGAGCAGATAAGAGAGGGAAAGAGGGGTAAAGACAATGGCAGTACAGCAACCTAAGAGCACGCCATAAAGCAAGAAGGATAAATAAATAAGACAACAGAGGCTAGAAGGTTTGCTAGGCTTAAACAGGAGAAAAGAAAGGCACCCATAGGAGCTTCTGTTCACTGATGGAGGATACAGCAGTCCACAGTGATTAGCGAGATGAGCTACAGGTCAAAGGCCACGCATTTTACTCTGAATCTGTAATTTAATATGTGACATGTGACATCCCTCTCGACTAAGCATGTCATATGGACATGTCGAGCGACATGGTGTGCGGGCGTGCGGGGCATTTGGACCAGACAAGGGAAACAAGCGGGAAAGAAGGGGTGGGTGGTGGCTCTTGCCTTTCTGGTGTTTGGGCCTTAGTTTCTTGTAGGCCCAATAGTCCAAATCCCAAAGCATTTGCTACCACGTGCGGCTTCAGGCCCACATCTCACAATCACCATTTAATACGTCACACGTGTGCCTAATCGATTTGAGATCTGAAATCCTTAGTATTCCTTGCCCATTTATTGCCCTTAAAGCTACCGGCAAGCTAGGGAGCCAAGGGATCTCCTTGCTATTTGGATTTTGGAGAGAAAAACCGATCTTCGGTTAAATAAATTATATTAAATTAATGTATCCATTAATAAATTATTATTTAGAATATGGAGAATAACAAATGATTGATCAATCTTGAAAAATATCATTACCACGTCAGTACTTTGTATCAAAATCTTGTATAATTTATTTGTTTCCACAATGTTAATTACTCAAGCAATGATTGAGTCACAAATATAACATGAATTATGTTTCATTTTTAATATAATATATTTATTGTAGCCAATGAACACTAACTCAAGTGATGATTAATTAGCCCTTTAAGTATTTAATTAATGAGATTAATTTTTAGTAAGATGAATTTTGTATAATTTAGAATGGTTTAATTTTATCCCACGTGCCCACTACAGAAAAACTGACTTTATATATTAATAATATTTTCTTGAGAATTATACTGAACGCTATTGTAGATATGTTTTATAATCGCTTCTTACACTTGCTATCTTTTTATATATGCGTTATAAATATTAGTAGATATATATATAGTGTGGGTAAAATTATATCATTTCTTATTATATTTACTATCTTTGTTGTAATTGTCCTATAGTTAAATAAATGGCTCACAATATGTATAATGAAGAGAGTTACGTACTTGGAATGCTATTATATATACACAAAACAAAGTGTTTATCATAATTAAATAAATGCTATCATTTAATATTTTTTTTATTAATATAAATGTTCGAGAGCTTATGTATGCTTTAATTAATTTTATAAATTCTAAAATTAAAAACTATATAAATCTTTAATATTTCTTATATTTGTAAGATATTATGACGTGAGAGAGGTGGTAGACCCCTTTTGGTGACTGGCATGGCTCATTCAACGAGTGATTAATTGGGCTTCAAATGGATTGCCAGCCGTTTTCTTAAAAGATTGGTTGGTTCCATTACCGGGACCCCTTAATTTGTCTTCTTCTCATCATCTTGCATGAATACCCTCCTCTCTGAGGTGGTTTTTCGCTGCGTGTGGCTATGTATTGGCACCGGCAAGTAAGAATTAGGGTGGCCGATTTCCCACCACACAGAACTGCCAGCTACTTTTTACTTGAGTGCCAGAATGAAGCTAGCTGCTTCATATCCCAGGCTGCTATCCCCCAGATTGGAAGCATTGCTCAAGATTAAAGCAAAAGGCACCGATTAATTAACTTTAATTTGAAGCAAATATGGACTAGAAAACGCCACCTATCTAGGTAGAAATATCATCATCTCTAGAAGAAAATATCAGATAAAAAACTTTTCCTGGGAGGTTTTTTCTCCTTTATTACAAGTTCATTTTGGATTAGGGAATGGAGCAATATCGAAAACATTGCCCGTGAAAAGATGGAGGGCAGAGGCTAATTAATGATAAGAGCGAAGATATGATAATCCGGACGTCAATGCCAAGTTCAAGCAGTGAAGCTCTCCACTATATCGAAAGGAACATTAATAATTTGGTTGAAGAAATTGAAGTCGGTACAGTCGGAGCATTATGCAGGGATATGCTTGCTACCAAAATACTTAATTTCAAACCTGCCAAGACAGCAGAGGCTGTATGTGTTTACACCTGTGAAGCTTTAAGTATCATGACCAAAACAAAAAATTGTGGATGAGAATTACAAAAGTAACAATCAGATAGCACTATCGCATTTTTATCATACAGAGAAGCAGCAGGTTGAATTTGTTATACATTCCTATCGTTCAATTAATTGCAAAAATTGAGAAGATTTTGTGAACCATCTGGGGCTACTGGCTGGCTAGGCTTGTGAATTATGCACCACAAGATTTAGCCAACAAAAGATCTTGCCTTGAGTAGAGTTTGGTCGTGGGGCTTCCAAATATGCAGGCATTTATGTGCACTCCATGCCTGACTAGCTCGGAGATGGATTCAAAGTTAAAACGGCGGCATCTTTCCTTGTAATATATGTGTGGTAGGCACATCTTGATGTTGAATTCCGTTTACCTACATTGCCTTGGAGTAGAAAGTAGAAGCCAAATTCTATTTTAACAATGCCTTTACAAAGAACAAGAGATTGACATTTATTTTTGTACATTGAACGCCAAAATTCTGAAGAAAGAAATGATATAATTTCAAGTTGGAACATGAACCCTAAGCGTTGAATAATGATACACAGATTCACACATGAGGATGATTCATTCCAAAGTCATGTTACCGTTTGACAAATCCTCTTGTGAATTTGTCAAATATTGTCAATGGAGGCATGCATGCTACAATTCTAGATCAAGGTTTAACTCGTAGAAAATTCTGCAAATGCACAGTTCATTGCACTTTTTGACTCGAATTCCTCTTGTAGGTCATTTGATTTTTTTATTAATTGATAGTCAACTAACAGTAAACAGATTTATTCATGGTGAAGTAAGTTGATTAAAGGTAGACAATCTTTATAAAAAAAAAAAGGAAAAAAAATAATGTATGACTCAGCAAGGCAAGAGATGAC
>Ga0307517_10003972_pt1 | contig 22910 bp, 9 predicted proteins | sample 23_EM_MG_FD_194515 | JGI IMG/M metagenome (GOLD analysis project Ga0307517, IMG submission 194515) | Populus trichocarpa ectomycorrhiza microbial communities from riparian zone in the Pacific Northwest, United States - 23_EM | ecosystem: Host-associated > Plants > Roots > Unclassified | place...
AAACAATGTATGAGAATATTATAGCAATCCACAATGTTTTAAAGAAAAAAACTACATAGTTAAATTTTCAACCAGCTCAATATTTAAAAAAATTAGCAAAGATAATTTTGAAAAAAAAATTAAAAAAAAAAAGAAGAAGAAGTCAATTTTGGGTAAAAAAAAAGAGAAAAAAACATGTAAAAAAAAAGAAGAAGAAAAAAAAGCCAAAAAAAAAAAACAAACTCCTACAGTGAAAAACCTACGCGTTTTAGAGTATTTGTTAATTTCTGTCTGTTAACATCTATTTAAAATTGTAGCAGGGATTGCATTTAAAATAATTTTTATTTAGAAATATAGTAAAATAATTTTTATTATTTTTTAAAATTATTTTTTATATTAGCATATCAAATCAATCTAAAAAAAATTTAACAAAAAAAATCAAAATTTAAAAATATATAAATTATACTCGTTTCCAAACACACTATTAAACTGCAGCTATCCGGTTCTCATTGTGAAATGCAAAATCCCAGCCCATGATTTACAAACCAAAACACACTTCCGAACTGACCCGACATAATTTGGGATGGGCTAATAAATTATTGGTCTATCAATAATCAAATATTGAAGCCCGATATTACAGTTTCCAGAAAAAACAATTATATATATATCCTAAAAAAATATTAAGTTGAATAATTATTGTCGTAACCAAAAAGAAAAACAAGGACCCGTGTTGCCAGGTAGACATATGAAACAAAAGTATAAAACTATTTTTAATTTAAAAACGGGAATCTGAAAAGTACACAAGTAATTGAATAATCCACCACTAAACATATGTATTGGAATAATAACATGAGAAGTAAACCCAAGAGTAAGCTGTAACTAATAAATACTTACTGCATAAGAGATATAAATATAAAGAAGAGAGATAAACATAAGAGATAAAATTTAAAAATATTTTTTTAATAGGAGAGACGATTTTTATCATTTCTTCTTGGGATCAGATTTTTTTTTTTGTGTGTGTTTATTTTCTTATAAATCATAAATATCCGGTAGTTATAATTTAAATATCATAATTTTTTTCTTAAACTCGCAGCGGCCGAGCTAACATGTCTAGGGCTTACTCACTTAAACTCAACTGTCATTATAACTAAAGTGATCATTAATTTTCTGGGCTGGATCTAAGTACATGTCTGGGCTCTCCCAGGCCATGATACGTGGGCCTCGAAACCTGTTCGCAGCCTTTTCTAAATCAAGAGACATTAAAAGCAATACTGTTTTAGCCTTTTATTTGGAAAAAAACCTCAAGGTAAAGTGTGTATGTGTGTGTGTGTGTGTGTGTGTGTATATTACTATTTATTAGAATAGTGCAATTATAAAATTGCTAATGTTTTATAATTATTATTATTTGTACCCTTAAAAAAAAATATTTGCTTTATTATTTTTTATATTTTTTCTCAGTATCAGATTCATGATCAGATTCACCGGTTTCAAATGTTAACATAGATTGACTTTTGGTTTTTTGGTTTATTTTTTAAAATTTATTTATTTCAAATTTATCATTAAATATTTAATTTATTTAAAATTTATCTTTCTATCTTTTTTTTAGGTTATCCCGATCTTGTGCCAATGATCACGGGGTTTGCGGATTAAATTAATTTAACTAAGATTTTTTTCGTTGTTATAGGGTTAATTTTGGGTTTAGGATCAGGGTCGTCGATTTCAAAGGTTAACGCGAAATGAATTTTTTTGGACCTTTTTAAAAATTAAATTATTTTAATTTCATCATTTAACATTTGATTTATTGAAAATTAGTCTTCATATATTTTTTTATTTTCTTTCTATTAAAATATCCCAAACATTTTTTTTACAATTTCTTTCTCCATGAGTTTTTTTTCGTATTAAATTTAATCTCTATTTTTTTTATTTCTATCTTTTTTCATTTGACAAGTTTTTAAATTGATATTTTCTTCGTGATTTTGTCCTTCAAAACTAAATTGGTTGGGAATTAAGCTTCTTAATTGAACTTGGTTCAAGGATTTCACAAATTCCATGGTTGCAGGGTTTGCGTCCTAACCCGAGTTGTCTCATATTTTTTTTTTGCTTTTTTAAATTATTTTTTTTAATTTTTGTCATTCAAAATTTAATTTTTTAATGATTGAATTTTATGATACTATTCAATTTGCTTTTGGACGTGTTCACCCCGGTATCATGACCAAGTCAAAGATTTTGCATCTTGATCTAGGTGGGCTCGGATTGAGTCTTTTTGCCAATTTTAAATTATATATATTTTTTGTCTTCATCCTTCCACATTTTAATTTTTCTAGAGATTGAGCTTCATCTTTTTCCTTTTTATTTTTCTTTTCGTGGAATTATTATGTTTTCATTTGATTTTTTTATTAAGAATAGGTTTTTGAATTTTTTTTCCTGCACTTTTTTCCATAAGATTTTCCTAATTTTATGTTCATGATCGTAAAGTTTTTTAGTTAACACGGTTTAAGTGGAGTTTTTTTTTTAAAAATTTTGTCCTTAATCATTGAATTGTTTTATAATTCGGGCCGACTCATATTAGCTTTTTTTAATCTTTTTGTGTCATTTTTTAAATTTATTTGCTTATTGTTGTTGTATTTTTTAATTATATTATTTAAATTATTAATCCAATCAAATACTCGATTTCAAATTGTTTTTCTATTCTTGTTTTATGTTGATTTTTTTTTTGTCTGTCCCATGACATAACGGGGCTATAAATCTAGTCTTTCTGCCAATATTGGATGATAGCATGGGATTATATAAAAAAACAACAACATGGTTTCAAAATTTCTTACATTATTTCAATTTTTTTTTTAAATATCTTAAAACCATATCATTTTGAATTAACCTAAATTAACCTCACTTCAGTTAGAACTATTTATTAGCAATATGAATCTCCTGACATAATTTTCAAAAACTGTTCAAGATAGGCTTGGGTGTAGACTATCTGCATACTTCTTGATTAAAACCTGAGAAATGGAAGAGATGAGAGATTATGGCCTTGAATGGTAGAATTTTGTAAAACCTGTTATTAATTTAAGTTCTGTTTGATATAGCTGTTGTAAATTGATTTATATTTATTTTTTATATCTTTAAGAATATTTTTTTTTAAATTAAACATTTGTTACAAAATGAAGTTTTTTTTTTTAATTCTGCCTTTTAAAATTATTTTTTTATCAAACATAATGATAATTTAATTTATTTTCATTACAAGTCGTGCCCCCCAAATTATTAGTATTTACAAATTGAGTGGTCGAATATTCGTTATCAGAAAACAAGTAACCAATTTTTATTTTTTATTTTTTTTTGGGTGGAGAAAGCTTTGACTCTTTATAACGGCGGGCATTGTTGGTGGGGACAGTGACAACTCAATTTGTTTATTTTATAATAAATAAAAAATGCCTTGGGGTTTTCTTCTCTTCTTCCTGTCTTATTGGAAAATCTTAATTAAAAAGAGAGGAGGAAAAAAACAAAGTTAATTCTGATAAATCTGCTTAACTTGGTTTATTCTTAAAATTTATGATATGTGAAATTTTTAAATTGAGTCAATTAAAAAACTTAATTATTAATCGATTTAATTTTGAAAAATAAAATCACAAAAATAATATCATTTTAAAAACTTGCAAAAAAAAAATAATAAAACTAATGATGATCAAATTTGATAAAAAAACCTACGAGGATTAAATTGTAAAAAAAAATCTAAAAAAAAAAGTATAATAATTTTTTTTTTTTTAAAATTGATTGGAAACAGAATTGTATTTATAAGAAAAGAGAAGCTCAAATAAATGGAAAATTGGAGAAATTTAATTAAAATTAGTTAAGTGTATAAATTAATACTGTGTCTAGAAGAAGACAGGCATCGCGTCGACTTTCGAGAACAACCGTTCTCTTGCTTATTATGGATGGGCTTAATCCTACAATCACCTACAAGATAAGGCCCATTTGTCTCAAGGGATAAATCTGGCATTTCAAGGTATACAAATCTAGTCAAAAATCCAAATCCAAATACAGTTTCTCTTCCCTGCGAGTTCTTCTCTCAACCTGGTAGGTTACTCTGTGTAAACATTTTAGGAAAAAACCGCCACTAATTTTTACCTGAAAACTCAAAACCCTAAAAACATTTTTTTTCCAAGGTTTCTCAATTTTTTTTCAATCTCTCTCAAATGGAAACCGAAGAAAAAGGGAATTCAATAAATCTATCCAGTAGTTCTATTAAACTCGAAAACGAATCTAATTTAACAACCACAATAACAACTGCCACAACAGACACCGAGTCTGTTCCTGAGTTGCACGAGTCGCAACTCAATGGCGCTGATACCGAATTACAACAACAACCACAACCACCACAATCCCAAACAGAAACAACGGTTCTCGACAAGAGCGATGCTCAGGATTTTGTTTTAGGTGAATCTCAATCAGTTTCTCTTCATACGCTCGTGGTCGAGGGAGGCGAAGGCGAGGAGGTTGCGGAGGCTACAGAGGAGAGTGAGGAGATTGAGGCACCGCAAGAGGATGTTGAGAAAGAAGTGGAAAATAGAGATTTGGTTGCTAAAGAGGAGAGAAATGAGGATGTGAATGGAAACGCGAATGCTGGAAACAATGAAATGGAGACTGAGACCGGGACGGAGGGTGTTGCTGACGTGGCAGCAAAATTAGAGACATTAAGCCAGGAAGTAGAGACAGTGGAGGCGGAGGTAACTGAAGTGAAAGAGAAATTGGAAGTGGCTGAGAATATGGAGAAGAAGGATGCAGTGGAGGAGAAAAAGGAGGATGCTGACGTGGTGGACAAGGTGGAGATGGATAATGTGGTGGAGGAAGCTGAAACAGTGAAGGTGAAGGAAGAAGAAGAGGGGGCGGAGAAGACGGGGATATCTGGCGTGGGGGGTGAAGTGGAGGCGGTGGAGCAGAAGGAAGTGACTGACTTCGTGGAGGAAGGGAAAGCGGAGAAAACAGAAGTTGCTGATGGGGCAGGGGAAATGGAGGCCGTGGAGCTGATTGAAATGACTGAGATTGTGGAGGAAGAGAACGTAGAGAAGATGGAAGCTAACGAGGAGGAGGAAAAGCAGCCAGCCCAACAGGTTGAAATGACTGACATTGCAGAGGAAACCAGGGAGGATGAGAAAAATGAAATGACAGACATAGAGGAAATGAAGGTGGCAGAGAAAATAGAAACGACTGATGTGGCAGGAGGGATGGAGGAGGTTATTAATGAGGAAGGGGAAATGAAGGAGACAGAAAAGATTGACGTGGCAGAGGAAGGCGATAAGGAAGAGGATACAAAAGTGGAGATGGCGGAGAAGGAGAATGAAGCAGAGGATATGTTAGATGAAATGGAAGGGGAAATGAAGGAGACAGAAATGATTGACGTGGCAGAGGAAGGCGATAAGGAAGAGGATGCGAAAGTGGAAATGGCGGAGAAGGAGAATGAAGCAGAGGATATGTTAGATGAAATGGAAGGGGCCGAAGAGGAAGTCGAGAAAGGGGGTACAAGTGGTGGTGGTGGGAAGAGGAAGCGGCAAAAGAATGCCAAAGCTCCCTCTAGAGCAACATCAAAGAAGAAGACGGAGGAGGATGTCTGTTTCATTTGCTTTGATGGAGGTGAACTTGTGCTATGCGATCGCAGGTGAAAAAATAAACAAACTGTTGATGCATTGCTTTATGTTTTTGTAATTTTAGTTCTACGTGCATTTTTATGTTAAGAGTTTTTGTTATCATGGTTTTAATATATAATTGCTTGTGTAGGGGTTGTCCTAAGGCTTATCATCCTTCCTGTGTTAATCGAGATGAGGCTTTCTTTCGCGCTAAAGGTCGATGGAATTGTGGTAAGTTGTCTCTTATTTTTATTTTTTATATTTCCCTTGCTGTTACCAATCATTTTGGTAGTGTTTATTTGATGGAGCTTATTTGAATTTGATTATCCATTATTGTTACTGTGTGGTGTTTAATATGTTTGTTTCTGCTGTTCAGGAATATTATGACGTTGCCTTTGACTCTTTTCACTTGTAATTTGCTTTCATATTTTTAGATGACTGCAAGGGCTGAGAGTAAATTTTGTAATGGTGATAGTAAGAAAGTGTATCTGTGTATGTACTTAGTGTGGGTGGTGTTTCTTTTTGCAAAGGATAGTCCTAATTTCCTTCCTTGCAGCACTTAGAAAGAAGAAAGCCACTTGTAGGGACTAGTTTAAAGTACTTCAAACTATTCACAAACCATAGCTGCTCCAATCCTTACAATTTTTCATCATTCTTTTAATTGAAATTGCTTTCAAGTATTTAAGTTGTTATTTTTCTTTTCTTTGCAAAAGGTTTGATGCACACAACAACAAAGCTTGTCGAAGCAGACTTGCGTGAAGGGACAGAAGTTTTTGCCCGTCAAACTTTTTAAGTTTTGCAAGTCCATTGAGTTGGTTTAATGTACATCATTTGACATGTTACATTTTCTCTAATGGTTAGGACTTGTGAATTGTTGAAAAACCCAACCAATTGCTAGTATTTGCAGTATTCGGGTTTGATTGGAATGGAAAAGTGTGGTGATTACTATAGTGGAAAGTGAAAACAAAAATTAATGTTTCAATCACAAGGTCAAAATATCTGAGGTCTCCAGGGCAGTTATTAACATTAAGGCAGCTGTGATGTTTCCATTGCTTTGTAAACATATTTCTGTGAGGGGCTATGTTATACATGTACTTCAACTCTATCCTTTTGGCCTCTTTATACAATTTTGGGTCAGTTTTCAAGTAACAATTGATGCTAAGAGCAACATATTCTGTTTTTACAAGAGAATATATTCTTTTTAAACTGGTTGAGAGGGAATAAATTCTATCTTCTTTGCAAAATGGTTTGCATTACTTCAAACCGTTTCATTTACAGAAAACTGTAAGCAACAAGAAGGTTAGTTGACTGGTCATTCATGGCAATCAACATATATAAGGGCTTGGATATGATTTTAATTTATTTTATCTGAAGCTATTATTTTTCATGATAGCCTGTTTGTAGCAGAATAAAGGAAAAGTAATAGAATTTTACTAGCATGAGAATAAATTGTATAAGATCTTCTCATCCATGTAAAGGACATTTAAAAGAAGGGGAGTTAGAGGTGAGAATTTAAACCAATTTATTATAGGGTACAGCAGCTGGAGTATATTTTATCATTTTGAGCTGCAAGATTCCTGAGTACATTTTATCAAGAACCTTCTTTCCTGCAAGTACGTAGATGCCCTTTGTCTGACTTCTGATCTACGCGTCTTGAATCTTGACAAGTGCTAATTGTTGTATGCTAGCAGAACAGCTATGTAAAAAACAGTGATTTTCCTCTTTGTAGCTTCTCATTCAGTGAGGTAAGCACTTTCTAGAGATATTGGATGTAATAAGCTTAGTGTTTTGGGCAAAACACCTGAATTAGATATATAGAGAACATACTTTTAGAGACTCTTAGTTTGTCTGAAAAGTACATTTCATGGGAAAGAGGAAATTTGAGTTCTTGTTTTAGTAATTCATAATTGCATCTAGGTCTTTAATTTAACAGCAATTCCCTGTCTGTTAAATAGAATGACAGATCACGTGCTATTTTAGCATCAGTGACAATGATGGTTGACTGTTGTATGCTGCTGTCACTGCGAATGCAGATGTGGCAAGCACATTGAAATGTCTTTAGTGTTTCTTGTATAAAATTTGTCGGTGGCTCTTTCACATATGGTAGTACTGGTAATTATTGTCATTTGATGCGCAGATGTGAATACTCTAGGGAAGCTATGATTTTTCTTTCTAGATCTGTTACCATCTATACACTTTTTTTCATTGAATTTCTGCATATGAATTTATGTTAACCTGGGTCATTTGTTCTATCTAATATAAGTTTTGTTACTTTGTTGAACTAGGTTGGCATCTATGTAGCAACTGTGAGAAGAATGCCTATTATATGTGCTATACATGTACCTTTTCATTGTGCAAGGGGTGCATTAAAGATGCTGTCATCTTATGTGTACGAGGTAACAAAGGTTTCTGTGAGACGTGTATGAAAACTGTCATGTTAATTGAAAGGAATGAGCAGGGAAACAAGGAAACGGTATGCTCAAACTTTTTTTCCTTTTTTTTTTTAAATCTGCTCTGTTTTCTTTCTTCCTTAGTAGTTTGGTATAATTGTTGAAAACTGTAAAGAATTAATATTTTCTCAATGTTTTATGTACAAAAAAAGTATACGGTTTTTGAGAAAGAAATTTAGTTACAAGTATCAAGTTTGTTTGATGTCTTTTTAACAGCCAGCTGATAGTTGGAACATGATGACGCTTTAGAATGTTTCATATAATACTCTGCTAGGTGTTATTGTGCAGTTGATATCCTTGTATAAATTTCAAATATACCAATTTTTAAATTTGAAGGATGGTGAGTTTCTAACAAGTGATTATCTTTAAAATGTTGCATTTGTGACTCTACTAGGTGTGCTCAGGCTCCTTGGTATCCTTGTTTATTTTTAATTATACCAATTTGTGATTTTGATGGATGGCAAGTCGTGAACAATTTATTAGCTCTAGATTTTTGGTGTTATTTTATGTTCATCTTCCACTGTGTCCTGATACTCTAAATATCAACACATGCTTGGGTGTGTAGATAAGCAAATATACTGTCTATAGAAAAGTATGTGCTGAATATGAAACCTTATTAATTGGTAGTTGTACCCATAATGGCTAATGCAAATCCAAAAAATCAAGATTTCAAAGTATTACCATTTTGTTTCCTGCATTATGTTTGTTCTAACGTCTTAAGTGCTCTTCTCTCATTTTCTTTTGGAGAGATTTAGGAAAGAAGAGGTGAAATCTCTCTCTCAATAAGAGAAGATATTTAGGAAAGAGGTGAAGAAAAAAGTTCATTAAAGAATTGCTTCTCCCCTAAGTTTTTTCTGAGAAAGAATAAACACACTCGTTATGTTTTGGAGGCAGTGTTTCTATTTTACATGTGATACATGTTACTATCTAGTCAGGCATTTGCTTTATAGTGTACTGCTCTCCACTTTTTAGTGGAGCATCTTGCATAGATGTTGTCTGTAATTTTCTCTTTGGCCAAGTGACCATCTAATGCATCCTTTCCAGCCCCAAATAACCATATACAAGCTTCATTCCATCCCTAACTTGATGTTTCACTAATGTTTTTACCTTGCCCCTTATTTTAATGGGAGGGGAAAGATTACTACCGCACCACCTTCGTTTAGGGGAATTTTTTTCTCATAAAAGGTACAGACAAAATCTTTTACTATCTGAGGGTAAAGGGGATTTTGAATTCAATCCCTTCCCTCCTTAAAACTCCAATTTGGCGTTTTGGAAATTTTTAATTGGTGGAGGCAATCGGGTGTTTTTCTTTCCTTCTCCCTTAAACTATCCCACCCAAACTTAGTGTTAGTTTCCATCAATTTTTTATTTTTTTTACTTTTTTTACTTTCTTGTTTGTTAACTTCTTTGTTGAAGTGTTTTCTTATTTTTATTTTATATATTCATTCTCAGCTCTGCCCTGTGCTCTGCACCTTTGTACTTTTGCAGGGTCAAGTAGATTTTGATGACAAAAGTAGCTGGGAGTTTCTCTTCAAGGATTATTGGACTGATTTAAAAGAGAGGCTATCTCTAACACCAGAAGAGCTTGCTCAGGCTAAAAATCCATGGAAAGGTTCTGATTCACGTGCTGGGAAGCAGGAATTGGCTGATGAGCTTTATGATGTGCACAATGGAGGATCAGGATCAGGACCAGACAGTTCTGAAAATGCAGAAGTCACTACCTCTAAAAGAAGGAAGCCCAAAAAACGGCTGAGGTCTCGAGCAAAGGAGAGGGATTCACCAGGCTCATCATCATGGGCTGGAGGGGAATCTGCAGATGAAAGTGTTGAGTGGGCATCAAAGGAGCTTTTGGAGTTTGTTATGCACGTGAAGAATGGTGATAAATCTGCTTGTTCTCAATTTGATGTGCAGGCTCTTCTGCTTGAATACATAAAAAGAAACAAACTCCGTGATCCTCATCGCAAAAGTCAAATAATATGTGATTCTAGGCTTGAGAATTTGTTTGGGAAACCACGTGTGGGGCATTTTGAAATGTTAAAGCTTCTTGAATCTCATTATCTTTTGAAAGATGATTCGCAGGCAGATGATCTTCAAGGGAGTGTTGTTGATACCGAAGCTAATCAGTTGGAAGCTGATGGGAACTCTGATGCTCTTATGAAGGCAAGTAAGGATAAGCGACGAAGATCACGTAAAAAGGGTGAGGGGAGAGGACTGCAATCTAATATTGATGACTACGCAGCCATCGATATGCACAATATTAATTTAATTTACTTGCGACGTAGTTTGCTTGAAGATCTAATTGAAGATACTGAAGCATTTTATAATAAAGTTGTTGGATCTTTTGTGAGAATAAGAATATCTGGTAGTGCTCAAAAGCAAGATTTATATCGGCTGGTCCAAATTATAGGTGAATATATAGATAACTATCTGCCTTCTGCATGAATTTTGACCTGGGCCTGGAAGAAATAATCATTTAAGATTTAAATTTTTTTATATGATGCCATGTGCAGGTACAAGCAAAGCTGCTGAGCCTTATAGAGTAGGCAAAAAGATGACTAACTTTATGCTGGAAATATTAAATTTAAACAAGACAGAGCTTGTATCGATCGATATAATCTCAAATCAAGAATTCACAGAGGTGATTAGTGTTAAAACTTTTATTTCATGTTAATTTTGCCCTTGTGTGTTTATATGGCTTCACTGCAAGTGAAAATTTTCAGCAGCCTCTGTTTGTAGTGAAGAATTGACGTGTGAATATTTGGGGATTTTCTTCTTTGTACACCTGCCTATAATAATTTAAGTCATAAAAATGTTTCTCTAAAATCATATAACTGCCAAAGTCATTTTTTTATGCTTTATGTTTGCTTTTCTTTTTTGATCTGCAAAGTTGGTTTTGAGTGGCTCTTTTTTACTAATTTTTTGTCCTGTTTATCTATCAGCAGTAATGCATTTTTCTATATGATTATCTCTTCATTAAACTGGATTTTCTTATATTTTTTAGGATGAGTGCAAGCGTCTGCGTCAGAGCATAAAATGTGGACTTATCCATCGGTTGACTGTTGTAAGTACATTTCTTTTTATTTGTCTTTTAAGTTTCTGCACTCTCTTTGTCCTGAAAGGCTATATTTGTTGCTTGTAGGGTGACATTCAGGAAAAGGCCATGGCAATCCAGGCGGTCAGAGTTCATGATGTAAGTTTTTTGATGTGATCTATTGTTGTAATACTTCACCTTTTCACTTGTGATCTTCCTTGCCAGTTTTGGAATATGTTCAATTTTCATCATAAGTAATGTTGAACCAAAGTATAATGTTGACAGTAAGAAAAAATGATTGACTACCAATTGAATAATGGATGGTGCTGGGCTTCAAAGGAATGCATGATCAAATTGCCAGCATTTTTGTTTTCTCATTGCCTGTGTATTCTTCCTTTTTCGCATAAATTCCCTTATGGTTGAAAGAAAACTATAAGGTCCCAACTTGACAATAATGTGAAATAATATCTGGTTAGCAAAAATCAATGGAACATTTCCTTATTCTTTTGAAAAAAAATAAAGAACTGTAAGATATGTGCATTTTTTGGCATCATGAAGCATCCTCTGCAAGGTTTGGAGGAGTCAACAGTTTCAATAAATCAACTGGTATAGCTTGTAATTCTCACCTCCTTTGGCTTGTTGCATCCCAACTTAGAGTCAACTGGCTTGGAGCAACAGAAGTTTTCATAGTTTTTTGTGGAAGGGGCGTCTCTCATTACAATCTATGGTTATGTTGACTAACGAATAAATGTGTCAGCCACATTAGTGACCGACTCTCCCTATTGAATGCTACCTTAAATAAAATACTAGAATACTTGGTATTAAATATGTCTTCTAATCACTGAGTCTTTTTTTCAATCCAACCAATTAGTATCTGTTTCCTTCTAACACATGGAATCTCCCTAGGTACTATATGATTTAAAACTTTCTGGGATTCATTTTGTTCCAGATAGAAATGGCATAGAAGATTATATAACTGAACTTAATTAGATGGATATTGTGTTTAATGTGGAATATTTTTGCTCATTGACGATATCTGTTACTTTTTCCTGTAATATCCTGTGTTCCCGAACGCCAGCTGAACACCATGGTTTGTCAAAGCAACTTTATTTTTCAAGGAGCGTATGCTTCACTCTTCAAGTAAATGTTATTTGGATCGTTTTCTGTTACTTCTGATGTGGACTCGATTATTTAGCTATGCTTCTCGAATATGTTTCTTGTACCCAATCATATCTGTGTTTTTGTTTATTTAATACTCTTTTCATTCTTTATGCTGTGGTTATGTGATAATTACATTACAAGTTTTTTTTTTTCCTGACAGTTAATGCTCTTTATTCTGATGCAGTTGTTGGAAGCAGAGATAACACGTTTCAGTCATCTCTGTGATCGAGCTAGTGATATGGGACACAGAAAGGAATATCCTTTGCTCTTGAAATCTTCTCAGCAATTATTTCTTTTTTATTCTGTTCTGTTGTTTGCTTGTCATTACCATTTTATGTCCTGTTTTACAATCTGGAAATATGATGGAAGGTGTGGGTGTTCTCTGACTTCTGGATCCTCATGCTGGAATCTGGATGCTTCAATAGCTGTTGAGTTCTTGGGTATTCTAAATCTATTTGTGATTTAGCATAACAATTCCTTAAGTCTTGCGAACCGACCGATTGAGATAAAGGTGCTGCGTGTTATACGCTCTTAAACTTAAGCTGAAAAGTTGAAAGTTTACATGATCTCTATTTTCAGAGACATACTTCACCTGTGAGCTGCTACCAGTTATATTATTCTCTTTGGTTGGGTTGCAGGATTTGAATATTTTTCTTGGTTAAAATAAAGAATATGTATACTGATATCATGCTCAACCCTTTTCACCTTGCTCCTTCCCTTTTTCTTTCAAGGGAGAAGGTAGCCATTATTATGTAATCAACAACCCCCATCTGCTGGATTTGGCCTCTTTCTCTTCTCAGTTATATTAGTATGACCTTTTTCACGAGCCTTAGTTGAACATCTCAACAATAGAATATTTCTTGAAAAAGAAAAAAAACAAAGATTTTGTGAACTCGTTACGAATGATAGTGACCAGTAGGTTTGTTTGAAACTTTTATACATGATTGTTATGTAGACAAACTTGTAATTATTGTAAAGGTTGCTATATATTTGTAATGCATTATCACCCCCTCATCCATGTGCACAATATCAGTTTATTTACATGAAACAAGCAAGTATGTAAGTTGTAATTGCATACAAGTGGTTATTGATGATCTGTTAAGAAGTTTAAATATTGTTTCTTGGCAGCTTATCAAGTTAAATAGCTCCTCTTATAAGCAGAAAGTAAAATGTGTTATTTTGATCTGGGATTGGATATAAGCATGCTCGTCCATAGAAAAGAAGGGAAATTTGATCAAGTAGAAGACTAGAACACCTTTCTATATTCTATTATGTCACAATCATTATATTTTTGGAAATGGTTGCATTCCTTCGGACAGTTAAGTAGTCCTTGACATTTGTTCACGCTTAGAGAATGTGTAGAGAAGTTGCAGCTTCTAAAGACACCCGAGGAGCGCCAGCGTAGATTGGAAGAAATTCCAGAAATACATGCTGACCCAAATATGGATCCAAGTCACGAGTCTGATGAAGATGAAAGCGAAACAGAAGATAAGAGACAAGGTCGCTTACCTTTTTTTTTGTGCATTTCAAATCTATCCTTCTAGCTTATACCGATTATTTGTTTCATCTTTTATTTATGAAATACATTTTGGTGTTGCAGAAAACTCTCTCAGACGTAGAGGTAGTGGCTTTAGCAGGAGAGGGAGGGAGCAAATTTCCCCTCGAAAAGCAGGTTTTGCTTCAAATGATACCTGGGGTGGATCAAGGAGTTACTCAAGCATGAATCGGGAGCCAAGCAGAAACATGACTGATAAAGGTTTCTCAAACGAAGGGGATGATTTTGGAGCTGGTGAGGCTGCGAATGAAAATTTGTGGGGTCAAGGAAGAGAAAAACCAACACAGCAGTCCCAGAGTTGGGAAATGCCAAAAACTGCTTCAAATGCATCCCAGGCTAGGAATTCTACGGTAATATCAGAATCTGTTCCTAGGGTTGCACCAGAAATTTCACCTGCAACTCCCTCTACAGTTGTCGCACAATCTACTGCTGCTAAAGTGAATGAAGCGGAAAAAATATGGCACTATAAAGATCCATCTGGAAAAAATCAAGGGCCATTTTCCATGGTGCAGCTGCGGAAATGGAGTAATACTGGATATTTCCCTGCTGATTTGAGGATATGGAGAAATACTGAGACAAAAGATGACTCCATACTTTTGACTGATGCACTGTCTGGAAATTTCCAGAGTGACCCTCCAGCAGTGGACAATAGTTTCCCGAAGACTCAATTGGTTCAGAGTCCACATCTACCATCCTCATATACTGGGAATATTGCTCAAGCTGCACCAGTTCCAGTTGAGGTCCCCAAGTACTCTACGGATAGGTGGGGTTCTGGGACAAACCTCCCTTCTCCTACTCCAGGACAAACTGCCACAAGTTTGATGAAGGGGCAAGTGTTTGAAAGTCAAGTGACTCCAACTCAATCTCAACCTGTGGGTTCTGTCCTAGGAGCCAACCAATCCTCAGGAGACAATGTAGAACAGCAACATGCTACTGTTATCTCTGGGACTCCAAAAGGGTCTCATGGAGTGAGCCCAGTGCCTAAGCTAGAAACAGGCATGCTTCCAAGCTCTTCAAATGCTCCTCAAATGCATTCTCAATCAATGTTGACAGGTGAATCACCCAAGGTACTGGTTAATTCCCATCTGCATTCAGCACTTGATACCACTGGAGCTTCTGTTAATGCAGCTGTTGATATAAGAAGTCTCCAAAACCTGGTTCCGCCGGTGACTAGTGGTAACTCTCATGTTGGCACACATGGATGGGCTGGTTCAATTTCAAGGCCAGAAATGAATGCCTCGCATGCTGCAGTAACTGGGATTGGATCTCAAGCATGGGGAAGTACCCAATCCCATAAGGCAGAGGCAAATAATCTGGTTTCTATGCCTTCACAGCCCAGTACCTATGGTAACTGGAGCAATGCACCAACCTCTGTCCAGAACCCCACTTCATCCTTGACTACAGGAAATCCAAGTGGGTTTTCCCCTGTGACAGGCACTGGCACCAATCCTTGGAGAGCTCCTGTTCCAGGACCATCAAACATTCAACCTTCTGCTCCATCCAGCAGACCATGGGGAATGGGTATTACAGAGAATCAAAGCACTACTCCAAGGCAAGGGTCAGAAAACCAAAATACTGGTTGGGGGGCAATTCCGGGAAATCAAAACATGGGCTGGGGAGTATCCTTACCTGCAAATTCAAATCAGTGTTGGGTTGCTCCTGGTCAGGTCCCAGCAACTGGAAATGTGAAGCCTGTTTGGGTTGCTCCTGTCCAGGGACAAGCACCCGGAAATGCAAATCCTGGTTGGGGTGCTCCTGTTCAGGGACAAGCACCTGGAAATGCATTTTCAGGTTGGGGACCATCTGGTCAAGGGTCTGCACCAACAAGTGCAAACACCGCTTGGGTTCCACTCAGTCAAGGACCACCACCTCCTGGGAATGCAAATACAAATTGGGCTGTGCCTACTGGGAATGCAGGCACATGGGGAAGTGACATGAATCAAATTGGAGATAGATTTTCAAGCCCAAAGGAAAGAGGTTCTCACGGTGGAGATTCTGGTCATGGTGGAGGCAAACCATGGAATAGGCAGTCATCATTTGGCAGAAGTGGAGACTCTCCCAGACCTTCATTTAAAGGGCAGAGAGTGTGCAAATACCATGAACATGGGCATTGCAAAAAAGGATCTTCATGTGATTATTTGCATACTTGAGAGCTTTATGAATTTTGGGCAGCATAGATTAGTTAATCTCTGTACAGTAATCTTATTTGATAGAAGTTTGCTGTGATGATAATCATCATTTGATGCTTTATATTGGTACAAACCTCTTGCAATAGCTCGATCATTTCCCATCCTTGGATTTTCTGTGTAGGCTCATGGCTGTACGTCCTCTCATTCTGTTAACAGTTTATCTGAATGCTCGAGGTAGAAGCCTGGGATAATTTGTTCCGCTTCCATGAAAAGCTACACCCTTTTGATTTGATTGCTAGTTAGGTTGTTGGTTGATTGACACTTTTTATTCCCTTTTTTTTGCATCAAATCGATTATAATTTATGCTTATGGGCTATTACTTACGGGTGACATGCCCTGAGATTATTACCTGTTTCTCAAGTTCTTATTTCTTTATCTAAATAAATGACTCTATCAATTTATCCCTCGGATTCGCACTACTAAATCACGCGATAGTTTACTTAATAATATCATCAATGTGTTGATTCATATGGCACGGGAATCAAATCTTTCGGGTGATTCAATATTGACTTTTAAAAAAAAATTAACACAGTAATAAAAAAATCTAGCTGAATAACAACATTTGAAAGTTTGTCGCGCTTGTCTTCTTTATTAATGTCTAAAGCTTTCTTTTCATCCATATAAGGGTTGCTTCTTCCCTTTTGAATTCATAAAGCTGGAAGAACTTTGATATTCGGCAAATCCCACATGTTGTTCCGTATCTCCTCCCATTCTTGATCATTTGTGTTAGAGCACAATAGAGCACCGAGTGTTCTTGTAGCTAAAGGTAGGCCACAGCACTTACTGACAATTTCTCTACCGATTTTCTCCAACAGTTGAAACAGCTAGATTGGTTGATGTGGTTTGCATGACTGAAGCTACACTTTCATGGCGTGCTGTCACAATAATCTCTCCCCTCCCCAAAACCTTCAAAGGAGCCAGTAAAAATCAGAATCCTCAGGCGAAGAAGTTTTTGGTACAGATACAAGATGTGATTTCCTTGGATGATCTCTAGACCACGGTCATCCTTCTGCTGTAGCAAACGTTAAAGTGACTCGCAGATCTCTTCTAACTGTGATACCATCTCCCTCGTTCCCTTGTTAACTAATTCACCTCTCCTGCTAGAGAAAGGTATGGATTAAATTGATATCGCAATTCAAAACCGCGAAATCATGTTATTTTATTGAATTATTTTACTTTACTATTGTGTTATTTCACCTATTTTCTTTTATTTGGTATGCTAAATGCACAATTAGCCCTACAATATCACACAAATAACAATCTCTCTCTCTCTCACCCCGAGGAAGCAAATTCAACCAAATAATTACTGAAGTGTTGAATGATAGTTTCGAGAACGTCTCTCATTCTTTTGTTTCCAAGGCAGAAATGCAGAAGGTAGTGATTTTTTTTTCCGATTTCGATCTGTCCATCCTGCGCGCAAAAAAAGTGTTCATATTTGTACTGTTTCAAATAGAAAACAAAGAGGATAGTGATATAGAGAAGTATTGACCCTTGTTTTTTATGATCCATGTGGAGTTTCTCAAAGGTAGAATTCATTGTTTATAATTTTGAGTTCTTACGATGGAAAAACTCTTTGATACAGACATAAATATAGGTTGTTTTGGTATTTTAAATTGACGTTAATAATATTTTTTTTATGTTGAAATTTGGTGATTTTTTTAATAATAAATTAAAAATAATTTTTTATAATAAAATTAAATTAAAAAAATATTGCCGAATATTTATAATTTGAAAGTAGAAGGATTATATTGAGGTTTCATCATTTATTTGTGATGTTTTCCTGATCTTTATTTTTTAATTTTATTTTTAGTTAATAAATTTGATTCAGTTAATTTTGAATTTCACAAAAAAATATAATTATTAAAAATATATTTCAAGACCAAATTGATAAAAAAAAAATTAACAGTAATTCTACAATAAAATATGACAGGATTATCTGTGTATTTTTATTAAAGAGAAACTTCCACGCGTTTTAGATTTTTACTTGATAATATCATCATTGTGTTAAATCATATGGCATGGAAATCAAATCTTTAATGTGATACAATATTATCTTGTATTAAAAACAGGGAACCAACCATCTAGGTGGTGGTCCAGTAGTAAGAGCTTAGGATGAAGAATAATTTTATAATATTTCAGTTTTTTTTGTTATTTTTTTTTTCTGATTTTCTTGGTCTAATTCATTTTTCAGTTTTTTTATTCATCCATAATTTAAATGGAATGCAATACCATGAAGTTTGTCCAATGATGTTTTTTAATTAATATGGTATTTGAGTCAGTTTGCGTGTATTTGACTAATTTTACAGGATTTAAAGTTAACAATCAAGTAAATTTCTAGTATTTTTAAAATTTATATAATTCAAACTAATAATTTTTAAAAAATAAATTTAAAACTTAACTAGTTAATCTATATTGCTGAAAATTATTTTACTTGAAGCAACTTGCGTGCCAGCGTAACACCATAAATTTTGTGAAGATTGTGTGTTAAATAGTTTCCTAGAAGTTGGACAGCTGCCTTTATGGGCTGGTTGACATCCATGGAAGAAAACAGGAATCGATTTCGTTTTTACCATGACTTTTCTCAGAGTCTAATTTATTTTTATTATTAGAATATTAAAATGATTCAAGAATATAAAAAAAGTTAATTTAGAGCTAAAAAATAAGAATAAAAATTAAGATTCCAAAATTAATTTATATTCTTAATATAAATATTGTTTTCTATAAAAAAAAAGAAAAAAAAAAAAGAAAGAAGGGAAACTAAACGTGAGGGCAACTGGTGAAGGGAAGCGATAAAAGACAAAGGGAAGGAGGAAACAAAAAACACATCACGCAAGCACAGAAAGCGTTCTCAGCAAGCCAGCAACCAACACTCGAACGTAAATAAACAAAACAAGTTCCTCTCTTTTCATTTCTTTTTACCCAAACAATAACTACATCAAATCCCCGCCTCCCTCTCCCTATATTTTTCATTTCCCTAAATCACTCTCCTTTAATACAAAAAATAAAAAAAATGCACAAACTTTAATCCCTTTTTGTACGGATTAGTTTAGCCCTCTTTTTTTTTCTCAACAGAATTTTTTATGGCTCTTTGCAGTCGAGTGGTTAGATCAGGCGTTAATTCTGCGATTTTCTTTGCAAAATCTCGAGCGATTAACCCATCATCTTCTAGTTCATTTGGTAACAGATTTGATTACCGGCATATTTCGCAGCTCGTTAGACCTAACAACAATAAACGCGCATTTCTCGTTGATACTTTAGCACTGGTAAAGTTACTTTAATTTCTGTTTCTATTTCGAAGTTTCTGTCCAATTAATTGGAAAATAACTGGTTTTTTTTTCTCTTGAAGGTGAGAGGATTGGAATCGCAAGGCGTGCCGTCGAAGCAAGCGGAGGCGATTACGGCTGCGATTACTGAAGTGTTGAATGATAGTTTGGAGAATGTCGCTTATTCTTTTGTTTCTAAGGCAGAAATGCAGAAGGTAGTCATTTTTTTCCGACTTTGATTTGTCCTTCCTGCGCTTAAAAAAAAGTGTTCATGTTTGTACCGTTTTTGAAAAACTAAATTGATGTTTGCTTTATTTTTGGAAATTTTGTAGAGTGAAATGATTCAAGACTCAAATCTGTCCAAGTTTAAGTCTGAAGTACAGAGTTCTCAGGTACTGTGAATTTGATTGATTTCTATCACGTATAATTGTCTGTTTTCTAGGATCTTGTATTAATGTATTTTTAGGGTTTAGGATGTTATTGGAGTGTTAATTCTTTTATCCTTTTACCTGTGCAATACAGTTGTCTTTAATGGGTTCGTGGACTTAATTATTTGATCTTGAAAATACCTGGATGTTTTTTAGGGCTAACATTTCTGTACATCCCTGTACTATTTTGTATTTAAAAGACATATTGACTTTTTTTTTAATATTACCCAGGTAATTTATACTTTCATAATTTTTACATCATTAACTAACACCATAAGAAATAGACACTTATCACCATGGTCCCTATATTCTTTTTGATTTTTAAGTTTTTAAAAAATCTTATTTTGGTCCCTATATTCTTTTTTACATATAAGTTCTCAATTGAAAGTTATTTTGGTCATTGTATTTTACTATCATATACAATTTAGTCTTCAAATGATTTCTCAAAATCAAGTTTAAACTTGGAAAAAAATAGTTAAATAATTTAAATGGTTTGATGGGTAGAATTTGGAGGTTGTCAAAGGTAGAATTGACTGTTTATAACTTAGAGAGGTTACAATGGAAGAACTTTTTTAGCCTTTCAGAAGCCTGTGGATTGGTCACTGAATGAGGGAGGAGTGAGGTGTGGCTCGTTATAAATTAAGCATATGTTCATGTTCTATCCATATGTGGTATCAAATGTTTCACTAAGAGCGTTGATGGTGTTTCCTTTAAGCTATGCATTGACATTACAAATTTGGTTAGATAGGTGGGATTTTTATACCCTCTTAAAAGCATTTCTACATGTTAGCTTTCTAGAATTCTATTTTTATTACTGGAGTTTTTTGAGTTTGGAATGTCTTTTGTAGAGAATGTAAATGACAGGTCTGCTATGCTTGAACTCTTGCTTCAGTTTTATATAAATATATTTCTGTGCTTCTCTAAGCAATTAGAAGCATAAAATACAATTATTACTGATCTGTGTTTAGTATTTCCTTGGAATAGGAGAACGAGATGATTTTAGTGTAATTAACCCTAGTGTTTGTTGTGTTGATTCTTTCTGAAGAACTATCCATAATGCAGGAGCATCATTTTTCTTTGTTGCAACGTGAGACTGAAAAACTACGAGGTGACATAGATAAAATGCGCAGTGAACTGAGGTCTGTGCTAGAAGTTGTTTTCTGCCAGATACACGAGTTTTTTTATGTTGATGCTCATGCTTAAGAATTTTCTCTCTCTACAGGTATGAAATTGATAAAGTAACTGCTGGACAGCGTTTGGATTTGAATCTTGAAAGAGGGTAAGAAAAATCAACTTTGTTACTAATCTACCCAACCAGCAATGGAGCCTAAATGTGCAGTCTGTGGGTTAATAATGAGAGTCCCCAAAGTAAAATTTGCACTCTACTTGTTTAAATCTTAGTTCATTACTCAATTTTCAACTGCAAGAACCCAAATATGGAGTTTATGTTGTTAGGCTATTTGAACAGGGTCCTTTCTACAATTCTACTTTGATTGGTAAGAGTCTAGTTAGATCCATACAACAGGAGAGTGAGAGACAGAAAACAGATGATTGAATTTCAATGTCTTTTTTTTTTTTTTTATCATTCAAAATGAAAGTTGAAGACCTGTTATAAAACATAATTTATATTATGCTGATCCAAGGTGTCACCATGTGTAAGGAAAATATTTCACTCTGCCATCCGTGTTCGTTCTCATTCCTACTTGTTATCCCTGGAGACGTCATTTTGATACTTTAGCATTTCAATTGCTTCATAATGTATGCTTTGACTAAGTGCAGACGCATTCGTGACGAGCTGGCGAATCAGAATGCAGAAACCACCAATCTCACAAACAAGCTTGATCGGGTGAGTATAGTGATTTTAAGTGAAAATAATGTTTGCTTTCCAGCTGCTTTTTGAGTAATGACATACAAAGTTGATTCAATTCAAAATATTTGATTTTGTCTTCAGGAAATTCATGCATTGAGAGCCCACCTGGAAGCAGCAAAATACGATGTGATTAAATACTGCATAGGTACCCTCGTCTCCATATGTGCAGTTGGCATTGCAACGGTCCGTATCTTGTTGTAGTGCACTGCCAATTCATTGCAAAACTTCTACAAGAATTATAAATTTACATTTTTTATCATGGCAAATGTTGTCATAACTAAATCGAATTCTACAGTAGAATTGTTTGGTAGCCATTTTTTGTATTAAAAACAGGGATACCTAATTGGTTAGAACAGTTATTGATTTTCCCATGGGGATTCTAGCTAGGCTTTGTTTCACGCAATCCTTGGCATTAATGCCATATAAAAAACCAAAAAAAGATGGCAACGATTGAATTTACTTTAGGAAGTTACCTCTATTTTTCAACATGTAGATGGGATGCGATTTCATGAAGTTTGTACAATGGTGTTGTTTTGCCTGAAGCACTTGGGTGCCAGTGTAATAACACTAAATTTGTGAAGATTGTGTTTTATAAAGTTTCTAGAAGTCGGATAGCTGCCTTTATGGATTAGTTGACATGCATGAAACGATTTCTTTTTCTCCTGAACTTTTCTCGTGGTTTAATGGCAACCAATTGGAAATTCCCAGTTTTTCAATTAGGTGCGAGGTGGTTCTGTTGTTTCAGGATGACTATATACCTTATGCCTGAAACTATATGTCCACGTGGGGGATCCATTTTCTGGACCCTTCAGCAGTTTAGTGGCAAGTGGCTTGAGGCCGAGATTGTTTTTAGCTGCGCTTTGGTATTTGGATTGATTGAAAACCGTTTTCTAGTATATTTATAAGCTGTATGTATCTCTAATACCATCTTGTTGATATCATTCTCCAAACCCAGCAAGGCATTACTACATACTATTATTACTACATACTCTCAATAATAAACCTTGTCCCTGACAACGCATTTTTCAATTTATAATGAAATTAAACGATTTCAAAATGCATATTTGATTATTTTTTGCCTCTTTGCTAAATATCGTTTGAGACTGATCTCAAGTTCTTGTATGCGAATGATTGTTATTCTACTCCTTTTGTCGTCCCAGAACACAGATGGGCATGTCATTTGTGGGGATTTTTTTTAATTGGGTTTTCATGGTGCATCTATCTGAACCTTTCAATGAAGAATTGAGAGTTTGACCGGTGGGCTTGCGAATTACGAATGTGATGTTGGTGGATTAGTTGAGAACCGAGAACCAAAAAAAAAACACAGAAAACGAAATCAGTATATATATATATATATATTGTAACA
>Ga0307517_10003973_pt1 | contig 22906 bp, 19 predicted proteins | sample 23_EM_MG_FD_194515 | JGI IMG/M metagenome (GOLD analysis project Ga0307517, IMG submission 194515) | Populus trichocarpa ectomycorrhiza microbial communities from riparian zone in the Pacific Northwest, United States - 23_EM | ecosystem: Host-associated > Plants > Roots > Unclassified | place...
CTGACTCAGAGACAGTGGCGGAGCTGAAATCAAATCAAATAAACCAAATATAAATCAACTAAACATAGGAGATCCTGCACTGCCCGCTCCTGTGTACCGTTACCGGAACATGTACACATGTTACAAAACCTCACAGCAAACACATTGGCGTTCGCGTGCATCAGATCAGAGAATTTATAGAAGATGGAAGGGAGGTCAGGATGGATTATTGCAGGACAAACGATATGGTTGCAGATGGGTTGACCAAACCCCTTGTACTTAGCAAGCATATTCTGTTTGTGCGGATGTGTGGATTGTCTTGATAGCTTTCTACTTTCACTTTGAATTTTTTTTTTTTAATAAGCTCATATGAGGGTGATACCCAACGGTGGAGTATGGGGGAGTATTATATGGGCATGTATACGGGTGGCACCCGTAGGGGGAGTGTTGAGTGTAGTAGGGTACGGGCAACCACCCTAGTAGTGTTGTGGAGAAGATAGGACGGCGTTGAGGGTAAACCACTAGTTGCGCACACATGTTTGTTAGTCCTATTTAGTTAGCAGCGGCGCGCATCTGAGAATAGAATAAGTTCTCTCACATCCACCACGTCCACCCATCCAACACGGCGGGGGGACTACCAAGAGCGCTGGAACGGACTGGACCGCCTCTAGAAGTCCGTCTTGGGGTGCGAAATTCGTGGACGGCCTTATTTGGCTCGGCTGGGGGTGCCCTGTAAGGTGAGACCGTGTTTTATGCAGGTTGGGGTAGGACTACAGGTTTGCCCAGGCGGGGCGGGGGAGATTTTTGTATCAACCAATTACCGGTTTTATGTTTATTTTTATTTTTCTTTATTCCATGCCTTTTGTCCCTCTCAGCTGGCACGCCGGTTATGGGGGGGAGGGGGGGTTTGACTCTAGGAGAGCGGGGTATGGTGTGGTGAGGTGGGAATATGTAATATACCGGTACTCACACACACGTACGGTAATGTAGGATTGTCCGTTCACGGTGCTATGGTTTTCTTTTCCTATTCGTGAGTGTGAATAGAGCGTGATTGGCATCTTGTAACCCTCGTAAAGTGCTGATTATCGGTCTGGGAAATGGGCTACTGTGTTCCCTGTGAAGAGAATCTGTTGTTAAAAAGGGTGCGGGCATGCTCCTCACTGTGCCAGCTTCCATACTCTAATCTCCCGCTCCCTGACGCCCCCGGATTGTGTAGAATAATTGATAGGATTGCTTATTCCCTCACTTACCCCTTTATCATCGATCTAGCAAAAGCGTGGGCACAAAACCAGACACTTTCTGGGGCTACCCTACCTACTCAAGTTCTTCAAAGTCTTCATCGAGGAATACGATACCTATAATCTCAAGCCGCCAGACACACGCCCCGTCATCATGAACTCTTCTTGCTACCCTAGCACGTTAGAGAAGGTGAAAAATGGTGGGAGACATTATATCTACTAGACTCCCCCGGCCATGCCTACAGCACTAGGGGAGGGAAATTGTACTGTCCAAGGGGACGATGCCTCCTGTATTCACGAAGAGGGCTTGACACCCGCTGAAGACCACTTGTGCTCTCTAAGGCTGGCCGGTGGGGGGGGGGATGGATAGTCAGAGAAAAACTTCTGGCGGACGAGATGATGTGCGAGAGGGTTTACTGCCGGGGAGTTACTTGCTTATAAACTCCTTCCACCAACACCATTTCCATACCCGAATCCAGGAGCCGCGTAAGAACTTGAGGATTACCTACCGTACCTCACCGGTATACTATATACGGGTATCCACATACAAGGCTGGGAAGGATTTCCGTAGATGCGGAGGTTCTGGGAGGATCTTTGGATTTTCTATATAAGCCGTCTGTCCCACCAGCGATAGGGAGGAAGGACAAGTAAGCTACAAATCTAAAGAATCCACAACTTTTTCCTCCTTGAACTTCATTCTCTCTCTCTGGCCAGTCCTTACGCAATCGGCATTTCATAACAAGTAGAAGCTGTGTTTTTCTGATCGCTAGTCTCAAAAGGTTCTCGACATATCTGAAGGGGGTGAGTGGGGGTTATGGCATTGAAGGGGATGCACTGTTTTCCCAGTTATGGTATTAACTTAAAGATTAGATGAGACGAAGGCCCAAGAAATATGATTTTATGGAAAGGGTCTAACTGGAACCCTAGGCAAGGGGGGAGGAAAGAAAAGGGGGAAAGAAAGAAACATAACCGGTTAAATCAGAGAGGAGGCTGGTTAAGAAATGCTAGTTATGATACATCTAAATCGACAGAGGTCTTGCGAAGGCCAATCTGACATGTGAAAATTATATATGGGGTGAGAATATGTGAAGGAGCGATGGAGGAGGAGGGACATGTACTGGAAAGGCTGAAGGACAAATCGAGGCAGGAGGCGATGAGGAAATACCGATTGAGAACGAGGGGGAGGGCTGACCGGGCAGTGTTGGGTGGGTGATAGTTTTACTGGAGGGACTAAGAACTGTAGGGGCGACACAGATGACGGTGGAGGTAGTAGGGTTTGACTGAGGAGAGGTCGCCATCCGGGGGTTTGGGGACAGGGTCCTGGAGGCTCGATACCCCTTCCCGGTGATCGGGGCGAGAGTATAGGGGTGGAGGTTTGGGCGCTAAGGTTGGTGAGGGTGCTATTGAGGTCTGATTTCCGGATGGCATGTCTACCGGATACTCGTAGCCATGCCTAGAAGACGGAGGAAGGGATGTCTAGACACCACGTTCTGTTGTGCGGGAGTTGGTATTGTCACGTAAGACCTTCACAACTTCATTATGTCCTCTGGAGAGGGCTAACGATAGTGGAGTTTGGCTCTCGTGATCTAGTACGATGGTAGTGACGTCTTGCCGTTCTAAAAGAATCCTGACTACTGCGACATGCCCATGCCAGGCCGCCCACGAGAGTGGGGTCCGGCCGCATTCGGTGTCTGCTTGGTTGGGGTTGACGTCTTCCCGTTCCAAAATTATCTTTACTATCTCCTCATACCCATTCTCGGCAGCCCACAAGAGCAGCGTTCGGCCATAGACATCTGCCTGGCTGGGGTTGACGTCTTCACGTTCCAAAAGCATCATTACAATCAAATGATACCTACTCTCGGCAGCCAACGAGAGTGGCGTTTGGCCATTGTGGGTGTCTGCCTGGTTGGGGTCAACGTCCTTCCGTTCCAAAAGTATCCTTACTACCTCCCCATAGCCATTCGAGGTAGCCCACCAGAGCGGCGTTTGGCCATAGTTGGTGTCTACTTGGTTGGGATTGACGTCCTCCCGTTCCAAAAGTATCCTTACTACCCCCTCATGCCCATCCTCAGCCGCCCACGATAGTGGCGTTCGACCATCGGTGTCTTCTTGGTTGGGGTTGACGTCTTCTCGTTCCAAAAGTATTCTTACTGCCCCGTCACGCGCTTTCTTAGCCGCCCAGGAGAGTGGCGTTCTGCCATAGGTGTCTGCCTGGTTGGGATTAACATCCTCCCGGTCCAAAAGCATCCTTACTACCCCCTCATGCCCATTCACAGCAGCCAACCAGAGTGGCGTGTGGCCATCGGTGTCTGCCTGGTTGGGGTTGACGTCCTCCTGTTCCAAAAGTATCCTTACTACCCCCTCATGCCCATTCAGGGCAGCCGACGAGAGCGGCGTTTGACCATAGAAGGTGGCTACCTGGTTGGGATCGACGTCCTCCCGCTCCAAAAGTATCCTTACTACGCCCTCATGCCCGTTCATAGCAGCCCACGATAGTGGCGTTCGGCCATACATGGTGCCTGCCTGGTCCGGATTGATGCCCTCTTGTTCCAACAGGATCTTTACAACCCCCTCATACCCTTTCACTGCGGCCCATGTGAGAGCTGTACACCCCATGTAATCGCTTTGGTTAAGATCCCACTTCTTCATTTCTAACAAACTAGAAACTATCTCCACTATCCCGAGAAATGATACTCCGTGGAGTCCTGTAAATCCCACAGGTCCTTTCTCCTCGTAAAAATATAGGTCCCAGTTTCTTTTGTTGATGTAGCGCCGCAATAACAGTAATTGAGCAGATATGTGCTCGTCAAATCTATCGAGAAGCCTCAGCGCAAGAAATTTGACGTTTTCCGTCATCCCCATTCTTGCATGCTTTCCCCAGTAACAAGCGGCATATTCTAGAAGCGGCATTGATAAGGGGGCCACGGCTGGGGTTGGTGAAAGGTCACACACCGATCGATAATTCAGGTATGTCAAGCAAATCTCGGCAATTGTTGAATGGGGGTTACAGAATAGGGTCGGATTACTTAAGAGATGCTCCTTCAGAGTGAAGTGTACTATTCGGACTGTGGACGAAGACGCCTCGATAGTGACAAGACCAAGACAGGATGCTAGGAGAGTTCGTAATGCAGGAATATTTTCCACATCCAGATCGGAGGACCCTACCTCAACCCCCAAGGCATGGCAGAGCTCCTGGACTTGTAGCGGCCGTTCCGAATACAGCACCCACATCAGGACCTTTACCCCGAGTACTGATTTATTTCCCTTCTGCGCCTTCACTCGGGTTAGAGTTTCCGTGTAGGCATCGCTCAGTCCATTGCCGTGTACCATCTCTTCAAGCTTCTTTCTCCGCTGGCGAATTGTCACCTCTCCTAGAACAGCATCGATGTGTAGCGCAACAAGGAGGAATCTACACACAATCTATGGTAAGTATACATCAGTGATGGGCTTGAAACGTTAAATGTTCCTACGCACATATCTGATATCTTTTCCATCATAATCCTGATGATATCCGCCCGCAAATCATCGCTCATCGCCTCCGGCTCGGCGTCCATGTCTAACCTCATCTCCAGATAATTCCTGATATCACCTGTCTTCGGACTGACGGGTATCAAAACTACCCGCGGGAAATATCTTTGGATATCTTCCTTGACATGGGGCCTCCCGGTGAAGAATACCCTCGTGTTAGGCGACTCCCGAACGATATCTCTAAGCGACTTAAGAAGCTCTGGCAGATGCTTCGGCAGGAACTCGTCGAGCGCATCGATGCAGATGAAAACCTGGGGCAATGAAGCAATAGTCATCTTCAACATTCGCATCAAATCCGCAAGTAGCAGTCCCCTGCCACCAATCTCTTGTTTCCCTTGTTGGAACGCCTGGCGTAGGTAGATCGGGATGTCGCCCTTGCCAACTAGCTGTTTTAGAATAGCTCCCATCATGCCCGTAATCGTCTGCTCTTGTTGAGCAAGGAAGTCGCAGTACAGGCACGCGACGGAGATATCCTCATTCCTCGCCTGATCGCATAGGCTGTCGATCACTAGTGAACTAATATTTCTCACCATTAGCTGTAGTCGCTTGTTTCAAAGAATGCTGCCACTTACCTCATATATGTCTTCCCCACCCCCGGACCCCCGGAGCAAAACAATACACCTTTATCGGCTCCACCCTCACCCTCCCTCCACTCCCGAAACTCTCTTGTTCGCAAGAGCCAATCACCGACACCAGCGAACCGGTCATTGCGCACACCGTGATGTCTGTTATGAGGCTCTAGTGGGGAGAGCCAGCGCATGATCTGCGCATCCTCGTCAGACTTATTGAAGGTGGTGTTGAAACTACCTATTATATTTGCGCAGTTGGAATTGCTATCACCGATGTTGACCGACTGTGTATGCACAGCCTGAGCCATGGCGTTCTCCATAAAGTTCTTATTAGAAGTAGAAATGGCAGGGCAATTTGTAGTAGTATTGCGGGAGTTTGGAGACTTTCTGTGAAGAGAGATGAAGAAAGCGGTGTGATGCTCGTGGTGTGACAATGCTTGAGTGTCTTTCAGCCACTTCCACCCTAGGAGGATCCATGACTGATATGTGACATGGAAGAACTCCCTAGCCAGAGCTTCTCCCCTTGAGAGCACGATTACATAACTACTTACAAGCTGCCATCCTGGCCATAGCCGGAAAGACGAGTCATCGAAATTAGAGGAACTAGCTCTTCTCTCTGTAAATTATCGGTAGAGGTGGTTTTCCATTTTTAATGACACCCCTCGCCACCGACTCCATCTTGCATAGTGAATCGCGTTGTGGTTATGAGAACGTTTATGCTGGTGCGTTTCCCCGTGCCCAGGAGACGGGAGGGGTTGCTGTGTCAGGGGTCGTTTGGTCTGCCCTGGTTACCGTAGTCTAAAGTACTAGGACAAAACTTTTCGTCAGATGCCCTTTTTACACCAAAAGTGCCCATTTTCACCACCCTCACTCATTGCGCAATGTCTATGGGAATCAGCGAAAATTTGTCCTTGCATTAGCAAACCCGTAGATAACATGAAGAAATTTACAGAATCTTTAAATATCACCAAGTGGTGGAGAAAGGGTCAGTTAAGTAGCTGGTATCGGTTGCCATGTACGTTTTTGTATGGGGCCGCATATAAAAATCTAAGTCACTTTCACACCAGTTGATGCAATCACGAACCATGAAGGCGGCTTTGATTACTTACACTTCTACTTATAGAGGTCTGAATAGATAGTGATTCCCTAGCTGATAGAAAGATTTCAAGTGTTTTTATATAAGCAGTGTTGAGAATTGTTTGTTTAAAAATGTCCATTTTTGGTGTAAAAAGGGCATCGGACGAAAAGTTTTGTCCCCGTACTGTAGCTTGGTAAACCCATTCTATCAAGTGTCATATTTCACTAAATTTGAAAGGACCTCGTGCATGCCTATAAGTTATACCACAATGCACAATTCTGGATCACAGACCAAGCCCGTCGGTAAGCAAAAAGGCCACTCCCTGGTGAAGGAGCGCATGCAAGGTCCCTGCCGCACTGCTCTCGGGAATCTGCCAGTCTTAGGACTCCAGCGTATCTTTTTCCCGCACAAGGATGTCCTAAGTTGCTTCTAAGCTCAACGCAAGTTCGGCAGCGAGTGAATATCTATGATCTCTTGATGACTTCCGCAGGAGACCCCCTAAGCCCCTAAGCACGGTAGCAGCATATCCCCACCCCGCTGAGGGCTGCCAAAAGTGTCACCGAACGCGAGCACAAAAGGTAGCCGTGAGAAGCGAGAAAGAAACGTTGTCAAATGGGATGAAGGAAGCAAGTTAGTCTAGAGGTAAGGGAAGTTTTGAAATAAAAAGCGGGCTTGGTAGGACTGGTGATGATTGGGGGGAAACACTCTAGCGCGCGGCCGTATGTACTGTTCCGTAAGACTTTTGACCATTGGGGATTACTATGACACTGGTGTGAGAAGATTCGGTATTCCTGGCCAGGCTGATAATGTTGGATGAATCAAGGTCCCGGGGTTCAAATTTCTTGTACCGACAGCCCATGTGGGTGAGGTTTGAAACAGGTGCCAGATCCGATCTCTTTATGCAACATTGCGGCTCAAGATTCCTCATAACCTGATCACATTTTTTTTATAATTAGACATCGTGGGTTGCACACTGTCGGGTAGGTTATGGAGCTGTCTTGGTTGTCACCGGTACTGTACTGTACTTTACATAGCGGGTCTCTTGCACATCTGCTCCCCCTTTTCCCCTCTACACACAACCAGCCCTTTATCTTCCGGTAAGCCAAATCAACAAGACTAGTTTTATTGTAATTATCAATTCGCTTTTAATTTCACTCCCGTTCTCGCGTTCGGTAAATTACGCCTTGCATCCCCCTTGCTGAAACAAAACAATACCGGTAAATTTATCTACCTTCAGAAGCGCAGATGTGCGAGCCAACAATCGCCACTATCAAGAAATTCTGCCTGGAAAGAAAAACCACCCAAGTCACAACCAATTCAACTCTCCTAAGCTAATCGGCAAACCTCTCGTCCGAGAAGAATCTGCAGAAAGAAAAAAATCTAAGCGAAGGGAAAGCCCAACCTTGTCCAGTTGTCCGATTATCTAGGCACACGTGATCCTTCTCTTAAGCTTCTTCTTGTTGGGCACTCTCCAAAGTCCCTCCCTCCCCTTTGCCCGTTGTCTGAAAGCTAATACTGTTGTTGTCCTGAAGAAAGAAAGAAAAGAATGATCATCCGCTCATTCGGAGGTACTCGAGTACAGTCACCACCATTAATACAATCAAACTAAGCAAACCATCCTAAAATTCTTATCCCTTAAACTGTTTTCAAGCACTCGCACTAAGTGCGGATACACCTGGTTGTGGAAGCGATCGGTGGTGAACTAACTGAAGAGAGCAAAGTTAGGAATAATTCTGACAGCTATGATGTAAGTATTATGATGAACGTAAAGGGTGCTAAGATAATTCAGCCCCTTTAAACACTAGCCTATTTGGATAATTGTGATATGAAAAACTGTGTGGTGTAGGGCTCGGAATGGAGCAAAATTAGCAGAACTCAGCATGCCCATGATGGACACAAGCTTGTCCGTGTATATTTGCTCCTGATCGCATGAATAGGTTTAGGTCTACAATTTTAAGCCTGAGTGCCAGAGATTTAGGGAATAATGGCCAATAACATAGTTAGCCATACTCTCATTGGTATCGTGCTCACCTAAGTGTCGTTGCCACACCGCTAGGGGCAAGCCGCGAAATCAGACCAAGGGATGGTACAAAATCCGTGCTTATCTAAGTCGTATACGAGGCTGGCGACAAAAATGATGAGCAGCCAAGTGTTTTCCACCGAGAATAGCCATACTCACAACCTTCTAGCCACTGATTTAGTGAAGCAATTTAGGCTCAATCTTGGCCCATTTGCGCAACAATTCTCCAGACTTTACTTCCCAACCCTTTAGAAGTCTGTATCTAGACTGGTTGAGGAATTGTTAAGAGAGTAATAGTTGGTACATTGGTCTTGGCGCAATTTCTGACAATTTTGTATGGGAAATAGCAAGGCTTAGCGCTGCTTTTGACTTCAACTTTACAATATCGCATGCCAAAGTGTCCAATAATTCTTTAATAATCTGTAATTCCTTGGAAAGAATTCTGGACCAGAATATCAAATTTTGAAATTTTTTGCACCCCCAGAATATGTTGAATGGAAAGCGTGAAGCAGCATGGTTTCGGTTGTTACATGCCATTCTACTCATCATTTTTGTCGCCAGCCTCGTACAAAATTCGGACTCCAGGATCACCCCTGTTCCCGGATACTTCTTGCCTGGGACAAGTACTTACTTCATAGCTGTCACAATTATTCCTAACTTTTCTCTCTTCAGTTAGTTCACCACCGATCGCGTCCACAACCAGGTGTATCTGTACTTAGTGCGAGTGCTTGAAAACGGTTTAAGGGATGTGGCATATTTCACCAAACCTGAAAGGATGTCGTGTTAACCTATTTTACCTCCATGCACAGTATTGGATCATTCACCAAGTTCGCCGATAAACACGGGACTCACCCTCGGATGAAGAAGCGCAAGTAAAATCCCCACCCACGGCACCTGGGAATTAGCCACTTTTAGGACCCCCCGCGTATCGTTTACCCGCACACGGATGCCCCAAGTTGCTTCTACGATAAGTGTTGGAAATAGCAGTTGATGGCCGCACTTGGTGCGGGATGTGCCCGCTCTCTGTGGCCGCAGAGGTATACGTACGCACTAGTCAAAGGACGCGTAAGCTCTCAAAATGTTTTCACCCCACTTGTTTTTCCTTCCTTCACACATTCTCCTTGATGGAGGTCTGGTTTCCGCGCAGGGAATATGCCGTCGTACAGGCACCGCAAGGACACAGCGATGATCGGAACTGTCGTCACGAGAACGATCCGGGTCAGTCGCTGATAGGAAAACTGAGATGTGTTCGATATTCGATATATATAACAAGTGTGTTACAAGGAGTGTGTTCACCATAAGAAGTTATCGTACAGAGAAAGGAACGCAGCTCAGACTAGATACAGTTTGTGGTGGCCCGCACAGTGGGCTCCTACCACACAACACCAGTCACCGCCGCGCGGTCTGGTCAATAGCCCTGCTCACACCTACAAGTGTGCCCTAACCTAACATACCACGATGGGGTTACTCCATCACTCCTCGCAACACACCTTCCTTCCTGTACACAACTTTCCTCAAGTATTTCCTTCCACCAAGTTATCATCAATCAATCATGATTCTCATCTCCACCTAAGCGGTTTCAGTCCACTGCGTAAAATCCCCACTGTAAATCATTACCTCCGCAACCAGGATTTTCAACAATAAGCGCAAGTTCGGATACGAGCGATGATCTATGATCTCTTAGTAACTTCTGTAGGAGACCCCCAAGCCCTAGAGCACGGCAGCCGGATATTTCTACTCTGCCGGGGGCTGCCAAAAGTATCACCCGATGCGAGCACAAAAGGAAACCGTTAGAAAAGAGAATGATAAGTTTTCAGATGACATCAAGGAAGTAAGTTGGTCTACTTATTCCCCTCCACACAAGTCAGCCTTTTATCTTCCGGTAGACCAAATCAATACGACTAGTGGTACTGCAATTCTTGTTTCGCTTTTCGTTTCACACTTTCACATATTCTGTAAATTTACACCTTGCATCTTCCGTACTGAAACAAAGAAATACAGGCTAGTTTGTCTACCTTCAGAAGCCCAGATGAGCGAGCCAACAATCGTCCTATCAAGGAATCGCTCCTGGAAAGAAGAACCACCAAAGTCACGATCAATTCAATTCTCCTAAGCTAATCGGCAAACCTCTCACCCAAGAAGAATCCACAAAAAGAAAAAGATCTAAGCGAAAGGAAAGCCCAACCTTGCGCAGTTGTCCGATTATCTAGGCACAGGTGATCCCCCTCTTAAGCCTACACTCCCAAATTTTAATTTTTTTCGCCCATCGTCCGAAAAAAAACCACTACTATTGTTGTCGGCATCCTAGAGAAAGAAGTAAAAGAAAGATTGTCTTCTCATACCGAGGTACAGTACAGAGCCTAAGTTTTGTAGGTTCCACAAGCAAGCTTGCAGCCTTCACCCCCTGTTCAACCTGCGGGGTTTTGGCCCGTACCTCAGTTGAGCCTCTGCCCTCCCCCCCTGTCCGCCAAAACCAAGCAACAACTACCCCTGTAATAAGCGTGCACCCCCCTACCCACCGCTCAATACAAGCTCAGGCTGCTTCCCTCCCCAAGCAAAGGTGTATCATGGATCACTATCTGTTTCTCTCTAAGTCGTGTGCAGGCTAGCTAAGATATGCAATCTAGGGGAAGCCAGATTTCTCCTTCACAGTACCCAACTAGCAGTTGTGCAAACGCCCTATGACGACTGCTGTTTACTGAGCTTCGCTCGCTTCTTATCATTTCTAACACTCTTCATCCATTGCCCTAGCGACCGTCCCTCTGCCGCAAAAAACTGGAATAAGTTAAGCTCACACTAAGACTTCTAGAATTCCATCCTTTGGATTAGGAGGGGAAACACAGCGAAAAATCTCTCTTTCAGCCCTCCACAGAGGCGAATATAAAGAAAAAACAGGTCCGACTTTACTAGGCGAGGCGATTCCAACGCCCTGGCATGAGGTCCAATTATTCCAGTTTTTACGGTATTCCCTGCTTCGCCACCACAAGCGTCCGGATTTCTTTCATCCCTACCCGAGTGCGGCTAGGATAAACACACGATGAAATAAGATATGCGGGATACTGGACCACCTTGTCATTTCATCATCTGGTCACATTATCAGATTACACAACACGGCGTGCCCAGCGGGATTTTTAATTTCTTGAGACCATCATCACCCATCACTCAGCAAATTCCAGGGTTCGAACGCTAAGGTACGGTAATTACGGTAATGCTACTCCGATACGATATGGTATTTTCCGTGGACAATATTAACCGCGGACCAACCGAGGTGGAAAAACTTAAGCCATGATAACAACACTCCCCCACCAACCCCACCATCACTAAAAGTAAAGAAAAAAAATCATGGATAAGCATAAGGTAGAATGTATAGTAGAAATTCATATTTGAGCTGGGGAAAGCTCTTTAAGTGGTGTTGAGGGCGCGGCCTGATGAGTAGGGGTGCGTTGCCATCGAGGGTTGATCAGCGGTCTACTTCGTCCACGGAGGATACCATCCAGTAACGTACGGTAAACTTACCTAGTGTTGTTTGCCGACCCTCGTGAAGCCTCAGATCATACCCGAATGAGGAGTTTTTTGAGCATTAAAAAAGACTGAGAAATCCGGCCGCCTCACCAAGCATAGCAAGTAGATTCTTGATTTAGTTAGCACTAAATTTTACTATTTCACACCGTCCAAGGGATAATAGCAACAGCAACAGCAACAATAATAATTATTATTATAATATCAAATAGAGAAGCGAACACAAGACAAATCTTAACTTCAAGAAACGATCCACCCCTGGGTATATCTGATACTGGAGGAGGGAGGAAGGCTACACTAGCCGTGTAGGTGTGGAATAATACCTGCGACATATTCCCTATTCCCTCCTTTACCGGGACTGGAATTGAAATGGATGGAGTCGGGCCCTCCGCGTGCTATACTCCTCGCGGCAACCTAGTCTACCTAGTCCTGCACCACCCCTTCATGGCATTTGACACCCCTTGAGGTGTTTCTAGAGGAAGTACCCAGTCAGGTGTCAAATTTACCATGGCAGGACAATACATGAGCCCTTATGGAGGGAAAATAGAGGACTACGGTAACATGGAATTTCCGGTAGAGCCAGCATGTTGGCTCGGAAGCCGGCCTCAAGAACTCTCAGGGTGAGCGTGTTCCATGTGCATTCGCAAATGGTGGGGCAAGATGCCACAGCAAGCATGGATTCGCGGTGGACTTAGGTTTTCTGATTCCGGAATGTAGGTTTAGAGGCACTGGGAAGGTTGTCCGTCTTTGGGTATGCCTCATGAAGCTCTTCCTCTGTAACTTGACCACTGTGCTGGTATTCTGAATACTGATTTAATATGGTAGAAGCTGCTGGTGAATTTCTTGCGGGTCGGGTCGAAAGCAGTAGCCGCCTGATGTGCATCAAAGTGCTTACATGTGAGAAAGCAACTCTTACCGCTAAGAACACAGGGAACTTAACCACTAACTTAGTTCTTATAGACCACGCCTCGTAATGGGTCTGCTTGGGCCATAAATTTTCAAACCTTGCCGACCCAGTGTTCCGAAGATCCGGGGGCCTGCCGGGGGAGGGACTGCCAAGAGTCCCGGACGGAGCTAGACTATCTCTAGAAGTCTGTATAGGGCCTAGAAATCAGAGGACGGAAGCCTTTGGGTTGGACGGGGGTCATATAAGGTGAGACAATGCTTTTTCGCGGGTATGTGTAGAACGGCAGGCTTGCCAAGGGACGTCAGGAGAGATACCGGACTACAGGGGACTGTTGAGAGTAGAGGTGTTGCTTGCAATAGAGGCAATGGCGAGACTGAATGACCATACAGAGTGAAGCGAAATGGTTCAAGTGAACAAGAGCAATTTTCGTTGAAGCGATTGGGGAGTTATGAGATATCTTGTGAAAGGAGATGAAATTGTCAGAAGTCTTGAAGAAGTGAAGGTCACAAAAGCGAATAGGATTGTAAGTCGATAGTGTTTTGTTTTGCCGTTGTCTGTTGAGTGAAAGCGAGGGAATACACAAACAAGGTAAAGAAATGTACCCAGGAAATGACATGACAAGAAACCACAGTTTTCAACGGAAAGGAAAGCAAAGCAAACACAAGGAGGAAGGAAATTTTATAGTAGAAAAATTTTCAATGCTGTGTCCCACAAGTGCATAGGTGCGCCGATACCTATAAGCATGGGCATTCCCAACATGGGCTGTTGGAGGTGATCAATGCAGAGAAAATGATCGGCAATGAAAGGTTTGAGCGGCTGAGTAGAGTAGCTTAAGTAGGGGCACAGAGTTTGCATTGAGCGGCGAAGGAGTTCCTAATTGGTTGAGTTGGGTGTGTGGGGGGGAGGGTCTTGGGAGAGGTTAAGAACAGGAAGTAAAGGATGAAGCGAGGAAGAGACGGGAAGAAAGAACAAATAGGAGAGGTTTTTTTTTGTAGCTCGGGTGTCCTTCCGCCGGCTCATTCTCATGCAGTTGTAGCATCAGAATGCCGACATTCCCCATACCACGTGCGGCCCCTCCCAATAGGTGATATAAGTTTTATCAGAGGGGGGGATTGTACCAGATTCTAGTGCTCGGACGGGAAATGAAGTGCCTGGAGAGGTCTCTTGTAGAATGGAAGTCACGCATGAAAAAGAGAGGGTTGAGCAAAAGGATGGGATTGAATTTTTTTTTCAACATTAAGCTTGGCCTAGTATGGACTAGTCCTGGGCTGCGCAACGATTCTGCTCGGAGGGAAGAAAGTCAGTGATATGGTGTGACTCGGCAGAGAAAAGTGACACCTCCCCCTCTATCCACCACACATCACACGAAACCCCCCGTCTCCCCCCTGCAGGTGCAAGTCCGCATATTCGCACCAATGCAAGAGGAACACCACTTCACTGCGCCGCTACATGCGCGAGATCGGAGTCGGTTGACTTATTGCTCAGGCGTTCACCTAACATAGCTGTGAATCTAAGTGATAGTATGGTGTTAGAAATCCCTGGCGAGCCGGACTCTCTAAGCGGTGGGTCGAGTGAAGAGTTTACGCGACCGCTTATTGAGCGCGTAAAGTATGGAGCTCTACTGAAGGCAAGAGTAAGAGAGAGATTAAAGGGTAAACAAGAGTTATGTCGAGACGAGCCTCATGCATTCGTTTATGGTTGAGAGAGAACCGTTTGGAAAAGAAGGGTGAAGAGAGCAAAGACGACAAGGGAGCACCACAACCAATGATAGCCGGGACGAGCTGTGACGAAGCTTTTTCGGCTAACAACCAATGATATCCAACAAAGGCGCCTCCTCGGGAAGTTTCAATTTCGTGAGGCCATCATCGCCCGTCACTCGGCTAATTTTAGGGTCGAAAGCGTTGTGAAAATATTGAATGAAATGATCACACGAGTTATGAAAAAGTGATTGATTGCTTGAGAAAACGTGACACTCTAGTCTATCTCAAAGGGAAGGGCGGAAGTCCCTGACTATCTACTATCTGGGAGCTAGACAAATAGGTCGAGCGAACAATAACAATAACAAGAAAAAGGGGAATGAGAGAAATACAAGGAGGTATCTTCAATAGTGCCGGAGGTCTAGATGTGTGATACAGTTTGATGCAAGGGGGAAAAGCCATAGTACGAGTGACACCACAGTACTGTAGTGCCAGAAGTATGTGTCAGAAGTATGTTTCAACAGAAAGCGAAGGTACGGTAAAGCTGCCCACCACACAATACGGTACTAGTTTGTGGAAATGGGCTACTGTTTCTCGTGAAGGGAATCTATTGTTTAAAAAGGGTGCGGGCTCCTTACCCCCCTGCTGTAGCGGCTTCTATACTTCAATCTCCCTCTCCCCGACCCCGCTGGATTGTTTAGAAAAATTGAGGCCTACTCAAGTTCTCAACGCCTTTGTCGATAAATACCCTAATACCCATTATCTCAAGCCGCCACACACTACCCCGTCATCGTCAACCCCCTCACCTCACCCGGGCACATCAGCGGAGACGAAAAAAAGAGTAGGGAGGTGTATTATGCGTCCCGGAGCCTCCCAGGCGTGCCTATAACACCCCCCGGAGGGAAATTGTACTGCCCAAGCGTGGCAATACATCCAGATTTCACCGGGTTCGACACACCCACTAGAGACCGCTTGCGCTCCCGAGATTTGCCTACGGGTGAGTTGATAGCTGAAGCGAAACTTCCAGCGGACGAGGTGATGTGCGAGAGGGCTTGCCGCGGGGGTGTTACGCTTACAGACCTCCCTTTACTAACACCGATTTTATACCTAAAAGCAGGATGTCTGTAAGAACCTCCAGAACACATACAGTACCCCATTAGTATACTGCACAAGTATCCGCACACACGACCTGGAACGATCACAGAGCGCAGCGGAAGACGAATCAGACTACAATGTGCAATGAGAACCGGAAGCCCATTGTTCCACGTACATCTCCAGAAGGGCCCCCGCAGGTGCGGAAGTTCAGGGAGGATCTCTCTATTTCCTACATAAACCGTCTGTTCCACCGTGGGTTGGAACGAAGGAAGAACAAGCAAGATACAAATCCAAAGAATCTACGTCTTTTCCCTCCTTGAACTTCACTACCTTTCACTTTGGCTTGTGACTAATGAGCTATCTGTACAGTGCACGATTGCTCCAAAAACGCAAGACAAACATGGTATTAACTTAAGGATTAGGCGAGACGAAGACCCAAGAGATATGATTTTATGGACAAAGTCAAAGTGGAACTCTAGGGAAGGGGGAGGAGAGAAAAGGAAGAGAGAATGGAAGAGCAAAGAAAGGTAGCCGGTTAAATCAGAAAGAAGGCTCGTTAACAAATGCTATTATTTATGATATATCTAAGTCGACGGAGGGTTTGCGAAAGCCAATCCTACATGCGAAAATTATATATGGGGTGAAAATATGTGTGGGGACGACGGAGGAGGGACATGAACGAGAAGAGCTGAGAGAAAGGTCCAGGGGAGGCGATGAGGAAATACTGGTTGAGTGCGAGGGGGAGGGTTAATCGGGTAGTGTTGGGTGGGTGATAGTTTTACTAGAGGGGCTAAGAGCTGCAGGGGCGGAACAGATGAGGGTGGAGGTAGTTGGGTGGGTTTAGCTGAGGTGGGGTCGCTATCTGAGGGCTAGGAACAGGGTCCTTGAGGCTCGACGACCCTTCTCGGCCATCGGGCGAGAGGGTGGGGGTGGAGGTTTGGGCGTCGGGGTTTGTGAGGTTACTATTGGGATCTGATTTCCAGATGGAATGTCTGCCGGACACTCGTAGCCATGCATAGAGGACGGCGGGAGGGATGCTTAGACACCAAGATGTGCCGCGCGGGAATTGGAATTGTCACGTAAGATCTTCACAACCTCATCATATCCCCGAGAGAGGGCCAGCGATAGTGGGGTTTGGCTTTCGTGATCTAGTGCGGTGGTGCTGACGTCTTGCCGTTCTAAAAGAATCTTGACTACGGCGACATGCCCATGCCCAGCCGCCCACGAGAGTGGTGTTCGGCCGTATTCGGTGTCTGCCTGGTTGGGGTTGATGTCCTCTCTTTTCAAAAGCATCCTTACTGTCCCCTCGTGTCTGGTTAGAGCCGCCCACCAGAGTGGGGTTATGCCATGGGGGTCTGCCTGGTTTGGATTGACATCCTCTCGCTCCAAAAGCATCTTTACTACCCCCTCATGCCCCTCCTTAGTGGCCCACAAGAGTGGCGTTCGGCCGTATTTGATGTCTGTCTGGTTGAGATTGACGTCCCCCCGTTCTAAAAGTATCTTTACTACCCCCTCATGCCCATTCTCAGCCGCCCACGAGAGTGGTGTTTGGCCACATTCGGTGTCTGCCTGGTTGGGATTGACGTCCTCCCGTTCTAAAAGTATCCTTACTACCCCCTCATGCCCCTCCTTAGTGGCCCACAAGAGTGGCGTTTGGCCACATTCGGTGTTGCCTGGTTGGGATTGACGTCTCCCCGTTCCAAAAGCATCTTTACTACCCCCTCGTGCCTGGTTGGGATTGACGTCCTCCCGTTCCAAAAGTATCCTTACTGCCCCCTCATGCCCGTTCTCAGCAGCCCAAGAGAGTGGCGCTCGGCCACGTTTGTCTACCTGGTTGGGATCGACGCCCTCCCGTTCCAAAAGCATCCTTACTACCCCCTCATGCCCGTTCGTAGCAGCCCACGAGAGTGGTGTTCGGCCACTCTCGGTGGCTGCCTGGTCGGGATTGACGTCCTCCCGTTCCAAAAGTATCCTTACTACCCCCTCACGCCCCGCCCTGGCCGCCCACCAGAGTGGCGTTAGGCCATAGTTGTCTGCCTGGTTGGTGATATCCTCCCGTTCCAAAAGTATCCTTACTACCCCCTCATGCCCGTTCTCAGCCGCCCACGAGAGTGGCGTTTGGTTATAATAATTGGTGTCTACCTGGTTGGGATTGATATCCTCCCGTTCCAACAGGATCTTTACAACCCCCTCGTTCCCTTTTATTGCTGCCCATATGAGAGCCGTACACCCCATACAATCGCTTTTATTAAGATACCACTTCTTCATCTCTAATACACTAGGGAGTAACTCCACTATCCCTAGAAATGATACTCCGTGGAGTCCAGTAAATCTCATAGGTCCTTTTGCCCCGCTAAAATAATGGTGAATGCTAAAGGGGTCTCTTTCATTATTGCAGCGCAATAACAGTAATTGAGCAGATATATGCTCATCAAATCTGTCGAGAAGCCTCAGCGCAAGCATTTTGGCGCTTTCCGTCATCCCCATTCTTGCATGCTTGCCCCAGTAACAGGAAGCATATTCTAGAAGGGGCATTGTTATGGGGGCCGAGTATAGAGTTGGCGAAAGGTCACAAACCGATCGATAATTCAGGTATGTCAAGCAAATCTCGGCAATTGTTGAATGGGGGTTACGGAATAGGGTCGGATTACTTAAGAGATGCTCCTGCAGAGTGAAGTGTACTAGTCGGACTGTGGACGAAGACGCCTCGATTGTGACAAGACCAAGACAAGATGCCATGAGTGTCCGTAATGCTGGAATGTTTTCCAGATCCAGATCCAAGGACCCTACCTCCACCCCCAAGGCATGACGGAGCTCCTCGGCCCGTAATGGTCGTCCCGAATAGAGCACCAACATCAGCACCTTTACCCCGAGTAGTGATTTATTTCCCTTCTGTGCCTTCATCCTGGTTAGAGTTGCCGCGTAGGCATCGCTCAGTCCATTGCCTCGTACCATCTCTTCAAGTTTCTTTCTTCGCTGGCGGATCGTCACCTCTCCTAGAACAGCATCGATGTGTAGCGTAACAAGGAGGAATCTACACACAATCAATGGTAAGTATACATCAGTGATACACTGGAAAAGCTAAATGTTCCTACGCACATATCAGATACCCTTTCCACCATAATCTTGATGATATCCGCCCGCAAACAATCGTTCATCGCCTCCGGCTCGTCGTCCATGTCTAACCTCATCTCCAGATAATTCTTGATATCATCTACCTTCAGACTGACGGGTATCAAAACCACCCTGGGGAAATGTCTTTGGATATCATCCTTGACATGGGGCCTCCCGGTGAGGAATATCCTCGTGTTAGGCGACTCCCGAACGATATCTCTAAGCGACCTGAGAAGCTCTGGCAGATGCTTCGGAAGTAATTCGTCGAGCGCATCGATGCAGATGTAAACCTGGGGTAATGAAGCGATAGTCATCTTCAACATTCGCATCAAATCGGCAAGTAGTAGTCCCCTCCCACCAATCTCTTGTTTCCCTTGTTGAAACGCCTGGCGCAGGTAGATCGGGATGTCGCCCTTGCCGACTAGTTGTTTTAGAATAGCTCCCATCATGTTGGTGATCGTGTGCTCTTGCTGAGCAAGGTAGTCGCAATAGAGGCAGGCAACGGTGATGTCTTCATTCCTTGCCTGATCGCATAGGTTGTCGATCACTAGTGAACTAATATTCCTCGCCATCAGCCATAGTCGCCCGTTTCAATGAATGCTGCCACCTACCTCATATACGTCTTCCCCACTCCCGGACCCCCGGAGCAAAACAATACAGCCTTATCCACTCCACCCTCACCCCCCCTCCACTCCTGAAACTCTCTTGTTTGCAAAACCCAATCCCCAACGCCAGCGAGCCGGTCGTTACGCACGCCGTGATGTCTGTTACTTGGCTCTAGTAGGGAGAGCCAGCGCATGATCTGCGCATCCCCGTCAGACTTATAGAGGGTGGTGTTGAAACTACCGGTTATGTTGCCGGACTGGTAATTGCCGTGGCCGATTTTGACGGACTGTGTATGGAGAGTCTGAGCCATGGTGTTCTGTATAAAGTTCTTATTATAGGTAGAAATGGTAGGGATATTTGTAGTGGTATTGCGAGAGTTTGCAGACTTTCTATGAGCAGAGATGAAGAAAGCGGGGTGATGTGCTTTGTGGTGTGACAGTGCTTGAGCGGCATTCAGCCACCTCCACCCTGGGAGAATCCATGACTAAGGCCCTGTTTGGTTGTGCTGGGCCCATTCAGGACCGTTCCAGTGGGAAACGGTCGGACCTGTAGGAAAGGTTATTGCCAATTTGGCACCATTTGCTTCCGACAAACACATTTAAAAAAAATCACCTTAGGGCCTCATGAAGAAATTTTACTAGTGCATCTAATCCTTCTCAAATTAAACCTTTGACGCTCTACCTACAACCTTCCTGAATCCACTTCTGCTCCTGGCTCCTACCCCCCACCTGCGGCCTCCGGCTCTGGCTTGAAGACCCAACTCCTTCTCCCACTGCTATTATCTGCCGGAGTACTCATCGAATTGTCCGAAATAAAAATAAGAATCAAAGATATATCGTTGATATTATATTATACAAGTGGCAACCGGCCTCCGGCCGTATGACATTTGGCGATCGTGGCCGAGTGTATATAGTATTTTTCCAGTAATAATATCAAATTGCAGAAAAACTCTTATAATAACATTCATCCTGCATTGCATATCCTACTCCCATATCTCCTCTCCCACCTCTAATTCCTTCTCCAAATCACTTTATCAATCTTTTCATCCATATACTTCTTCCAAATGCCCACAAGCCTGCTAGGAGAAACTATGCTCAGACCTACCTGTCCTCTACCTCTGTCAGAGTCAATACCCTCTAGCTTTGCTAAACTGGTACCATGGAACATCTTCGTCTGCCAGGCCACCATAGTGTTTTTTGCTCCTTGAATTCTGATTCCATAATCAGAAATAAAGAAGTTGCCCCCCTCATCTTCCCACAAGGCTTCTATCAGTTGTCCAGAATAGACTATACTTATGAGGTACCCCTTCCTTATGAATTGCTCTAAACCCTTCAGTTAGTAGTTTTTCCAACCAGACTTTATACTTGACTACATACCTAGAGTAGTTGCTTGCGAAGAAACACACTGGAGGGGCAAGTTGCCCTTGTTGAAACTCATACACCTCTTCCTTATACTTGATTGTGTTAGTATTGTTCTCGCTTTGTTTCCCCTTACTATCCATTCTCTTAATACCTGTTGCCAGGAACCTTTCAATATCCTGGCTAATCTCACTATCAATAAGCCTTCTCGCCATGTTCCAAAATAGTGCAAATACAGTACTCTACTGGTAATCGATTTGTTGTTGATCTTGGGTGTTGTAGTTTGTGGATAAGAGATTTTTTGCCCAATCAAATCGAGGATGGCTTCGAGACCCTGCTGAATATCCAGTCTGAACAATTTTTCCTGAATCTTCTAACTATAATAGATATGTGAAATAAGTATAATATTAATACTTGTAAAAGGATTTAAGGTGAATATGAACTTACTCTTGCACTTCTCTTCATCAGCAAAAAAAGCGTTTGCTCCAGACGGATAGGCATTGCTTCCGGACGCAGGAAATCAGTCTGGAGCATCATGTCCGCCCAGTCCGCCCTCAGATGGCCCCAGCACAACGGTTGCATCCTAGTTCATTGGGTGCAATACAACCCGCATCCTGTCTGCCCAGTGCACCTCGATGGTCCATTTCACACTCTAATCTCCCGAAGAAACCCAAGGTAAGTGACCCATAGGGCTCTGCATTGGGGAACACTACCTGCCCTTAATGGCCTCTACTTACAACGGACTACTTTATCACCAGGTAAAGACTGTTCAGACGAAAGAGGATCTAAACATAGGATGACTAACCATCTATTGTCCCGGTAACGACCCAAAACATACCCCTTATTTGATCACTGCTAACAACTCTTGCAAAAGGTTTCTAAGTTCTTTCCACCTCGTACCAGGCTTCATGATCGAAACAGTTGAACTATTGAATATTATCAACCTTCGGAGGGGGGCATGCTCTTCCATCCAGGTTGACACTATTCATGACTCCTAAGCGAGCGGATTCCATTCAGGCCCTTCCTGACTCTGGCGGATTGCAATGAGGCCCTGCCAGACTCTAGCGGATTGCAATCAGGTCCTGCGAGACTCTGGCGGACATCCGCCAGTGCCCGGTGAGGTATCTGCGTCTTTCTTCCTGCTGACCTCTATAGCCATGCTGACGCTTCGAGACCTATACCATTCGATTCCCCTCGGCGAGCGGATTCCAACGCACCTTGTCCCGACGCTGTCCGACCGCCGGTTGAAATGTTATCCAAACCTTTGTACTTGAGTTCCCGGGGCAAGTACTTTCAAATTGTCGGCTACTGGGTGCTACAGGCATGCGGCCACTCAGAGACCTATAGCATTCGATTCGCCTCGGCGAGGGGAATCCAACCCACTCTGTCCGGACACTGTCCGACAGCTGGTTTAAGGGTTATCCATACCTTTGTACTTTTGTTCTCCGGGCAAGTACTTTCAAATTGTTAGCTACCGAGTGCTACTGTTTTCTAGACTAGCTTTAATAAATATATTCCTATATTAGTGTCTCAATGACTCAAATAAGTAAAGATGAGTAATACTGGATGGATCTTTCCGGACAATTTGGATATTCTCCACAGTTTTCACTAACTCATTCAAAGTCCTTGAAGGTAGAGTTGTTGACTTAGCAGGTATCCGATGATAGCCAGTTACACCTGAGTACTTCCACTATTCTACTATCCTATAGGGTTGCGTCCGGCGAACCTTTTTGCGTCCGGAGAACCTTTCTGCATCGGGTACCTTCTGAGTTCTTGGTTGCGTCTGGTGCGTCCAGGCGGCATGGACCCCTGTCCAGCAGCACCCAATATAAGACCGCACACCCAGAACGCGAGTTTACGTTCTATGCGCCTGGACCGCCAGACGCTCAGGGAGTATGGGGTGCGTCCGGGTGCAACCTTTTTTTTTTTGCTGATGTTTCTAGCAATACTCACCATAATAGTTTGATTAAATGTGGGGTTGGAACAACCCATTGCCAATGGGGCAAAGTGCACAGTCTTGCCCGGGGGTGGTAGAAAACAGGTTAGTCTAAGTCGACGCGTCCTCCCCCGTGGGCCATAGCTCCAGCTCATATAGGGCGACTGCACTCCCGGGAGTTGGAGACCTCCAAGCTCGCTACAACTCGCATTCTTGTCTCCAAGCTCGCTACAGCTCGCGTTCTTTGTTTTCCGCCTCCTTT
>Ga0307517_10003974_pt1 | contig 22904 bp, 25 predicted proteins | sample 23_EM_MG_FD_194515 | JGI IMG/M metagenome (GOLD analysis project Ga0307517, IMG submission 194515) | Populus trichocarpa ectomycorrhiza microbial communities from riparian zone in the Pacific Northwest, United States - 23_EM | ecosystem: Host-associated > Plants > Roots > Unclassified | place...
TTTGTAGAGGCTTCGAATAGCTGCTGAAAGCGGTGTGTCAGCTGCGGTAGGGTGAGGTTCTCTTCCTCTGTGTCTAGTGTCTGGAATGCGTTGTTTGCTTTTCCTTCTGTGTAAAAGCCGTAGTAGTCTGCCACTCCAGGGGTGTCATCATTCAGTCCAGATCTCGCCAGGTACTTCTTGACTGTTCTGAGCCATCGCTTGAGTTTGTCTGGTTTGAGGTCTTCTCCTTCACCGCTAAAGAAAGGCGGTTTAGGGGGCTTAGGAGGGGGCAACCTGGCCGGACCTGGGTCTGCCATGGTGCCTGTAGGTGGGTCTGGGGCTGGAGGTGGTGGATCTGGTCGTTCAGGGGGCTCTCTGGCGCTCCTGGATCTTGAGGGTCTTTCTGGTGTGTCTGGGATGAATGTACCGGGTAGTGATTGTCCTCTATGCTCTCTAGAGGGCGCTCTCGTTGGTGTCTGACTTCCAAAGACTCCTAGAATGCTGGGTGCTCGCCACCCGCCCGTCGCGGGGCGTTCTGGTGGGCGTTCTGTTTCTGATGTTTGCTGTGCTGCTGCTCTTGCTGCTGCTCTTTCCTCAAGCCGCCGGGCTTCTCGTTGAATGAGTTCCTCAGTTGTAAGATTGTAATCTTCGTCGGAATCAGTGTCTAGATCTCCTGGAAGGAGGTGACTGGTTCTTGCTGGTGTAACTACTGAGCCTGGCGTAGGCCCAGGGGTTGGTTCCTGTGTGGTTGGTTCTGGAGTATCGTCTGTGGGTTCTGGTGAAGGACCATTCTAGGCCCTGCCGGACCTGGTTACCCTTCTGCTCCTGCGTTCTGCTATTGTGAATGTAGCACCTGAGCCGGGAGTTCCTTTCCCTGCCGCTCCTGCTTCTAACTGGTTATCAAGATACTGGAAGGGTGATCAATCCTACCAGGCTGTTCCCAATCCTGAGAACAAAGGGGTTTCACCTGCTGTAGGCAAAGCAATGTAACAGGTTTATTCCTGTCTAACGAAAGTACAATAGAACCGGCGGTAGACCTGCTAGCGCTGGTGCTAAGGGAGGCTTCAAGGCACCGATAGCTAGAAGGATAATAGTTGAAGGATAAATTGGACTCAGGGATTGCCGCTCAACCAAGTGTATTCTTAGACTGAAGGTCTGTCGAAGTCTGCTGTCTCCTGCTAGCCAGGAGACTGGTTTAAATACAAAACCCAAGAGCGATAGCTTTCCTGCAATCACGATCATTAACAGTAGCTGCGCATATACCGGAATCCTGTAATCCTGCAAGACCAAAGAAAGAAACAAACAAACAGTGCTCAGCCCTCGCCAGTGCTACATGACCATTCCATACCCGGAATCCTAAATATAAACTTCCAGCAAAGCAAACTAAACATAGCAATATGATAGCATAGCCTATCTGACTCAGAGACAGTGGCGGAGCTGAAATCAAATCAAATAAACCAAATATAAATCAACTAAACATAGGAGATCCTGCACTGCCCGCTCCTGTGTACCGTTACCGGAACATGTACACATGTTACAAATAGTAAGTTAGTTACCATCTTCACACAGGTCTTTTCTCCTTTGCTCTTTTATCACCCCTCAAATCATGCATCATATTCATTCGAACGAAGCATAGGCGCAATGTCATACCCACAAAGAAACCATATGCACAAAATCATAGACAAGAATTATATGTACTAATATTGATGAATAGAATACCTTTTTCCAAGAGCAATGCCATCTACTTATAAGAGGAGGCCGGTTCTGACAGTTCCTTTGGGGCAGTCAGTAAACCTGGCAAGCCTCCGCCGGAATGAGCATGGGGGGAGCCTTACCCGCTTGGGAACTGCTTTCGTACGTGGAAGGCCGAAACGAGGCCATCGGGTTAAACCGCACCGTCAGTTTGAGCGAAGATATGTTTGTACCAGGCGCTGTACGAGTGACCAAAGCCCATGTGGATCAAGAGATAATGGTGGAGGAGAACGAGGTCCTGCAGCAGGGACGTGTGGCAATCCTGGCGGATTGGTGGCGATACTATCCAAACCAGTTTCCCGAAGATGGTTTGCCACTTGTGAACCCCCCCAATCCCTATCGAAGTCGATTCTCAGCCAACGTCGCCTGCCTTGCAGGGATTTCTGTCACCAGTCATGAGGCCCACAGTGCGAATGAAGACTCTGCTTGACTGTGTAGTGAAGCGACCCAGAAGCTCTCCAACTGGGTATACGCTGGGACAGCCTCCAGGGCCTTCTGTATCTCCAAACCCGCCTCCCCGGCCTACCGGCCGGCTAGCTATTCAGGAGCGCAGTCATTTACTCATACTGCGTGGAGCCCCGGTATCCCCTACAGGTTCCCCTGTTGGACACCCAGTGGCTATGGCAAGGGCAGCTACCTTCAATACAGCGAGCCCAAGGGAGCCTATCCCACATCAGACCAGGTTTAGTATATGGCTAGGTAGCCTGAGGCGCAACTCCAGCGCCAATAACCCACAGTGAAGTAAGTAATTCTAATCACTGCCTAATTAACTTAGAGATGTGCTTACTAATATTGAGTGTTGTTTAACTCGGACAGGCCCCATGATCCCTATCAGCGGAGACCATGGTAGTTCTGAAGACAGATTAACGAAGCAGGATATGGAAGGAGATTTGAAAATGACGGTTCGAGAGGATGAGCGCGACGAAAAGGGTGGACCTTTGATTCATGGGGTGAAGCCTCTTGAGTGGTTTTTGCCAAATGTGGAGGTCTACGGAGAGTGGGAGGGGGATGAACAGGATGACGATGTCGATATTATCGACCTATATGTGGCTGGTGATGAGGGTGGCAATGGGTCAGACAATTCCGATAAGATCTATGGGGAAGAGGAGATTGATGAGGTCAACAATGCGAATGTGGAAGGCGAGTAGGAGGAGGTGGAGAGCAAGCAGCAGGAGGTGGAGGGCTGGGATGATGATGATTATGTCCGTATGACGGACAAAGGGGAAACCTCTGGCTCAGGTTTGCGAAGTAGGATACAAGACTTAGGTTGCGCTGACTCTGGCTTGTCCTCCCGCGATCAGTGCGGTGATGCAGCAGAACATGGTTTCCCGCTGGCATCCAAGACGTTGGAGAGCGGCTGCTTGGGCGGACTATGACACCCAAGGATTTCATCACAAGCCCAGAAGACCAACAGGACAGCATCGAAAATATTATTACCAAGAGAAAGCCCTTTCTTGCCGGCAATGCCCATCTTATCATTGATCACGAGGCAGCCACTAGGGAAGACGCCGGAGATCCAGGAATTGTCATTGAGGAGATAGATAGAATTGACCCCGAGATGGATAGGCAGGTCTTCCTCCATATGGCTAGCCAGCACTTCCGTCACCACGCTAATCAGGAGCCAGTGAAGTAACGATTTCTACATCCATCTGGTTTCATTTCTTCTTATCTCCGAGTACCTTTCTTGACCCCTCACACCGGTTCTCCCTTCCTTACTCTCCGTAATCCGGTTCCCCTTACCTTCACTTACCTGCACTCCCACTTCTGTATTTATCCATCACAATATCTCCTGTTTGGTTTAATCCTGAGCCCGTATTCTTTCTCCCACATCATATGTCCGGGGGATGTTTTCATTGGGTTAGATTCTTAGGCACCACGCTAACTGTTTTCTTGTTCTCTTCTCACTCTGAATTTCCAGGACCTGACACTCCTTTAGAGTTTAATTTCTTTTATTATCATACCAGTCCCCTATACGGATTCCGCTCCTGTCTTTTATATTATGAGTGAGTGGGTGACACTACTCTTTGTAGTATAATGTAATATGATAGCAGTATAGAAGTTTGAAACAATCTCACATAACGATAAGTTTGAGCAGAGATTGTTATTCGCTATTTAGTACTTTGATTCTGGTTTCTTCGGCAAAATCCATATTGCAAAAGACGTACAACCAAAGTGATGTACGCAAAGTGATGGGCCGCAAGGCTTTGGCTCTAAAGGCATAAACTCAAAGCATACGCCGAAAGCATATACCCAAAACATCCGCCCACAACATCTGCCCAAAGTAAAAGCCCAAAGCATACGCCGAAAATATAAACGCAAAGGAACCGCCCAAAACACACGCTCAAAGCATACGCCCAACGCATAGGCCCAAAATACCCGCCCTAGGCAGTGGATGTAAAGACGCTGGCCGCGAATGTTTAATACTAATCTAGGCTCAAATATGGGAGGCAATAGCGACCCAGGTTCCTCTAGAGAAGTGAAGCTCCGCAGCTTTCGGGATAGGCTTCTCTAACAGGTTTACTCCGGACTAACGAACATACAATAGGACCGGCGATAGGCCTGCTAGCGCTAGTGCTAAGGGAGGCTTCAAGGGACCGGAGGTAAGCGATAATGGTTGAAGGACAAATAGAACTCAGGAATTGCCATTCAACTAAGTGTATTCTTAGAGTGAAGGTTTGTCGAAGTCTGCTGTCTCCTGCTAGCCAGGAGACTGGTTTGAATCCAAAACCCAAGAGCAATAGCTTTCCTGCAATCACGATCATTACCAGTAGCTGCGCACATACCGGAATCCTGTAATCCTGCAAGACCAAAGAAAGAAACAAACAAACAATGCTCAGCCTTCACCAGTGTTACATGACCATTCCATACCCGGAATCATAGATACAAACTTCCAGCAAAGCAAACTAAACATAGCAATGCGATAGCCTAGCCTATCTGACTCAGAGACAGTGGCGGAGCTGAAATCAAATCAAATATAAATCCACTAAACATAGGAGATCCTGCACTGCCCGCTCCTGTGTACCGTTACCGGAACATATACACATGTTACATTCCCTTATTCTGAAAAATCAATAACCATTCCAAAGTCCTGGGTGTCCTCAGCGCTCTCGTCCGTGAGCCATAGGAGGCTGTCGTCATCTGTGGGGAAATAGTCCTGCTCAGAGCTGCTAGAATCATATTCCTCATCGGCATAGGGTTCCCAGAACAGTTCGGGGCAATTGTTTGCAGTGCAGGGTGTAGAGGAAACCTCCATGGGTTCCCAGGAAGCTTTCATATAGGGGGAGGTGATCTGGGGCGTTGGTTCTGCTGGGTGATTAGCGTCCAAGCATTCTTGTATGAGTTCCAGGGAGTGGTCGAGGTTCTCGATAGGTTCCTAGGAGTTGTCTCCTGGCTCATAGCCTTTCTAGTGAACTAGGAATTCGTGTCTGTTGTTCTGGCGGCGGGAGTCGAGTATCTGCTCTGCTTCCCATTCTTCTGCATTGTCGATTAGGATGGGTGCTGGCTTGTCCATTCTGTGGGACTAGAATCTATCGCGATCGTTCTCTCTCTATTCCTTAAGGGAGGAGATGTGGAAGGAGGGTTTCTGGCGGGCCATTCTAGGCGCGAGGTGTAACTTGTAGTTGTCTGTAGAGTTCGTTACGGGGCGGACGCGGCCCCAAAAAACGCGGGCCCGCTGCCTTTTTCCCTGCCCCGCCCCACTCAATTGCCTGGCGCGGGGGGTATTTTTCCGCATTCCCTGCCCCTGTCCCCGCTCAGGCCCCTGCCCCAACCATACCCCAGACGGGTCCCCGTTAAAAATACGTGGTAACAAACGGGGCCCCGTCCAGGGAATAACTCCGGGTGGGCCCTGGATGGGGGCAGGGCAGGGATTACCTGAAAAATAGCCCCCCGGCCCCGTGTAAGGGCGGGGTCTGGCAAGCGAAAACCCGCCCCGCCCCGCCCAGTAACGAACACTAGTTGTCTTTGTCGGGTAGATGTTCTAGGACCTTGAAAGGTCCGAACCAGCGTGGTTCTAGCTTCTTGGCTTGTCCCGGGGAGGAGGTATAGGGACGGCCTCTAACAAGAACTCTGCTGCCATTCTTGAAGGGTTCTGTTAGGGGTTTGCAGCTTTTGTCAGCCTGGACAGTCTGGCGGAAGGTAGCATGCTTTCAGGCCATGTATACTTCCATTCTTGTTGCTTCATGGGCGTTTAAGATATCGTCCACAGCTGGTACCTTGCTGGCAGATCTCTGGACAGGGTGGATTATCTTCCAGGGGCGTCCATAGAGGCCATGGTATGGCGAGATGCCTGGAGATTCATGGGGGGCGCCGTTCACCGCTGCTGCAATAGCGGGGAGGGCGCCGGACCAGTTGTTTTGTCAGGGGTTAACGATGTTCCTCATTAGCTCCTTGAGGGTACGGATCCTTCGCTAAACCTGGCCATTCGTTTGGTGGTGGTATTGGGTCGCCATCCAGACCTGGATACCAAGGGACTTCAACATTTGTGACCAAAACTTAGAGCTGAAGCGAGAGTCCTGGTCAAGGACAATGCTGAGCGGGAGACATCGAAGATAGTGCTGTTACGCTTCTTGAAGATCTTCTCAGATGTAGCAGCTTCCTTGAGTGGGATGCGATGTGTGTACGAGGTAAAGCGATCCATTATGACCATCATGGATGTATAGCCATCAGATTTGTTAAAAGGGCCGGTGAAGTCTATGGCTAGGGATTGGTAGGCTTCGTCGGGGTCAGGGAGGGTAACGGATCGTCCATAGCGTAGGGTGGTTGGCTCATTGTTATTCTGGCACTTATGGCATGACCGACAGTATAGGACAAAGTCCTGGCGCATCTGTGGCCACCAGAAGAAGCAAGCCGCATAGGCGTAGCATTTGTAAGCTGAGAAATGTCCGAGGCCCTTATGGACAGTTTTGAGGATGAAATCCCGTAGGGATACCCCCTTCTCAAGAGGTCCTACCAGTATATAAAGGTTTTGGTACCCATTGGTGTTCTGGGCAAGTAGAAGGCCATCACGGATAGAATAGTGCAATTTGTTATCGGTTTCCTTGACCATGGTGTAGAGGGGGTCAGTTTTAAGGGCTTCCCTAACTCGCTGGGCGAGGATACCCATAAGGCGGGAGTGCTGGGTGCTTAGACATTGGTTGGCATTTGTTGCCTCATTGGAGGTATAGCCTGCTTGGCTGTAAAGGGGACTAAAGGCTGGCGAGGCCATGGGCTGTGTGGCAAGAATGGTATTATTCATACGAAAAGGCAGGAGGCTTTCTGAGAGGTATGGCATATCGGGGAGCGACGGCTGGCCTGCCTCAAGGGCTGTCTTCAATGTTGAAGTCCTATCCTGCTCTTTTCTTTTTGTCTTCTTACTCTGCTTCCGGCCCTTAGGGTCCTTTGGCCAGTAGCCTGCACCTTCTTTTTCATTATTATGTCTTTCACACCCATTGTCAGTGCATGACATCCACCTCATTTCTGACTGTCGTCGTTCCATTTCACTAGAGATTGGGAGAGTTATATTATCACCCCAAGAGTTTCCAATCGATATTCTGCTATCGTTGCTGGCTGTGCTTGATGTAGCTGGCGAAGACGCAGAGGCCTTACGTTTCCGGGAGCGACTTACAGCATTGCTGGTAATCTCGTCCATAAGGTATTCAGGGCGGCAGCGACTGATACAGTCACTGCTGGTAAGAGTGGGGGAGGTTTGGGCTTCGCCTGAGTGGTACATGGCCTCGTCTGATTCAATGCTAAAATCAGTAGAAGAGGTGTAGCTTGTATTGATCTGTAGGGGTTGGCTAGTGGCAGGTAGCTCAAGGTTGTCATAATCAATAGTGGTGTCCTTGAGGCTTATATCTAACGGTCCTGGGGTTCCCTCATGAATTCTCGATAGGTAGTCTGCTAGGAAATTCTTCGCTCCTGGCTGGTATTCTATTTTAAAATCAAAGGGACTGATGTGCGTTAGCCATCTCTGCTGTCGTCCATTGAGGTTCTTTTGTGTCATCAGTTTGGTGAGACTCTCGTGGTCTGTAACCACTGTAAATTGCCTGTGTAGCATATGGGGAGCGAATGCTGCCCTAGCCTCAATAATTGCGACCGTTTCCTGTTGGTGTGTGGGGTAGTTGCTTTGTGATGCCTTCAGCGGCCTGCTGTGGAACGCTGCAGGTCTAGCGGCATCTCTGGTTGGTCCTTGGCCTATCCAAGCGCCTGTACCTGTAGGGGATGCATCGGTAAAAAGCCATATCATATCTGGCTTGTTGTAGTCGATCGGTCAAAGGACTTTGTGCTTATCTGCAGCTTGCTTCACCGCTTCGAAGGGTGCTTCCTGCAGATCCGTCCACAGCCATTTAGCATTCCCACTCAGTTCTGTGAGAGGGGCTGTGATGGTGGCGATGTGGGGAATAAACTGCGAGTCATAATTAACCATTCCATGGAATCGCTGCAGTTCTTTCTGGTTCTCTGGTCTTGTCCAGTCCATGATGGTCTGGATTTTCTCTAGTGAAGGGTGGATGCCATCATCGTCTATCATATGGCCTAGGATATCGCGCTTTGTGTCAAAGAACACACTTTTCTTTGGGTTGGCATAATGGCCGGCATTCTGCAGTTTACTGCAGGCGTTCGTAACGTCCTTAACATGCTCTTCAAAGGTGTCACTGAAGACAAAAATATCGTGAATGTAGACCCATATGTTCTTACCTAATTCGTCATGGAAGAGGTCCTCCATTGTCCTCACAAAGGTTCCGGGGTAATTCCTGTCACCTTGCATCATGACCTGGCTGGTAGAGCCGCCGAACGGTGTCATGATAGTGTTGTACTTCACATCATTTGTGTGCACTCTGGTCTGGAAGTAGGCGTCACTGAGATCTATCTTGCTGCGGAATCGTCCTCTGGCTACCGCATTTAGTACAGTGTTCTGTTCTGGGATCTGTGTGTGATCTGCCTGGGTGTTATCATTCCTGAAGCGGAGGTCTACCAGGGGTCGGATTCGGCCATCACTTTTGGCTTCCACAAACATGCTGTCTCCTCCAGGCACACTGGTCCTATGGAGGATTCTGGCATTCATCTGCTTGTTGATCCATGCCTTGTATTTGGGCATCAAGGCTTGTGGCGCTTTGAAGGTGGGTGTCTTCAGAACCTTCGTCGGGTCTATGTAGCTTATCCTGTGCATTATCTGGCGTACAGGGGGCTGTTCCTCAGGTACTTCTTTGATAAATACGTTGGGGAACATCGCCAGGAAGTCTGGTACTTCCTGTGGCTTCTTCATGGCTGATCTAGACTCTCTAGATTTTCCGTCACAGGTAACTCTGACCTTGTACTTGGAGAAGTAAATGCTGTTCTTTTGGCAATCGATGACCACTTCTAGCCTTATGAGATCGTCCATACTGATGAGGATATCATAGTCTGATACTGGCCTGACTAGCATAGGCACTTTGTCAATTCTTATCCTTCCCGGCTGAATGATAACGTCAACAGAGAAGTTCCTAGTTGATCGCGATCCTTTAACTGCCATCTTCAGAGTGAGGGGATTCTTCCTAGCGGTGTAGGGGATGTTGTGTGTTGTAATGAATTTGTTGGATATCAGTGTACCGCCAATGGTACCTGTAGCTGCGAGGGCTCTGGCGAGCTTGCCATTGATGTTGATAGTGAATTCGAGTGCCTGGAATGTCCTATCCTTAGGTGTGCCTACGGTAGTCTTGTAGCTCTTGACAGAGCCGCTGCCATCTAGCTCCTCAGTACTGTCTGTATCGGGCTCATATTCGCCTTCGCTGCTGTCAGGGCATTCCTCAGAGAGGCGAACATGATTTGTCATAACTTCTGTCTTTGGGCATGCATTTGCCATGTGTCCATTTTCGCCACAGAGGAAACAGGCTCCTTCTGCCTTACGGCCGTCCATTTCAGCTTTACTTGCCTTGTTGGACTTGGTATAGGTCCTCTGCTTAGCGGGGGCCTTTCCTTTGCCTATGTTCCTGGGCGTTGATGTGGTAGAGGGTTTGCAGTATGTATTCTCCTTCTTTGGTGTATGGGCTTTGCTGCTAGAAGCCTAGCTTCTATCGCTGCCTTTGTAGCCGCCAGTTCTATACATGGTAGCGTCATAGCGTTCTGCTACAGCCACCATCTGGTCCCAGGGATCTTCTGGTCGGAGCTGGCGCTCAACATTCCGGCGTAATCTAGAGTCCATAGCATCGAGAAATCGCTGTTTCTGTGCATAATCTGAGATGGATCCATTTGGGAGGGATCTTTTGAGGTCTGCTAGCTCTCCAGCTATCTTTGTTATGCGTGCTGGCTGTCCACCTGCTGTCTGGCCGCCATTCTGCCACTTGTGATACCTGTCATCAGTGTTGGTAGAGGCTACGAATAGCTGCTGAAAGGGGTGTGTCAGCTGCGGTAGGGTGAGGTTCTCTTCCTCTGTGTCTATTGTCTGGAATGCATTGGTTCCTTTCCCTTCTCTGTAAAAGCCATAGTAGTCTGCCACTCCAGGGGACTCATCATGGAGTCCAGATCTCACCAGGTATTTCTTGACTGTTCGGAGCCATCGCTTGAGTTTGTCTGGTTTGAGGTCTTCTCCTTTACTGCTAAAGAAAGGCGGCTTAGGGGCCTTAGGAGGGGGCAACCTGGCCGGGCCTGGGTCTGTCATGGTGCCTGTAGGTGGGTCTGGGTCTGGAGGTGGTGGGTCTGTTCGTTCAGGGGGCTCTCTGGCGCTCCTGGATCTTGAGGGTCTTTCTGGTGTGTCTGGGATGAATGTACCAGGCAATTGTTGCTCTATATGCTCTCGGGAGGGGGCTCTAGTTGGTGTCTCACTTCCAAAGACTCCTAGGATGCTTGGTGCTCGCCACATGCTTCTAGTAGGGCGGGCTGGGGTGCGTTCAGTTTCCAAAGTTTGCTGGGCTGCTGCTCTTGCTGCTGCTCTTTCCTCAAGCCGCCGGGCTTCTCTCTAAATGAGTTCCACAGCTGTGAGGTTGTGGTCTTCGTCTGAATCTGTATCTATATCTCCTGGAAGGAGGTGCCTGGGTCTTGCTGGTGTGTCTGCTGGGCCTTGCGTGGGCCCAGGGGTTGGTTCCTGGGTGGTTGGTTCTGGAGTATCGTCTGTGGGTTCTGCTGATGGACTATTGTAGGCCCTGCCAGACCTGGTAACCTTTCTGCTCGTACGTTCTGCTATTGTAAATGTAGCACCTGAGCCGGGAGTTCCTTTCCCTGCTGCTCCTGCTTCTAACTAGTTATCAAGATACTGGAAGGGTGATCAATCCTACCAGGGTGTTCCCAATCCTGAGAACAAAGGGGTTTCACCTGCTGTAGGCAAAAAAATGTAACATGTTTATTCCTGTCTAACGAAAATACAATAGGACCGGCGATAGACCTGCTAGCGCTGGTGCTAAGGGAGGCTTCAAGGGACAGGAGGTAAGAGATAATAGTTGAAGGACAAATAGACCTCAGGAATTCCGGTTCAACTAAGTGTATTCTTAGACTGAAGGTCTGTCGATGTCTGCTGTCTCCTACTAGCCAGGAGACTGCTTTAAATACAAATCCCAAGAGCGATAGCCTTCCTGCAATCACGATCATTACCAGTAGCTGCGCACATACTGGAATCCTGTAATCCTGCAACACCAAAGAAAGAAACCAACAAACAAGGCTCAGCCTTCACCAGTGTTACATGACCATTCCACACACAGAATCCTAAATGTAAACTTCCGGCAAAGCAAACTAAACATAGCAATATGATAGCATAGCCTATCCGACTCAGAGACAGTGGCCGAGCTGAAATCAAATCAAATATAAATCATCTAAACATAGGAGATCCTGCAGAGCCCCCTCCTGTGTACCATTACCGGACCATGTACACATGTTACAGCTTCCATCTCCGAAACAGAAACAGAATCCACAATGGTACAATGAACAAGACCCATGACACCTCGGCTACTTGTACTAGCAAATTGCAAAAGTATCCAGACACCTTAGCGCCCTGACACATACAAATCCCCGCCCAGGCTTCCCAATATTAAAGAAGCTTTCTAGTAATTCCACTACGCATTATTTCCATTGCATGCACAGTTGTACAGATATAAATTCCTGCTCCGAGAGCATGAAGGATCCTGTTGTATTCTGTCTTGTCACAGTGCAAGAACACCGACACCATCTGCTTCCGCTGTCTCGCCAAATTCTCACACTTGTTTTCATGTACCTTGGTTCCCCACGAATACATGTGGCCCAGGACTGTGGCGTGCATCCCTGCCTTTGGATAATCCATGATGTTTACTATATTATAGTCTAAGCCAGGTTCCGGGCATTGATATTGAATATTTGACTTACAGAAAAGGTGTATGACTGGGCGACCCCAGGAAAGCGAGTAGAGATAAGGATGGGAAAACAAGGTTGGTTCAAGGTGGGGGTAGTTGTATAGAGAACTCTGGGGAAAGCCTTTCGCTTCAAAGAAGCTATCGTCGACTGGATCATTGGCCATTGAGCGAATCCTAGGAAGTGGAACGATACCGGGCACGGTATTAAATGGTGCAGTGGATGCAATCACAAGATCTTTCCTGATCGTTCTCACGATACCAATTACGGATGCATATGTAGAGATATAGAAAGAGTCTGCTTTTATAGTAAGACCAAAAGCTTTTGAAGTAGTGAAAAACTATATCATCATTTTATCAAGACTAGCTACTAATACATTAACTCAACGCGAGGAATTCTTGATAGAATATAATTAAAGAGCGTATAAATAATGGAAATGCAGAAGTCAGAATGAAGTTATCGTTAACTGTCGGTGTCAGGAACTAAGGGCCACCTTATTTTGCCTTGAACCACACTCCTGCCTGAGTGAGCCTGCTGAAATATTTCTAAGCTCGAGACCCGACCCTTAATGTCATACCCTAACTCAAGCGCCTGTATGATAGTGCCCCATTCCCTTGTTCTACGTTCCAACAGTCCTGCCAATATGTCCACCTGGTACCAATTTGACTGCCTTCCCCCCACCATTTGCCTACTCCAATCCATACATGTCCAATTGGTACCGTTGTCCTATGCGTGGTGACCGGCTATTAGCCCAAGGTTTGTCTATCGCTCACTACCAGCTTTTTCTTTCAGAGATCGAATCGGCTGCACACTTGCTGCAGGTGGAATCAAGTAACAGCTTACTGAAAAAAACGTCCGCCTTCATTCTGCCTATGCAAATAGGAAAGAGGTCGATCATTTCATCAGGGCCAAATGTCCAGTTATAAAACTGATTCATTGGAGCTTCCGCGATTGGGGTTGTTGTCATCGCCTTAGGTGTAAATAAAGGAAGGGCGGCAAAGGTAGACGGCAGTAGCAACCGGATGGTTATGGTACGATATTCTTGTGAGTATCTACAGTAGCAAACAAAAGGGGTTACACACAGACACGCCCCGTGCTCCCTGTTCGTCTGGCGGTCCAGGCACATAGAACGTAAACTCGTGTCCTGGGTGTGCCGTCTTTGATTGGGTGCTTGGGGACAGGGGTCCATGCCGCCCGGATGCACCAGACGCCACGAAGGACTCAGAAGGTACCAGACACAAAAAGGTTCTCAAGAGGTGGAAAGGTTCTCCGGAAGCGGAAAGGTTCTCCAGACGTGGAAAGGTTCTTGAGACGCACCAAGGATCTCCCGACTCAGAATCATTCTCTGGACGCAACCCAATAGCATAGTAGAATAGTGGAAGTACTCTGGTGGAACTGGCTATCATCGGATACCTCCTCAATCAACAACTCTACCTGTGAGGACGCTGAATAACTTAGGGAAAACTGTGGAGAATATCCAAATTGTCCAGAAAGAGCCATTTACTAGTAGTATTACTCATAGTTACTTATTTGAGTCATATAGGTACTAAAACAGGAATACATTTATGAAAGCTAGTCTAGAAAACGGTAGTACTGGGTGGCTAACAATTTGAAACTAGATGGGTGGAGAACTAAAGTACAAAAGTATGGATAACCCTTAAACCAAGGGTCGGAGAGTGTCCAGACAGAGTGCGTTGGATTCCCCCAGGTGAGGGGAATTGAATGGTATAGCTCTCGAAGCGTCCACATAGCTATAGAGGTCAGCAGGGTGAAAAATTCAGATCCCTCAGCGGGCACATGCCCGCCAGAGTTGGGAACGGTCTCATTGGAGTCCGCTTCCTCAGGGGAATCGAATGGTATAGCCTTCGGAGCGTCCGCAAGGCTATAGCAGTCAGCGGTAGGAAAAGAGCAGATGTCTCGGGGGGCGGATGTCCCGAACAGTCGGGAAGGGTCTCATTGGAGTCCGCTCGCCAAGGGGAATCAAATGGTATAGGTCTCGAAGCGTCCGCATGCCTGTAGCACTCAGTAGCCAACAATTTGAAAATTGTTGCCCGGGAAACTCATGTACATATGGGTGGATAGGTCTTCAACCAGGGGTCGGACAGCGTCGGGACAGGGTTCATTGGATTCTGCCGGTCGAGAGGAATCGAATGGTGTAGGTTTCGAAGAGTCAGGATGGCTATAGCGGTTAGCAAGATGACATAGGCAGATATCTCGGTGGTCAGATGTCGGTCAGTGTCTGGGAGGGTCTCATTGGAGTCCGCACGCTGAGGGAAATCGAATGGTATAGGCTTCGGAGCGCCCGTATAGCTATAGCCGTGAGCAGGATGAAAAAGGCAGATATCCCCGAGGGCAGATGTCCGCAAGAGTCGCGGAGCGACTCATTGGAGTCCGCTCGCCGAGGGGAATCGAGGGGTATAGGGCTCGGAGTGTCCGCATGCCTGTAGCACTCAGTAGCCTACAATTTGACAGTACTTGCCCGGGGAACTCATGTACAAATGTTTCGATAACTCTACAACCAGCGGTCGGACAGCATCGGGACAGGGTTGGTTGGAATCCACCGGTTGAAGGGAACCAAATAGTATAGGTTTCGAAGCGTCCGCATGGCTATAGCGGTGAGCCTGATGAAAAAGGCTGATATCTCACCGCGCAGATGTCCGGCAGAGGCGGGGAGGTTCTCATTGGAGTCCGGTCACTGCGTGGGATCGAACGGTATAGGTCTCCTATCGTCCGCATGCCTGTAGCTCTCAGTACCCACCAATTTGAAGATACTTACCGGGGCAACTCAGGTACAAAATAAAGGATTACCCTGCCACTAGTGGTCGGACAGCTTCGTGACAGGGTGCGTTAGAATCCCCCCGTCGAGGGGAATCGAGGGGGTATAAGTCTCGTAGCCTCTCCATGGCCATAGAGGTCAGCAGGAAGGAAAGGGCAGATATCTCAGCGGGCAGATGTGTGCCAGAGTCAGGAAGGGTCTCATTGGAGTCCGCCCGTCGATGGGAATTGAATGGTATAAGTCTCGAAGTGTCCCCATATCTATAGCACCGAGTAGCCAACAATTTACAACTACTTGCCCGGTGAACTCAAGTACAAAAGAATGGATAGCCCTGCAACCAGTAGTCGGACAGCGTCGGGACAGCGTGCATTGGGATCCGCAGGTCGAGGGGAATCGAATGGTGTAGGTTTCGAAGAGTCCACATGGCTGTAGGGGTCAGCAGGGAGAAAGACGGTGTTACCTCAACGGGCAGATGTCCGCCAGAGTTGGGAAGGGTCTTATTAGAGCCCGCAGTGTGTGAGAGGGATCGAATGGTATAGGTTTCGAAGCGTCTGCATGCCTGTAGCACTCAGTAGCCAACATTTTGAAGACACTTACAAGGAGAACTAAAGTCCCAAAGTATAGATACCAATTCAACCAGTGGTCGGAGGGCATCGGGACAAGCTGCGGGGGAATCCGCAGGTGGAGCGGAATCGAATCGTGTAGGTTTCGAAGAGTACACATGACTATAGTGGTCAGCAGGCAGACAAAGACAGATACATGACAGGGGACTAGCCGATATTCCGCCCGAGTCGCGAGGAGCCTTATCGGAATCCGCTCGCTTAGCCGTCATCAATAGTGTCAACCTGGATGGAAGATCATGCCCCTCTCCCAAGCTTGATATCATTCAATAGTTCCACCAATTTGAATCATTAAGCTTGATGCAAGCTGTGAAAGAACTTAGAAGCCTTTTGCGTGCCTTGTTAGTGGTGAATAAATAAGGGGTATGTTTTGGGTCGTTACAGGGACAATAGATGGTTAGTCATCGTATGTTAAGCTCCTGTTTCGTCGGAACAGCCTTTGTCTGGTGATGAAGTAGTCAGTTGTAAGTAGAGGCGATCAGGGGCAGGGAGAGATCCCCGATACAAACCCCCACTGGTCGCTTACCTTGGTGTTCTTCAGGAGAATAGGGTGTCAAATGGTCAATTCGGGGGGACTGGGCAGACAGGATGCGGGTTGTATTGCACCCAAAGGACTACGATGCAAACATTCTGCTCGGGCCCTTTGAGGGTGCGCTGGGCAGACAGGATGCTCAAGGCCAATTTCTTACGTCTGGACGCAATGCCTATCCGTGTGGAGGAAAGACTCCCTTTGCTGATGCCCTTCCGCGCTTCATGGGAAGAATCACACACCCTGAATCCATAGGAAAAATCCCCCTGACATAGCAGCTAAGATAATATACCCCAGACATATAAGGAAATAATTCATAGAGATATACAGGAGAGTGACCCAAAGCCTTCCGCAGGCTCCCCTAAACCAAACAAACGATTCATTCCCAATGGACCGACAGGGCCTGAGGGCAAGGATCGAGTGATTGTGGAGCAGGGAGAAAGCCACGGGACTTGTGGGCTGACATTGGTAACCATAGACGTACTGTCACGATGGTAAATAGACCGATTGACGGCGTTGACGACAGTCAGAGACGCAGTGCAATACCATGACTGGGTGTGACGGAGCTGGGGCCCCACAATCTGGGAGTATGAGGAGGCAGCAAGGCGACAGCTTCTGTAGCAGGAATGGTGGAAGTGGGCAGAAGCGAGAGGTGGAGAAAGCATGGATGGCAGGCCGGCTAGCCACAAGCAACAAAAAGATCATAGAGGCGTTTTTGGGATGACGACAAAACCGCAGTGGGACCGAGATGTTACTAACAGAGGCTTTCACTAGCAGAAGTACAAGCCCAGCAAGGTGAAGCCTCCATCGACGAACAGTCAGATGCCATAATGGCCACCGTAAACAAAGCAAGACGGTTTCTGACAGTGTAATATCCTAAGAGCTGTGCAAAGCAAGAGCAGGGTAATGGGGAGAACCAAACTACATGAGCGGGGTTCAAACACGAAGTGCAACAAGTACCCCAAGGGGAAGGGGCCGAGAGGCCTCGGAAGCGCAAAAAAGGTGGCTTAATGTCAACTGCTAGGCAGTAGCCATTGTGGCAGACGAGAGGCAGGTGGGTGAAAGTGACTATGATTTCCCGTCGGGTTGAGATTTCAATCGCCGAGAGTGGAGAGGAGATGGTTCGTGCCTATTTCTTGGTCGGAACCAAGCTCCTTATATTAGCTCCTGGCACAACAGTAGCCCAGGTGACTCATCACCTCAGGTAACCTAACCGCTCTGACTCCTATTCAGTCATTGCGTGAAATAAATCATACGACTCACATGAGTTATCTCGCAATATACCATCAACCAATCAAAACCAACATACACTATGACTAACAAGTATTAGTCATGTGAAATCTGCGTTGCTTAGTTAGGACCTTTGATATTAGCTCCTCTCTCCCCCTAGTATTGGTCCCACTATGCCAACTACCCCAATCTAACTACCTCTGCCCAACTCGTAACAGGTACTTTCGGAGGCCCTAGTTTCATCTCTGGAGTTCTCTATTTGAACCTGTCCCTTTGTCCACCTCTTTCATAAACCTCGCTAAGCTGAAACCCCATCCTGCAACTGTTCTTCGAAGTCGTACGATTTCTCCCCCGATTTGTCCTATTGTGACCTCTTGGTCTTCTAACCTTCATTGGTGTTCAGATTGATGCTGTAGGAATCAATCCATTTCGTTCAGCAGTTCCCTAATTTGCCTTTACCTGGGTCCAACCTCTGCTTGAGTATGTTCCCTCTCCCGGCTCACTTGCCGCGTTCTCAGCAGCAAATTTCCTGCCCAGTTCCGGTTCCCTCTGCCATCCTGAGAGATGTTTCTTTTCGCTATTTTCCTGGCAGTCGTAGTCATATCTTATTTTCTCCTGCCATGGACAAATCATTTGTCTTTGTAGCATTTGTCTTCTGTAGTGCTGTTTTGGTGGCATTTGGTCTGTAGTTTCTTGTGCTTGGGCGATATTTGGGGTGATGGGGCGGACCAAGATCGGTCTCGTGGAAACGACCCTGCAGCTTCCTTGTCTCGACACTGGGTTTGGCACCCTTTGTCTTCACATGCTGGCCATGAGAGTCTGTGGTGCTCGTAGTGAGCTTGTTCATTCTGTTCTGCTTCCTCGAGCTGGTGCCCGGCTCGCGATGGGTGGCTCTGTGGTAGGCCCAGCGTGGTTTGCCACCTTTCTTGACTTGTCGTCACCTTCAGACGTATTAGGGTCAGCATAACCGGCCGCAGTCATGGTGGTGCGCGTTCCACTGTTGGCCATAGTGAGAAGCAAGTCTCTCCAGTGTGATCTTCCTCTATTTTGATTCTGAGATGATTTCCTTAGTTAGCGTTGCTAGAACTGTTGCTTTGCGTGCTCTGCCTTTTCAAAGTGTCTGTAAGTGGTCCAAACTTTGTCCTGTTCCCGTGAATAACAGGTCCCATTGGGTCGCTCTTCTAGTATTCGGTCATGTACTCGCCAGGCCCTGATATATTCGAGTTTGTACTTGGGTTCTTCGATGCTAATCGCAGGTCGTGGTCGAGTGTGTTGTGAGAGAAATTTATCGTTGTTGTATGGTTTGAGAAGAGAGATGTGGAAGGTCATGTTGATACTGATTGTGGCTGCAAGATCGAGCTGGTAAGCGCTACCTCCAATCTTTGCCAATATCCTGAATGGTTACATTTTGTTGTGGTCTAATGTCTTCCAAGGTCATGGGGTTTGTATATATCTTGGCAACTGCTAGAGGATATCTTGTGATTGTAGATTTAGATCGGGTTTTCGCTCCATATCATAATATTCCTAGTATCCTAGTTGCCCTTCCATCATCTCTGCTTGCAGTATGTTCCGCAAATAACTCATCTCCTGGGGTACCATGATTTTTCCTTTCATTTGGTTTCTGATGGGCTGATATTCGGGGTTGGATCCAGAGTTGGCAAAGCAACGTGTAAGCTTTATTCTTTCCCGATATCCATTGTTGTATGAGAATTCTGCCATTGGTAAAAGCTCCTTCTAATTGTCTTCTTGATAGTTGACAGGAGCAGGAGCTATTGTTCCAGAGTGGAATTGGTCCGTTGGGTTTGTCCGTCTATTTGTGGATCCAATTTGGTGCTCAATCTTCCTCAATCCCCACTTGTTTTGTAATTTTTTCCCTATATGCTAAGTAAATATGGTCCCTCTATCCATGATCCTTTCTCAGGGAAGCCCCTGCAATGGAAATATTTCTCTTATGAATAGTTGCGAGAATTGCCATGCTTTCATTTCCTTATTGCATGGTAAGAAATAAGCCATTTCTGCGAGCCAGTCGATGACGATAAGGATAGCATTCGATTCGCCAATTCTGGTAGGTCAGTGATAAAGTCCATTGCTATTTATTTTCACGGCTTATGTGGGCATTGATTAGACGTCATCAGGCCATATGGTGCATGGCGAACGATGTTTGTTCATTGACCAACGTCTTTTTTTTTCACATATTGTTTGATCGTATCCCTCATGGGTGCCCAGTAGTATTTGTGTTGTAAGTGCTCACTTGTTTTTGTCGTTCCTGTTCTTCCCACTTGGGGAATTTTGTGATGGTGTCTTATAAGCTCGCTTTCAAGTTCTTCGTTATTTGTTATCCAGATGTCTCCTTGATACCGGAGATATCCATCCTTCCACTAACATACCCCCAAAGCTGCTCCTTTCTTTTCTTTTCTCGCTTCTTCCCATGTCTTCCTTATGCCGTGTATTGTGTAGTCTTCCAAGGATTTGTTCGTAATCTTATCTTTTTCTGGTGCTTCGAATTCGCTCACCTGGTGTTCGTTGAGTTGGTTGAAATACCTTTCTTCTGTCAAACGGATTTTGTCTTTTTCTGTAATCCATTCTTATTCTTTTTCTGACCTATCTGGCTTCGTTCCACTCGAAGACCTGCTTTTCGTCTCCCTTTGGCTGGACTATATTCGATCTTTAAATGGAACTCAGTGAGTGCTTCCATCCATCGGATGTGGGAGTTGGTTAAGGATTTCGTTGTTGTGAAGACTACCACCTTCTTAACGTCAGGCAGAACCTTGACTTGTTGTTCGCTTCCGTTGACATATAGTCTCTATTCCTTGGGAGCCAGAAACATGGCTAATACTTCGTTATCGTGAACGTCGTAGTTGCATTCTGCGGGCACCACTGCTTCGAACCATATGCAATTGGTTTCCATTTGCCATTCTTTTCTTTTGGTCAAAGGATTTGTGACCCAAGCTATTTTGCGTATCGGTTTCGTTTAAAAGTGGCCTTCAAGGTGTATTGTATCTCAAGCAAGGTGTTGAAGACAACTTTGTTCATAGCTCGTCGAAGGCCACCTGTTCTTTCTCGCCCCATTCACATGGAACTCCTTTTTTCGTTCTGTCGGATAGAAGTTTGCCTGTTCTAGTAAATATTGCAATTAATCTTCGATAAAAGATGCCGAATCCCATGAATGCTTAGATTCCTTTCACACTGGTGGGTGGTTGCCATTCCCAAAAAGCTGCCATTTTTATCTTATCCCCTTTGATCCCCTCATTGTTGATGATAAATCCTAGATATTCCGTGTCGGTTTGATGAAACTCGCACTGTGTGTTGCTTTGAGTTTCCTTCATTTTTGTTGAATGGGTTTCATCATGGCTGCCACAACCTTTCGATCTTGTTCGAGATTATCTGAGTATATTAGGATGTCGTCCAGATATACTATGTAGCGGACATTGATGTTGGACTGAAGTATGCTGTTCATCCATCATTCGAAGATGGCTGGTGCATGGGTTAACCCAAAGCGCATGTCAAAACATTCATAAGTGTCGCATTTGGTGGTGAACATCGTTTTCCATTCACCTCCCTTTTTGATCCTGAGGTTGTGATAGGGGTCCTTAATTTTCAATTTGGTATAATATTTGGATGTGTCTAGTAGATCCATTGCTTCTGCTATCAGTGGTAGTGCATATTGGCCCCTCTTCGTGAGATAGGTGAGGGCTCGTTAGTCGACGCATTGTCGAAGTTTGCACTTGTTGTTCTTGACAAACATAATCAGGGATCTTTTTGTTTTTCTTTTCTTTTGTTTATCTTCATGTATTCGTTGTTAAAGTACCAGAAACCGTGTGGAGCGCTAGCTATGGCATGAATAAAACTATAAACAATCCACAGACCCGCGTCACCCCCTCATGGGAAAAGTCAAACAGCTCGAACCCAGAGCACACCCCTCCCCCTCATAGCACCTAAGACGAAAGCAAGACGAAGCAACACCTTCCTCCAGACACATAAGGAAAGACATGAATGGAGACGAAACCAGAGCAAGACACAAACCCTTTGGCGGGCCCCCCAAAACAAAATAAAAGTATCTTATGGCCAAGGGCCAATGAAGCGGATGGATAACACTAATATTGCCCGAGTACCTAACGGAATTCCACGAACCTAACGGCTTAGGGGCAAGGTGGGACAGGGGCACAGTGCCCGTTGTATTGGCGCACTGCAGAATGTAGTCCAAGTCAAGGTGGCAGTGCTATACCATGACTCAGGGTAGCCGAAGCAAGGTGCGACGGTAGAGTTAATGTTGTAGCGGGTGAAGAAGGTAGGGGGAGCCACACAGCGAGGAGAGCCACTCGGCAGTGCAGGTGGCAGCAGTAGGAATGGGTCAGATAAGGTGGCAGCCAGAGGCAGTAAGATAAGAGCAGGGAGGGTGTAGCAGTACGGTGAAAGGGGATCTAACAGGTGGGAAGCGGGAGAGGGAAGGCTCGACAAAGACTGAGAAGTGTGAAGGCGGAGGACAGAGACAGGGTGACAATTTTTCGAATGCCAACTGTACCGACCGCGCAACTCACGAGAGCGTGCAATACCAGAGAGCAGGGCCACCAGGGCAACTCCTTCACCAATAGCCTGAAGCTAGCGACGGCGTGTTGACGAGGCCAAAAGGGTTGCCGACTGTGCAAAACGCGCGGTGAGACGTGTCGCGAAGTGTGATGAATGGTTTATCAACGTGAAAGGAAGCGTGCTTAAACGAAGACAGAACAGCGACCAGGAAGGAAGTCATGACCCCACGAGAGGGGAGGCCAATGGCCTCAGACAGAGGAAAGGGACAGATCGGCGGATCGCATTCCTGGGCAGAAGCCATCAAGGAAGATCAGAGGCGGGAGGTACTCTGACGATGATTTCCCACGCTCTTGAGATTTGAATCGCTGGAGGGGGAGCAGAGGAGAAAGGTGAACATAATCAGGGATCACACTTCCAAATATGTTTCTCAGATACATCCTCTTTGTTCCTTGGGTTTCCTGTAGCTCAAGAGTTCTTGGAGTTCATGCTACCCCACTGCATGAATTTTCTTCTGAGGTAGGCTTTTGCCTTCTGCTGGTGCGATTCCAAGGTCTACCCCTGGTCGATGCTGCAATAGCTCTGTTTTGCCTGCTTCTTCGCATGCATTCATGTATTTGTGATACGCATGCGCAACTATTTCTTCCAGTTTCCTTTTCTGTTGGAATTTGCTGCTTTTGACAGCTTGTTATGAGCTGGCATTAATTCTTTCAAGTCGTATCGATTGATCTGTTTTATTGTATTTGAGGATACCCGTTATCATGTCACGTTTTCGATAGACCTTGCCGAATGCCTGGCCCCTCATTTGGTATATGCATCAGCAAAAATTAATCCTGCGTCTGAGGCGCGGGCGCCGCGTCCGGACGGCTCCGACGTCGTTTTTCCGTCCTCTGGGTCCCCAGCGTCCGGACGCCATTCCCAACGCCGATTGCGTCCTGACGTGACGTCGGACCTTACCCACATCCCGCCGCCACCCCACATCTCCTGCTCTTCTACCCCCCCTTATCTCACGTCCTGACGTCTCTTGTCCTGCCTCGCATCTCCGCAGCATCCGGACGCCTCCCCAAGGTACCCCCTTTTCCTTCTGCTTCCGGGCGCGCTCATAACAACTTGCCGCCGATATCACCCTAGTCATTCCTGCCGGTGTGCCTCCTACTACTACTACTATCGTGCATAATTTGTTTGTTTCTAGATGTTTCTATTCCTCTATGTCTATATCTCTACT
>Ga0307517_10003975_pt1 | contig 22899 bp, 9 predicted proteins | sample 23_EM_MG_FD_194515 | JGI IMG/M metagenome (GOLD analysis project Ga0307517, IMG submission 194515) | Populus trichocarpa ectomycorrhiza microbial communities from riparian zone in the Pacific Northwest, United States - 23_EM | ecosystem: Host-associated > Plants > Roots > Unclassified | place...
ACTGTCTTATGAAAATAAATTTTTACTCTTTTTACTATTAATAAATCTTTCTTTCGTTTTGAATTCAATATTAAATTTTACATATTTTTGTTAAAGAAATCAAAGTCTTAATGGAATGATCTTTTTCTCTTTCAATCATCTTAATAATTTGAATAATTTCTTCTCCAATTTCAAACTCATATTGTGGCCTAATGGGACCTAGCCAATTTAAAGCATCCATTCAAGTTTTTTATTTATTTATTTACTTAAGTCTCTATCTCATTAATTCATATTCTAATCACCAATGAAGTGTTGGTCTAGCGGTTAAAGTACTGCTATATCCCTGCAAGGGTGAGAACACAAATTCGATCCCCAGAAAACGCATTTATTGAGAGGGACAGTCACAAATCCCGAATGGAACTAGTCTCATCCTTTAAAAGGATGTGAGGATATCCATGTAAGAACAAAAAAAAAAATGTTCTAATCAACATGCTTACTTTATATTTGTTCATATTATAGTCAAATAAACATCACAATCCCACATAAATATTTCTAGTTAGAATTTAGCATATTCTTTCAACAATTTCTTTCAATTACTCCTTACCTAAATGATTTATCATGCATAACAATATTAATCTATCGTATAGACATCAATTCAAAAATTAAATCATTCTACACAATTGTACCTAACATTCTTTTATGCTAAATTCATTAATATATCATTAGGAATGCATGAAATTCACAAACTTAACCACTTAACCACTTACTCATAAGGATAAATGAAGATAAAAGGTCTTAGAATAATTTTTTCTTTTCTTCCTCCCTATTTCTTAAAGAACCCACCAATCCCCTACCAAAATCCTAAGGATTTTTTCTTGTTTCTTTGTCTAAACCCCCTCTAAACTTCTTCTAATCTTCCATTCTTTAGTATTTAGTGCTTAATTAGGTGTAATATAAGTGAAAGATGTAAGAAATCTCACACGATTTTCCTCTCTTCTAACCCTCACATTGGTCGGCCATGAATAGCTTCCCAAGGAAGCCATTAATGTACTTATATCATGCAATTTCTTTATTTGCGTAATGGTTGTAAGTTTTTTTAATTCTCATTTTGGACCCCACTCTTTCATCACCTTAATTGATTCATTCTAACAACCATTTGCTTAATGTTATTGCACCCCTCTCCAATTTAATTTAATTTTATTCATTTATATTTATATTTATATTTCTTTATTTTTTTTAAAAAAATTATTTTGTATAAAAAATCTGACTTTATTAATAATTCTATTTTCTTTTTATTAAATTACTAATCCAAGAAAATTTTGACTGGGTGTTCATACCTTGAGCTTAGGCTACCAAGCCTGAGCTCAATATACAGTTGGGGTCCAAGAAAAATGAGCTCGAGCGTTGTAGCCCGAGCCCAACACCCAAATAATCTGGGCTCGGGTGTGGTAGCCTGAGCCCACCCATAGATTCGAGTTTCTGCACCCGAGCCCAACGTGCTTGGGTCCATGAAGTACGTTTGGACCCATTTTTTATCTTTAATGAGCTCGAACACCTTGTTCAAGCCCGACACTCACCAAATATTTTTTTGGGATCCCATACGGGTCCCTCAATATTTTATATTGATTCAATACGTATTATTTTGAGTATAATACAACTCGAAATATCATAACAATGAAATTACACTTTAGCCCCTCCTCTTCACAAAAAAAAAAGACTCGTGGACTATAAATACACCATTAATCTTTCAAACTAAAGTTTTACAATCTCTTTATTCTTAACATTTTCAACATATATATCTTTATAATATGTCTCTCTAAAATATCATTGCACATTTTTTCTCTACAAAGTTACTAACGTTACCATCGAAGAGTATTCATGTCCATCAAATAGGACTTTTTGCAGGTACCTACTACCTTGACTTACCAGGCACCACCAGCTACTACTCACTTAGACTTTTTATATCAAGCCACCAAATACTTTGGCTTGAGAGAATGAATTAGATTGCTTGAACTAAAAAATTAACTGATTATCCAAGACATTAATCTTATTCCTAGGCATCTTGGATTTTAAAACTCATTAATTAGAAGCCCGCTGAATATATAAATTACCAATTTTTTTCATGTTAATTTCATCTATATTGTATAAGTTAGTCAGGTAATATTAAGTGTCGACAATGTTTAGTTTATGTGGTAGATCATCTAGTGGGTGTGATTAATCACTTTTTATAGCCAAAATTCATTTTCTCTAGGTTTCTCTTAGTGACTTCTCAAGTTTCATAGGCCAATAATGGGAATTATACTTTGTCTTGTACCACTAAAAACAAGTTTTTCCCTTTTGGTTCTAGCTACACTTAGCAGTATGTTCATGTATAATTGAATATTTCATTTATTATGCTGGAATTATAAGAGCAAAGTAGACTAATAACTTTTTCTGAGCTCTTATGGGATAAGATCTTAGGAACTCGAGATCCCATTTTAGATAGCAGTGCACATGAATCCAATCTAACCCTCTGAAGTTCATCATAGTTTTAACTAAATTATTGACATGTGTTACGTTGCGGATCAGGTTAAAAAATTTGAATGTTAAAAAATATTTAGATGTTGCTAATTTTTTTTCTAGTGGGAAAATATTTAAATCATATGAGGGTTGACTTTGCGGGTCCATAATCAACCTCAATGACCCATAAAAACATAATTTCACTAGAATTTTTTTACATGACATCTTTTTTAAAAATATTAAGATAACAACATATTGTATTGACTTGAGTTAACATGTCAAATTCACAACTAGGACTATGAGACTATGATAACTTTATAGAAAGTAAAGCAAAACTAATTATGAAGTTGAGCTCTCAATCAATCCAAAGTTTGAAGGATGAAATTGAAAAAAAAATAATTAAAAAAAGGACCTAAAAAGTGTCAAGTTAACCTATCAAACTCGTGATCCGGGTCATAAGATCGAGATAACCATATAAAAAGTAAATCAAAACAAATTATGAATTCCAATTATCAATCAACCCAATATTGAAGGATGAGATTAAAAAATCAATCAAGAAAACATAAAAAATAATCTGAATCGATCCATCAAACTCATAACCCTAGTCGCGAAACTAAAATAATCTTATAGAAAGAAAATAAAAAATGACATGATTTAACTCGGGTTAAATTGTCAAATCTATAACTCTAGTCATAAGACTAATATAACCCCATAAAAACAAGTTAAAATAAATTATAAAGCTCAATTGTCAATCGATCATGTCGGATCCAATGTGGAACGGTGAAATTTGTCAAAATTTGAATTAAAAAATGACACAAAAAATAAATCAAGTCAACCTGAGTTAACCTGTTAAACATTATTCTTAAGTCATGATGATGAGATAACCTAATAAAAAAAACTAAAATAAATGATGAAGTCTAATTCCTAATCAAACATAATATTAAATGATGTAATTGGAAAAAAAATCAATTAAAAAAAACTGAGTTAACCGGGTTAACCTGCCAAACCCGTGATTAAGGTCATGAGACGGGGACAATCGAATAAAAAATAAATTCGATGTTGAAGGACCTGTGACCAAGGTTTTGAGACCGAGATAACCTCTTGTAATAAAATAAAAAAATGACCTGATTTAACTAGGGTAAAAATATCAAAATATGTGACCTTGGTAATGAGATTAAGATATCCTTATAAAAAGTAAATCAAAATAGATCATGAAGCTTGATTCTCAATCGATCTAATGTTAAATGATGAAATTAAAAAAAAAAGACAAAAAAATGACCCAAGTTAACTCTGGTTAACCCATTAAGCATTATTCCCAACTTATGAGACCGAGATAACCTAATAGAAAGCAAACAAAACAAATCATAAAGCGTAATTCTCAATCAATCCAATATTAAAGGATGAAATTGAGAAAAAAAAGTTATTCAAGAAAAAAACCGCAAGTCAACTTGTCTAACCCACGATCTATGTCATGAAAGTGAGATAATCCAATAAAATTTTTTTAATATTAAACAATAATTTTTTAAAAAAAAACATTGATTAAAAAAAACAAAGAAGAAAAAAAAAATAATCCAATGAATGGAACTTTGTAAGGAGAGGTATACTAAAACCCCCTCATCTTTTAGATTTTTTTTTTTTTTGTCAATAATGATACAAGAAACAATAAGAGAAGAAATTTTTTTTCCAATCATTTAGGCCATGATTTTTCAGCCAAAGATATACCAAAACCAGGTGTTTCTTAGTTTGACTAATGCTACTTAACAAACTTTTTTATGTATTTTTTTTAGGTTCCCATATGCTGCCCATACAAGCTTTTTATACACACAGTTCTTCCATGCACACAACTTTCTCAATGCCAAACTAATATGACACCAATTTTTTCACCAATGATACAATTTTTTTTCCATGAAGAAATTTCAAGGTTGGGTGTATAAATACACAAGTCACAGGCATGAAGCTAGCCAAGAGCCACGAAAGTTAAGCAAAACCATTGACTAGCCAAGCCAGACCATATAATTTTTAGGCTAAATATGTGCTTCTAGACACTAGCATTGCATCGTATATTTATTTTTCTCTACATATACATATTGACTTAAACGTCAAACAAAATCCATGTTTTTTGAAGGGATTTATTTTTTCAGAATCGGTCAAATCATCAACTCAGCCACGGAAATTTTAATTTCTGTATATAGTTTTTTTACGAACTTCATTAATTTCCTTTAGCAATCAGTATATACTTGGATAATTATTGATCACTTCATCTTTGTACAAATCTCCTTATGATACTTTTCTATCATTTTTAATATCAATCTCCTACTTTTAACAAACCTGGCTCTTACTTGGTCATTGAAAAAATTTAAAAGGATTATCAAGCAACAAAGTTGTTGTATATATTATGCAATGCTAGTGAGAGCCTTAACCAAGATAAAAAAGAATAAAACCATTTAGATAGTGGCTCAGTGGTAAGAGATTGAGACCAAGAGGTTTGCTTCCTCTGTGATTTCAGGTTCGAGCCCTGTGGTTACTCATATAATGACCACTAGAGGCTTACATGGTCGTTAACTTCAGGACCCGTGGGATTAGTCGAGGTGCGTGCAAGCTGGCCCGGACATCCACGTTAAACTAAAAAAAAAAGATAAAAAAGAATAAATAATAATGAAATATCCATTTTTTTTGTCATAATTATTAACAATAAAAGATACAACAAATCAATGCCCAGACCTTTAGATCAATCCTAAACTTAACTTGATTGATTAGAAATCTGGTCGAAGCTAAGTTTAAAAAATCTAAATAAGAGTTCATCCGGTTAAATTTAGATAATTAAGTGATTTAACTTGCAAATGAATCATAAAATTTATTTGATTTATTTTAAATGATATAATTTTAATTTTTTAAAATCTTAAAATTATATTATTTTTTATTCATTTGAATTAACTTGAATTAACCTATTATTTTATAATAGGTCTAGGGTATGGTGCAGGTTTGATAACTTTTGTTTAAACAAGTTGCGGGCTCAAATATTTGGGCCAAGTAAATAGGCCTATCTAGTGCCTTATGTTGGTCATGAATGGGCCGAACTTTCATTGAAAAAATGGAAAAGATAGTAATAAAAAAAAGAAAGGCTACTTCTTTCTAGACCAACTAAATCAAATTTCCATTTAGGTTTCTTTCACGGATTTGATTTCATTCTCGCCGAATCAGAGAAGACCTTAAAAAAAAAAAAAAAAAAACTAAAAACCCAATAGAGATCGTAACTTTTCCTTTTATTTCCCCCAATTTTCGATTGAATTTTCTCCATTTCTCTCTCTACAGGTACTTGCTAGCCTATTTTATTTTAAGATTTACAGCTATAGTTACATTAAATGGAACTCATTTCTTGATTTAGTTTTTTTTTTTAATGCAATTTAGTTGATGTATTGGTTAATTGAGATTTTGGGGCTGCTGGGTTTTTTGTTTTGTATGATGTGCTTGGTTTGTTGGGTTTTTGATGATGGTAAAGATGCAGACTTTTGAAGATTTCAGCTTTAGAGCAGTAAATAGAATTACGGGTTTTCCTTTTTGCTTCCTTTTACTGATTGTTTAAGCAGTGAAAAGGATTTTTTGGGTTCTTAATAAAGCTAAAGATGCCGAAGTTGAAGTTCCTCAAATTCTGTTTTATTGAAAGTTTATAGGGCTCTGAGTTTATTGAGATTTGTTATAGCAGCATCAAAATCGAGCTCGGGGTTTCATGGACTTTTCTTTTTATGTCTTGTTATTGATTGTTTTGGTTGATTTTGTTAAATGTATTGATTTAGTAGATACAAAAAGGGTTTTTTGGGTTCCCAATGAAGTTAAATTTACTACCTTTGAAATTTATAAAAGAGTTTTAGAGCTTAACAGTTTCTCGGGATTTCTATCTGATGTATTTTTATTGATTGTTTACGATTAATGTTGTTAAAAATATGTTTTAATTTTGATTTCGGGTTTGTTTCCTTATCAATGAAGCTAAAGAAATGAAGCTAAAGATACAGACTTTGAAGTTTTCATTTTGGTACACATTAATAACCAGCCTAGACAGGATTTTGTAGCTTCTTGGTTTTTGTGTTCTATTTCTTGTTATTGATTTTTTATGTTCCATTTTGTTAACTTCATGATGTTTTTTATTTTGTTGCAGGAATACGATTTGAGAAACTTTGATTATATGATAATTCATTGATAATTATATGTTGTTGTTTCAATTGTACTAAACACAGGAGTGCTTGCATTTGTTTAGTACATTATGGAGGTACAGACAAATGGGAAACCGATAGATTCACTCTTTGAGAAGGTCCTTTGTATGAACATTCTATCATCGGATTACTTCAAGGAGCTTTACCGATTAAAGACGTACCATGAAGTGATTGATGAAATATACAATCAAGTTGACAATGTTGAGCCATGGATGACTGGTAACTGTCGTGGCCCATCTACGTCCTTTTGCCTTCTGTACAAGTTCTTCACCATGAAGCTCACTGTCAAACAAATGCATGGTCTGCTAAAGCACAAGGATTCTCCTTATATCAGAGCGGTAATTGTGCCATACCCTTGCTAAAGCTTTACCAATTATTTTTTTGTTGTTATTGGCTTGATTTGGTTGCTACTTCCTGATGGGTGGATATTTATTCAAAATTTCAAATACTTCATTGGTTGATCGCTCTTGAATTTGAGAAACATTCCCTTGCTAAACAACTTTATATTCTCTTATGTGACTGTATTTACAAGGTCGTTTAATTTGTGGAAGCATTTGTTAATCTAAAAGTGTTTTGGTGTGTAAACATGCATAATTGGGTCTTGAGTTTTAAGGTCACAGGTTGACTTTTGCGGGCCTTAGCTTTAGATCATGTCTTATCAACTTCTTAAGGTCTTGTCTTTACTTTATCTTTTCTTGTTTTCTCAAATATTAGCTAAGCTTGGAAACATGATGACTGACTTTTATCAAATTTGGAAACTTTTGGTTAGAGTCTATGATTTTGTTACATCTCAGGAAGTATATTACCATTTTACATGATTTAAACTGCACAAAGGAAACTAAATTTTTTTATGCAACTTGATTCAAGCTGTTCTATCAACTGCAAATTTATGAATGGATATTTTTATATGAATTAAGCTCCACTTATAAGGACTTTTTATCAACTTTGCTGGAGTGTGAACTGCTGAGAAATTACGAGCCTGTTTTTAATTACAAGGTAATAGGCAAAACATTGCCACGTCTGAATTTTAACAACATTTGAAAATCTCTATTTTGATTTACATATCGCACATGATAATGTCCTTGTTTTTCATAGCAGATCTCTGCAAACCAAGGTTGAGGTGTTCTTGTTTCTTTGAGTTGCTCTCACTTTCTCACTCCTACATAAACTGCCCTTGCTTTGCTGAGCAGGTTTCGCAAAATTAAGGTTTGGGGTGTCTTATTTTTTGATTCTCACTCCTAGGCTTTTTAATCCTGAATCGATGCTGTCAGCACTTTTTTAATCATGAATCAATACTGCTCGTTATCTTTTAACCCAATTTCTCTTGCTACTACTTGGAATGGTATTGTTACTGTTTGCTAATTATGGGAAAACCAGAACTGGCATTCTGTTGCCCACTTTTATTGACCAGGTGCTGTTATTGTTACCATTTTGGTTCGTTGAAACCATGGATAGAGATTCCTTATTCCACTGCCATCAAAGCTTGGTTCACATTAATCCGCATGTTTACAGTTTTTCTTCTCTTTCTCTGCTTGATTTGCGGAATGTACTGTTTAGCATAGGGACTGCTTTATCTTAGCTTTGTGTTTGAAATGAGGGATTGATATCTCCAAATTTGATTGCAGGTTGGGTTCCTTTACCTGAGATATGCTGGTGACCCAAAGACACTGTGGAATTGGTTTGAACCATATATCAAAGATGATGAGGTACTTCTCTTATCCTTGCTTGAACTACAGTAGTTTCTCTTACCAACCCATGTATAATAACTGGCAACTTGATGCCTTCTGATTCTTGAAAGCCTAAGTTGCAACTCAATCTGCTTTTTGAAACATTTTTAGTTTGTGAAAAATGAATGCCCAATAACCATGTTTAAGCTTTCTTCCACATCTTTATTTTGCAACTGGTACTGATCTTAGCAGTTGCTTAGTTACAAGTAGTGTATACATGCCAGTTGTTTAAGGTCTTTGGTGGTGGGTGGGGGAGGGGAATTCAACTTCAACACAAACTTATCAGAAGTGTTGATATAGTCTAATCTCCTTTAGAATTGTATTGTTTTAGTTGAAATGATGATTGCAATCGCTATGCTCTGTATTCTTTGAATTAGAGATCCAGCGAGTGGTCTTTTGTTCAGGGGAACTGTCAAAGAGCACAAGTATGTTACATACATAGAGATGGACAAACACTTGGATAGCTCTTCTGCAACCCAGTTTAGCCAATGTATAAAAACGTGGTCGAACAGAATGCTGTTCATTTCACCAATTGCTTTTCAGATACATAAATTCAGGAGTTGATGTATGATGATTTTTTAGTTGATGGTGAAAACTTCTTGATGAAACTGGTAAAGCGGCTGGAACATTTTCTAGTTCTAATTGCTTGATGAATGTAGGCATTGAGGGGGGATACCAATTGCACAAATAACTGAAATAGTTGAGGAAATAGGAAATCCTACTTAATAACTAAAATACTGCTCCATAAACCAATGTAACACCTGGCCCCAAAAAAAATATTCTGGACTTCTCCTTCAAATTATGTATTTATTTTTTTGGTTTCACATTATGTTCCTAATTAAAGTGTATCAGGATTCCAGCTAGATAGCTACCAAAGATTGTTTAATGCATGGGTTTCCTGAGACAACTTGATTGCTTAAGAGGCTGACCTCTTTGTCAAATTGGTCATGTTTCTTGCCTGTCCTTTAGCTACTGACATGTATCAGTGCAAAAGAGCAGTTCGTAATTTATTTTGGCCCCTGTCCTTGTTGAGTAGCTTGCTGAAAGGAGCTCACTCCCAACATCAAATGACCTTGGGAGATTTTTTTTGTTTGCATTTGGATTGGTGGGACTGAAATGCTTCCTTTTCTAATATGTGAATATTCCAGTAGATCCTGCTTTCCAAAATTTGATATTTATATACAAGTACCAATCTTTGACAGTTACCTAGTAGTTTTCTAGCTAATGCCATCTTTCCTTTCACTGCTACTGTTAACTAAATGCTCCTTCATGCGAGATGTTAATCCTTCATGATTTTTTTGACATGATATGCATGTCCTTTTCCATCAGTAGCTTAAGTTTCTCTGTGTAGTGACGTATTAGAGTTATGATATTATATTTCAGGAATTTTCTCCTGGATCTAGTGGAAGGAAGACAACAATAGGCATATATGTGCGTGATTTACTTCTCGGACAGGTCAGGTTGAAACAATATCTAATGCTTTGTATTGTAGTATTTTCATATTCTGTTACTCTTCCTGGTAGGCAAAAAGGGATTGATACCATATGTTTTTCTCTTGCAGTACTACTTTGATACCCTTTTCCCCCGTATTCCTGTTCCTGTCCTGCGGCAGATCACAGCCAATCTTGAGATGATGAAGCTACCCACAAAAATTTCTGGTTCAACAGGGGATGGCAACCGTCATGGATCTGATGATACTGCACGTCGACCACCATCTGTGAAGGCTGCACTTTCAGTCTCTTTTGGTCAGCGTGCTCCTCATCGTGCATCAACTAGGGACTCATCTCCTGTTCGTCGCACGCTACCTCCACCCTCCTATGACAGAACCAGTGATGATCCACGAAGTCATCGCAGCCAGAGTCGTGAATATTCTGATAAAGAATATTCAGACCGGGATCGGGATCGGGATAGGGGTAGAGAAAGGGACCGTGATAGGGATAGAGAGAGGGACAGGGTTCGGGATAGAGATCATGATAGAGAAAGAGATCAGGACCGTGGCAGGGACAGTGACAGGAAACAGGAACGTGAGAGGGTTAGAGACCGAAGGTCTGATTACGATAGGAGTTCCAGGTACACTGACAGGGAAAGCAGAAGGGATTATGAACGGAGCAGCCGTGATGGAAGTAGGCGTCATAGAGAAAGTAATTATAGAACCCGGAGTCGGAGCAGGAGCAGAAGTAGAAGCCAAAGCTTGCAAGCTGGCACATCACCATTTGATCAGCATCCAACTCCTCAAAGGGATGGAAGCAAGGATAGGACATCTGCATCTAGCAATCTGGCTAAACTCAAAGATCTTTATGGTGATCTTGGTGATCAGAAAGGGGATGCTGGCCTGGAAAGGGGTCCTCGGAGGGACAATGATGGTGAAGAAGTTTTTAGACTGGGTGGTTCTACTTGGAGGTAGGTAGTTCAATGAAAGCTGTCACTGTCTGATGTATCAGTAAGGTCTTCAGCCATGCCAAATCACTGTTTGAGTCAAGAAAATGGTCACCATTATAAACCTTTCCTCATCTCTATCTAGTCATAGTTCATGTAAGCACGTGTAGTGCATGTGCTTGAGCTGTAGGGGTGCATGTACATGAGCCCCCCCTCCCTATGTTCCATGCGTACAATTGTTTTAGAAAATTTCATATCATGTCTAATTAACTTATTGCATTAAATACGCAAGAGAACTTTCTTTGTCATATCTCGAATCTGTTTTTCTTTTGCTAGTGGTTTCTACGATGTGGGTTGTGATATTCATGTCGATCAGGCACGATTTCTCCTTGCAGATACTACTCGTATCATTGGAAGGGACTTCGTCTTTATGCTAGAGGTTATATGACTAGCAGTTTGGATCCCGTTGCGACCATGGAAATTTTAGATGAAACTGTAAAAAGTAGACCCAGATTCTCCAGGCTCTAATTGTTTTGTTTTTCTGAGAATGAATTACCTAATACAGTTTGGTGTTATTCAATTAAAAAAACAGCCGACAGCCCTTCATTTAATTTCAAGATTTGAAAGAAAAAAAATGAAAAACATTAAGAAAAGATAAATGAAAAATATGATTTGGATAAAAAAAAAATACTTTCCATGTTTTATATATTTTCTAATCTAGTTTCAGCAATTTTTACTATTGTAATGTATAAAAAAGCTAAAGTTGAAGGCAAAAACCGGCTAAATTGATGTTTATGCCCTTTTTATAAAGTCCACTTGCCTTTGAGGCAGGGATAATTTTATTTTCTCAAATGAAGTATTGGATATTAAAGGATTGTTCTGGGTATAATTGTATTTTTCATTTTTGTTTGCATAATTAAATAACTTAATTATTTCCATATAAAAAATAAAACTGGTGGGAAGGGGTGTAGAGGTCTTTTAATATATTTTTATACAGTAAATTGGTAGATATGTCCTTGAGGTAAAAAACAATTATACCATAGGATCATAGGTCTTTAGATCTTTTTACTAAGGTATTTTTTTTTTGTAATTATTATAGGGTTAAAGGTATTATTGTCTTTTTTATATTTATTAAATGTTATCTAAAATTAAAAAGTTGTTAGTACGTGTCATGCACTCATCATTGCCTAGGAGACGCTTATATATTTTGGACGACATTTGTGGTGTCTCTTGATAATAGGGCCCACGATAAAGCATTAATCAATGCAATTAGACACGCGGCGGGCATCAGCTTTAAAGAAAAGAAAGATAGAGGCATTACGAAGACAACTACCTGATAACACCTCTCTACCAAGGAGCCTGACGGTCTATGGTCACACATGAATAAATAGGAAGAGGAGCTACTACAGGGCTCTCGGACTCATTCAATGAGGGTTACATCCTACTAATAGTAATGATAATAATAATAATATTAATAACTATATATGATTTATTAGCGATTGAGTTTTTTCTATTTTTCTAATGATTTAAGTTATGAATTTGAAAAGTTGATGTAGGTTGATGTTTTTTTTTTTTAACTTATTGTTTTTTTATTTCATTATTGGATATTATTTTTTTTTAAAAAAAACTAGCCTTGTGATTTTCTTAAATTTATTTTCTATCAGGTTATTTCAATCTCATAATCTGAGCCATAAATTTTACGGTTTAACTTGGGTTGACTTATTTTTTATTGTCTAGGTTACATGTATATCATGTTATATTAGGTTGACTCGAGCAATGTCTTTTTTGTCTATTTTTATCTAATTATGCATGTCTAAAGATATTTTTCTGGTTTATATCATGATATTTTTTTTATTTAGTATTTTTTTTTTATTGCTGATTTTTTATCCACTAATTAAAATAAAACCATCTTATTAAATCTAATAAGGGCTATAACTTATTTATTTATTTTATTTTTTAAAAATATATTTGCAATAATACCTAGACATTGTTCTTAAAAAAAAAAAGACACCCGTGGCGTAGTATAGATTTCAGTCTAATACAAAAACTTACAGCGAAAGAATATAATATTTTCTGCCAAATTCTCCTTCTTCTCTCTCTCCTTTTCTTTTTATTCCTTAGCTCTTATACAGAATCAGAGCATTATGTTAAGAACATTCGTAACTTCACGATATGTTCTCTCTTGCCTTTTTAGCAATCAAGAACAACAACCTATTTCTTCCCTTCCAAATGGCCAGCAAACTACAACAACATCCTCCTTACTGTCACTTTATAATGCTCATTATTATATCTTCATATCAGACTTGTAAATGCATCAGAAAGATGTTAAATCCAAAACACAAACTCGTAGCAAAATCTTCTTCTGTTTCGTTTCTTCTTTTCATTCTCTTGATCTTATAAATCTTAAAAGTTCATTCCTTACATCCACATCGTACTTGTCTACTCAGGGGAATAAATTCTCCATGTAAGGCTCATATAACTCGATAGCAGGGGTTTTATCCCTCTGTCTTCACTATTTTATCTCCCTCTCTGGGAATGAAAAACTGTTGGGCCTAATCAATAAATAATGTTTCTGTTAACATGGGCCCAGACCTAAGATTTGAATTGGGCTTTTCTCTCTTCCTCAAAATGCTGTTAACTACCCTAAATTACAATACGAAGTAACTACTAGCCGTTTCTCAACGACCTTGCCCTATACATTCCTTCTCGTACCTTCCCTTCGTTTAGATTCTACAGAAGTTTGGTTCTTTGCTGCTTTCTTCTTCAGCTTTATCTTGTGTTTCACTGCAAACAAGAGAGAGAGAGAGAGAGTTGCTTAAGTTAATAATAACAGAGAAAAAATGGAAGGCAGAGATAACAAGGAGCAAATAGTGGACGTGAGATCAGTTGTTGAAGCTATCTCTACATCAGATAATAATGACATTAATGTCCCTCTTTATGAAGTTGAAAGTCTCTGTATGCGTTGTCGTGAAAATGTATTTCCACTCTCTTTCTTCCTCAAGTTTCTTTGTTTTCTTTGTGCCTCTTTCATGTTGGTGTTTTAGAAAAATGTTTGGATTTTGATTGATTTTAGGTTAGAAAAATGTTTGGATTTTGATTGATTTTAGGTGATTTGTGAGATACCCGTTAACTAGAATTTGATAAAGAAAAATGGGTTTTGGTTATTTTGGTTTGTTATTTGTTAAAGTTTCATGCTTGCCTTTGTTTTTGACACTAGCTAATGTTGTGTGTTTGTTGCTAACAGGGAACCACAAGGTTTTTGTTGACATTAATTCCACATTTTAGAAAGGTATTGTAGTCCTTGTGATTTGCTACCTATAAGGATCAATTCTGGTTTTTGTTTGTGAGGGTTTTGCTTTAGAAGTTCTAGTTTTGGTTGTGTTAATTATTAATGAGCCCAACTTAATTTTGTGCTTGCAGATATTGTTATCTGCCTTTGAATGCCCACATTGTGGTGAGAGGTAGGTGGGCTGGGGGGGATTTTATTTTATTTTATTTTTTGTTGCTGAGGATATACCATTTTAGTTTAAATTTCTAATTTTTTTTTATTCCTTTATTTGTTATTAGGAACAATGAAGTTCAGTTTGCCGGTGAAATTCAGCCGCGCGGGTGTTGTTATTCTTTAGATATCCCATCAGGCGATCAAAAGGTTGTTTTCTTTTGTCTTTCAAGAACAACAAAACCAAAAAATGGTTATGTTTTGGTATAATGTGTAGAAGTTCTAGTTGTACAAGTTTGTTTTCCACTGCTTTGCTGAGCATCATATCAAATTTGAAGAAGATGCACTTTGATAACCGAACAAAATTGTGTGTTTGACAATGCAGATTCTTAATCGACAAGTTGTAAAATCTGAGTCTGCCACGATAAAGGTACCTTTTACTTGATCCTACTTGTTATATTAGGTGTACATTATTTTTTTTACTTACAATTCCTAGCTTTCTGATATTCTATTGAGCTTATAACTTTATTAAAAGCCAGATTGGTTAACTTCTTTAGCAATTCAATGCATGTATCTTTCTGATTTTGATCTTGGTCTTGGTTTTTTTTCCTTCTCTTCAATACTAGTTCTGTTTCTTTAGTCTGGACAAAATTTTTCATTAGAATTAATGATTATAGTTTGGTTGAGGCCTTAAGTCATAGTGAAGATAAACTGGTATCAACAAGCTTTCTGCAAAATTTATGCCATCCTTTCTTATATTGTGAACAATGCATCATTTTATCCTAAAAACGAACTTCCTACTTTAGGGAATGAAAATAGAATTATGAGAATCTTTCAATAGTAGAATGCTTTCCCTCATCCTTCTGCTTTTTTTTCAAGAAAATAATTTAACTGGTGGATGATGCATTGACATCATTTCCTTTCATTCTTTTATCTATCAATTGCAGATTCCTGAATTGGATTTTGAGATTCCTCCAGAGGCACAACGTGGCAGTTTGTCAACAGTATGTTTCAGACCCTAGTTTTCTTTCAGTTTTACTAGTTTTCAGTTTCCATCATCCTTCATTTTGTTGATGGCTTCAGTCTGTTTATATCCGTCTTTCCCCTGGCCTGGTGCTCTGATTTTGTGGAAACTGAAAACTGTTTCTGTGCATGATTAAATTTGGTGACATCTCTCTGACATTTCTTTTTGTTAAGGGGGAGTGAAAAACAATACCATCAGAAATAAATGTGATGGATTACTAGAGTGAACAGTTTAGAGAAACAGAATGATGACTTTTTAACCTTTTTTTTTGTCATCTTAAACTTGATGGCTGGTTGGTTCTATTTTTATTTATTTTATTGTTTTGGGAAGTCATATCTTGAATGCTACAAGGAGATAGCCATCTGGATAGTGATTGGTACTTGATCTCCCTTTATTTTCCTTAAATTGTATTATGGAGAAAAATAGAAGATGATTTAGTAGTGCTCGCTCCTCTGAAAGATGTTGGCTAGAACTACATTTGAAATCAAACCTTATGCTGCTTATATTTACTTTCACCAGAAAGATAAGTTCAGTTAGATATTGCAATGAGAGATTTGTCTCTGCATGCCTTTGACAAGATTGTTACTGCTTTCAACTTCAACATAAAACTTCCTTTTACATGTTTGTTGTTCTGAATCTTGATCTCTGACCATGATACCAATTTCAGAAAGGACCATGGCAGTGAAAAATTGTGTGGTGTGAAAGTTTAATGCCATTGGATGGGTGAATTTCTGAATAGTGTTTGCTGTGTTCCTCTGAATTGCTTCTGGTGCATCATGTCAACTTAGAACAACTCATTCACCCCGCATATCATGCTTTTACTTTGACCATGCTTTTTGCTGCATATGTTACTTGAAGATAATGTTTCTGTTATTTCCTGTATGTTCCTAGAGTATTTTATATCTACCTTTGAATATTTAAACCATCTCTTGTTTGGCATAATTCTTTTAGATTGAAGGGATTTTGGTACGGGCTGCTGATGAATTGCAGGCACTCCAAGAAGAACGCAAGGTGAATGATAACTTTGATATCACTGTTGTTTGATGATGTTTAATCTGCCATTTTCTATTTCCTCAATGTTATTTCTTTGGTTACCAGAAAGTGGATCCAAAGACTGCTGAAGCAATAGACCAGTTCTTGTTGAAATTGAGAGCTTGTGCAGCTGGGGATTCATCATTCAAATTCATCCTGGATGATCCTGCTGGAAACAGCTTCATTGAGAACCTGTAAGAGGCTGTCTTAAACTTGAGCATTTGTTCTCTCCTTTGGTACAGGAACTGTACATATTTTTACTCTTTGTTCCCTGCTGAGCAATGTAACCCCCCCCCCCCCCACACACACACACAATCTAGAGGTTGATATTTTATTGTGATTTCTCACGGATGATTAAAATCATTTTGCTTTGGCTGGGATCTTGTTTTTCTATTATGTATTATGGCATATTGAACAAACCTTTGGGTGATTCTATTACATTTAAATTAGAATATAACAATATTTGATAAACAGGTTTGCTCCATCCCCTGATCCATCATTGAATATAAAGTTTTATGAGCGAACACCAGAGCAGCAAGTAGCACTGGGCTATCAAGTTGGCCAATCACAAATGGGAGTGCCTGATGATGGACCATCATCAGAAGTGACCAGCAATGTTTCTGATCAGATGCGAAGAGAACCTCATGGATCAGTTGGAGCTGCAGCTGGTCATCGGGCCATTGCTCAAAGTAATAGTGCAGAAATTGCTGAAGCCATATTTCGGTACTCTGCACCGGAAGAGGTAAATATGATTGTCAATTGCAATCATTAAATATCTTATACGACGAAGGAAATTGTCTCTTATATATCATATTCTTTGACACATCCTTCCTTCTGTCAGGTGATGACTTTCCCATCAACCTGTGGATCTTGTGCCAGCAGTTGTGAGACTCGAATGTTTGTCACCAGTATCCTTGACCGTTGTTCCATTTCTTGTTGTTGATGATTTAGTTCCTTTTATCAATCAACTTGTCTTCTTTGCTGGAAATGTCGTAAGTTTCTAGTTTGAGTTCAGAATATTATAAGACTGTTTAATGGGCCTGCCAAAAGTTTATTGGAAATTTGTTTATGGAGAAGCATGAAAAGAATAATTTAAAGGCCAAGTAGTTTGGCACTGAGGTAACTTAAAGTTAAGGCGTTGTAGTTCAGCTGGTGGGGAAGGGCAAGGTAATCTGATCTCATTATCTAAACCTGGCGCTTGAATTCATTATGATATCCATCCTTTTTTCAGGCATTGTCCACCATTTAGTATGTAGGGGTGCTGCTACCATATTATTTTCTGGGCAGGCACTTATCAGTAGCTAATTGTTTCTTGCTTGAAATGTTCACTTTTTGCTATTTGCTGATAGATTTACACTTGTTGAGCTTATTGACAAGAGTTGTCTAAGAGAGCATTGAATGATTATGGTGGACTGTGTTTCCCAACTGTATTTCATGGAATTTTCTGTGTGAGAATAGCAGTCTTGAGGTTAATACCTGGTTTTTAACTGTCTCAAGGAATTGTTTCATTGGTACCTTCTGCAACTTCCCCCGTCACTGACTTATTTTTCCTTCAACATTCTCAATTGCTAAAATCAACTGTAAAGGATTGCAGTTTTGTGAAATTTGACCATATTAGTTGCTGTGTAGAACTCATCTAACAAAATTCAGTTGAATGCTTCCTTTATAAGGATGAACTCGTCGAAAGCATTATGATATGAATTTTGATCCTTAAATGTTAGAGCATATTGCTGGTATAGTGGATGAAGATTGTGGGTCTTAACTTCAAGCAGATATTCCATACTTCCAAGAAGTAATTGTCATGGCATCTACTTGTGATTCCTGTGGTTACCGAAATTCTGAGGTTTGTGCTTTTGTGGTATCATGTTCTTACTTTCTACTCTCTTTTCCATGGAATGATTTTAATAATTATTTACCATGCAGTTGAAGCCTGGTGGTCGAATTCCTGAAAAAGGAAAGACAATCACTTTGTGTGTGAAGAATGCAAATGACCTAAGCCGTGATGTGATAAAGGTTTGCTCTTGTCTTTTATATAGTCTTTTTTTTTTGTGATACAATAAATTCCCTATTATGCTGGTTTTCTAGCCACAGAATCCCCTTTCAATTTTCCAAGTTTCCCTTGCCAACTCCACTATTTTGGATTGAGGCTTGGCTGAGTTGAGCTGTTATTGCGGAGTAAATTTTAATTCCAATTGTTTATACCTCTCCACTGAAAGGAGCACCTTGAAAGACAAGGAAGAGAGGTGCCAGTGAGGACCATGTGGAAGTGATTCTAGGAGACAAGAAGTTCTTGACCTGTGCCCACAATTTTGGGGTGCTAACATTGGGACCATATGGGCAAATAGATGATAATCCTGTTATCAATTTTGTGTTGCCTGCTGTTCCATTAGCTTTGTTCTTATGGGCAATAGAGGCCTGAAGAGGACATCATGAAACCAATCTAGAGTTAGGGGAGGGTTTTTCATCAAATCTCCTAGTCTGCGTATGGCGTGCACAGCACAAAACATGTTCATGTAAAGGAATGAAACAAACATTTCGCTGTATAGTGTGATCAAAACAAACATTTTTCTGTGCAGTTGATCATTTTTTCTTTGTGTAGTTTCATTTCTAATTTTGCTTTCTTTTTGTGTTTTGCTGCGTGGCTCTGCATATACTGACTGTCCATTGCTGGAAGAGTGGATGTTACTACTGGTGTCGTCTAAATGGAATCGGATTAATATTTTTATTGTTTGACTTAGAATATTGAGGATACTGCAAGTGTGAAATATACTTAAATACACATTTAAATCAGTTACATGTATTGTCTGCTGGTGATGGAGAAAGTGTAGTCATTGTTTCTTTCTGCCTTTACCCTTGCTCAATACTTAGTGTTCTGCAAGATGTTACAAACCACTCTCTAACAGTATTTTGGTTTTATCAGTCAGATACTGCAGGTGTGAAAGTCCCAGAGCTTGACTTGGAGCTGGCTAGTGGGACTTTGGGTGGCATTGTTACAACTGTTGAAGGTCTGGTCACAAAAATTAGTGAAAGTGAGTATTATTATTACATCTCGCACCTGTTTCAGTCATCCTATCATTTTATAAATGCTCTTGTATTTGTTTTTAATTTCTGTAGTAACTTTTTTTCCCCATATATATTGCATCTGACCCAATATTGGTCACTGCTACATTGGAATAGACCAAGTACCAGCCCAGTCCCCTCCCGGGACATGAATAATGATCCTGTTGTGTTCACATCTTATTGTAATTTTTTTGTTGGTCAGACAACAGACCACAATACCAGTTTGCAATTATCTTTTCAAATTCTATACTATGAATATCATATTTGTTCTTACAACGTTTGCATCTTGTATTATTGCTTGGCATCTCCAGTTAACTAAATGCTGGTTATCACTTTTAGGAAATTTTTACTTTTTTTTTTCAACTCTGCAAATTACTTCAGCTGTGCCCTTAATTCCAGAAAAAGGTTTGAAAGTACTGAAACCCTAAGCTTCTTTTTGCGTGAGTCATGCCTTTCCTTCATTTCCTTGAAGCATCTTTCCCCTTATTTGTGCTCTATCTTTCTTACAACTTTTGTCAACTTCAATTGTTTCCTTGTCCACAATAGTAATCTTTTCAACTAAAGAGTGACGTTTACTTAGAAATGGTGAATATTCCTTTCTGGAAAACTGAATGATGTCGAGCAAGATAGTAATTTACCTTCTGTCATGATTTTCTTCTGAATATCCACTCTAGATCATGTTACCACTTAAGTGTGATTTCCTTCTGGACACTGAACACTGACTAAATTAGATCCCAGTTTCATGTTGATTTCCGTTCTTCTAGCCATTTTCCTTAGAACACAGTAAACCCCACCCAAGATTTTCCAAGCTTGCAAGCTGTAACTCTCTTTTTTGGACTGTGCATCTTTTTGGAACTCTTATAAGAACTCATGTATATGTGTGTTAAAATATAATCCTTGGGAGTTCTGTTATCATATGAAAATATTTTCAGGCATTGGTTGGGTGTGGTTTTTCTGTTTTTGTCCTGCTTTATTTATCACATCTTCATTGCAGTATAAGTTTAATTAGTGTCAACTTTTTCTGAAAAGAAAATGACATGTACCATACGATTTACTATATGGACTTCCATTTTCCAGCTTAAGTTAAGGAAATCATAATATGTATGCTTTACATGTGCAGGTATTGAGAGAATTCATGGATTTACTTTTGGAGATAGCCTTGATGGATCCAAAAAAAGCAAGTGGCAGGACTTTAAATTAAGGTTAAACAAGGTAAAATGTGGTATATGGTTATCGAAATTGCAATCCAAGTGTAAATTGTACAATCAGTCCAACATGTTTTGGATGATCCTCATTTATTTGAAAATTGCAAATTTCTAGGATCTAGGTTTGGATCATGGCACTGTGATCTTATAGTCCTGCAATTTCATTTTAATCAAGACTATGCATTGGTAATTACTTGGTATATTTTAAGTTTTGACCTTCACCGGTAATATTAATGATTTTTTTTATATGTTTCAGCTTCTAAATGTGGAAGAACCTTGGACTTTGATTCTTGATGATGCATTGGCAAATTCTTTTATAGCCCCAGCTACTGACAATATCAAAGATGACCATCAGTTATCATGTGAGTTCTTTTCCTTGCTGTCTTGGCAGGTTCAATGTCTTATACAAAATTTTGATGATAGGTCTATATGGATGCTTGCTTGCTTCAGAAATACATATATAGATTCCTAGAAATACATTTGTAGTTTGAAGTGAAAACATTACACGACAAACAATTGAAGAGAGCATTGAAGGAATGTGTTTGAACTAGTATAGTACTCTGGGAACTAACAATTCATTGCATTTTTTATTTAAAAAAAAAACCTTAGCTTTGAAAGGAATGTAATTTGCTTACGAGGAGCTTATTATGTTTCAAAAGTCATGCTCTGGATTTATTATTCAGATGTAAAACTCAGTGAATTTAGTACTTCAAAGATGGTGCGTGTAATTTGTTTCACTCAGCAGTTTTATGTCTAAACTGATTGTTCATCAAGTCTTCCCGTGTCAAATCACTGCATTTTCCTCTTGATGACTTCATTGTGTATTTTACTATTTTCAGATGAGGAATACGAGAGGTCCTGGGAACAGAATGAGGAGTTGGGATTGAACGATATTGACACTTCTTCAGCTGATGCTGCCTACGACTCAGCACAGACAACGATAAAAGAGAAAACGAGAGAGTAAATTGTTATGTTCAATCGCCATGCCCCTCTCTCTTTCTCTCTCTCTCATCATGGGGAGTAGGAGGAGAGAGGCGATGCTGAGAAGAGTGTTTTTAGAGTCTAAAGTTGTGCAACAATGTGTTAGGACTGCTTGTGGTGTGTACAATTCACAGTTTTCTGAAGGTCGGATACTGTATGATATGAACTGCCTGTCTGGTTCATTTAAATAAAGTGCTGTTTTTTGGGTTAAATATGGTAAAGCAAATGCTTCTATAGAAAATGTACTAGATTTTTGCGGCCTAGCTGTGCATTGGATTAAATATTTTTTTTTTAACATGCAAAAAGAAACATCCAGTGTTCATGTTTTTCTAATAGAAAAAAACTTTTAAATTGTACAGGGATTTACCTGATTTACATTTGATAGACTGATTAATTTAAAGATAACTTAAACAATTAGTTTGAATCATGAAATTTCAAGAAAATATCTTTTTAAAAACAAAATATTATTTGAATTAATTTGGATTAACTTATTAAATTCTAAATATAACAAATTAAAATAAATTATAAAATTTAATTTTTAATTATCTTAATGTTAACTTGAGCTTAATTATATATATATATATATATATAAAATCAACATGAGCTACTTTGTAAAACTTGTGACTCAAATTATGAGATCGGTATAATCTCATAGAAAATAAGCAAAAAAAATTATCCATGTTAAACTGGGTTAACCTGTCAAAACTATAACTCGGGTCATGAGACTGTAATAACCTTATAGAAAGTAAATCGAAACAAATCATGAAAACCAATTTTCAATAAATCTATATTGTTAGAGGTTAGAGGATATAATTAAAAAAATAATCTAAAAACATGACAATAAAAATATCTTAATTTACTTCGGTTAACTGGTAAAATACTTGACTTGAGTCATGAGATCGGAATAACCTCATAGAAAGCAAATCAAAACAAATCATGAGACTAATATTGAACGATGAAACTGAAAAAATATCAAATAAAAAAAGAAAAAAAACTCAAGTCAACTAGATTAACCTATCAAACCTGCGACTCGTGACTCGAGTCATGAGACTAAAACATCATAAAAAAAATTAAAATAAATCATGAAACCTAATTCATAATCAATTCAATATTAAATGATAAAATTAAAAAAATAACAATTAAAACAAATAAAAATAAAAAACTTGAATCAGCCAGGTTAACCCGTCAAACCCATAATATTAATCGGGGCTTATTATATAGAAAATAAATCACAAAAAATTATAAAATTTAATCTCCAATAAATTACATATCAAATTATATATTGAAGAATTAAATTTTATATATATATATATATATATATATATATATATATATATATATAAAAAAAACACCACAAACTCACAACACA
>Ga0307517_10003976_pt1 | contig 22897 bp, 26 predicted proteins | sample 23_EM_MG_FD_194515 | JGI IMG/M metagenome (GOLD analysis project Ga0307517, IMG submission 194515) | Populus trichocarpa ectomycorrhiza microbial communities from riparian zone in the Pacific Northwest, United States - 23_EM | ecosystem: Host-associated > Plants > Roots > Unclassified | place...
TCATCATCGTTGGCTGGCATCCCCTCTGCTCGGTGGCTCCGCTCGCCCCTCTCCCCCTCCGATCGTTCGGCCTCTCCTCGGTTACGCCTAGTCGTGGTATAGCACTGCCTCCGTGGCTTTGTCCAACACTTGGGAACGATGTAATGACCTGCCCGACCGTACATCATGGTTCTTGGTGGGCCCTCAGCTTATGAGTTTTCCCGTGTCGGCGGTCATCTATCCTCTCCCCCGGGCCCCGAAAGGGCCTTAGAACAGCCGTCGTTTCTTTTGTTTTGGGGAGCCTGCTGAAGGGTTTGGGTCTATCTACCTGTACGTTTCTATGTATTGTTTCCTTACGTGTCTGGGGTATATTATCTTAGGTGCTAGGCGGGGGAGACTTTTCCTATGGATTCGGGGTGTTTGATTTATCCTATGACGAGGTGAAGCGGGCGGGATGACGTTTGCTTATAGGTTTTTTATCTCCATAGCTAGCGCTGCATGAGTCTTTTGTACCTTTAAACATAATAACAATTTGATTACAAAAAAAAAAAAAGAAAAAAAAAACGACCAATGGATAGGCCACGAACCATCTCTCCTCCACCTCCGGCGATTGAAATCTCAACACCAAGGGAAATCATCGTCACTTTCCCCCACCCACCTCTCTTCTCCCACGATGGCTACTGCCTAGGAGTTGACGTTAAGCCATCTACCCTCCTCCGCTGTGGCCTCGGCCTCCCCTCCTTGGGGTTCTCGTTCCTGTTCGTCGTTGACTCCCGCTCATGATGTTCGGTTCTCCCCCTTACCCCCCACTTGCTTTGCACCTCGCTTAGCATTTTGCGCGGTCGGAAAGCTTCTCGCTTCGCTCACGGTCGGCGTTACGGTGTCGGACTCTCGGTCAAAGTAAGGCCTCGGTTCTGCTGGGCTTGTACCTCTGATGGGGAAAGCTTCAGTTAGTAACATCACGGTCCCGCTCGGTCTCGCTGTCGCCCCAAAAGCCCTTACTATGGCCCGTTAGTCGGTTGTGGCTAGCCCGCTCGCCATCCTTCCTCCACCCCCCTCCCTGTTCTGTCCGCTGGCACCGTACTGCCCCTTAAGCTGGCACCTTACTGCTAATCCTCCTCCCCGGCTGGCACCCTACTGCTCCCCACCGGCTGGCACCCTACTGCTACTCACCGGCTGGCACCCTACTGCTCATCATCGTTGGCTGGCATCCCCTCTGCCCGGTGGCTCCGCTCGCCCACCTGCCTCTCTCCCTCCTGCGATTTACTCTACGGTCGCAAACCTCGCTTAGGTTACGGTTGATCATGGTATTGCACTGCCTCCTTGGTCTCTCCTAAACGCCGACGCGCCGCCACCTTCCGGTCACTCCCGACCGTTGAGCCGCCGCCCCAACCGGATTTCACCGTACGGGTTCTTGGATTTGGCATATTGGCAATAGTAGTTGTATCTAGGTGTCTCTTTGATTCTTTTCTTAGTGTTACCAGGGGGCCCGCTGAAGGGTTTGGGTCTCTCTCCTGTACGTTTCTATGAGTTGTTTCCCTACGTGTCTGAGGTGCGAGTCTTAGGTGCTAGGTGGGGGAGGTTTCTTCTATGGTCTCGCGGGGTTTGATTTTTCCCATGACGAGGTGAAGCGTGCGGGATGACGTTTGCTTATAGGTTTTTTATCTCCATAGCTAGCGCTGCATGAGTCTTTTGTACCTTTAAACATAATAACGATTTGATTACAAAAAAAGAAAGAAAAAAGAAAATGACCAAGAGATAAGCATTCACGGTCTCCCGCTTCGTTTCCTCCCTCAAGATGAAGAGGAACTCTTCCCATATATCCGGCAAGCAATCCTCAACGACAAAGCGACCCAGGTTCTCTCAGCCAGGTCCCTTAACCCGAGTAGAGATTCTCGGGCAACCAAGCAGGCCACTTCCGTGGTTATCACCGTCGACCCCCATAACGTTTCGGCCCTCACATCAGGGGTCGTCATCCTCTCGCAGAAACGCGAGGTCGAACTTGCCTTCTCCTCCTCCAGAACCTCCCAGTGTAAGAACTGCTGGAGATACGGACACGCCCATCAACGATGCCCAGCCACCCACCCCACGTGCCCCATTTGTGCGCTTCATCATACTCGCGTGGCTCATAGATGTCAGAATCCAACCTGCCCCAGGAGCGGGAACAATAAGCCAGTCCCATCCTGTTGTCCGACCTCGCCCCCCCATTGCTGCAACTGTGGTGGAGACGACACTGCCACATTTAGGGAATGTCCGGCTCGACCTCCCCCACCTGTCCCCTCCCGAACCGGTTCTCCGGCCCCCGCCCCAACAGGGCAAGACCCCATGGATTTGACGGTCGATGGCGGCCCAGCACCCACTACTCCCCCGACTGGGAAGGGTCCCCTTGAGGTGGACCTCGTAACCCCCAGGCAACATCCCCCAGCTGGACCCTCCACGGGTCCTGGCACTACTCACGGTTTCGGTGGTCCTTTCCCCCTGGAGGAGCCAAGCCCTTCCCCCGCCCCTTTCACCCGTTGGGTTCGTCCCGGTAATGAATAATCAGCCCATGCCTTCTCCCCTGCGTCAAGGGCAGGCCCCTGCCCCTGCGTTTCTTTCCATCATTCAACATAACTGCCTTGGGAGCTGGAATGTTTTTCTTTCTTTGTTTGAGTCGTTCAGAGAGGCGACCACCTATCCTTCCATAGTCCTTTTGCAGGATCCACTTGTCAACAAGGCTCACCTTCCTTCCTTTAATGTCTTTAAGTTTTTTTTTCCCCCTGTTAGGAAGCCACCCGTGGCTGCCTACGTTCATATGTCTTTTCTTTCAAACTACACAGTGATCCCCAGGTTTGCGGGGGTGGATGATGTTCTCACCCTCGACGTCTCCGCCAGTGAGGCTCTTTTCGGCACTGCCTTCCACTCCTTTAGGGTTATTAATGCTTACTCCACCAACACTATCGACCACAGGATTCACTCCGTCCCACCAGAAGTTCTTTTCCCCGATCTTGGGTTCCCCCTCCTAGTTGTGGGGGACCTCAACATCCACAACCCCCTCTCGGACCCGCTACGGCATTTCTCACCACGGGAGATCTTGTCCTCGACTCCCTATTTCGAAAAAGCGGCAGAATCCGGCTTCGCCCTCCTCAACCCCCCAGGCGAGTACACAAGGTTCCCCCTAGTGGTCAAAACTCGCCCCTCGGTTATAGATCTCGCTTTTGCAAACCCCCCCCTCCTCCCCCTGGTTAAAAGCTGGGAAGCCTCCCTTCCCTCAACAGGTTCCGACCACATACCTATAACAATCACTCTCGCCACACCCTCCCTGAACAAGAAACCCCCTCGCCCGCGATGGGCAGACACGGACTGGGAAACCCTGGATCTGATCATTAAGGGGTTTAGGGTCCAGCACGCACCGTCTTGCCCCACCCCCGCGAAACTGGACGAATGGATGTCAGAATCGCTGAACCGTCTTGTAGCCCTCCTCAAAGAACACACCCCCGTGTCCAGACCTTCCCATGACTCCAAACCTTGGTGGATCCCCCACCTGACTGTCCTCCGTCGTGAGTATCACAAGGCCGCTAGATCGGCCAGAAAGTGTGACACCCCACACATGCGGGAAATTGCCGGAACCTCCAAGGCGGGGTATTTCAAGGCAATCAAGGCCGCCAAGAACAAACACTGGTCCTCCTTTCTGCTGGCCGCTACCCCCCAGAGCCTTTGGACAGCTAAGAGGTTCGCCTACAGACATGCCCAGCCGCGATTTCCCTCCCTCCCAGGGGCCGAGACCCCACTACAAATGAACGATGTCCATCTGAACCACTTCTTCCCCCCCAAGGAGCCCTTCTCCCCGCCGCCTAGGCGCAGGCCACACAAGTCGGCGCCCCCCCTAACGACAGAAGAGATAGCAGCAGCTCTCTCCAAGTGCTCCCCGACCTCAGCCCCGGGCCCGGACGGGATACCCTACTCTACCTGGAAACAGGTCAACAAAATCAACCCTTCAATCCTCCTCCAAATACTTGCCCCGCTGGTCCTCCTGGGGTATCACCCCGCATCGCTGAAAGGCTCGAACGGCGTGGTACTTCATAAACCAGGGAAGCCCTCCTACGAAACACCCTCCTCCTTCAGGATTATCGTCCTGATCCGAACGTTCTCAAAGATCCTCGAGAGGATTATAGCAGCCCGCCTACTCACAGCAGCCCGGCTCAGAGGGCTGTTGCACCCGAACCAATGCGGTTCGCTCCCTGGGCTCAGTACCTACGATGCGTGCCTCAACCTTACCAATGACGTCAAAACACTGCAGAGGCCGCGTCTCAAGGTCTCCTCCCTGTTTCTGGATATAAAGGCAGGGTTCGACAACGTCGACAACAACACTCTGGCCCCCATCCTTAGACAAGGCACGATACCCCCCTACCTGGTTTCCTGGGTTTCGTCTTTCCTAGGAGAACGAAGCTGCACCCTAATCTTCCAAGGGGCCCCAGGGACCCCAGCCCCCGTCAACGTTGGCGCCCCCCAGGGCTCACCAATCTCCCCACTCCTCTTTCTCCTCTACGTGGCGCCACTGCATTTCAGGATCCCTCGGGGTCTAATCATCTCATATGTGGACGACTTCGCCCTCACAGTAGCCTCACTCTCCTACCGTGGCAACATCCGTCGGCTCCAGGAGCTCTTCGACAAGCTGGAAAGACAAGCGTCTCGCTTGGGCCTCTCCTTTTCGGTCGCAAAGACAGAGCTAATACACTGGAGGACCCCCAGCCAAAGAGACTCGCCAAAGTGTGTCGCACCTATTCAGATTAAAGGGGAAGTGTTTCACCCTAGCAACTCCGTTCGGTGGCTCGGGTACTGGTTCACTCCGGCCCTTGACCCCGCTGCTCATTTCGCCCGTCGCTTGTCCCTTGCCCAGGGCGCTTTCACCCTCATTCGTCGCCTCAGTCCGCGCGGAGCGGGTCTCCCCCCCTACCTATGCCACAGATTGGCAACATCATTGATTGCCCCCACCCTACTTTACGGTGCGGATCTGTTCACACCTAGCGTGGGCACGACAACCCGCCTTAATACATTCTGGCGCAAGGTCCAGAGGTGGACCACAAACTGCTTCTCAGCGACGCCCACCGGGATAATTTCAGTGGAGTCATGCCTCCCGCCCGTCTCCCTCCTGATTACCCACCGGCAAAGGCTGGCGGCGCCCAGTGTGGTCTGCTCCCCTCCTAGTGTGAACCCGGCAACGGCCGGCCTTCACTCCTCCTTCCCTTCGCTCTCGGTGTTTCGGGCGCCTGACTGCTCGCTGGCCATAACCAAAGGTCTCTAGTCAGTCTACCTCCCCCTTCACTGGAGGACGCCCCGCCCTGTCCCCCCAATAAGGAACCACCTGCCAGTGGACGCGGTGGCTCACCGGACAATACCCTTCACCCTTGGGCTATCTAGGATGCCCATGATCAATTCCCACCATGTCTGCCCGACTCCCACCCTCCCGCCCCGTCTCTGATGGACAACACCTATTCCTCCCCGAAGAAAAGAGTAAGAGAGAAGCTCCTCGCAGAGTGGTCCTCCCTTTTCCCAACCCCAGGGTACTACCTGCAGCCTCCCGCGCTGTCTCCGAGGCTTTTCATGGGCTTGGGCAAGTTCGTTGCCGGGAGAATCCACCAGATGAGAGCCGGAAAATGTTATCTGGTCGCCCATCCAACCTGGAGGTCCCCCGACGCCGATACCTCCTGCCTCCGTTGCGGCCTGGAGCCTGAAACCTTCGAGAACGCCATCCTATCCTGCCCCTCGAGACAACACAGCAGATTGCGCCTCCTCCACGGCGTCACTAATGTCGGTCCCGATGCCCCACTCTGGTCATCCCTCCCGCTGCTAAAAAGACTGGCCACCTTCATAGGCGTCACCTCCACGGGATTTCCCCCCACGATGTTCCCGCCCACCACCCCCCCATCTTCCCCTCCGTTGACCCTCTCCCCCCCCAGGGTGCCCCCCCTGGTCTTTCGTGTTTTCTCGTTAGCTGAGGTATAGGGACGTTGGGTTTTCTCTCCTTTGTCTTATGTAGGCTTTCCTTTTTAGACGACTAAGTTGTTAGTTTATGCTTTCCTTGTTATATGTGGCCAATGGCCCAGCGGAGGAGAAACCTGCGCGTTAGTGGATATTTACTGGTGCCGTGACTTTCCTTTATTAGTTGTTTTTGATTTATAGGTTTTGTTCTCTTCATAGCTAGCGCTGCATGAGGCTTTTTGTACCTAAAAACAATGAACGCATGATTACAAAAAAAAGAAATGACCAAGAGATAAGCACACGCTTCTCGCAAACTTCTTCCCCCCCCTACATTTCACATACAATCTGAACTTTACCCCGCTTTGCATCCGGATCAAACCCCGCGGCCACTTCTTCTCCTTTCTCACTCGTCCTTATGGCGGATCCACATCAGATTCCCCTGAGCAACCCTGCCTTTGGCAGGATGTTAGCCCTCAGCTCTCCTGCCCCGTCTAGGTCAGGTACCCCCTTGACCTACTACCCCCTAGCCTTCATGGCAGAACAACTGGCCCAGGCCAGGAGCGCCCTTCGCCTTAACTCCCGAGACCTTCCCGACTTCAGCGCTGAGACATTGGCAATACCATCCCCGCCGAATCTACCACCGTCACCCTCCTGTCTGAGCTCGTCAAAGAGCTCGTCACCATTTCCCATGAGCTGAGTAGGGTATCCCAAAAGCTTGCAACGATCTCCAAGGAAAGCGAGGCAATCAGGGAGGAGCTCCACGACGTCTCCTCACAACTGGCCAACCTCCCCCCCACCCAAGACCAAAGCCCCCCCCCCAAGCACTAGCTGACCTCCATGCATCAATTCGCGACCTGTCACATCATGTGTTGGCCCCTATCCCTGCCCGCCCCCAAGCGCTGGTCCCCACCCATACGGCCCACACCCTCTTTATCACCCCGGGACCCGGCCCCTCTAGGAAGGGAAAAGAAAGCGCCCGAGCTCCACTCACACCAACCCCCACCGTGGCTGAGGACTCTAAATACCTCACACTATTCTACGACACCAAGCTTGGCAAGGCCTTCGGGAACCCCGAAAAGTATGCCAGGGTGGTTCCCCACAGCTACGAGGCCGGTGAGTACCGGAGAGGCGCATATGACATGGCCTCTTTCACCCCAGGCCACCTACACCCCGACAACAACCCCTCCCCCTCCTACCCTCAAGCAGCCTCTGGCTCCGGCTCAGGCGGCAAGGACAAAAAGAAAGTCGGCACGCAGCCCTCCCGCCAACAAGTTGCGAGTGCGGTCGCCCCTCCTCTTAAGAAGGGGCCTCCCTCCCTCCCAGGTGCCCAACGTCGATTCTTTGCTCCCCGCCAGTCCCCCGCCCCTCACCCAGACGCTCCGTCCATTGCAGCAACCTTCCCCGACATAGCTGCCCACGTTCTCCGTGAATCAAACTGCCTCCTCCCTCTCGGTTTCTCCGCCACTGTTAATTATCGAGGTGCCATATCCCTCACGGTTACGGCCAAGGCGACCCCTGCCGCGTCCTACGCTCCATACTTCGACTCCCTCACCAGGGCCCTCAACAAGTCCTTTCCAGTGTGAGAAAACCCCTGGTGCACCCCAGTCCTTACCCCCACAGCCATCCAACTAGCCATTCACGGCCTACCACTACGCTTCCTTCCCCAAGATGAAGAGGAACTCTTTACATATATCAGGCAGGCAATCCTCAACGACAAAGGGACCCAGGTTCTCTCAGCCAGGTACCTTAACGCTGACCGAGATTCTCGGAGTACCAAGCAGGCCACTTCGGTGGTTGTCACCATTGACCCTCAGCATGTATTGGCCCTCACTTCATGGGTCTTTCTCCTCTCGCAGAAATGCAAGGTCGAGCTTGCGTTCTCAGCCAACCGAACCTCCCAGTGTAGAAAATGTTGGAGATACAGACACGCCCATCAACGATGCCCCGCAACCCACCCGACGTGCCCCATTTGTGCGCTTCACCATACTCGCGCGTCTCACAGATGTCAGAATCCCGCCTGCCCCAGGGGCGGAAACAAGAAGCCAGTCCCCTCCTGTTGCCCGACCTAGCCCCCCCATTGCTGCAACTGCCGTAACGACCACTCTGCCACATTCAAGGAATGTCTGGCTCGATCTAGCCCAGCTAGTCCCACCAGACCAGCCTCCACAGTCCCGCCTGGTCAAGACCCCATGGATATGGTGGTTGATGGCGGTCCAGCACCCTCTACTCCCCCGGCCAGGGCGGGCCCCACCGAGGTGGACCTGGTGACTTCCAGGCAGCCACCCCCCACAGGGCCTCTGCGCCCTGGAACCATTCAAGGCTTTGGCGGTCCTCTGCCCCTCGAGGCCCAGAGCGCTTCCCCCGCTCGTTCCGATCGTCGGGTTCGTCCGGGAAATGAATAATCGCACCTCCTCTGCAGGGAAAGGGCCGGCCCTGAACCCAAACCTTCTTTCCATCGTTCAACATAACTGCCTTGGGAGCTGGGATGTTTTTCTTTCCTTATTTGAGTCTTTTAAAGAAACAAAGACCTATCCATCGCTGGTCCTTCTGCAGGAGCCTCCTGTTAGTAAAGTCCACCTTCCTTTCTTTAATGGTTTTAAATCTTTCTTTCCACCAGTTAGGAAGCCCCACGTGGCAGCCTACGTTCATATGTCTTTTCTTTCCTCATACTCGGTACTCCCCCGATTCAAAGGGGTGGATGATGTCCGCGCCCTAGACGTCTCCTCCCAGGAACCGCTCTTTGGGACCAATTTTCACTCCTTTAGGATAATAAACGCCTACTCAACCAACACATGTGACCACCGAGTCCATTCGGTCTCCCCAGAAACTCTTTTTCCGTCTCTTGAGGTTCCCCTCTGGGTAGTAGGGGACTTCAACATACACAATGGCCTCTCAGACCCGCTGCAATCGCTCTCACCACGGGAGATATTGTCCTCAACCCCGTACTTCGAGAAAGCAGCCGAAGCTGGTTTCGCCCTCCTCAATCCCCCTGGGGAATATACTAGATTCCCCCTACCGGGCAGTGCCCGCCCCTCAGTTATTGACCTGTCCTTCGCAAACCCCCACGTCCTGCCCATGGTTGGAGGCTGGAAGGGCTCCCTCCGCTCAACCGGCTCCGACCATGTGCTGATAACGATAGTTCTCGCTCCCCCCACCCTGGTCCCGCGCCCCAAGCACCCTCGGTGGTCCGATACGGTCTGGGACACTCTTACCCCGGTCATTAAGGAGTTCAAGATACCTCCTGTCCCCCTGTGCCTCTCACCGACTGACCTGGATAAATGGCTGGCCGGTTCCCTAAACCGACTCACCGCATTCCTGAAGGAGTATACACCGGTCTCCTGACCCTCTCACCTCTCCAAACCCTGGTGGTCCCCCCAGCTGACCACCCTCCGCCGTGAGTTCCACAAACCCGCTAGGATGGCTAGAAAGTACAACACCCCAGCCCTGCAGCACATGGCCAACGTTTCCAAAGCGGGGTACTTCAAGGCGATCAAAGCCGCCAAAAACAAGCCCTGGGTGTCCTTCCTATTGGGCGCCACCCCCCAGAATCGGTGGACTGCCAAAAGCTTTGCCTACAGCCGCACTCCTCCCAGCTTTCCCTCCCTCCCAGCGGCAGAGACCCCCCAGCAGATGAACGAGGTCCTCTTGGACCACGTTTTCCCCTCAAGGGAGCCGTTCTCGCTGCCCCCCAGACTAAGGCCTTATAAGAAGGCGCCCCCACTAACGAAGGAAGAGATATCGGCAGCTCTGTCCAAGTGCTCCCCCACATCAGCCCCGGTCCCTGACGGGGTTCCCTACTCCACCTGGAAGCAGGTAAACAAGATCAACCATTCCCTATTTCTCCAAATGCTCTCCCGGCTTGTCGACCTGGGGTACCACCCGGCCTCGCTGAAAGGTTCGAATGGGATCATGCTCGACAAACCAGGCAAACCCTCCTACGAATCCCCAGCCTCCTTCAGGATAATCGTTCTGATCCGCACCTTTTCAAAGATCCTAGAGAGGATAATACCATCTCGCCTCCTCCTGGCGGCAAGGTCGAAAGGCCTGCTCCACCCCAACCAATACGGCTCCCTACATGGGCTCAGCACTTACGATGCGGTCCTCACCCTCTTCAATAACGTAAAAACCCTACAGAGGCCACGCATCAAGGTCTCATCCCTATTCTTGGACATCAAGGCAGGGTTCGATAACGTCGACAACTCAACTCTGGCCCGCATCCTAAGAGAGGGCGGGATTCCCCCCTACCTTGTCTGCTGGGTTTCATCGTTCTTAGGTGAACGAAGCTGAACCCTAGTCTTTCAAGGGGCCCCAGGAACCCCAGCCCCAGTGAACGTCGGCGCACCCCAGGGATCCCCGATCTACGCCCTCCTCCTCCTACTATACGTGGCCCCCCTCTACTTCAAGACCCCCAGAGGTTTACTGATCTCATATGTGGACGACTTTGCCCTCACTGCCGCCTCCCCTTGATATCGGGGTAACATCCGCCGCCTCCAGAAGCTCTTCGAGAAGCTAGAGACACGATCCCTTCGCATAAGTGTCTCGTTCTCTATTGCAAAAACGGAGCTGATACACTGGAGGACACCAAGCCAAAGGCATTCCCGGAAATGCCTCTCCCCCATTCAGATCCAAGAAGAGCTATTTCATCCCCGGGACTCAGTACGATGGCTCAGGTACTAGTTCACGCACGCCCTTGCCTCCTCTGCCCACTTCTCACACCGTTTGGCCCTGGCCCAAGGTGGCTTCGCCCTTATCAGGCGCCTCAGCCCTCCCGGCGCAGGCCTCGCCCCTTATCTGTGCCACCGGTTGGCAACATACTTGGTCGCCCCCATCCTACTGTACGGCGCGGATCTCTTCACACCTAGTGCAGGAACCACGGCACGCCTTAATACCTTTTGGCACAAGGTCCAGAGATGGACCACGAACTGCTTCTCAGCCACACTGACAGGGATCCTCGCAGTGGAATCCTGCCTCCCCCCCGTCCCTCTTCTTATCTCTCAACGGCAGAGGATTGCGGCAATAAGGGTTATATGCTCCCCACTAGAAGTAAACCAGGTGACGGCACGCCTCCACGCCTCATTCCCCTCCCTCTCAAGCCACCGGGCACATGACCACCCGAGAGCGCTGACAAAGGGCCTCATGTCTGTGTACTCTCCCCTGCACTGGAAAGCACCACGGCCAGTCCCTCCCATAAGGAACCCTCCCGATACACGCGGTGGCCCACAAGACTATACCTTTAACTCACGGGCTGTCCAGGATGCCCATGATCAACTCTCACCTCGTGTCACCGGCCCTGGCCATCCCCTCGCAGTCCCTAATGAACAACACCTACTCCGCCCTGAAGAAAAGGGTGAGAGAGGCCCTCCTCGAGGAGAGGTCCCTTCTCTTCCCGGCACTAGGATACTACCACCATCGCCCCACCCTGAACCCACGCCCCTTCATGGGACTGGGCAAGTGCATGGCAGGGCGGATTGATCAGATGAGAGCCGAGCAGAGTTACCTGGCTACCCACCCTACTTGGAGGTCCCCCGATGCCGACACCTCCTGCCCCCGCTGTGGTCTTGAGCCCGAGACGTTCAAACACGCTGTCCTCACTTGCCCCTCCAGACAGGGTGCCCGCTCACTCCTCCTCCATGGCGTCACGAGCATCAGTCAGGACGCTCCCCTATGGTTCTTCCTCCCGGTACTCAAAAGGCTCGCCACCTTCATCAGTGTAACCTCCACCGGATTCCCCCCAACTATGTTTCTACCAGACACGCCCCCGTCCTCCTCCCCACTCCCACTTTCGCCCCTGACAGTGCCCCCTCCAGTGTTTCGTGTTTCTTCGTTAGCTGAGGTATAAGTCTGTTAGATTTTCTTCTCCGTTTGCAGTATGCGTGCCTTCCTTGTTAGACGGCTATTAGTTAGTTTGTACTTTTTATTTTTATGTGGCCGACGGCCCGGCGGAGGAGAAACCTTCGCGACAGTGGATATTTTTGATGCCGTGACTTTCATTTGTTTATGTTTTATTATTTATAGTGTTTGTTCTCTCCATAGCTAGCACTGCATGAGGCTTGTTGTACCTAAAAACAATGAACACATGTTTACAAAAAAAAAAGAAAAAAAGAAACGACCATGAGATAAGCACGAACCATCTCCTCTCCACCTCCGGCAATTGAAATCTCAACACCACGAGAAATCATCGTCACTTTCCCCCACCCACCTCTCTTCCCCCATGATAGCTTCTGCCTAGGAGTTGACGTTAAGCCAACCTCCCTCCTCTTCTGAGGCCTGTCGGCCTCGCCTCCTGAGGGTTCTAGTTCTCGTTCGTCGTTGACTCGCTCATGATGTTCAGTTCTCCCCCTTACCCCACACTTGCTTTGCACCTCGCTTAGCATTTTGGACGGTCAGAAAGCTTCTCACTTCGTTCACGGTGGGCGTTACAGTGTCGGACTCTTGGTCAAAGTAGGCCTCGGCTTGCTGGGCTTGTACCTCTGGTGGGGAAAGCCTCGGTTAGTAACATCACCGTCTCGTCCCGGTCTCGTCGGCATCCCAAAAGCCCTTGCTATGGCCCGTTTGTTGGCTGCGGCTAGCCCGTTCGCAATCCTTCCTCTTGCCCCCTCCCAGTTCTGTCCGCTGGCAGCGTACGGCCCCTTTAGCTGGCACCTTACGGCTGAACCTCCTCCCCCGGCTGGCACCCTACTGCTACCATCTGCCTGGCACCGTACTCCTACTCACCGGTTGGCTCCCTAGTGCTACTCGCCGGCTGGCACCCTACTGCCGCTCCTCCGAATCGTTGACCCTTCCTCGGTTACGCCTAGTCGTGGTATAGCACTGCCTCCGTGGCTATGGTCCAACGCGTGGGATCGAGGTAATGACCAGCACGACCGCTCGAGTGGTTATAGTGGGCCCACGGTTTCCGTGTTTTCTCCTGTCGTCGATCATCTATCCACCCCCCTCGGGCCAGCGTTTCTGGTCTTCAAACAGGCGGTTTCTTTTGTTTTAGGGAGCCTGCTGAAGTGTTTGGGTCTTTCTACCTGTACGTTTCTATGTATTGTTTCCTTAAGTGTCTGGGGTATATTATCTTAGGTGCTAGGCGGGGGAGGCTTTTCCTATGGACTCAGGGTGTTTGATTTTTCCCATGAAGAGGTGAAGCGGGCGGTGGTTTTGCATTTATAGGTTTTTTTCTCTGCATAGCTAGCGCTGCATAAGGCTTTTTGTACCTAGAAACAAACAACCCATGATTCCAAAAAAAAAAGCGACCAAGAGATATGGCACGAACCATCGCTCCTCCACCTCCGGCGCTTGAAATCCCAACACCACGGGAAATCATTCTTACTTTCCCCCACCCACCTCTCTTCTCCCACGATGGCTACTGCCTAGGAGTTGACTTTAAGTCATCTACCCTCCTGTTCTGAGGCCCTCTGGCCTACCGTTCTTGGGGTTCTTGTTCCTGTTCATCGTTGACTCGCTTATGAAGTCCTGTTCTCCCCCTTACCCGGCACTTGCTTTGCACCTCGCGTAGCATTTTGCACCGTCAGAAAGCTTCTCGCTTTGTTCACGGTTGATGTTACAGTGTCAGACTCTCGGTCGAAGTAGGCCTCCGCTTGCTGGGCTTGTATCTCTGGTGGGGAAAGCTTCGGTTAGTAACATCACGGTCTCTTTCCCGTCTCGTCGTTGTCCCAAAAGCCCTTGCCATGGCCCATTTGTCAGTTATGGCTAGCCCGCTCACAATCCTTCCTCCTGCCCCCTCCTGGTTCCGTCCCCTGGGACCGTACTGCCCCCATAGCTGGCACCTTACTGCTTAACCTCCCCCCTGGCTAGCACAACTACTACTCACCGGCTGGCACCCTACTGCCCGGTGGCTCCGCTCGCGTGTCTATCCTCTCCGGTCATCGCGATTCTTCTCGGTTACCCCCAGCCATGGTATTCCACTGCCTCCATGGCTGCCGCCAACCCCTTGGTCTAAGGATGTAAGTACTGGCCCGACCGCTGTCTACGGTAACCATATTGGCCCACATTCCAGTGGTTTTTCTCCCACGCGCGATTACTATCCTCTCCCTCAGGCCCGCGTTTCGCTGCCATAGCGAAACCTTCTTTTGTTCTGGGTAGCCTGCGGAAGGGTTTGGCTCTCTCTACCTGTACCTTTCTAACAATTGTTTCCTTACATGTCTGGGGTATTAGTATCTTAGGTGCTAGGCCAGGGGGGCTTGTTCTATGGTCTCGGAGTGTTTGATATTTCTCATGAAGAGGTGAAGCGGGCGGTTGTTGTGACTTATATGTTTTTGTCTCTTCATAGCTCACGCTGCATAAGGCTTTTTGTACCTAAAACAAATAACGCATGATATCAAAAAAAAAAAAAAAAAAGCGACGAAGAGATAGGCCACGCTTCTAGCAAACATCCTCCCCCCCCCTACATTTCACATACAATCTCAACTTTACCCCGCTTTGCGTCCGGGTCAAACCTGTCGCCCACTTCACCTGGCCTGCTCGCCCTTCATGCCGAACCCCCACCAACTTCCCCCCGGCAATACTACCTTTGGTAGACTGTCGGCAGCCTCCTCCCCTCTGCCAACGCGCTCGTCTAGGCCAGCCGTTGACTACCCTCAAACCTTCACAGCAGAACAACTCGCTGCCGCCAGATCCTCTCTCCTCCTAAACCCCCAGGACTTCCCCGATTTCTCTCAGGACACCCTGTCGGGCCTGATCCCATCCCACACAGTGACCCTCACCCTCCTCTCCCAGCTCGTAAGGGGGCTGGTTACTATCTCACAGGAACTTTCCGGGGTTACCCAGAAACTCGCATCCCTTGCCGAGGAGAGCTACGCACTAAAGGAGGAGCTCCATGACCTCTCGTCACATATCGCTAACCTCCCACTCCCCAAGACCCACCCCCCCGCCAGGACCTCTCAGTCCTCCAATCAGCGATCAGGGACCTCTCACACTATGAGACATCCCCTGCACCCCCCCTCCCCCTAGCGCCCGCTCCCACGCCACAGCCCCAGCCCCCTGCACGCCCCCTCCCCCCTACCAGGCAAGGAAAAGAAAGCGCCCAAGCACCCCCCTCCCCGCCACCCAACACAAATGAGGATCCTAAATACCTCATTCCTTACTATGACACAAAGCTTGGCAAGGCTTTCGGTAATCCGGAGCGCTATGCACAGCTTTTCCCCCACTCCTACGAAGCCAGTGAGTTCCCGAGAGGGGCTTATGACCTGCCCTCTTTCACCCCTGGCTACCTCCACTCACACTACATCTCCTCACCCTCGTACGCTCAGGCTGCCTCTGGCGCCAGCTCGGACTGCAAGACGAAGAAGACCTCTAAGCTCTTCTTACCCCAACAAGTTGCGAGCGCGGCTGCCCCCCCAGTTAAGAAGGGGCTGCCCTCCCTCCCTAGGACACCAAGACATTTCATCGCCCCTCGCCTCTCCCCAGTCCCCCACCCCGACGCTCCCGCAATTGCAGCAACCTTCCCCGACATCGCTGCTCGCGTTCTCTGAGAATCTAGCTGTCTTCTTCCTCTTGGCTTCTGCGCTTCAGTAAACGTCCACAGGGCAATTTCCTCACAGTTACCACCAAGGCTACACCAGCAGTGTCTTACGCCCCCAACCTTGAGTCCCTCACTAGGTCCCTCAACCAGTCCTTCCCCGTGGATGAAAACCCCTGGGCCCAGTTCATCCTCGCCCCCACCGCTGTACAGTTGGCCATACATGCCCTCCCACTCCGTTTCCTCCCCCAAGATCAAGAGGAACTCTTCCCATATCTCAGGCAGGCAATCCTCAACGACATAGCAACCCCGATTCTCTCAGCCCGGTACCTTAACCCGAGCAGAGATTCTAGGGGCACCAAGCAGGCCACTTCGGTGGTTGTCACCATCGACCCCCAGCACGTTGCAGCCCTTACTTCAGACGTCGTCATCCTCTCCCAGAAACGCAAGGTTGAACTTGCATTCTCAGCAAGGCACTCCTCCAAGTGTAAGAACTGCTGGAGATACGCACACGCTACCCAGCGATGCCCCGCTGCCCACCCGACGTGCCCCATCTCTGCACCTCATCATACTTGCGTGGCTCACCGATGTCAAAATCCAACCTGCCCCCGGGGTGGGAACAATAAGCCAGTCCCCTCCTATTGTCCGACCATGCCCCCCCATTGCTGCAACTGTGGTAATGACCATACTGCCCGCTTCAAAGAGTGTCCGGCTCGACTTTGAGCTGCTATCCCCTCCCGATCTACTACCCCAGAACCCCAGGGTCAGGACCCCACAGACGTGGCCGTCAATGGCGACCCAGCACCCTCTACTCCTCTGTAGGGGGCAGGTCCCAGCCAGATGGACCTCGTAACCCCCAGACAACCGCCTCCGGCAGGCGCTCGACGCTCCGGTTCCACACAAGGCTTTGGCGGTCCTCTCCCCCTGGAGGAACCAAGCCCATCCCCAGCCCTCTCAGCCCATCAGGTACGTCCCGGAAATGAGTAACTCGCCCCTCTGATCCAGCAGGAGGCTGGCCTCCTCCCTCTCCCTCCTTTCTGTCATTCAACATAACTGCCTTGGGAGCTGGGATGTTTTTCTTTGCTTATTTGAGTCTTTTAAAGAGACGCACACATACACCTTGGTGGTCCTCCTCCAGGACCCTCCTGTTAGACAGTCCCGCCTTCCGTCCTTTAATGCCTTTGTGCCTTTTTTTCCCCCAGTGAGAAAGCCCAGGGTGGCATCCTACTTACACCGTTCTTTTCTCGCTCGTTTTTCCGTACTGCCACGGTTCACGAATAGGGTCGACGTCATGTCTCTCGACATCTCCTCCCAGAAACCTGTGTTTAGCTCCCAGTTCCACTCCTTTAGGCTGGTCAACGCCTACTCAATCAACTCGGCGCACTGTAGGGTCCACTCCTTCCTCCCAGAATCCCTCTTTCTTGACACGGGCGTCCCACTCTTGGTGGTCGGAGACCTGAACATGCACAACCCTCTTACCGACGCGTTACGCTCCTTCTCATCCCAGGAAGTCTCCTTCTCTGCCCCATATTTTGAGCTGGCGGCGGCTCTGGGCGGTTTCGCCCTATTTAAATCCCCAGGTGTGTATACTAGGTTTCCACTCTCAGGAAAGGCTCGCCCCTCCGGCATCGACCTTGCTTTTGCCAACCCCGTGCTCCTACCTTTAGTCAAAGGATGGGAAACTTCCCTCCTCTCGACGGGCTCAAACCACGTCCCCATCACCATTTTACTCGCATCCCCGTCCGTGGATCAGGCCCCCCCTCGCCTTAGATGGGACCAATCCGACTGGGAGCTGCTCTCCCCCATTATCAAAGACTTCAGAGTCCCCTCTCCTCCACTGTGCCCCTCTCCTAAGATCCTTGACGACTGGCTCCCCGGGGCGCTTGACCGACTCACCCGTCTTCTTAAGGACCACACCCCAAGCTCACATCCTTCACACCACTCCAAGCCGTGGTGGTCCCCTCCCCTTACCGTCCTGCGCCGCGAATACCATAAGGCGGCAAGACTGGCCCAGAAAAATGTACCATGGCCATGAGAGAAATGGCGAGCATCTCGAGGGCAGACTATTTCAAGGCTATCAAGGTCGCAAAGAATAAGCACTGGTCCTCCTTCCTACTCTCAGCCACCCCCCAGAACCTGTGGACAGCAAAGAGGTTTGCCTCGGGCCAAGCTCCCCCCCGCTTCCCTTCCCTTCCCAGGGCTGAAACCCCGCAGCAGATGAACGAGGCCCGACTGGGCCACTTTTTCCCTCCTAAAGCAGCCTTCTCCCCCCCCCCCAGACTGAGGCCCCACAACTCGGCAACCCCTCTCATCAATGAAGAGATCGCCCATGGGCTCTCCAAGCGCTCCTCCTCATCGGCCCCTGGCCCTGATGGAATGCCCTACCTAACCTAGAAACGGGTGAATGTGATCAACCCTTCAACCCTCCTCCAGATCCTCCCCCCTCTAGATTCCCTAGGATACCACCTGGCCTCGCGGAAAGTGGCAAACGGAGTGGTCCTTGACAAACCGGGAAAGCCCTCATATGAGTTACCTACTTCCTTCAGGATTATTGTAACGTTTCCTTATCGGTTCTCGGTACACTGAGCACCTTTAAGAAACCGTCCCGGGTTGTGCACTTGAAATCCTAGCCAAACAGTGGCCTAGGCGGATTGATCAAGTGCAGGCTCCGAAAGGTTGTTAGATAAAACCTTTTACTATATCGCTAAGGTCTTGAATTGTTTGGCGGCTTCTCACTAACGTGGCGAACTGAAGAGGTAACTATCCAACCCAGTATGTTGAAATCTCTGTCTGTTGAAGTCTGCCCTTTCTAAATCCGAAAGATGCAGCCTTTAAATACATGGCCGGCTTTTCCTAAAGCCATACACCTACGAGCACAGCTCGTATCCTAAACAACTATAGTATCAAATCGATCCCATCAAACAAAACATAAAACATTCAAGATATCAAACGATCCCTTGAAACACAACTTGAAACAACCGGAGTATCAAATGATACTTCCGAAACACAATCAGGGAGAGGCACAACCTCGTATCCCGATACCAAACATAAAACAAACTAGGTATCAACCGATACCTCCTGCATACGTAACAAGGCTACAGCCACAAGGCTCGTATCCTGAAACCAAACTAATCCTAAACAAAATCCATCAGTAACCATAGTACCTGTACCGGTTACACCCCCGAAACAAAACATCCGTTTCCATCAATCAAACTAAACCTAAATCCAACTCGTAATAACTCCACAATCCTCAGATCCAGAGTTGTCATACTCGCTTTCGAAACAGGGCTTGAACAAAATCACTATTAACTGGCCCTTCGTCCTCAACTTGGGTCCAGCTAGGCGTCGTCGGAGTATAGGACATGGCAATGAATCCTGTTTCGACAGGAAACTCGTCTCCAGGCATGTTATCTGTCCACCAGGCCTGCACAAGGTCTATCGCATTCTCAAGACATTCCAACCATTCCCGACTATTGTCGCTGTTGGGGTATCCTTTCCATTTGAAAACAAACTGGGCCTTGCCATAGTGTTCACGGTGGTCTAGCACCTCCTCAACCTCCCATTCGGGCATTTCCTCAACAAGGATGGGCGCGGGTTGGCATGAGTCCGTCCAGGGAATCTGCCGTTATCTTTGAGGAAGAACTTCTTAACCATCAAACAGTGAAAAACTGCCTCCTTCCTGCGGTAGATTTTCGAGTCCATCTTGACAGTATTGTTCTGCGTTTGTTCATTGTAATCAAGGACCTGGAAAGGCCCTGGCTATTGTGGCTCGAGTTTCTTACTCCTTCCAGATTCCGTCGCAAATCTGTCGCCATCTACCATCAGGAATTCTCCAATGCTGATGGGTTTGTGGGTCGTTCTCCTCCTTGCTGCAACTCTGGTGCTGCGGACCCTAGCTAGCTTGAGCGCTTGATATGCGTCATTCCTGAGCTTCTGGTGTCGATTAAGATAATCTTCAGATGCTGGGACAGCCTTGCCTTCCATCCTATAGGTCGCCAATAAGGGGTAGTCGCGTCCATACACCGCTTCGTATGGTGACATGTTAATGGTATCAGAATGTCCAGCATTCGTATATGCAGCCATATCCTGCAATGAATTCACCCAATCATTCTGCCGCTTGTTGCTGATGTTTCTCAAGGCGGTCTTGAGTTCCCTAATCTTGCATTCCACTTGCCCATTTGTTTCATGATGTCCAGGCTCTGCCTTACTGTGTTCGATTCCCATCGACTTCATACTTTGTTGCCAAAAACGTGAAGTGAACTTGGGATCTGCATCGCTAACAATCGAAGTCGGTGTGCCATGGGATGTGAATACGTGGTGACGAAGATAGGATAGGGTGGTCTCTGAATTTGCATCTGAAGTAGTGGGGATGAACCACGTGAATCCAACAGCCCGGCCCACAACTACCAAGACCATATCATAGGTCTTTGTTGGTCCTTTACTCTTGTTGAAAGGTCCTGTGAAATCGATAGCATAAGATGTAAAAATCTCCTGATGAATCGGCATCATCTGGGCATTGCCTTCGGGCAAGGTATTCCATTCCTTATTCCTCTGAGAGTGCTCGCACTGGCTCACGTAATCTCTCCAATTCTTCCTCATCTCTGGCCAGTAAAGGTACTTAGTAGCATATCTGAGATTCCTTTCCGCACTGTGGTGTCCTTTGTCATGGACTTCCGATATGACGAGTTCTCGAAGGGTTTGACCATTTGCTGCATGGCCTTTCGGTATGTAAAGAGCTTGAAGTCCTTTGCGTGTGGTAGCGAACATGAGTCTATCACTAATGCGATAGTGTTCCATCCTTCCTCCCCTAGCCGTCTTGCAAGAGTTGAGAGCTAACTTGTATAACTCATCCTTCCTATAGGCGTCAACTAGTTGTTCTCTCCTCATGCTCTGCATCTCTGTGGTAACTTGAATGGTATCGCGTTCATCAAGTACCTGTTCGAGGTGCAAGGAGTCTCCTTCATCCTTGAAGACATCATACAGAATGCGATCATCCTGCCATAGGATAGGTGGTATGATCGTAGGAACGGTTCTGTTGTAGTGAAATAAGCCTCCTCCATAGAGGGGTTTCTGTCGCTTTGCCATATAGGCCTTGTGGGCTTTCTGATCATGACCGTCACATTCTCTGCACTCTGCAAGGGGATCGTCATATTCTAGTACCGTAGCTAGTCATTTTCTGACTCCATCAAGGTCAATTCTGGGTCTAGGACCCTCATTGCCTTCCGCTAAGTATCTTGCTCTCATTGTTGCCACCTCAGGGGATTCAGGTGTAATGACTTGTCCTGCAAGCCTGTTCTCGTTATGGAATTCGCACACTGCTTTGTGGCAAGCTGTTCAGTGAATCGCTGAGTGGTTCAAATCTTCATCACTGAGATGTCCAGAGGAGACCATCTCTCCCCAGTCGTTGCCTTCTCTCATACTGCAATCAGAGCCACATTCAGAGTGGTCTCCAAGAGAGCATAGGGGTTCAAGGCATTCCATCGTCTCAGAAAAGAACGAAGTAGCAAATAAGGTATGGGCTGAGTTCTCGTGGGCATTGGTAGCTTCGAGATCTTCTGTTTCTTCGATAGGGTCTTGGGCGTATTCTGCTGGTCCAGTATCATGTCGATAAAGGCGGGAAAGTGCGTCAGCTAAATAGTTTGTTGCCCCAGGCTTGTAAACTATCTTTGCCATATACTTTGCCAGGTGTGTACGCCACCTTATTTGCTTCATAGTCGGTCTTCGATTCGTCCTTAGATATATCAGGGGTTGATGATGTGTATCAATGGTAAACTCATGTCCTGCAAGGAGGTGATCAAATGCTACCAAGGCATCCATGATTGCCAGTGCCTCCTTGTCTGTTGTCCTATAGTTCATTTGCGTATTAGGGAACTTCCTGCTATGTAAGGATGCTGGTCATGCAGTTTCAGGTGTTTCGCCTTGTCCAACCCAGGCTCCAACTCCTGTGTCCGACGCATCCATTATTAACCGTATGGGCACTCCAGATTCGTGGTTAATAGGTCTGATGACCTCGTTATCATCTGCAAGCCTCTTCGTATTCTGAAATTCTGTGTCATGAGTTGGTGTCCAGACAAACGCTGCATTTCCTGTGAGGTCGGTAAGGGGTGCAGTGATCTTTGCAATGTGTGGTAGAAATTGGCTAATGTAGTTGACCAATCCTAAGAACTCTCGCAGTTCTTTCCTATCTTTAGGTGTAGTCCATTCTCCTATTCTCATGATCTTCTCAGATGAGGCGTGAAGTCCGTCATCGTTCGCCACATGTCCTAGCACATTCATCTTTAGTGAGAAGAACTCCGACTTCTTTCTGCTGGCGAAGAAGTCCGCTTCCTTCAGCTTTCTGCAGACCTTCTTGATGTGTTCCATGGGCTCGTCTTCCTTGTTTGAGAATATGAGTATGTCGTCAATGTAAACCCACACAAACTCTCTAAGATAATTTCTCATTAGATGTGACATGATCCGCATGAACGTTCCAGGTGCGTTCATATCATCCTACAGCATGACCTTGCTCACGAATCCTCCAAAGGGTGTTTTGAAACAGTTTAAGTATTCGTATTCTGGTTCAACTCTTGTCTGGAAGTACGCATCACTCAAGTCGATTTTACTATGATATCTTGATCGTCCTAGTACATTCAGGATCATCCTTTGGTTTGGGATTTGTATGTCATCCTTTCTTGTATTGTCATTTATGCAGTTAGATCTACCAGGGGTCTGATCCTGCCATCGGTTTTTCCTTGTACAAACAGGGGTGCTGCGCCAGGAACTTCCTTCCGATATATGACTCCTTCTCGTTCCTTCTGAGCAAGCCATTCCTTAAGCTTCAGCTCATATTTTTCCGAAACTCCGAATGTTGGTTGCGTCTTAAGGTTCTCCTTATCCTTCAACTGAATTCGATAATTGTACACTCGTAATGGTGGTAGTCTTTCCGAAATTGGGTCTGGGACGACCTCAGGAAACATGTCCATGACCTCTTCTGCGGTTGCTATCGCTGCTGCCCTTACTAGTCCACTAGTTGGTGGGCAGTTTACATCAGCAAAAAGATCATCTTGCGCCCCATCTCTCCCCGCTCACCCTGTGCACCGGACGTTCCAGGCGCTTATAACGTAAACTCGAGTTCTGGGTGCGTCTGCCCGGGTTCATTCCGTCCGGAAGTGGAAGGGCCGCCTCCAATGCGTCCGGATGCCACAGGCAGCGTCTGGATGCATTGGACGCGGCCCTTTTGCGTCCTGACGCCTTAGACCCCCCCCCCCCCCAGAAACCCTCCCTCCAGCGCCCAGCCTCTTCCTCCCTTCGCACCTAAAGTCCATATTCCCATGCTGCCGTTCTGCGGACGCCTTTCAACCGCAACCTCTCACATCCCGGCCCCCCCGCAGACACGCCGGCCCGCCAGCTTTCCTCCCATGATACCCTCTCTCCTTTAACTTCGTCACTAGCCTCTCTCTGAATCCGTTTCTCACCCGGAACCCGTCCAACATCACCTCTGTTTCTCCCCCACCG
>Ga0307517_10003977_pt1 | contig 22889 bp, 31 predicted proteins | sample 23_EM_MG_FD_194515 | JGI IMG/M metagenome (GOLD analysis project Ga0307517, IMG submission 194515) | Populus trichocarpa ectomycorrhiza microbial communities from riparian zone in the Pacific Northwest, United States - 23_EM | ecosystem: Host-associated > Plants > Roots > Unclassified | place...
TTGAACAACTTTCCCCATGTTGCCAGGGCGTCCTTTCTGGCTCTCCCTCGCTGTTTGCCTTGCTATCGAAACCTCAGGTGCCAAGCCGGTACCAGACCCTTGTGCTCTTATTGCGGGGAAGACATGGGTTCTTCCCAAGGAGGCACGCGATTGCATGTCCTCCTTCCCCTTGGACGCCTCGATCAGGGCAAACGTTAGTTGTATATTTATCAAATGAACTACCACTTACTTTATTTATTAACTCTGCTGTTAACCAATTTCCAGATTATTGAGGTCGTCAACAAGACACTTGAATTCCATACATCTGTGAATTACCAGATCCAAGCGCCTCCCCCTTTCGATGACGATGTCCACGAAGACCTTGTTGCAGATTTAGCCAGAATAAGCAGAGAGAGCTACTCCTCGGAGTTTGACTTTCATATCGATATCTATCGATCCTTCAAACGCGTTAATGATGGGCATTGTGGTGTCTACAACTACTGTTACGACTGTGAGCAACCTATGCATGACCAGTACGCAATTACGATCTCATCTTGTTTGTTCAGCCTTATATGTCACTTATATTCCACTTCCGTTGGTTTTGTTGACGACAAGCGACGGCTCTCAGCACGTTCATATTGCACCCGAAGCATTTAAAGTTGCGTCGAACGAATTCAAAGGTAGCATTGAATTTTGGCAGCAAGCCCTTCCAGGTCATCTGAAAGGCCAGCTCGCTTCAGTGTGTATGGCCTTCCCCGTGGTTTAAACTCTTGCTAACTTAAGACCTTTCAAGCTTTCTGGTGCGAAAGTACTTCGCATCAACGGAGTGGATCCCTTTGCCGCTGTGAACGAAAATGCTAAGATCACAGGCGGTTATCAAGCCTTCGGAACCCGCCAGAACTCGTACGAATTTTTTTTTTGCATGATCCTGGTATGAAAACTTACGTGCACGCCAGTTTTTTTTCGAGCTACAGCCGTGGCGCAACTGGTTGGCAATACTCCATGGGGAACTTCGCTCTGCAGGCGCATCCACTCGTTGATGATGTTGAGCTTACTGTACAGCGTGAGAACAGCTCCGTAATTGACACTTTCAAGGTTTGCCTCCACACATTATCTGACTTTTGACTCATCCCAAACTCATTCTTGCTATTCGCGTTTTTATTCAATTACCAGCTTCCATATCGCTCAAGATTTGGATCAGCCTCAAAGAACTTCACCGACGCTGCATCATATCGAGCCAACAACTGTCTAGCTACCAACAAGACCAATGGAATCGACCTCTACGGCGATAAGGCTGGGATTCAAACATACCAACAATCCCCTCCCTCTATCGCGTACTTCCAGCAGCAACCCTCAGTTGACAACGAAGATGCCCGGAAACACCCTATCAACGTCATACTGGATGGTCTGCCACTTACAGATATTGATCTTCCAGAACATCTGCAACCCGATATACCTGCGTTAAATCAAAGTTACAGCGTCGCGCAGTTCTATATACTAAAGGATAATATTACCGGTGTCCTGGCGCTCGGGAGCTTTTCAGCCAAGAACTTTACTGCCTTTGGGGTAAGTTTGTTAACTGGGTTGCAAGAGCTGAAAGCGGCAGGTGCAGAACGCTTGATTGTCGACGTGGTGGGAACTTTCTCCTGAAACCATTCATTCTTCAGCTAATCCTTACTCTATTCACAGACGAACAACGGCGGAGGTAACGCTTGATTTCTTCATTTCCTTTCTATATTTAATGTTTCGGAACGCACGCCAAGGTTATATCTGCATTGCACATGTGCGTAAATTGGATCGACAGACATGCATTTTGTGACTGAAGATCAAAAATTGCAGTGGCTTCACCGCATTGTAAGTCCCTGTTTACATCGTAAATCTCAAGGAAATCAACCTCGGGACGCCTCACAGATTATCGGCCCAAAGAAATCCACAGAACCCCAAGCTGGTCTTGACTCCACCACACGCGCTGGTCCTCTGGCTCGCTTAATTGTTGAAAATATAGTTTCCGGTGGCGACCCCGAGGAACTTTTATCATATAACCCTATTCAATGGACCAATGCTTCTCATCAACCTTTCCCAGTTGCTTCAGAATGGTTGAAGCCGATTGATGTAACAATTAACGGGCACGAGGATTCGTTCAGCCAACGGAAAGTCTGAGCACTTTTCTTGAAGAGCATGTCGTAATTTACAATTCTAGGTTGGGCCAAGAATGTCAACCATTTAGCTGGGATCCGCCAGAGGAAGGTTTATTCGAACCAAGAAACATTTTGATAATTTCGAATGGGCGGTGAGTCCCGCGATCTTACCTCCCAGTTTTGGTGCTGATACGAGCTCATCATCAGTTGCGCGAGCTCATGTTCCTTGTTTAGCGTAAGCAGGACGGCAAGCCCAAAATTCAAGCATTGACTAATAGCTTGCTTCTTGCAGATTACCATGTCTAAATCCGATGGCGTCAGAACCGTGGTTGTTGGAGGAAAGGACGGTGTCCAACAGGATTATTGCGGTACAGTTGGGGGACAATCAACTCATTTCTCAGTTATCGACACGGAGATCAAGGTCATTTGATCATCCATTTACTTTGGAATTCCGTCTGAACTACTCTATTTTAGACAAGCAAGCTTAAGAACCACCCCCTTGCGCCGCCAGACTTGTATGTCATACCCGCTAACCACCTTATGATAACCAACCAACTTTCCGTCTTAGTTTAACAAACAGCTTGCAAGGCATAACATGGAGACTTGGATATGGCATCGATGATCCCGATACCCCAGAAGGCAAGATTTATTCTATGGGATTCTATTGATGCTGATAAGTTCTGAAATCAGAATGGCAAAGCCACCCAGCCGACATAAAATTTCCCTTAAACACAGCTATGCACGTCCTTTATGCTGTTAATATTCTCACACTAACAACTAATGCAGAGTCAATAACCCTGTGGCCATTTGGGAAACTCTGGCACGACAGGAATTCAGCAAATCAGAGGTTTTCCGGATGCAACTCAGTCAAAATATATAGTAACTCCTATGTAGTTCAAGGTTATACAATTTTACAATTGTGCACCATACCTATATCGATATTGGGCGAAATCCCGATCAGTCATCTTCCTCAACATCACCAAATTCGAACATGCCAGCGCGATCACGTTTGGCCTCCATTACAGAGCTTTCTAGTTTCTTGACGACTTGCGGATACGATGAGAGATATTTGCAGCCCTTTCGGTCAATCAACGCAAGGCCTTCACTGACAAGATCTGCATTGACGCATGCAAGGGGGTCTGAAGTCGCCGAGGGGTTCGAGGGGTCAATGAGCCGAAGGTGAAGCAGTGTGCCCTCTTTGCGGTCAATGTTTGCAACCAATTTACGACCTTCACAAATTGAACGGAACCGGTCGACTGCTTCGGCATAATAATCAGTGTCAGAACCCGCAAGTTTGATAAAGCTAAAAGATATCATTTCAGTATGTGCCACGAAGAAACGGGGAATGACAATTGTTTTAAATACCTACCTCAAGCGTGCATCATGGGCTTGTCCTGGAAGTGACCGGAATTTAGGATCAAGAGGGCGAATGTTTGAGAATCCGACTGTATCTTGATTTCCGTAATCGATAAAGGTAACCTCCGCTTCTTTCTTAATCGGAGAAGCCCTTCTAATTTTGGCTCGATACCAGGCTCCATCCGAGAACTTAGCGGATACAAGATCGCCCCCCTTGGGCACAAACCCTGGAGGTGATGAAATGGGAGAACGGTGGTGGATCGAGAATTCTCGCATGAGTGTTTCGAGGGACGCTATCCCTGAATATGAGGTATTTAGAAGGTTATTTATGCGGTTTCGTTGTCATGCTCACCTTCAGTGTTAAGGATTTGAACAGAAAATGAGAATCCGTTATTTGTTCTCACATCGCTAACGATGACATCTAGATACTCCGACTTCAAAGGACCCGCCTCATTTTCATTCTCGGCTGCGGCCTCAGCCGCCTTTGAGGCTTCTTCGTTGTAGGTGCTCCATATCTAATAGGAGGAAATATTAACCAAAACTCCAGATATGGGAACAAGGGTTGCAACGAACTTTACGTTTCGACTGCTTTGCCTCTTCCTAAAAGACGGGGTTATACAACTGGCTTACAATATAGGTATCATAGAACCCACCTCTGCTTCGTATAATTGGCGCGCCCAGGAGAGTCCATCTGCCGAAAATGAATGAACTGTTGCTAGGCCTTCTTTGACGAGAGTTAAACCAGCGTTTTCGGATTTATTCAGAAATAGTGATCCGATAAAGCCTCCAGATTTGTCGATGCTTTCCACCTCAAACTCAACATCTCGCTGCATGTACCTGCGCGTAGCAAACTCGTAGGCTTCACTTCCATAAGGTTCGCTCTTTTCCGAAGCATTGCGCGCGGTTCTAGGTACCCGAATACCTGAGTGATCAAGGACAAAGTATTAGGGACGGGAAGAAACTCATGGGAGATACTAACCTGCGAGGACCAACGTCAGGGTTTGGTTGTCTTTAGGCAGGAATATCCTATTAAAATAACCCTTCAGTTGGACCAAAAAGATGAGAGTTGATGACAAACTTGAAACGTGAGCCAGCAGCAACATAGTCAACGATGGCAGGGATTTTTCCAAGCCGCTTGAAACCGTTCAAAAACTGGGTAGCACGGGAGCTGGTCTATCTTCCTGATGAGGCACATCTTAGAAAAACCAACATTGGCTAACCTCAGAAATATTGAGGGGTTGTTTGGGCGCTGGGATTTCTTTTCCAGAATGGATTCCCCGCAAGTCGGCCACTGCACTGGGAATACAAGAAACGATGTCGGTTTTTAGTTTGCTATCGGTAAAACTGAAACCCACGCTTGTTCTGCGGCCATTAGCTTATCATAGTCTGGTGATCGATCTTCGTCGTCGCGCTTATGACGAACGATGCTGGCGAGACCCTTTTCGATCAGTTGTTCGGCGATGTTGCTACGTCAAAGAATAATTAACGAGTCTAGTTAACGACGGAAGATCTGGCAATACTGACGCGCTGTGTCCTCCGTAGCGAATAGTTGCGCAATCACGCTCGTCGAACTCGCCTTCCCGGGGACGAATAAAGTCAATGTGGACCTTGACGTGTTTACCGATGAGTTTCTTCCTGAGAAATTCTCTAGCCTCCTGTGCATAGAAGGCTTGTCGAGGATCAGAGAGTCTAGGTTGGTGAGAACGGTGTCGATAACATGATGAGTATAAGACTTACTTTGGTCCTCGAGTTGAACTGAGTTGTAAGCGACGTTCGGCAGAAGTACCTTTTTCGACGACTGATACTTGGTCTCCACTCCAAACGCGGATCACAGTTGCATCAAATGTTTGCGATTGCCCGTTGGATGCAGGACTATCGAACTTTCCGGCAGAGGCGGCAGAGGGAAGGTTAGCGTATAAACATAAACGTCTTTCCTTTGCAACCTTCTCTGCTGCACGAAGACGTTCCATCCCACCACCACTGGCGAGCATGCCCGCATGCCAGTCGACCACGCGTGCTAGCCCCGCCGCGACTAGATGTTCTGTGATGTTTCCCGAAGGGTGGATCACTTAGGAAAAGAATTCAGCACAAAAGGAATCGATTGTCATGTTTTCGAGTCCGACCTGTTCCGATATAAATGCTGGCCGTTGGTGGGGCAGTCGCGTTGGCAGCGCTTTGGAAAGGCGTTGCAGTCGAGTTTGGAAGAGATAATATTTGAACTTTTACTGGGCGCTGCAGGAGTCGAGATTCCGTGAAGAACTTTGCCTTGAACGAGTATGAGATCGTGCGCAAAAAAAACACTATGATGGTACCTCTTCGCCCCAAGGCTCAGAAGGTTCACCCTGTTTCGTAGAAGCTCGGGCGCTTCTCACACCGGCTAGAGCAATGTTCACCATTTGATGTTCTCCGTCAGGCATGAGCAAACGGACACGCAAAGTTGTACCATCCCTCACTTGCTCTACAAGTGCTAGATAAACCGCGTCAGAGGTCACACAAGAACCGGTAGTCTATATCTCACCATCAATGGGTTTTCCTTTCCATTCGGTTACAAATGCCTGTGAGTCAGTTGGCATTGTGTGGTTTACAGCACGAGCCTGAGACAGGGCAAATCAGTTACAGATAAATATTGGTATGCGAACACCGGACCTTTGGTCCGTGAGGGTTCCAAATCCCCTTGCCTGCAGCCTTTGCCTCACTTTCAATGTCCTTTCTTTTGTTATCCTCCTCTGAAGGCTCGCGTTTGATTTCCTTCAATTTCGCCCAGCCATTCTTGAGAAGCTCAGAGGTGAGGTCTACCCCCCCAATTTCGGCGTTTCCAAGATCGCGAGGAATATCATCGTTGCTTGGTAAAGAGTGGATCGAGGAGAATGAGATTTCCTTGCCAACGGCAAATTGCCTAAGGAATTCACGAGACTCAAAAGCCCAGGGCTGTCCCACGATCGTCAACCAATCCTTAGCTGGAGAAGTGGGCACGAACTCACCTCGTCCTCCCTAGTTGACGTTCCAAGGCGAGGAGCTGATAAATCGGCCAGATGGAGCACTCTGGAAATATTCTAGTCGCATCTCCCAAGTGAATTCAAGAACAATAAACCGCACCGTTCCTTAGGGGGTTGACCATGAGGACCTGGGCGACCACGCAAAATGAGAGAGTCGCCGGATATCACAGCTATGATAGAGATATGGTGAATTTTCTTTCTTGATGATGTGGATTTCAGAATATAAACATTTTACCACCTGACAAGTATGAATTCAGCAAATCAATGAGCTAAACGAAGATCGGTTAAGAAACATACAGCTTTCATTGCCATTTTATAAGATGCAGATAGTTGGATGGATTACAAAAAATATAGACCAAGAGGAAGTCTTGTCAGGAGTCGTAATTGCTGGCAACAAAGTTCCTTGTCGTGTTCGCCAAATTTCGGTCACAAGACTGATGCCATCCTATCACATGACACCAATCTAAGCGCTAGCCGCGTTTGAGCCGCGTCGCGAATCTATGGATAAAAACATTCTTAAAAGTAATTAGGTACAGTTTAAATTCGTCTAAGCAATCTAATATATAACCATAGATCGTAATGAGATGCTCCTCGAAGCCGCTGCGGCCAGTGATGATGATTTGAGGATAAACAGCACCTGGGAAACTCAATGTCACATTTGACATTCAATAGTGGGGAGATTTCTTCTGGATCCGGTTGCCCTTGTGGTGACATTAATTCCCTCGGGAGCAACTGCCACTATTGTGAACGAGATAAAGTAGCCAAGAATGGTCATCCTAAGTCTCCTAAGTGGCAGGAGCCGATAAGAATTAGCGATTGCCAGGAATTAGTTTCAAGAACTTCATCCTTGCAGTCTTAACCCAGCTAGCTGAGGGTTGCTCGCCCTCTTCTTGCCCAAGGGGCGAAGAAAGGCGGGCCCATTCGTCGACGTTGTCGACACCCTTCAGTAACCATGCGTTTGTCTGTACAACAAAGATGAAATTATACGCCAGGATGGAGAATTAAAAACCTTCCTTGATGTCTGACAAGGTAATTCGATGGTTTGGGTTTTTCTGGAGCATCTGTTCTAATAAAAGGATGGCACCTGGGCCTTCACGGTTGGGGTGTTTTGGATGTCGCCCACCAGACGGTACATGATCCGCCCCCACATATTCGTCTGTTGTCCAATCTTCGTGGCATATTTGGTTATAAAGTACGAATTCGGTCCGGTATGCGTTAGAAGCTGAGGGAATACTGAAGGGAGTGTGTCCGAACAGAAAGCAATAAAATGTGACTCCCAAGGACCAGATGTCAATTGCTTTGGTAATAGGGAGTCTCTTCTTTGTGGCGTTTGGTGTGGGGACTGTTTGGTTGGAAATTCCATCCCCCAAACTTGGAGTAAATGTCTCATAAGATGGTGAAGGCGCCAAGTTGTGAGCGTCGTCAGAAAACCATAGGACTTCAGGAGCAAGAAAGGTTGGCGTGCCAATTGTTTTCGTGAGCTCCTCAGAAGGAAAAATAGCAGGGTCGATGGCGTCATCGTCGGTGTCGATTCCTTGACTGTGCGTTGGTGGCGTGAAGTGGGCAACACCAAAGTCGATGAGTTTGACAGAACGGCGATCCTTGGTGTAGAGAATATTCGCGGGTTTAATGTCCCGGTGTATGACGCCTTCATGGTGCACTGCAACTTGTTGTCAAGGAAGAATTGACAGGGTCAAAAGATCGAATAGACCTACAGTAGTCCAAACCAAGAAGGACATCCCGCAGAATCCGCCGTGTTTGTTTCAACAGCAAAATTGGCTGGTCATTTGCATTTTTCCATTCAACTGGACCCCCAGAAAGATATTCCATGACTAGGGTCATGTTAGTATTCCACAACTGCAAATATAGCTTCACGGAGAGCAGCTCAACTCATATAAATTTTCTCGGCATTGGGATCATCTATGATTTCAAATAAGCGAACCAAATGCGGGTGTCGACATTTCTTCATGATCGCGATTTCTTTACGAATGCTATTCATCGTACTGTTAAGGAGTGGGTTGGCTTGAACCCTAGATGCGTCCTGCTGGTTGATCTTTCGCAGCATCTTAAATTTATCGCGTTGTACGTTGACCTTTCTGACACCTTTGATGGCCTGGTGCATGGTGTCAGAGGATATTGTTCAAAGAATAACGGCCTGACCATGGTATATCCCCTCATGCCTGGATTCAGATCTCTACAGATGTAGACATCACCATACTTCCCCTTTCCAACTTTCACCCCTCTCACATAGTCGTTCAGCCTATTGTTACTTCTTGAGCGACGCAAGGTTGATGTGGTTTTCACAGGATCGCGAGGGTCAAAGGGGGGTATGTATTGATCTTCGAACTCTGTCGAAGTAGACTGCATAGAGAGCAGATGAAAACGGGGCTGTTCAGTGTTGTGATCCCAAGGGGACAATTACTTAGAGTTGTTTGAGTTGGAATGAGTTTCAGGTCCATCCGTATGACTGAATTGGAGATTTTGGAGATTGTGCCAATTGGGTTCGAATCTTCGATTGCACCAGTGGCGTAATGATGGATTCACCTAATCAAGATAGCTTTTGGGGGGGAATAAGAGACAATTCCTTTACAGGTATGTAAGTATCGCTACATAAGTATCCTAAATTCTGCTATTGCGCTTCCTGTACGCAGCCGTCCTGGCTCATTGGATGGCGGTGGGCTAGTCAGGAGCTGTCAAGTACTACCAAGATGGTCGCGGTTATTTAAGTAGTGCAGGACGAGGCTCATTTATGGCAACATGAATGATAATTCGCTTATCTCCAAGGCCTTTCATCTGTATATCAACCATTCACAAGCCCTCATCCAACGTAGCGTATCTTGATGGCCCCCGCTCGGTTACGAGCTTGTAGAGCTTGAAGTCCCATGAGTCAAATGAAGGTGAAGGATCGGAGATTATAAAACATGCCTTTTAATTCTTCAGCTTCTTCCCTCTGCTCGTAGTCAAGGACCAGGCGCTTCAGGTGCTGTTGCTCCACTTTATCTTGCAACTGGGCGGACCGGGTATGGACGGCTAAGGCGGATGTAGACGGTACAGTTATCTGACGAGTCTGTGGATGGAAACGCGTCTTGAGATCAGGGTTGTAGAACAGAAACCATACATACGTGCTGCTTGTTGCCTTTCTTCGTGATAACAGTGAAGGCCATTGTATCTAGCCCACTGACTTCCTTTTCATCTGGGTCTTCTTCCCTTTCGTCTGTGCGTTTCTTTCGAAAAGCTGGGGGGAGAACGGCAGAGTCCCAAAGAGCAAGCGCAGTTTTTTTGTCGACCTTTCGAGCTTCTGTGGATGTATCCGTAACTAATTTGGCCAGTTCTTTTGCAAATTCAGCTTCCGCATCCTCAGATGGGCCGAGATTTTCCTGAAGGCTGTTGCTAGCAGAAAGAACGACCTCCTGCTCCGGTGATGGTGGTCGATCTCCGACCTGGAGTTGAATGAGCTGCGAGCAAGAGAAAAAAGGGTGAAACATATAAATACCGGTGAATCGGGGTCTCCAGAGTCTTCACCTTCTTCTTCGTCGCCACCTCCGTCGTCTCGCCTTTCACCATCCTCATCACTGTCGTCCCCGCTTTCCTCGCCTGGTGAACTCAATCAAATGGGATCCGACGAGGTAATCCCTTGGATGCTCCTTACCTGCGGTCTGGTACGCTGAATTAAACATATCGTCAACAGCCATGGCTGCTTGTTCAAGCGATTTAGTGATCTCTAATTTGGGTCTTACAGCCTAGAAGTTTGTAAGATAGACTATCTTTAAAAGCAGGAAGGACAGCACTTCGAGGGAATCAGAAAGCATGAAATCAACGTCCATCGGCAGGGTTTCCTTGCAGTGAATGTAATACTGAAAGGCGAATGGATCAAAGCAACGATTGGCCCAAAGTCAGACGTCTTACCTGGAAAAAGGTTAAAAAACTATCCAGCTTCTTCTTCTGCGTTCCTCGGTCGAAACACATCCCACAAGTATCCAGCAAAACGCAAACCAATCTCACACGGAAAAAGTCATCCGACATATCTAACGGAATGTGCTGGCTAGGTAATGGTCGACCATCAGCTGTGAATATGATATTAGGATTACACAGAATGAATTTAGGCGGAGCCTCACGATGTCCAAAAGTTACCAGAGACCAGAGTGTATCGAAGACGATGGTCGAGCTGAGTAGTCTGTAGATGTAAAGTTCTCCGAGATACTTCAAGGTGGCCAACCTTCTTTGATTGGTGCTATAAACGTTCTGCTCTAGGCCTCTTCTAACGTCCTCCAGAACCTGATCCACAACAGCAATCGCAAATGCAGGTCGATATCTTTGAAGGTCATAAGTCAACATTGCCAGAAGACCGATACTGCCGTATTTTATCTTCCAAGGCTTGGTAAAGACCTTGTGCAGGTAACGCTTGACCTCGTCGTTTTCCCAGTCAAGCTTGCGAAGAAGCTTAAGTACTTTGTCGATCGACTTTTTTGCCAAGACATCATAAATCAGATGTCGAATGAATAATTCCATGGGGGTACGGTATTTTTCTTGCCTGGGGGCTCTTTCGGGTGGGTTGCACTGTCGGGGGAAATTTTTTTAAGAGTGAGAATGGGGAGCACCCCAACTTACCTGATAGTAGGCATTCTCCAGAAGGAGAAGCTGACGCTGGTCGAAGTGCTGCATACTTTGCTTGCGCCGCATAAGCTCTAGCTAGAAAGGCCGGTTCTCAGGACTCCAGGATTTACAGGTAGGGTTCATGGAATTTACCATTGTGCTAAAGCGCTCAGTCGTATCTTCGCTCCTGAGCAAAAATCTTCCGCAGCCCTCCAAGAGGAGAGCAATATTCTCGACATTTGTCCCCGAAAAGTCGTCCAAACAGACTTTAAACATGTGTAGAATGACGTGAGAAGGTACCACATGGAATTTTGTCAAATTCGAGAGGAAGATGATGTTCTTTGAAAAGTGAGGTTCCATTCCGGGAGCACTGAAATAATGGCGTACCTTCAGCCTGACTTCTGCCAGTTCTTTGACAACATTCTTTTTCCTTTGCAAATAACGGAACTCCTCATCCAGCTGTCAAATGATTTGAGGACAAGAAGGGTGGCATGGAGGTTCTTCCTTGACTCACGAATGCGACTACCTCGGATCCAATATCAGGCATGTACTTGTTCAGAGTTGCAATAAGCCTGGAATAATGAGGTAGAAGATCAGTCCGGTTCTTTGGGGCCTGCGTCATGAACTATCAAGAGCTTTTAGCAACATTCTACATCAGTTTGAAAAAGAAACCTACTCGAACAAGTCGTTTTCGCGCAGCCTTAGAATTCAGGAAAGCAAAATCAATTGCTGCTTGGTCGATTAGGGCACGGTTTGTTGCATCAGGAAGTCTGACAAGTAAAGCTGTCAAAAGCTGGGAAGGCCCTTGGGGTGCGAGTTGAGGCGACAAAGGGGGTGTCTGTGCTTTGGGTGTCCCAGGAGTAGGCGTGGGCATACTGAAAGGGTGTTAAGTGATCATAATGAGGGGAGTAAAGAACCTTACTCCTCTTCCTCTGGAGTTTCCTCAAGCCTATCTGGATCGTTTGCTCGCTGCTCATCGGATTCTCCCAACTTTTCGAGTTCTTCCTCGAGTTTTCTTACTTCTTCTTTCTCCCTCTCAGCACGCTCACGTTCAACTTCTTTGCTTTCTTCCCCTTCTAGATGTCCCTCGACTCCAAGAACACTGCTCGGAACGAAGTCTTTCATGTCCTGGATATCCTCGAAAAAGCGCCTTTCCTCCTCGTCTTCCCATTTACCACCAGTGGTCATAATCTCCTCCGAGTCGTTCAACTGGTTTGAGTTGGAACCAATAAGAATGGAGTCAGACTTTTGTGAAGCTGTTGGCAAGGAGGGCAGAGGAAGGTAGAGAAGCTCGGACAAACTGTCAGGGTTGTCAGGAGGGGTGTAGGGAAAACAATGAGAATTTTGGTGACTTACGACTGACAGCTGGCCAATAGCTTCTCGTAACTTTTAGTCATCTTTTCATAGGCTTGCTGGCGGTCCTCAAAAATTTCGCCAGATCTTATGTATGCTTCATGATTTCGTTTATCTTGATCTTGGAGACGCTGGGAGAAGGTGCGCTTAGTAAAAGATGAGACAGGTTGATAGAAATCTGACCTTATGTTCAATAACCAGTTTTTTGCAAACGTTGTCAAAGTATCCTTCGCACATTCGCTTGAAACGGTCGCGAATGTCTGACTCTACCAGTTCTTCTTCCTCCTTAATGAGTGGAGGAAAATGAGAGCCGTCGTCATCGCCATCTCCGTGAGCTTGGTTGCTTGACAAGCTTCCTGGCTCTGCATCAGGTGCTATTTGCTTCGAGGGACTGGGAGGCAGCAGACCAAGGAAAGGCCGCGAGTACGACTTCAAAAACGTCGTTAAAAGTGGTAACGACGATAAACTAGGGTCGTTAGAAAGCTAGGGCGGCAAAAATGAGTAAGGTGGACAACAGGAATAGTGTGATTTGATTTACCAACTCCTTCAGTGCCTTCATAATCCACTCAGCGCCACTTCTGTCGGCAGCATCTTTTATTATCCCAACTAGAGCTAACTCTGAGCTGACTCGAATGATGGGACGCTGCCGTGTAACACGTGAGGAGTCTTCCTTTTCTCGCTGTTCCGGGGTCAAATTTGCCAAAGAGGCACGAGTCGGGGCACTAATGGCGGAAGACATGTTGGAGACTAACGCAGGCGTAAAGGTTTTGGAGAACCGCCGATGTAAAGCTGATATAATCTGGATCTTGTTTTTAGACGCGAAAGTATAGGATTCATTGTAAACCTACCTCAACGGAACCCCACACATCCTTTTCTGTCTTGCACCGCCCAAGGCCCTCAATAATAGCACCAGCGATTTCATCCACGTACTTCTCTAGCGAAAGTGCTTCTATATCTTTCATTATTTGTTCCCTATTATCAGCGGCCATGGACTGTCGGACGCGTTTGATGAGGGCGGTATGCCGCTTCAGAGAAGAGTCAAGTTTGGCCGTTTCTATTCACATAAATTTCCGTTAAAGCCCTACAGTGAAAGGTTTCCGAAAGCAGTCTACCTTGAACGATGGGAGTGGTATTGAGGTGTTTGAGCTTCAAGCGCTTCGCATGACGACCTTTCTCGTCATCTGGCTTGTGGGTTCCTTGAACCCCAGACGGGGTTGAATCCATTGATTTATTGGATATGGTGGACACAACAGCCAACCTCCAAGGCGCGTATAGGAAATGGTGAAAAGCCGGGGGCACGGAATCGGACTCATTCACCCCCACTGATTACGATGACATAAGCAAATAGAAAACGCGCCGAGATATAACCACCATGCTGAAGGACTTGCAAGGCACCCCCGAAAGCTAGACACGCGACATGGACGACTCTGACGATTATGATATTGACGAAATTGTTCTGGACAATCAAACTCTGGCTGTTCTCGATCAGGAGGAGCAGAAATACTTTCAGGAGAGGTCGCTTTTGGAATCCACAAACCTCGCTGTCCAGCACATCAACAAGCGTCAAAAAACTCTCAACGGGTGGGCCCCTGGAATTGGCTCTATATCGTTACGTGGAGAAATATATGATGATTTGCCGGAGATTTCTTTGCAGGGCGATGGTTCTTATGGTATCGGGAATGGTGTAAACTCTGCGAGCATAGCTCCAGACGTATTTCCAGTGGATCGTAACACCCAAGCTCTGCATACGAAGACTTCCTCAAATCTCCTTCAAACAAATCCCCCGTCATCCAGGATCTACCCACAGAGCTCTGGCCCTCAACCCCTTGTACCTCATCCGCCCGCCCCGGGCAACGTGCCACAGCGGCCGAGGTTTCTTCCTCCAGCCGAAAGGGACAGAATAGAACAGGCCTTCCCTCGAGAGAAACAACCCCCAGTTTTAAATGAACTTCAAACTCAATTGTCGGAAGTGCAACAGAAATTGAATGAGGTTAGCGTTCGATTTTGTTCCATGAGGTCAAAAATCGTTTGAGACTCTGTACAGCTACGCGAAGAGCACTCGAAGATTCAATTAGCTTTAAAAAATGCTCTCGAGGTGAAGCTAGCAAAAGAGGGCGAAGTCAGCATTCTCAGAAAGAACATAGAAAAGGTTCGTGTTTCGGCCATGGTCTCTGTGCTTTCCCTAATTCCTCTTTTGTTAGACGTCTCAAAATCATGCCGCTCAGCTAGCCCAGATAAAATCTGAGAAGGATAACGCCGAATCGAGGCAAGCCCAAATGCAAAAAGAAATGAAAGAAGAGGTAGAACGCTTGCGAACGCAATATATGTTCAAGGTATGGATCTATCTTTTTTATTTATATCTCTATTCAAGTATGTGTCGATACATTCAGCAACAAGAGCTCGAGTCAGCTATTCGCAAGCCAATGGTGCCAGCTTCTGTGCGAGCGAAGAAAGTGCTCCGAGAGTTTCCTTCGACACCACTTGCTATTCCATCTGCAATGAGTAGCTGGAATAGAGGAGGCTCCCAGAACGTCGCCTTAAGAGGGACTTTTGAAGACACCCCGATGCGGCCATCTCGATTGGCGCCGGTCTCCAAGGCGTCCCCCAGTAGAATCCGCAGATCACCTGAGAAGACCAGGAAGTCTGCCATGCTTCCTGGCTTTGAGAACGCTTTCGAGACATCAACGCCACTGCGGTCGCAGCAGGTCAGATTATTGGATAAAGGGAAAGGTAGAATTGATGATGATTCCATGGTTTTTGGAGCCGGCCTCGGTCCCACTTCTTCTCAGTTGATGCCATTGTCATCTCAATTCCAAGTGCCCGGCCAAGCAAACCATGGGACCGAACCCAGTCAGGCCAATTCAATGCCACCTTCTCTGCCTCAGCAATCTCAGATGAACCAGGAAGAAACGGATGTGGTGGGACTGGCTGAAGGCGAAGATGACCTTGTAGTGGATGAATTTGATGTCTTCGAACCGATTAACTGGAAAGCGCAGGTGCGCCAAGTATTAAACTTCCTGGCCACTTCTTACTAACCCAGTTCTTTCATTAGCTGTGTCGTATCATATTGACTCACTACCATCCCTCTACCAAACGGATAACATTTCAACAACTTCTGGGTTCATCACAATTTGTTAACATCACAAACCGTTTCTCCTCCTCTTGCGCAAGAATCCTCGAAATAGTTGCAAATTCGTCGAGATCAGATGACTACCAAGAATCAATTGAGGTTGTTTCAGGGTCCTTGTTGTCGATTCTGGTAGCTGTCAGCGAATCCCAGGATGTGAGTTTTGTGGAGTTTTATTTCCAGTGAGGAAAAAGTTAATATCACGTTTAGTTCTTATCAATGTCGATTCTCTTCGATCTTCTCTCAGAGCTTGTTCTGTCTTTACCTGGTTTCCGGTCTTCCTTACTCTCCTCCAGAACACCTCCTGACAACGAGAGCCCCTCCATCGCGGTTGTTGACTTGTTATGCAAATGCGTTCTAGACCACTTGGAACCAAATAAAACCCAACCCCACCGAGAGGAATTCGCAAGTGGCCTTATATCGCTTCTGGAATCATTATGTTTTCGTCTGCCTTCTGTCGCATTGGAGAAGTAACCCTCTACTTCTATTCTCTTGACTCTTTTTAACCATCACACAGAGTCGAGGTCATTGCTCGCAATCGAAATGTGTTAATGATTCTATTCCATCCTTCGCAGCCAGTGCAGTTGGTGGAGCGGGCGTCAAGGCTTCTCGTTCTGTTATCAACCCGTATGTTTTTGAACCTCGAGTTAGCCCGCTTCTAATTTCTTTCTAGATCATGACTTTTCCAAAATCCTCCTCAACCAGCCTGACATACATAGCGCATCCGGAAGCGATGAAACTGTCAAGGATATTTTTATCGAACGGTTATGCTCCCATCTTATCGATCCAAACCGGCCTCAAGAGGTATTTCGCTCGTTCGTACAAATTTACTCTATTCATCCCCATTTATTTCCCTGTTAGGCGTACAAAATTCATATCCTTGTTTATTTTACCCAGCTATCGATCAGCCACCCTGACGCACACTTTGTCCTCATAACTTCCTACGTTCTTGTTCCCTCGTTAATCCTTTATATATCTCATCTCACTACTCCCCTGTGGGAGGACGATGGCACGCTGGCATCCTCACCCTCAGCCACGACATCGTGAGTCGTCTTTTTATGCCAGTTTCAACCTACCTTATACCCCAAAGTCTCATCCAAGCAATCAACCAATCAACATTACTGCTCCATCATCTAATCTTTCGTACAGACCCAAGCCTTAATCTTCGACACAAGCTTCAGCATGCTCCCCACCGACCTTTCAACAGTATCAGCCATATATTTATTGTTACATTTGGGAGGTTGAGCTATTGTGAGGCCCCTAGCTGGCTTGAGGGAGAAATGCGCCAAGTGCTAGAATACCTTGCAGGTAAGATTGTGTTTAATGATATAATACTAGTTAGCTGACTTTGTACAGAGATCGCCAGAGATATTTTAGAGTTGGTTGTTGATGGACCAGAAGGAGATAGCGTCTGGGCTGCATTTCAGACAGAACCCGACGAAGAAAGCACGATGGACGAAGAGGAAATGGAAGCTCAACTTGCGGGCGTTGACTTGTAATTCCAATATCACTTGGTTAGTTTTCGATTGACCGTCTTCATGGAGCCGCTCGTCATTAGCGCCGGTGAAGATCGAGCAAAGCGCAGAAATTAGATCACCTTGGTGCAGAAGCTTTTCGCCCAGTCAGATACGACCTGTCTTCGTCTTCCTCGAGGATGGAAGATCGCCACCTGTTTAATGAATGTATCGCAAGTTTCTGCCCGAAATTTCGCGCTTAGGCGCTGACGGGTTTCTTGCTATTCATCGATCAGCCTCCAACGTCCGGGCTAATCACTTAGACAAACCTCAAACCCGCGATCTCTTTCCGTCTCTATAGTATCTGACGGACCCACTCCGATCATGCTGATTTTGCCGGTCATTGCAAGCGATATTTGCCATAGGCATTCGTCCCAATCAGACTCACGAGAAACTCCAATAAACGACCTCTCGGTGCACCAGAAATCAAGGTCATTTCGTATCAATAAAGGTGGCAGGCCCTGAAAAGGATATGGACTCGAGTTGGAAGAAAGGAGACGGACTCCCGTCTCGGCTTCCCAGTTCATCCTATCTAAAGCCTTCTGCATCCACTGGGGTGCCGGCGCATTAAGAGTTCCTGGGAATAACAAGGTCCAATTCGTTGGGGCGAAAGCCCTTGCCAGGTTAAGATATAGGTTCGGCGATGCAGCCACCTTTTCGTCTATGTGGAGGAGATGAATAGACAAGCCCGCTGTGGACGAGTTCGTACGGATGGCGCTTATCTTTGCCAGTAAATTTGCATGCGAGGGCGAAGCGGGAGTTGTGGTTGTGGTAACCAGCAGGGAGAAAGGGCCTGTTGATCGTCTTAGTATTGTGCCAACAGCAGACGCAAAGTTTTTAATACCATGCCAACTTTCCAACCATCGCCCGACCTGGTGGATTTCTAATTCCGACAACCAGGCGCATATAGTCACTTTGTTAGCCATAGGTTGGTTGGCAAAGAGTACGAAGGGTTCGAGTGTATCTGAAGGCGTTGCCGACCTCAATAAATATCGCTCAGCCGTTCGTGTGTTGATAACTTCTTGGGAGATGTTATCGTGGAAGACAAAAAGAATGCACTGAAATCCCACCTGGCTCCATGATTGTTTTCCCATTGACTCTTCCGTGGAAAAGTACAATATAAAGGCGAGCCGATGCCATGATGCAACTAAGAAAGCAATAGCAAAGGAGAGTGTACTTTATTATACACTTAGACCAGGAGCGTTCTAGGCGTGTTGACCGACCAGATGGGAGGTGAGCGAACTCTGGGAGCAACAGTGCTTGCATGGATGAAGCAATTGTTCGCATAGGAGACTCGGAGTATACCGATGAGTATTCAGAGAATGACTCCAATAATGCAATTTGTGAAGCATTGTCAACAAGCGGCGTACTGGAGCTTGTAGTGGAGATCCTGATGCGTTTTGATGAAGTACTTGTCGACAGATGGCTTTGGACGCTATCACTTGCTTCGACCCTTGATATATCAACTGGCGACGGGAGGGCGGATAGTTGCTTAAGTGCGGTTGGCCTGTCCTCTCCGAATTCCATAGCGGTGAGGTTTATGTCGCTAGAAAGGTAAGCTTGCTCGATTTGTGCTCGATCCAATTTCACAGACAGCAGCGGAGTTTGAAGATCATTATGGGCGCCAATTATTCATACATCAACAAGCACCCACAAGGTTCCTATGTGATAGGAACCTTGAAATAATATTACACTTTACGATCATCTTGTACACGTGCGACCTTCAAATTTTTATGTGCAGAAAATTGTTCCTATGTTAATACCTTCGTAAGGTCCCAGCTAAGATGATACAATTTAGCGTCAGTCTTTCAAAATCACGCCGAGTCAGCGGCTTACATGGTTGAGGATATTTCCCTGAAAGACATTAGGGACCGACTCAATCTGACACTGTGGGTCTGTCGCGTCGTCGTCGCCTAAACAAGAGACCTTTAATAATCATCCACTGATAGCTTGTCTCGCTTACCGGGACAAGATACAGCATTTCCCGGTGAAAGTATATGGACTTCACCATGGGGGTGAGCAAATCCTAAGAGCCGACCGGGGACGATAGGAATGATATCTGAAATAAGAGTTTTTATTATTGAAAGGGGCATGAACGGTCAACATAATCTAGTACTTGCCGGCTTCATTATTAATTCGCCGGAAGTTGGGAACCTGGGTGAACGGATGTAATCCAAAAGGGTGAATGACGAAGGCACCATTCCTCTCACTTTGGCATCAATGAGCTGGGCGAATGACACATTCCCGACGCGAGGGGTGCCGTATGTGACTACCTTGATGAACGTGGATGATGGAAGGTTCAGGGTCAAAAATAGGGAGTCAAGTTCCGCCAAAGCGCCACCGAGAGAATGGCCGATCTAGATAACGGGAGCTAGATAGCCTTTCGGGTTCAAATGAATATCTCGGAAGGAGACTCACGAGGGTGACGTTATTTGTATTTTTAAGTAACATCAATCGCTTGACCTCTTTCAAGATTGTCGGCGCCGTGATTGCATGCTCATTCCGGAAACCCTCATGAACCTGAACACTGGATGATACCCCAGGGAAAAGATTAGAGTCTAGGTTTCCCATGAGGATGTTGAGATCTGTTAGGTCAGAGAGCCTAGACAATTGAGTACCGGCCAGTAATGCAAGGCCGAGACACTTACAACTGCGTCGGGTCGGTTCCCTGGTGCGCCACAATGACGCTATTTTGGGATGGCGAAAAGCCGATGAAAACTAGAAGTGATATTCAATGGCATCGCATTCCTAACAGAATGCATTGATTTACGCACATGTTTGTATAGCATTTCCATCGCCTCCGACCAGAGTTGGCTGGAAGTCAGAGTTTGCTCTGCAGGCCTCTAGCAGTTCACAACTATAATCAGCATTTTAGTGATGCATAAAGGGCAAAAACACCCACGTCCACACGACCAGTTTTGGAGAACATTAGTAGGACAATACGCAGCACGAGCAAATTGAGTAAAGGGCGCAAGGCTGGTTAACTCCGAGGCTGAAAGGGACGTCACACTGCGTCCCTGCAGATCTAGAGTAGTTGGAGCAGCATTCATCTTTGCCGCAAGGGCAGTAAGCGAGATATAAAGTGCCAAGAATCGCATCTCCACTGAAATGGACAATCCAATGCGCTCCCAAGGGTTTCGAAAGGACGCCTTTTCATCATCCAAGGGGCCCGCCTTTAAAGGCTACAAGAAAATCATGCGCGATTGATAAACCTATTCAGGTACAAATATTGATACAGGTGAACAACTCTGTTGGTAGGGGATATGCTATTATTGGCGTTCCTAATGTGCTTCGTGATCGTGGCCCGCGTGTAGAGATGCGGGGTGTTGTCCCATGGGATGGCTCTCGTGACGGGGAATGTCTATGCCGTGTCGTCGGTAAATGTTGAACGATTTATAACGACTTGTACCCAAGATTACTACATTGTCAAAAGCAAAGCTAACGATGGAATAATGTCCTCACCTGTTGTGCAATGCCAAAGATCCTGCATTCTCTGGGCGCAATTGGGTGCCTTGCTAATAAGGAAAGCAGATTACAGTAACAGGTTGAGGCTATTTATAACCCCCAAATACCGGGCGATGATCACCAGTTTCTTCAGCGCACCCACCCACCCATGAGGTCAACCAAAGGTTCACATGGCTTAGGAGATTTTCTGCCACGGTAAGCATGTAGATACGTAGGTTCTGTATTGACATGGCTTTTGATTCAATCTATCGACTTTATTGAACTCCAAAAATAGATAAACTGCACCTTGTCACCTTGTCGAAGCTACATCGCCCGACAGCGTCACCAAAACTGTAAACTGCGGGAGGCGGGGCCAGCAACCTAGAAACCTGTGCATCAATTCCAACGTAACGTGACAGAGTTGTCCAACCACAGAGGAGCGTCCACATCCATCGAACGGCTAGAGTCGTCCTTCAAGCTTGAGGAGAAACTTGAACTATCTTGGCTGCGACGAGGCAGTGGGATTTATGTACTGCGGTAGTATTGCTATAAAGAGGGTGCTCACAGGTGCTCATATAGGCTCATAAGTATTGGCGGAGTTCAGACACGTGACTCAAGGGGCATGAGGGGAAGGTCAGGCAGGCTGGCGCAATGCGGACGGCGGAGGGGCACTGCTTCAGTGTAAGGTGAAATTCACGGGGATCAAGCATTTGGACCCTCTTTTTCAGGCGTGCAGACACTGCCTCTTGGCTGCGGTCTAGATAAAGAAACATGTCAATGCGTGAGCAAAAATACCAACGACATCCTCCCCCAAGACCCCAGTCTCCAAAGGCTGTTAACATAATCCGCCACTCGCTTACAGAAACGATATGCCAGTCGAGAATAAGCCTCTTCCGCCAATTCAAAATCAAGCAACGGATTTTCTGTGTCCCAAGTGAGTAATAGAGAATGGAGAGCGTCTTTGCAGAGTATCTCACCTCGAAATGCGCCGATAGCCTGGATTTCATTGCTCAAGTCCATGAAGCGACCAACTCTCCGTCAACGATAACACGCCTCCTCCAGGATCCTACAATCTTGCACCCAGGGTCAGCGGAGGATCAGAACGGGGAGCGTAAGCATAGATCAAGATCGCGTCCAAGGCAGAAGGAGCACCGATCACCTCTTATCGCTGCAATTGCGATTGCTGAGGAAGAGAAAAGAGCAAAACAATTGAAGGCGCTACTTCGTGGTTCTAGCGAGCGGTTGGAATACGAGATGCAGAGAGCAGAGGAAGCGACGGCCCGGGCAGACTTTGCTGAACGTCAGGAAAGAGAGGCGTTCGCGCGGGCTAAGATTGCTCAAGATGCCAAGTTCGAGATGGAAAATGAAGCGACGCGGGTTGAAAGAGAGTTAAGGAATCACCAAATTGAACTAGAAGGGTCTCAGAGGGAAACAGCGCGACTTAAAGAAGAAATACACGACATGAAGAGAGAGATGGAAGAATTGCAGGACGCGGAAAACAGGGCACAACGATCGCTGAGAGAGTTTCAATTGGCGTGGAAAAAGATGGAAATACAGACACGTCAATATGCAATCGAGGTACAGGCGATCGTGGACAAGAGTTACAAGGATGGGAAGGAGGATGGGTATAACGAGGGATATGAAGACGGTTGCAAGGCCGGGGTGAAAGAAGGTGTGAAGAAGGGGCGGAAGGAAGGGCTGCGAGAAGGAAAAGAACAAGGCCGCATCGATGAAAGGCGAAATGCACTTGAAGCCTTTGACCGTTTTCTATCTGAAGACCCGAACGACGGGCAGCGGGTATGTTGATGTTACTATTTGCGATTTGTGCTTAACACCGTTGCAGAGCCCACGGATCCGACGATGGGCACAGTCCGTGTACAGGGCTGATGCCAGTGATGCAGAGACGTTGGGACCACAGGACTCAGGATCTGTGATCAAATATTGATTGATTAGAACAATTCTCTTTTGTACTTCATCTGTGCATTCCCATTTTCTCTCTTCACCATGGCCCCTCGTAAACTCCCAAGGGATCTTCCCAAGCTACCTTTGTCCGCGTTTACGCCTCCTAACTCCAGTGCTCTGGACTCGTTTCCTTTGCCACCCAGTCCTAGCAACCTCCACCCAACCCAGGTTATCGATGCCAATGTCGTTTCCAAAGATCTGAACTACAGTCAGTGGAAGAAGGAGGCTGGCCAGTCCATCGGTAGCAAGATTCGAGGTGTCGTCCTCGCTCTGCCCGGCACAGAGCTAAAGACCGTGCTCACCCAGTAAGTGATCATTCAAGATCAATCACTATTGCAATTCAACTTCAACCTGGATCACGTCTCGCAGGTTGAAAGAAAGCTCCAAAGAGTCCCAGATTATCTCTTTTATAGTTCCTTTTGAGCTG
>Ga0307517_10003978_pt1 | contig 22883 bp, 26 predicted proteins | sample 23_EM_MG_FD_194515 | JGI IMG/M metagenome (GOLD analysis project Ga0307517, IMG submission 194515) | Populus trichocarpa ectomycorrhiza microbial communities from riparian zone in the Pacific Northwest, United States - 23_EM | ecosystem: Host-associated > Plants > Roots > Unclassified | place...
GAAATGACACGCTTCTCCTTCCAAGATGTTTCACCGAGGAAGTGATCAAAGGCCGTCTTCCACGTCTGGCCAGGGTGCTTCAGGTCTTTCCCGAGATCCCGCCACGGTTTGAGCAGCGCCAGCATGGACGCACAGTAGAACTCTCTCGTTTCTTCATCATCACTGCGGGGGAACCATCGACCAACAAAGTTAGGGAGGTTGCGATGACCGTGGGAGTGAAGGATCTGCTGCGCGGTCTTTGCTTTCAGATGGAGGGAAATGTACTTGATTCACGTGTTTCGTAGTCGACCCAGTCCAGGGTGTTCATCGCCATTGGTTGCGGAGACGTGAGCCGGTTTTCTGCGCTCGTTCTTAGGGATCTCGATTTCATAGATATCCACAAAGAAATCCAAGAAGTTGAAATCCGCCAGCTCCTCCCCTCAATATGAATAGTCTGTAAGTTGACTCTTAGCGAACACGCCACCGGAACTGTTAACATCGAGCGTCACAGTCTCATGACGGGAAAGCAAGATCAACAAGGATCAACACCCGACGCCCCGGTGGGAAATAAGTGCCATGTGGCCGTAGGGGATAACAGCACCAAACAAACGTGAAGATGATGCGATGCTGAAGGAACCGGGAAGCAATTTAGGGGTTGAGAAACCTTGCAAGCAAGGTAATTGCAAGCAAGGTAATAACCCAGTTGTAGCTTGATCGGTGCGGCCAACGATAAGACCAACTCGCCATGGATTCACTCCCCCAGGAGCTGATCGATAAAATCATCGGCAACCTCCCTCGTTCTAGCCTCCTCCCCTGTTCCCTCGTTGCGAAGCGATGGCGCCGAGGGAGCCAACAACGAGCCTTCCAGAGGATCGAGCTCTTCTATGAAGACCAGGTGAATCGTTGGTATAGAGATACTCTGCAGGACCCGGACGGCGTCGCATCCTACTTTCGTGTCGTCAGATTCAAAGACATTCCCCTTTGGAATGACCTTACGATTTTCGGCCGTGTGCTCAAGAGCCTTGGCTCGTTGATGGAATTTTGGGTGTACAGGACGGAGATCCCTGGCGAGCTGCCGGGTATAATCCTCTCGCTCCCCAATCTCAAGGTGTTGAGTATCACGGCCGTCACGTTCGAGTCAAAAGAGCTACTTTCAACTCATCCCGCCCCGCCGCAGAGGGGACCGCTAGACTTGCTGGAGTTACGCGGAGATGTGGGCGGACTCGGGATGGCCCTCGCCAGATCTCAATTGACATCTCGTCGTCTCACCTTGGCCGTACCCATCCAAGGCATAGAACAACTCATCATGCACTCCTCGGAGACGGTGGTGGAACTTAAGCTATATGGTATGTGGCTTTGCGGATTTCCAGGAGCCAGGAGCGGTGATAACGATGGGTTTTCCAGATACTTTCCTGGATAATACTCCACTAGGAGTGATACACCCTCCCGTTCATCCACTATCATTAACTGCCCTCGCTACCCTGAACATCGAGCTCTTCATGGGTGATCCCTCGCCCCGCCTCACAAATATCCTGTGTCGTATCCTCCCAACCCCGACGTTAACTTCCACTATTATTGAATACAGTGTCTGGTCCAGCGTCGAATACTGCCTCCAGGGTCGGTGGGCTGATGTCGATAGGTGGCTAGCGCGGATGGCAGGGAACATCAGGGTTCAGGAGGGGTTATCAGCGACACTGATTCGGTGGCCCCGAGGCGAGTCGGTCCCGGAAGGGTTTCTCCGTGAGTTCAGAAAGGCTGGGGGCAAAATAAAGACGGATAGCGCACGACAATGGTTTGGATGACGATGACAGTTCGGGTGACAACGATAGTTCGTATGACGACGATCGTTAGGACGACACCGGTCATTGGGATGACTATGGTTGTTGGGACAATGATATTCGGTATCGAGAATCATATTAGAGAGCGCCGACTGCATCGGCACGAACCTTGCTTGCGTCCCCAAAAAAAAGATTTTTCACCAACCTCTCGCGGTAGTCTGATTACCCCCCGTCTGGAACTCTTGCCCATCGCAATGACGCACAGAATGGGATGACCTTGAGAGTGATAGCCGGTAAAACGGTGGTAATCAGGTATTGCAATCGTGTTGTGGTCATCGCCTTCTTCTCCAGGACAATTTGTATCGAGGACTTGGCTGGGAAAATGCGACCACGCCGCTGTCAAAATCGTTGAGGTGTGCGGTACATGTGTGGTGGTTTGACTGTGTAAGGATACACTGTGATGCAATGACATGAAGCCACCCTCCAGTAAACTTTTCAGGGTTGAGAATGGCGTCGGTTATAGTGCCTCTCGCCCATTCATGATATTCGGGTTAGTTGCAATATTGTTCGTCACTATGACCTTCGAGAACCGCCTACTGTAGTAGTTGACAGGAACTTTGAATGTACAACATTCGAACGTCTGTGTCGGCCACACTCCCCCACGACAGCCAACGTATACATGAAGTACTACTCAAATTCTACACGTTAGCATGTCAAAATGTGCTTCCCCCTACCAAATCCCGTTGTCGGTACCGACCGAAGTGACGACCTTACAGCTCTTAGCTCATATCGGACTCATATATTGGCCGAATGGCGGGTAGGGACCGCCTGAGCTCGGTGGCCACAAGCGATTTGAAGAGAAGTGGGCGAGGTCAAAAAATCACTTGGGGTTGGGATAGGCTGTGTCAGGCCGTCCTTCCGTGACGGATCTCGGGATATCGTCACCAGGCGTGAAAGGACTGCCGGTCATGGGTTCTGCGATAGCGTATGAATTGGAAGGAAAGGTAAGGCATTGTACGACGCACCTGCCACTTGTACAGTCACCAGGGTCCCAGAAGAGGCGAGGTTGTCACTGAGCGTTGAATCACGAGTGAGCTAGGCTGCAATGCCAATGGTTCCACGTGTAGTTATCGAACACGAAACCGATGACACAGTGGTGGAGGGCCAGTGTTCCAGAAAGGAGGGAAAGGAGCACAGTCACGCTCTTCGTGAATATTATATGCGAGTAGGGCCTTGACGAGGTGTTCTTGCAAGGCGTTTCCCCACCCAGAGCCCGTTGAAAGCGTGTAGGCGCAAAAAAGGGAACAGGGAATCCAACCGTCACGAGACACATGCTGTATCACGGACGCGTTCCGGGATCTAGAGGTACTTTCCATTCTACCCTCTGGATATGGTAGATCGAGATCGTGTTTAATAGTGCAAGTTCGCGCAGGCGGCGTGTGGGGTATAACGGACATGTTGGGCCAAAGAAGTGTAAACAAGAACAGGCAAGCACCCGTCCATGCGACGGAAGTGGCACGTAGCATGACACGGCCTCGATCACTGCGGCCAACGATAGCCAACGATAGGGCCGATTCGTCATGGATTCACTTTCCCAGGAACTAATCGATAAGATCATCGACGACCTCCCTCGTTCTAGCCTCCTCCCCTGTTCCCTCGTTGCGAAGCGATGGCGCCGAAGAAGCCAACGGCGAGCCTTCCAGGAGATCAAGTTCTTCTCCGAAGGCGAAGTGGATCACGGGTGTACAGGTATTCTGCGGGACCCGGACGGCATCGCATCCTACGTTCACGCCGTTAGGTTCGAAGGAATCAACTCTTGGAATGACCCTGCAACGTTCGGCCGCGCGCTCAAGAACCTTGGCTCATTGACAACGTTGTGGGTGACCAGGACGGAGATCCCTGACGAGCTGCCGGACCAAATCCTCTCGCTCCCCAACCTCAAGGCGTTGCGTATTATGGCTGCCAAGTTCGAGCCGAAAGAGCCGCTTCCAATTCACCCCGCCCCACCGCAGAAGGAACCACTAGACTTGTTGGAGTTGCGTGGAGATGTGAGCGGACTTGGGGAGACTCTCGCCAAATCCCGATTGACATCTCGCCGCCTCTCCTTGGCCTTACGCATCGCAGGCATTGAACAACTCATCGTGCACTCTTCGAAGACGGTGGTGGAACTAAAGTTATATGGTACGTGATATATGCATTCAAGCAGTAGAAGCGACAATTACGATGGGTCTCTCAGATACTTTCCTGGACGATACTCCACGGGGAGTGATCCCTCCCGTTGATCTACCATCGTTAACCGCCCTCACCACCCTGACCATCCGGCTCTGTATGGATGACCCCTCACCCCGTCTTACAAGTATCCTGTGTCGTATCCCCCCAGCCCCAGCGTTAACTTCCATCACCATTCAACACGACGCTTGGTTCGACTCGGACATGGAGGTCGAATACCCCTTCCAGGGTCGATGGGTCGAGATCGATAGATGGCTTGCGCGGCTGGCTAGGCATGCTAGGGCTCAGAAGGGGTTATCGGTGGTGCTGGCTCGGTGGCCCGAAGGCGAGTCGGTCTGGGAAGGGTTCCTGCAGGAGTTCAGGAAGGCTGGGGGCGAAATCAAGACGGATAGTGCAGCAGCGGACGATGAGGACGATGGTTGGAATTACGATGGTGGTTGGGACGATGACGGCCATTGGGGTAACGACGGTCGTTGGGACAACGATTTTTGGGTACCATGGTCGCAATAGAGAAGCACCGGCTGCGGTTGGCAGGAGCCTTGCTTGCGCAAGGTTTAGGACGTTTATGTGTCAGTCATACATATTTCTCTACGTATGCGAGCATGCGCTACTTGTTTTCGGGTATATGTTCCAAGATTCGGACAACTGTGTACTCATGTTTATTGCATTGAGGACCATGCCTGTCCAAGGTCACTTTCCTAGATGAACATAGGGCGTGACTTCGCAGCGCATGGCCGAAAGCTCTCATGAATGTCCCAAACTATCTCTCTCACCCCGGGTTCATGTTCACTCCGGGAGGTCGACCTGCAAAAGTGTACACGACAAGCGGTGCGGAAGATATAGAATCACCCTGAAGAGAGCGCGTTGACAGTCGTAACGATCAATGTATAGTGAAAAACCGTTCCCCCGGGTTCATAGCGGGCGTAAAATGGGTGACTGTCCGTAAGACTAGAGATATTTCTAAACGTCGTAGAAGAGCGTCAGTAGGCGAGGTTCGCGCTGCCCACGACCCGACAGAGTGGTTGGGTTTTTTGCACCCTCCTTGGGTTACCGGTAGTCGTCGAGCGGGTAGGAGCATGTGGCGTGACACGACTTTCAAGTTGATGATCTCAATGAGCATGCCATTGGTTTTGGCGAGGCCAAAGAAGTGTAAACAAAACGTCAGATGAACCCCAGTCGTCTTCCTCAAGGTCGCTATCAGCGTCGTAGTCGTAATCCCCGGTATAAGGTTTCCTGTCAGTCGGGGACGTGGTTCTCAAATTCTCTTCGGTTTCCTTCCGGTCAAGTACTGCAGATCAATGAGATAATAACCGTTGGCGATTGGGGAGGACGAGTGTACGAGCACCAAGTCGCGGCGCGCTCCTCACGACGTGCCCGTTCACAAAAAGTGCCTTCGGCTCTCCGACACGTCCTGCTTCCGAACTGCGTTTGGAGAAGACACAGAACTTGGTGTCGATGAAGGTCCCAGAAGCGATCGAATCTCTCAGGGCCTCTTGCAACGGGACTGGAATGTCCATGACCGCGATGTCTATAATGCACGAGTTACTTGTCGTTTGAGCTGGGGTCAGTCGTTACTTCGCACGCGGTTTGGGTGAGGTTGGTTATCTCCGGCGTCTGCAAAACGCTCGGGGCATTGAAATGCGTCGGCAAATTCCTCAGATACAGTCGCGGTGGGAGCAAGGATCGAAGTCAAGGTCCTCTGCAAAGACCCTTACATCCCCTGAAGTCTGCCGCAATCCCCGCAAGCCCTCTCGTGGTGAGCCTAGTTGAAATGGTACTCATCGCACCGCAACCACCACCCCCGATGGCTCCGTTCGCATAGTTTGCTCCAGGTCAAACGTTTTTACTTGGACTAATGTAAACCCCACAGCCGAGTCATTCACCCCGGGTACAAAATCCTCCTATTTGAACTACCGAATGAGTAAGTGAGCGGTCTCTGATACACATCTTGTCACTTGAACTTCCTATAACAACCGGCACAGGTCTCGGTACTCCTGAGCCTAATAGACCCACAATGAGCGCACTTCATATACCCGAAACAGTCGCAGCAAACTTTGGACTGGAAATAACTTCGCGGTCGCTTGGCATTACATTGTATACATACAAGTTGCACGGTGTCCTCTGGTGGTGGCGGGTTCGTCTTAACATCGACATCCTTTGCAGATTTCGAGAGAGTCGGTGAGCCTAGCGATGCTTCGGGTTTACCGGAGGCCGACGGAAACCCCGAGGAGGGGTTTATGGCGGCCATAGTGGAAGACTGTGATTGTGGCTGCGGTGCAGGGGAAGGGCTAGCGGATTGTACTTGCGGAATGGAGATATTAGGCTCTTCACTGCTCTTCTCGAGCTGAGGTGTAGGTTTTTGCCGCAACCTTTTCTTCATCTTCGCAGGGGTCCGGTTGCGACGCTCCTGAATGGATCTTTCAAAGATCAACTCCATGGCCGCCGCACGGTACGAACTTCCGCCCGATGAAGATCCTCGAATGATACTGGAGATCAAAGCACCATCAACCGAAGGTTTCAGCTTCGACTGGAAGAGCTCGTGTTCCATTTCTCTGATACGTCTGTGACTGTGCGGAAGTTATTGTCAACGCTGAGCTGCCGTGGTTTTGCGGAATGAGTTACTTCGCCGTAAAGGGGGAGAACAGCTCTTGCACGATATTGTCCTTGTCGAGCTTGGATTGAATGTCCTCACAGGCAACATCGCAAAGTCCAGTCAAGTCGACCTATGTCAAAGACCCATCGGCAACTGTACAACTCAGAAGGGGTGCGAGACAAACCTTGTCTGCCAGGCAATAGACGGACTTTGGAGAAGACGCCTCGACTGTAATAGCGCCAAGTGATACGCTGGGCCTTCCCGAATCCAGTGGAGGATTCCTTGCTTCCTGGGGATAGCCGCCCTCGGCCTCCTTTGTCCTGGAGGAGATTACATTCTGAGAGACAAGAGGGGCGAATCTGATCTGGCTGGTGTACACGAAAAGGAAAACAGCGCTCCATCTGCGTTCAGGAATCAGCTAGAGACATCGTCGCGCCGGGTGACGCCTTACGTCTTTGCCGCCCCAGACTTGAACAGAAGTGCGGGTTCCATTGGCAAGTCCGCTCGCGTGGGGTTCTCCCGGACGCTGGAGGAAGCAAAGTGAGCTACGTAATTATGAATCGGGAGCGGACCGACGAACCACGTCCAGCACGGGTAACGCTCCGTGGAAACCTCCGGGTCAGATTCTTCGTCATCAACATCGCTGTCGTACCCGTCCACAAATACGGGGGGCGGCGTCTTCCACTCCCTGAGCTTTGAGGAATCTACATAGAACGATGAGTCGGCAACTGTGGCTCCGAAGCGAGCTCTCAAGATCTCACACGCTGTTAACTTGGACGTGAAGCTGCCGCCCACTGCACTGCAGTAATACACTGGCCGGATCTTTGGCAAGCCGGTCGATGACCTCGAGTCTACCGCATAAAACTGTGAATCGAGGAATGTGCCGCTGGTCAGAGAATCTGCGAGGGCCCTCTTAAGTCCATCCAAATATCCACCGGTGGCCCCCTCTTCGTTGGAAGGCTCAAGCGCGGGGAGCGGCGGTTCCACAACCGACTCATTGCTCTCCATGAGCTCGTAAAGAGCTGGAAGGATATGTTCTGCGTGCGACAATCGCCCATCAGTGTAGCTTTTGATCTTTCCCTTCAATGACGCCAGAGTAGGGCTCAAGTCGGAAGACAGGAGCTCCCGTGCCAGCTGCCTGAGCTCAAGCTCTCTCAACTCGGGGTACCTATCAATAAGTGAGAACCTGAACGATCAATGTGAAAGAAGACAACGGACCAAGAGGTATATTTGCTAAAAACTTCCTCGGTTATGTCGCACTTGGACAGGTCTTGCTGGATCTGCCGTAACGCGAGCTGCTTCAACTCGGGGATATCGTACTGAAGACAACGTCAGCTCCACCCGACAAAGACCATATGGCAAAATCATCACCTTATCGGCAAGCCTGTAGATAGATTTAGGTGACGGTCTAGGAATTCCGTACGACCAGGATATCTTCTCGCGAGCGCGGGCTTCGCGTCTCTCCGCAGAACCCCACGGGGCGAACTCGATCTCATCCGTATACAAATACCGAAGCAACGCCTGGAACCTGTCTAATCTCAGCGCACGCGTCATCAGGGAAGGCACACGAAAAACCGCCTACGTGACAAAAGCAACATCCCGGATGACGATGACCCTACCAACGTGAGCAGATGAACAGCCTCCTGGTTCACCGCCGGCACCCTTTATGTCGGATGACTCGGAGAACAACGAATCAATGTCTGAGACTGAGATGACGTCTGGATCTGAATGTTCGTCGGTGTTCTTCGCGTCTGGATTAACAACGTCCGAGCCATTTCCCGGCTTCCCCGTCACAACCGGGGGGGCATCCTCAGGCTCAGCACCATCCAGAACACCTTCATCATCATCTTCGAGGTCGCTGTCGTCCTCATAGTCGTAGTCGTTTGTATAAGGTTTCATATCAGCTGGAAATCTAGCCCTCAGGTTCTCCCTGGTTTCCCTCCTATCAAGCACTGTCAACGAATCAGTTCATAACTCCGCGTAGCTAAAGGGGGCAGCCGCACGGGAACCAAGCCGCGGTACGCGCTTCGCGACATGCCCGTTGACGAAAAGAGCCTTCGGTTCCCCAACACACACTGTTTTCGAACTGCGTTTGGAGAAGACCCAGAACTTGGTGTCGACAAACGTTCCAGAAGTTATCGAATCTCTCAGAGCCTCTTGCAAGGGGATTGGAATGGTCATAACCAGGGTCGCGATGTCGGTAGTACGTGAGCTGTTTGCGGTTTGAGCCAAGGTCGGTGGTTACACGCGGTTCGGGTGAGGCAGATTATCTTTAGCGTCTACGCGTCTTCTACGTTCCCAGACGCTCGTTCATTCATTTGAGAATTCACTTAAATGCGGTGAAAGTACATGAAAAAGAGAAAACGATCATGGCACCCTAACTCCCGAAATTCCGACCCGGAGCCGAGGGTCCACGAAGGAAGCAATGAGCCCTGTGCTCTCACCCTCCAGGAGATTCGACTCAGGTCCCCGGACTCAGTCGCAAAGTCCCCCTCTCCCTATACCCCCGCAAGAAATTCGCAGTTTCGGGAGGAGTCGAGTTTACATAGGTGAACTCAACCAGCATCTTGTCCCCTTGATGCCGCGGTCGGTACTGCCCGGTCTGGCTGAGATTATCGTAAGAATGGATCAGACGAAAGCAAAGGGTGTACTCGTCCATGTCAGCGGTGCTGTGTCTACCGGCTTGATCGAACATGGCTGTATAACTGCATTGGAGGAATTCAGAATTGAGCGCTATTGAAACCTAGAGAAAAACCCTCCAGGTTTCGAGCCGTCCGAGCCGGTACCGCCCGCACCGGACTCTCCACTTGAGCTGGCCGCTTCGTCGTGCATAATTATGACATTCCTTGAATTACCTCCCACCTCGTGTCTACTCGATGTTGGCCTGAACTTGGGTGTGCCGGGGGAGGCTCGTTGGCATGGGGGGACTCTGAGCTCGGACCAAATTTCGTTGTCCTAGTACTCCTTGTTCAATCATTAAGTTTAGTGGGCAAAATATACGAAACTCGCAAGACCTCGAAAGGGAATACATTTCTGAATTTGTAATCATCGTCGTTATTCAACGTTGAACATCTATCTTGACTTGACCTCCAGCCCTCCTAAAATCACGCAAGAATCCTTCCGAGACCGACTGGCCTTTCGGCCATCGTTTGAATATCGCTGACAACCCTCCCTGAGCGTTGGTGTGCTCAGCCGCCCGCGCCAGCCATCTATCCATGTCAACCCATGGGTCCTGGAAGGAAGTGTCCATGTCGGACCATTCATCGTATTCAAAAGCGATCGAGTCTAACGCTGGAGCTGAGGAAATGGATGACAGGATGGTAATAAGTTGAGGCGATGGGTTACCCCCCTGGAGTTTGATATCCAGAGTAGTAAGGGCAGGTAACGATAATGTATGGTGGGGAATCTCTTGAGCGAAACGATCTAGGAATTCCATCAACGTCGTTTCTGCTCCATGGAGATCGGTAAAATTTACACACCGTAGAGTGTAAGTTTTACCATCGTCTCAGAGGAACGCATGATGAGCGGCTCTACGTCCCAGGGGTCTACTTCCAAGGAGAGGCGGCGGAACGTAAATCCAGATTCAACGAGTGCATTTCCAATCCCGCCCACATCTCCCCATAACTCCAACGAGTCTAGTGGTGCCCTCTGCGATGTGACGGGATGGGATTGAAGTGGCCCTTCCGATCCAACCATAGAGCCGAGAATGTATAACACCTTCAAGTTGGGGAGGGAAAGAATGAAAGACGTCATCGTCGCGAGCGTGCAGGATGGACACCAAAGGCAGAGGGCGGTAATTCCGTTCCCAAGCTCCCCGCGTGAGATTTGGCCCGGCAGCTCGTCAGGGATCTTCGTACAAGACAGCCACAGTTCTGTCAACGAGCCGAGGCTCTTGAGCGCACGGCCGGGAGTCGTGGGGTCGTACCAAAAGTCGATGTCTTCGAACCTGGCGACGTGAGCGTAGGATGCGATGCCCTCCGGGTCCTGGGGAAAGTCTGTGCACCAGCGATTGACTTGGTCTTCGGAAAGGAACTTGATTTTCTCGAGGGCTCGTTGCTGGCTCCTCCTTCGCCACCGTCTCGCGACGAGGGATGAGGAGAAGAGGCTAGAGGGTGGGAGGCTGTCGATGACTGTGTCGACGAGCTCCTGAGGAAGTGAATTCATGGCGAGTGAAAGGGGACGGGTGCGGCATCACGTGGACAGACGCGGTGTCGGGAGTGGGATTGGCAAAAGAAACATTCCGATTCGTTGCCAAGAAACGGAGAGCTCAATGAGGTCTGTTGGCAGATATTGAATTAATATTGATTATTGGCCTTGCGGTTAAGGTGTAGGTGACCTGTCGAGATCGTCCTATCGCGGTCCCCGGCCTGGTTGAGACAACTGCAAGAATGGATCAGGCGAAAGTAAAGGGTGTGTTCGACCACTTCAGTGATGCTCTGTCTACCGACTTGATTGAGCGCGGTTGGTTGTATAACTGTACATTATTGGAGGAAGGAAGAGTTGAGCGAGGCCTCTATCAATGATGGCCTCCCTAAACCTAGGGAAAAGCTCTCCAGGCGTCGAGCCGTCCTCATAAAACGGACCACAACCGTCAAACCCGCGCTGCCAGGAACTCTGAAATATTCCCTTTCAAGGTCTTGCGCTTAACGATTGAACAAGGAGTACTAGGGCAACGAACTTTGTTCCGAACTCAGAGTTTTGTCGTCACCAGCTACGACAATCTCCCTCGTTTTAGCCTCCTCCCCTGTTCCTTCGTTTCGAAGCGATGGCGGCGAAGGAGCCAGCAACAAGCCTCCCAGGAGACCAAGTTCATATCCGAACGCAGAGCGAAGCGCTAGCACACGGATATTCTACAGGACCCGAACAGCATCGCATCTTGCGTTCATGTCGTTGGGTTCTCAGACATCGGCCCTTAATACAACGCTGCGATTTTCGGCCGTGTGCTCAAGAGCCTTGGCTCATTGACGACGTTGTGGATGTCCAAAACTGATATTCCCGACAAGCTGCCAGCTCGAATCTCACGCGGAGAGTTTGGGAACGAAATTGCCATCCTCGTCATTCGATTGATTCCCACCCTGAACGTTGAGCTCTCGGGACTATCGTGTCGATGGTCCTCTCGCTCCCCGACCTCAAGGTGTTGGGTATTAACGCCGCCGGGTTCGAGTCGGAAGTGCCGCTTTCCACTCATCCCGCCACATCGCAGGGGGCACTAGACTTGTTGCAGTTACGCGGATATTTGAGCGGACTTGGAGAAACCCTTGCAAAATCTTGGTTCACGTCTCGTCGCCTCTCCTTGGACGTGCGCAACCCAGGCATAGAACAACTCATCATCCGTCCCCGGAGGCGGTGGCGGAACTAGAGCTCCATGGTATGTGGTTTTCATGGATTTCCGGGCAGCAGAAGTGATGATAATCGAAGTGATCCGCCCTCCCGTTCACCTACCCTTACTACTCTGACCATTGACCCTTCCACGGATGAAGCGCTTAGCGTTTGTCAGGGAGTTTCTTCTTTTTGATGATAACAGGGTCGGTCGTGTGAGGAAGACCATTCTTGGTAAACACACCGAAAGAGTCGGAGGAATTTGAGTGCGTACGAATTTTCATTGTTACGGCCTCTCACTACATCAGTATATTGTCCTGTATCTGAATTAGTCCCTGCGGGTGTTCCGTAGGCTGCAAACTGTGTTCCAATTTTCTACCGCCCCAAACCAGACGCGACAAGTTGATCACTGCACCGTGAATTCACTTCCCCGGGAGCTAATCGATAAAATCATCGACAACCTCCCTCGTTCTTGCCTCCCCTGTCCTCTCGTTGCGAAGCAATGGCGCCGAAGGAGCCAACAACGAGCTTCCCAGGAGATCAAGTTCTTCTCCGAACGCAAAGTGAATCATTGGTGCACAAGACACGGATGGCATCGCATCCTACGTTCACGTCGTTAGGTTCGAAGACATCAACTCTTGGAATGACCCTGCGATTTTCGGCCATACGCTCAAGAGCCCCGGCTCATTGACAGAATTATGGGTGTCCAGGACGGAGATCCCTGACGAGCTGCCGGGTCAAATCCTCTCGCTCCCCAACCTCAAGATATCGTGTATTATGGCCGCCAAGTTCGAGTTGGAAGAGCCGTTTTCAACTCATCTCGCCCCACCGTAGAAGGGACCACTAGACCTGTTGGGGTTACGCGGAGACGTGAGCGAACTCGGGGAGACCCTCGTCGAATCCCGATTGTCATCTCGCTGCCTCTCCTCGGCCGTACGCATCCTAGGCATAGAACGACTCATCATATATTCTTCGGAGATGGTTGCGGACCTTAAGCTATACGGTATGTTGTTTTTGTGGATTACCAAGCGGCAGAAGCGGCCATAACGATGGGTCTCCCAGATACTTTCCTGGACGGTACTTCGTGGGGAGTTATTTCCCCTCCCATCGAATATACCATCGTTAACTGCCCTCACCACCCTGAGCATCGGGTTCTGTATGGTTGATCCCTCGTCCCGGCTCACAAATATCCTATGCCATATCTCCCTAATTCCGATGCTAACCTCCATCACCATGGGACACGTGGCCTGGCCCAACTCGGACACAGGCACTGAGCACGCCTTTCAGGGTTGATGGGTTGAGATCGATAGATGACTGACGTGGCTGGCTAGGCATGCTAGGGTCCAGGGAGGGCTATCAGTGACACTGGTTCGGCGGCCCCGGGGCAAGTCGGTCTAGGAAAGGTTCCTCCGTGAATTCAGGAAGGCCGGGGGCGGAGTCAAGACGGATATTGCGGCAATGGCCGATGACGACGACGGTTTGGATGACGATTGTTGGGATGATGACGGTCACTGGGACGACGACGGTCATTGGGACAATAGTTTTTGGGGTCCATAAACATACTGGAGCCGACTGCGGTCAGCAAGGATCTTGGGCTTGCGCAAGGTATTGGACGTTTCTGCGTCATTCATCTACGTATGTTGGCACGCACTGCTTGTTTTCGGGTACATCTTCAAATTCGCTAATCCATTTTCACCACCAAGTTTCGTTGTCTATGCCCATCGAAGATTTGCATCTATCTGCTCACGTCAAACCTATGCATCGACAAACGCACCCACCCTAAAACACCAAGACCAGTACGATGACCAGTTATCGTATATGGTTGCGTGTTCCGAAGGTTCGGACCACTATGCACTAACGTCCGCTGCATTGGGGACCATATCCATTCCAGGCTATCCTCCTAGATGGCCACACAGTGTGACTTGACAGCGTATGACCGAAGGCTTCCGGGAGGGTCCCAAAGTATTTCCCCCACACTGGGCTCGTGTTCGCTCCGAGATGCCGGCCTGCAAAGGTGGACATGACAAGCAACGCGGAAGATAGAGTAGCACCTGAAGAGAATGCGTTGACCGCTGTAATGATCAGTGTTGCACATGGTGAGAAAACCATTCCCTCGAGTTTATAGCACTAAAATGTGTGACTCTCCGTAAGACTATGGATACCCCCAAACGTCGTAGAGGGGTTCCAGCAGCCGAGACTCGTGCTGGTTGCCACTCGACAAAGTGGTCGTAGTCTCTGCACCTTCTTTGGGTATTCGTTGATTATATTTTTCCGTTCGTTTCTGCAGCAAGAACCGGAGGGCATCATGACAATCAAGTTCCATGACCCACTCAGCGCGAAAGCGTGCATAATCGTGAGTTATCTCTTCCACCGTTGCTCGCCCACCTCTCGTCCGCATAATTCCAGGAGGTTCTTCGCTGGTCTTCGAGTGGAGGCCTGCCTCTACACCGGTCAACAACTGCTCAAATGTTCGAAAGGCGAAGATCACGACGTGATAGGGGACAGTACAGGCTCGGAACGGGAACGTTTTGACGATTTCGTTCGGTGGTTGATGAATGGAGACGAAGCTTGAACCTGAGCATTCTTGTATCTGTGTTAGTGATGCTCACCCCTGGAATAAAAGAACCACAACTAACCCATTCATTTGTACATCGTTAGGGCAATAAGAGTCCGAGTCATCCGTCATTTTTGGAGATGCGGACAGAGCGTGAAACCCTACGCATGAAGACGCTATATGGGGTAGGAATGGGTCGGAGGCGTGCACGGAGATGGACTCAACGGCCATTCCCAACCGAAGGTTCGACTCATTGATTCGCTTCACCGAGAGGAGTAACGGTTGTTAGTTCCCATGGAGGAGGGTGAGATTATCCTCACCTCGACGATGACCGGCTCCGGCTCCGATGTCCCCCCAACAATAATCCAACCCAACCTAGGCTCCTTCCCGGATGTCCAGTGATTCATCCACCTCAAATAGGACGACGATCTAGCTTCCGTTTATGACTTTGACTTGGATATCCGCAGTCAATCTTCATCGGTGCATCAGACACGTTCGAGGGAGGGGTTTATTCTACTGCTCCCGGTAACCCGTCTCCGTCTGAACACATTTCATACCTTAGAACGCGAATCCGTTTCGCAACTGCGGCAACGGGGGACGGGGAGGGTCAGAAATTACTGCCTTAGAAACGGGCGAGGTGTTCTTTCGATGAACGACGAAGAGCCTCCTGTTTATGGAGAGAAGGATAATCCCTCCTGCGACGCCTCACCGCTGGGGAGACCTAGGTCGTTGATCACGGCGTGCATCTTCTCGTGTCAAGAGACGACATCAAATACCGAACGTGTTCGGGGGCGGGGATTACCAATCGCGAGGTTGGGGGCGCTGCCTACGTTGGGTCCTCCGGTCACTGGAAGATCTTGGACGAAGTCCAGAGCGAGTGGTGGTGGGGCACGAATACCGTACGTTCGCATTTACCGAGTAGATTCCCTTGGGAATTCTGACCACGTATCCTCGTAGCTCATGGAGCTCTTGGTCAGCCACCGGTTTAGAGAAGACCCGTATGCCGGAGGAATCTATTTAGCACGCTACTCAGGTCCTCCGCTGTTGCGGGTCAGACATTAAACAGCTCTGGGAAGATGTCGTTCAGCAACCACTCAAGGGGGTCAAACCACCACCGGAGCACTCAGAATTGTAAGTTGAAGGCTGTACGTGCAGCCCCAGTCGCAGACTCACCCAGGGTTTCCAGTTCTATCGACGATATCGATCGTATCTCGTCGAGAGATTACGAGCCCTCAGATCAGGACGTTGTCAAGGCGAGGATTCAGACTGTCGGCGTCCAGGAGCACCACATAAGCACCCCAAATAGTATTTATTTAACCTTCGATGGTAGCACGGCGACTTATTTGGTCATTTGTCAGAGACAGAGCACAAAGACTGGATCTTCTATGATGTCGACGACTCGAGGGCATCTGTAAGTCACATTCCTTCCCTCGGTATCATTGTCCGACGAGAGTAATATGACCCGATGATAGCGAAAAGCCTGGTACTCCTACTTTGACAATATCAAGTCTGTTATTTTCATAGCTCCAGTGAACTGCTTCGACCAATTCTTGGCGGAAGACACTATTGTGAATCGTTTTGAGGACAGTATGCACATCTGGAAAAATCTTTGCAACCCAAAACTTCTGGGGAACGTCCAGCTCATCCTGTAGGTGACTTTCCGAATTCAGTGACCCAACTTTGACCAGTTTCGGCCGCACACCCAGTTTCCTCAGCAAATCGATCTTTTGGAGGAAAAGCTAGAGTCTGGAGTACGCTTCGACAAATACGTTGTTAATTATGGAAACCACCCCAACGACGTCCCTTCTGTAATCTCTTGTGAGGTTCTCTGGGGGCTCATTTTGGTTTGTGATTCACTTGGAACATGATACAGACTTGATACAACAGTTCAAGGAAACTTTCCGAAATTCCGGAAGCGAACGAAACTTCCACTATTATCTAACATCAGTTGCTGTGCGTCACCCTCTCTCGGAATGCTAAGTTAACTATAGCTGAAAACGGTGGATAGGACACGAAAGCAGTATATACGGTAGTGTCTACCGTCCACGATGCGATCATCCGCAATGCCCTCACCCATGCAACATTCATGTAGAGTACTTTCCGACAACCCATTCCAGCTTTTCTCCCTGTTCTTATTAATCTCCGGTTCAGTTCTTAAGGACGTGACCCGTCCACACCGGGAGCCTGCGGTGGTCTGTCACCTATGGTACACAGCTACTTACACTGGGCGTATTCGCCACTCATCGCTCTAAATTTGTCCATTTACTTCGTATACATTCCAAACGAATCGAATGACTATTCGGAGAGTCTGGAAGTCAAGCACACAAAACAATATCCACGGATTCGCAAGGAGGGACAGATGTTTTTCTACTCTTACGAACAGTAATACGTTGGCGTTCTGATTCGGCTTAGGAACTTACTGAACCCTGAAGCTGGAAGCCTTGAAGATTGAATGCTGTTCAAATGCTGTTTCTCTTCACGCCGTATTATAAAAGTAACAGAGGTAGCGCAAAGAATATGGATAAGTATCGAACGCGTAGAGGCACCACAAGGTTCGAGGGGTGGACATTGTGGTCGGATCCACCTCTGGGGTCCCGCCAGGCTCAACTGGGCGTTCACTTTTGCTCTCCTGCCATTAAGGCCTCGAGACCGCACCCGTAGGCTTTCATGATGAGGCCGGATCCCCTAGCACGGCCTCCAACGGGGCGTAGATGGACATTGTAAACAACCCCATGCAAAGCGAAGAGTGCCGAGCGGCTCGGACTAAGTCGATTTTAATAGTCCATTCTGTATTCCTACCTTACAAATTCGCAAGAATATCGCCTGCGAAAAGAGGGAGAAAACGGATGATTCGCGAAAGTACCGCGGCGCCGTGCGCCGGTGCGGGTGTAGGACGAGCGGTCCGTGGGTAGATTTTGTGGGGGTGCTAGTGTTTTCTCCAGCGCAGAGGATTGGCAAGAGGTTTATGGTCATGACGCAAGGCCAGGGGAGTCAAATCCTTGGCGTTTGTTGACCGAGCTGATATTCGGACAGTAAATTATCACAAGATGGCATTACAACATGAAGTTTACTCCTAACATTCAGATTCATACAATCGGACAACTTTCAATGGGACGCGAACGAATCAGAGTGATGAACCCTCGGCAGAGGGCATCGAGGTACGAGTGCCCCGTGCTGTGCGCGGTGTTTTATCGGTGGGGTCGCAATCATCCGAGAGAATGGCCCAGAAGGAAATGGGCCCAGTTGTTGGGTTTTGGGGACGGAGTCCGTTTATCCCGTACCTTCGTGTTGGTTCAACTGCTTCAGGTTTCTTGTCTGTTGCCGGGGGGTCTGGAGGTAGATGTTGTGTCTTCGGCTCCTTCGCGCCAGCAGCCACTCCTCCTCTGTATTATTGGACCGACCTCTCAAAGAACAATTCCAGAGCCGCCGCACGATGGGAGTTTTCGCCAGAGCAAGAGCCTCGAATAACCTCGAGGAGCGAAGAGCTTTCAACCGAAGGCCTCAATTTCGAATAGAATAGTTCGTGTTGCATTTTCCTGATACGCTCATGACTATATGACAAAGATCGTCAGCGACACGAGCCTCCACGACACATAAGCAGCTGACTCAGCAGTGAAGGGGGAGAAAAGTTCTTGAACGATGTTCTTTTCGTTCAGCTGGGACTTGATGTTATCAAACGCGAGATCACAGAGGCACGTGAGACCAACCTATCAAGGGGTTGATAGCAGTTCCACTGGCAACGTAGAAACGGCAACGAACCTTGCTTGCAAGGGTGTAAGCAGATTTAGGCGAACATGCCTCTGCAACCGCGGTTTTCAAGGGAGAAGGAGGCTTTGAGACTGGCGATGGACCATCCGACGTTTCAACTTTTGTTGCCGTCATCTTCGTTACCCCTCGTGACCGGACCGGGAAAAACGCAATTCGAGAAGTGTAAACGTAGAAGAATATCGCACTCCAGCTGAAACGCAAAACATTGGAAACGATAGTCCGCTTCATTTCGACAAAGGTAACTTACGTCTTTGCTGTCCCAGACTTCAGAACAAGGGCGGGCGCCGGAGCCTTGTAGATTGGCAAAGGGTCTTCGGGGATACTGTAAGGGCAAAATGAGTGCATGATCGCGAGCTAGGGATCAGTCTTGCATACCGCAATGGGCGTGGGCAGGTATCCATTGAAATACCTGTGCCCAGCCCCTGGTCGTCGAGGTCGCTGTCATAGTCGTCTACATACTGAGGAAGCGTCTTGCTAGACGGCCAGACCCTTGACGAATCTATCAGAGGCTTCAATAACGGTTCCGTGATCCCGAAGTGGAAAAAGTACACTTTACGAGCTTGGGCAGGAAGGTACCGCCCACCATGCTGCAGAAATAGATGGGCTGAATCGTAGGCGCACCAGCCTGCAGTTTAGAATCCAGCGCATAGAACTGAGAATCAAGGAGTGGGCCAGGTGACAGTGACCAGGTGAGTGCATCCTTGAGACTTTGCCAGTCTCCACTTGTGGAGGGCGTGGATGGCTGTATCGGCGCCTCCTTTGGCGCTTCATTCTTCTCCATGAACTCATACAGAGCTGGAAGGATGCCGTTCGCATGAGGTAGCTCCCCGCGGGCGGAGGCCCTGATCTTGTCTTTCAACGTGTGCAGTACAGGGCCCGGGTCCGTCGACAACAATCCCCGCGCCAACTGCTCCATTTCCAGCTTTCTCAGCTCCGGATATCTGCAGCGAGGTGAAAACTCGGACCACCGTAGTCAGATCAGGCGACGAACCGAGAGGTGTACTTGCTGAACAACTCGTCCACAATGTCACACTTGCAGAGGTCATGTTGAATCTGCTGCAACGCGAGCTCCTTCAGTTTCGGGATGCCGTACTGGGGGTGATATTAGTTCCAGTACATGATGATTATAGAATTCGTCGCAACCTTGTCGGCCAGTCGGTAGATGGACTTTGGTGATGGCTTTGGAGTTTCATACGGCTCGGTGGTTTCCTCTTGAGCGCGTGCTTTCCGTCTTTCTGCGGATCCCCATGGGGCAAAGTCGATCTCGTTCGTGTACAAGTAACGAAGTAGCGCCTGGAATCTGTTGCATAGCGTTGGGGAGTCTGCAGTTCGAAAGCAAGTAAAATGCCTTACGTTACGAAGCCAACATCCTCGATGACAACAACGGTTCCGGTGTGGGTGGGAGTTGGAGTGGCGGCTACCTCAGCTTCAATTTCGTGTCAGCTGAGTCGGAGAACAACGAATCCATATCGGAGAGACCCGGCGGGTCGGCAAATCCCCTAGACACAGTCACGGCGGGAGCAAGGATCGAAGTCAAGGCCCTCTGAAAAAACCTTTACATCCCCTTAAGTCTGCCACAATCCCTCTCGTGGTGAACTTAGTTGAAACGGTACCCACCGCACCGCCCCATATTATATAACCGTCTCCCGATGGCTCCATTCGCACAGTTTGCTCCAGGTCAAACCTTTTTACTTGGACTATGTAAACCCCGCGGCCGAGCCGTTCACCCCGGGTACAAAATCCTCCTATTTGAGCTATCGAATGAGCAACTGAGCGGTCACTGATACACATCTCATCACTTGAACTTCCTGTGACAACCAGTGCAGGCCACGAGGTTTCCGGCCCTGGGAACACCACAACCAACGCACTTGATAGTGGTATAAAAAAATGCGGGGCACGAGCCACAGCGGACACCGTGCTGGAGACAACTTCGCGATTGTTCGATATCACACCTACTACACACAAGTTGCACGGTGTCCTCCAATGGTGGCGGCGGATTCGTCTTGGCATCTACCGAAGGTTCCTCGCGTTGTGCCGCCTTGACATCCCTTGCGGATTCCGAGAGAGTCGACAAGCCTAGTGATGCTTCGGGTTTACCGGAGACAGACAGAACCACTGAGGAGGGGTCCATGGTGGCCATGGTGGAAGACTGTGATTGTGGCTGCGGTGCAGGGGAAGGGCTAGCAGATTGTACTTGCGGAATGGAGATGTTAGGCTCTTCATCGCTCTTCTCGAGCTGAGGTGTAGGCCTTTGCTGTGGCATTCTCCCCTTCCTCCCCCCATTAGACGTCCGCTGGCGACGCTCCTGAATGGACCTTTCCAAGACCAACTCTATGGCCGCCGCACGGTGCGAATTTCCGCCCGATGAAGAACCTCGAATGATATTGGAGAGCAAAGCACCATCAACCGAAGGCTTCAGCTTCGACCGGAAGAGCTCGTGTTCCATTTCTCTGATACGTCTGTGACTGTGCGGGAGTTATTGTCAGCGCTGAGCTTTCGCAGATTTGCGAATGAGTTACTTCGCAGTAAAGGGGGAGAACAGCTCTTGCACGATATTGTTCTTGTCGAGCTTGGATTTAATATCCTCACAGGCAACATCGCAGAGCTCAGTCAAGTCGACCTATGTGAAAGACCCATCGGCAACAACACAACTCAGAAGGGGTGCGAGACAAACCTTGTCTGCCAGGCAATAGACGGACTTTGGAGAGGACGCCTCGACTGTAATAGCGCCAAGTGATACGCTGGGCTTTTCCGAGTCCAACGGAGGATTCCTTGCTTCCTGGGGATAGCCGCCCTCGTCCTCCTTTGCTTTGGAGGAGATTACATTCTGAGAAACAAGAGAGGCGAATCTGATCTGGCTGGTATACACGAAAAGGAAAATAGCGCTCCATCTGCGCTCAGGAATCAGCCGGAGACATCGTCGCGTCGAACAACAACTTACGTCTTTGCCGCCCCAGACTTGAATAGAAGGGCGGGTTCCATTGGCAAGTCCGCTCGCGTGGGGTTCTCCCGGACGCTGGAGGAAGAAAATTGATCTACGTAATTATGAATCTGGAGCGGACCGACAAACCACGTCCAGCACGGGTAGCGCGCTGGGGAACCCCGCATGTCCGATTCTTCGTCATCAACATCACTGTCATACCCGTCTACAAACCCAGGGGGCGGCGCCTTCCACGCCCTGAGTTTCGAGGAATCTACATAGAACGATGAGTCGATAACCGTGGCTCCGAAGCGAGGGACTCACACACTGTTAACTTGGACGTGAAACTGCCGTCCACCGCACTACAGAAATACACCGGCCGCATCTTTGGCAAGCCGGTTGATGACCTCGAGTCTACCACATAAAACTGGGAATCGAGGAATGTGCCACTGGTCAGAGAACCGGTGAGGGCCTTCTTAAGTCCATCCCAGTCTCCATCGGTGGCCCCCTGCTGGCTGAACGGCTCAAGCGCGGGGAGTGGCGATTCCTGAACCGACTCATTGCTCTCCATGAGCTCGTAAAGAGCAGGAAGGATATGCTCTGCGTGCGGCAATTCTCCATCGGTGTAGCTTTTGATTTTTCCCTTCAATGGCCCCAGCGTATGATTCAAGTCGGAAGACAGGAGCTCCCGTGCTAATTGTCTGAGCTCAAGCTCTCTCAACTCGGGGTACCTATCAATAAGTGAGAACCTGAACGTTCCAAGTGGAAGAAGACAACGGACCAGGAGGTATATTTGCTAAAAACTTCCTCGGTTATGTCGCACTTGGATAAGTCTTTCTGGATCTGCCGCAACGCGAGCTGCTTCAACTCGGGAATATCGTACTGAAGACAACGTCAACTCCGCTCGACAAAGACCATATGGCAAAACCTTCACCTTATCGGCAAGCCTGTAGATAGATTTAGGTGACGGTCTAGGAATTCCATACGACCAGGATATCTTCTCGCGAGCGCGGGCATCGCGTCTCTCCGCAGACCCCCACGGGGCGAACCCGATCTCACCCGTGTACAAGTACCGAAGCAACGCTTGGAACCTGTCTAATCTCAGCGCACGCATCATCAGAGAAGACACACGAAAAACCGCCTACGTGACAAAAGCAACATCCCGGATGACGATGACCCTCCCAACGTGAGCAGATGAAGAGCTTCCTGGCTCGCTGCCGGCACCCTTTATGTCAGATGAGTCGGAGAACAACGAATCAATGTCTGAGACGGAGATGACGTCCGGATCCGAACGTTCGTCAGTGCTCTTCGCGTCTGGACCGACAACGTCCGAGCTATTTCCCGGCTTCCCCGCCACAACCGAGGGGTCATCCTCAGGCTCAGCACCATCTAGAACACCTTCTTCATCATCTTCGAGGTCGCTGTCGTCTTCATAGTCGTAGTCGTTTGTATAAGGTTTCATATCAGCTGGAAATCTAGCCCTCAAATTCTCCCTGGTCTCCCTCCCATCAAACACTGTCAATGAATCAGTTCATAACCCTGCGCAGCTAAAGGGGACAGCCGCACGGGAACCAAGCCGTGGTACGCGCTTTGCGACATGTCCGTTGACGAAAAGTGCCTTCGGTTCCCCAACACATCTTGCTTTCGAACTGCGTTTGGAGAAGACCCAGAACTTGGTGTCGACAAACGTTCCAGAAGTTATTGAATCTCTCAGGGCCTCTTGCAACGGGATTGGAATGGTCA
>Ga0307517_10003979_pt1 | contig 22883 bp, 12 predicted proteins | sample 23_EM_MG_FD_194515 | JGI IMG/M metagenome (GOLD analysis project Ga0307517, IMG submission 194515) | Populus trichocarpa ectomycorrhiza microbial communities from riparian zone in the Pacific Northwest, United States - 23_EM | ecosystem: Host-associated > Plants > Roots > Unclassified | place...
GATAAATATCAAACTTCTCTTACTTTTTCTTGATGTAAAATCATCCTTTTAAAGTTGTGCTAATCAAACTATCTCGCCATGTCTTGCATGTCGTCCATGTTTTTCAGTTCTTACTGAAGAACATTTCCTTGATTTCTCAAGAAAAAAATAAATTCTTATACACAATATATATTCACCTCTACAAATACAGAATTATAAATTATTAAATTCTATATCAATCCACTTCCCCTCCTCTGATTAACAAGAAGAATTCGAACCTATTGCTTGCTAAGAAAGAGAGAGACTTCATCAACAATAAATTGTACATTTAAATGCTTATTAAATAGAAAACACACATCAACCTTTCCTAATTTCTTATCTCAATCTCTAGATGAGGCTATAATGTCGTTGACTTTTAAGAAGAAACCACATGGAGCTGGGTGTGGAGCACACGTAACGGTTATTTTCTGAAGTGTTTGTTTTTTTAAAAAATATTAAAATAATAATATTATTTTTTAATGTTATTTGTTTAGAAAATAGAAGGCGATTTCAAACTACTCCAAAGTCTACATTGATAATGTATTAGCAGGTGGAGATAAGGACCACATTAAATTGAAATAAATGTAAAATTGAAAAAAGGAAAGGAAAAGGAGATACGAGTCTTTAAATATGTCGCAGTTCAGCTGCCATGGCCAGGGAAGGAAAGTCGCCTTTAATATTGCTTGTGTAACCCCGTGAACCTGGCTGGGGACACAAAAAACTGCCCTACATTTTGGGGTACCCCACCCCATCATTGCTCATTGTTCATAAATGGAAAAATGCTGTTGTTTTACACACAATCAACTACATAATAGGGTGTCATGCTATGGATTAATTGCCGACTCGTTTACACATAACACTCAACAGGGAAAAGTTTCATGTGATAAATCGAAAATTCGAGGGTTTCTATGCAGTAGGTTTTCAAGGAAAACTTTTACTTTTTTTCTTGTTTAATTTAGATCCTAGTTTGCTTAGGATTTTTGTTGTTTTTTTTTTTTGGATTTCTAGTTTGTTTAAATTGGTTTTTTTTTTAGTTTATTTAAAAAGTTATCAACCTGGTGATTATGTGTTGATTGTTCTTGTTGTCTTTCTTGTGTTGTTTTTGTTTGTATTAGTTGTTATTATTAAAGCCCCATGATATTTTATGGATAGTTATTGTGTAATGTTGAATGAACATAACTAAAAGAGATGGTCGCAGAACAAGATGTACTAATGTAAAAACAGATGAGGAGGTTCTACATTAAAAAAAGAGAGGTCTAGGAATTGTTGACAAAAGACATGCAAAGATAGATTGTAGAATTAAATCGTTGGTTGACAAAAATAAGGATCTTAAGGGATTGTGAGAAGAGTGATTACGAATCTATAGTTAGTTTTTAGAATCCATTTCAGATGCATAAATAGATGAGGAAGTGTGAAGATTTTGATGATCCCAGTTATGATGAGATATTTGTGGATTGGTATTCTCCTCCAATTTATGATATTTATTTTGATAATATTTATATTGATAATGATACCACAAGCAATGATAGTAATGGTAATGATATTCTCATTAAAAGGTGGAGGTTGAGCGCAAAGAGAACACAAAAGGTAATCAACAAAAAAAAATTGTTAATTTGAGTTATGTTGATATATTTAATTACAAGTTTATTATTATTATTATAAAGGTAGATATGTTCAAGAGATCACATGTTAATGAAAAATATTTAAGGTTTGCAATTCATTACTTTGGAAGCTGGTTGAAGAGAAACACTTTGTCAATTGATGTTTCTTGTGTAAAATTAACATGAATGTACTAAAATTAATATCTAAAATTGCTATGTATCCGTAGTGAGAAAAAGAAAAGGGGTTGGCAAGCCTTTATTATCCTATGTTTATTTAAGGTAAGAGTAATTTAAACTTGTGGCGAGTTTTTCTCAATTCAGATTGATGCAATGGGTTGGAAATTATTTTTCTTCAATTATTTTTATTTTTTTTTCTATTTAGTTTAAGAAATGAAATATTCTGCTTAATAATTTACTTATTTTAGTTTGTTTAGGATTTTTATTGTTTTTCCTATGTTTTCGGGTTTCCTACTTTATTTAGATTGTTGTTTTGGGTTTATTTAAGATGTTTTAAGCATATTAGAGATGAAAACTACTTAAAAATAAAATTTTAAATTTTAAAAAATCATACAACAATTTATTTTTTCACACTCAATCAGTCATTTAATATTCGTGGAACTTACAATTCATTGTTTATTAATTAATGCATCGAGGCCCACAATATAACGAAAAATAGAAAGTCAAGGGTTTTTAAGTTCTAGGTTACAGCTTTAAATCATATAAAATTTGTTTAATTTATTTTGAGATTTAATAATTTGTAAAATTAAATTGAAAAATAACAGACCAACTGTTTATATCATAGTAAAATTCAACCTATCCTATATAGGAAAAAAAACGAAACTAACTAGTAAAAATAAATAAATTCAGAAATAACACTAAAAATAATCAAAATTCAGAAAAACATCTTAAATTGAAAAATAACAGACTAACTATTTATATCATAGTAAAATTCGACCTATCCTATAGGAAACAAAAAACCAAAACTAACTAGTAAAAATAAGTAAATCCAAAAAAAACACTAAAATAATCAAATTCCAAAAATAACATCTTGTGGTTATAATTTGAGAGCCTTCCTGACATTGACTGATTATAATCAACCGGCCTATTAGAGAACTAGGGCTATGCAATCTCTTGGTAAAAATTGAGTATGATCTATCTGTGATCAAATGTAATGGTTATTTTTATCATATCTTGATTTTTTATTGGTTTTTCATTATTTATTTGTTCCATAAACACATTATACACACGTAACTAAGAAAATTTAGCTAAAAAATATTAAATGTAAAAAAATATTCGGCTAGTAGGGAACTCTTTAATATTTTTATTGAATTTGGTTCAATGAGTCAACTTTGAAATCTCTTGATGTAATTCAGCTCGAGTTTTAAATTAAATAATATAGAAATTATCCTTACATGACTCGGTCAATTTGACAGATTTAAATATCACTTGAATAATCTGTAAAAATATTATTTGGTTTAAAAAAAATCCTAGATGATATCTTTTTTTAATATTAAAATTATAATATATTAGATTAATTCAGATTTTTTAGCATAATTTGTGAGACTCGTAATTCAAATAAATCGAATTAGGTCATCTAAGTCAGTTTTGCTATGAATTCATGTTTTTGTTTTTGTTTTATTTTGTTTTTTTAATAGAAAAAGGAATATCCATCCCTTCCCCTCGAAGCCTAATCAAATGCCACCATCGAATATCTAACTCCATCAAAAGCATTTTCAAAATGCTGTCTCCCACTGTCCCACATATCCATACCACACCATGGCCAAATCCAAAGGAAGATTTCAACTAGTTTCATGACAAACAAACCAGGAGCACTTAAAACAAATGCCTTGATATATTTATTTGTAGTATTAAAAGAAAAAAAAAGAGCTCTTGCTTTTCATTGTAGCTCTATAATTGTTCTTTATCTCATATATGGAGCATTGGTTTTTTTTTTTTAATTTTAAATTTGATCATTAATCTTTTATTTTGTATAATTTAGCCCTTTTGAGTCAAAATTAACATCCAATTACATTTTATTACAGAGGAAGGGTTGAATTGAAAGATAAAAGACTCGAGTTAAAAAAAATAAGGTAAAATAGGAGGAGGCTTTGAAATTTATCTGAAAAATTCATTTCAGTTTCCCATCTTTTTTAAGTCTTACATAACCGATCCCTTTAATTTTTAAAAATTCAATTTTGATATCAAACTTTATTTTTTTTATTTTTCAGTCTTTTTTTATGGGAGGAGAGAGAGACTCGTCAGATTCCAACGTAGAGAGAGAAAGTTGTTGTTGACGATGATTCCGACCACCAAATTGTTGATTTCTGTATCAAATGGTTTCATGTGATGAGAGAAGTTTGAAATGAGTAATTTTTTTACGTTGAAAGTTTCTATAAAAACATATCCTAGCCTAAAAAGATTCTTTGTTTCGAGTTACTTTTGGGTTTGAGGCATTTTTTGTGTTTTTGGAGGCCATAAATTAGTTTAACAAAGTTTCTATAGTGTTTTCTAAGTGTTTTTTTTTTTTTTATCATAAATGAGTTGAAAATGAGTTTTTGGATGGAAAAAAACATGAACCTTGTTTTTCCGGCCACCAAAATGGCTGGAGTCAAGAGAAACTAGATGACATGTTGTTTATTTTTTCCGAAAGAAATTGGGGTGTATAACATGTCGTTCGCCCCATTAATTTTTTTTATATATAAACAAAGGCACACACAGAGACCATTTCTTGATGGGCTAGGTGCTTGGCCTGGCTCATCAGGCCCAGTAGCGCCTTGCCTTATTTTTTTTTTATTAATACTTTTTTATATGTATTTTTTAAAATTATTTTATATTTTATATTTTAATTAATACTCATTCTCGATGATTTTTTTTTACTCATTTAACCTTTTTTAAATAATAATTAATTTTTAATTATACCAGGTGTGTTTGATTTTTAAAGAGGTTAATATGATTCATATGTAATTTTTTTATATTTTTTATAGATTAAGTTTGTTTTTCTAAAATTAAAATTATAAATATTTATTTTTATAATATTTTTAATGTGTGTAGCCTTGCATAGTATTTTTTTTCTCTTATTTTATTCCATAAATTTTATACATGTGTCAATTTCTATTATAATTTGGTTTTAATAAATAAATTCATTGAACACAACCAGGTAAATAACTCATGTTGCGATATTAAATATTTTAATTTATATTTATTTCTCAATTTTTTCAGTTTCCTTTTTATTTATCATCAATATTTTTTATCTATCGAATTATCTTGATCTCATTATCTAGGATGCACAATAGACATGTGATCTAGACATATCTTATATACAGATCACGGGTTTCACGTGTTAGCTTGCTTTGCTTGTGGAAATATATTTTTTATTTTTTTATTTGTTGTTGTTGTTACCTCATTTCTTTATCCAAATATTAAATTAATCAATATTTAACCCTAATATTAAATTTCTCTTATTTTTTTAAAAACACAATAATCTCCAAAACTTTTTTTCCAAGTAAAAAAATATATTAATCCAATTGTAACATAACGCGAGCTACAATCTAGTTTATCCAAGGAGAATCATGTTGCCTTCGTTGATAACTTTGATTTTCACCAATACCAAACAAGTATAACTTTGTATAAATATTTCATATTTTAAGTTTAGATATTTTATTTTAATAAATATTCAAGTTTATTTACTGTATAATTCAAAAACCATGTTAAATAACGAGGAAGAAAATACCACAAAATTTTTTAGAAACTACACATGCAAAACATATATCTAAAAAATAGTGTAAGAAAAATGATTCGGATTTTATCATAATTTATTTACTGTTTAATTTTACATTTTTAAGTATGAATCTTAATCCGACTATTGAATCATATTTAAATTTTATTAGAAGTTTTTAGACATATTGTTATGCATTGAGTTAAAATTTCAGGTCAATCAGAGTTCTAAAAGGCCATGTGATACAGGTCAACAAATGCAATATAAATTTTGTTATTCGTTACATTTTGATTTGTGATCTTTTTATTTGGAAATAATTCATTTCCTCGTAATGCAAAGATATTCAACAACTTATTTCTGGGAGTTTCAATTTCTATAAGGATCTTTAATGGGCAATAATATAGTTTCCAAGTATGTCAAGAATTTCTTAATGTTCCGCAATCATTTTCTTACAAAGATTCTTTGTTTATCCTGACTACACAAGGAAATGAGGGATGAAATATTTAATGACAAATTACTTTTTGGTAGACTTATTTTATATTAATCTGAATTATTTTAAGCTTTTTTGTTGTTTTGTTTTAGTATTTGGATATTTACATTTAGTTTAGAGATTGTGTTTTAGTTTAAATTTGTTTTGGCCCAAAATCAATATTTTTAAATTATTTTAGGTATTAGACTTGTGTTAGCTGATTATTAACTTGGGTCCATTGGTTTCCAACCCAATAAAGGTCCATTAGTGTTATTTATGATGGTTATATATTGTTTTATTTGCTGCAAAACTCAGCAATCATGATGTTTTGAATAAACTTGTATTTTTGTGTGAAATAACACTTTTTTTTACTAGGACAAATAACAAATTTAACTTATCAAGATATAACTGATTATGTGGTGTCTTCGGCTCTTCGTACATTTTGGATTCTTAATTTTCTATGATCAATGAGTCAAAATTTAATTTTTAATATCCTTTGTTTTGTTTTAGAAATAAAGTTATCTACGAGCAAAGATTTTAAATTTTCAACTTTTTAAAATTATAAAAATTTTGTTAGTGGATTTCTAGATATTTATATACAAGGCCTTATATTTAAAAAAAATTAAAGAATGTCAACTCCTTAACCCTTACCCTCACCTCAATCCAAACATAAAAGAGTTTTCTGTTGCTTGGGCTAGGCTAATTCCTAGCGTGTGGGTCTCAGCTATGTCTTTTTGTTTGCACTCCAAATTGCGCCAGGGCTTCATGCCCTTCAATGTCAATTGAGCATCCACGGGCCTATCATCTGCAAGAACACTCTTACCTGCTTTCTTCCTTATTTCTTGCTTTTAATCTTCGTATTCTCCATGACTGAGAAATTCAACTCAAAAGGATCGATTCATGGTTGTAAAACCTGATAAGTTAACCCGGGATAAGACCCGAGTCGAGTCGAACGCTACGAGGGTCGACCCCAAACTTCTTTATGTGGTGAAGATCAATGGATTCAAGCCAATTTCCGTCCACCCCCGGAAATTGGAACAAGATACAAAAATAAAAACAAAGACTGGATTGAGAGCCTCAAAGATGGTGCTAGAGTTGACAACAAGGCCAAAAAATGTTGCCGATCCTAAATCTACTAGATTTTTCTAGCCTCCCACACGCTTCCTATCATTGATATTTCCAAAATCGTGAGGCCCTACAAGCTACCAGTTTCCCCTTTAAGAACCCGTGTCACAATTTCTCTCTACAAATTATTCACACTATTTTTGGTTTGGTTTATTTTTTCCTTTAAATTTATCTCCTTTCCCAACCCTCTAAACAACATTTAGGTCTTGGACAACTTATTCTAATAATGTAGAATTCAATTAAATTCACATTTATGATATAATTAGAATTATAAAAATCCATTTTAAAACTAGAAGATTTCAAGGAAACTACCTCGTGTAATAAAAATTAAATGAGATAAGGGTAATAAAAGGAAAAACAATATAAATATGAAAAAAGAGAAAACAATACCAATAAATCACCCCGCCCCAAGAAAAGTTTAAGAATAAAAAGCGATTTTAAAAAAATTAATTTTTTTTATTTTTTTTATTTTAAATTAATATTTATTTGGTGTTTTTAGATCATTTTGATATGCAGATATAAAAATAATTTTTAAAAAATAAAAAAATATTATTTTAATATATTTTTAAACAGAAGTAATAAAACTAAAACTAAATTAAAAAACAAAACTTGACCCCGATAAGATTGTCAAGCACCTACTCGAATCCTCATCAGCACCGATAACAACAAACCACGTGTAACACGTCGAAATCAAACGGTGCGAAACCCGTCAGTGAGATTAACTATCAAAAGACAGCTGTCATGTTAACTGGTTAGGTAGCTGAGGGGTCAAAAATCACATGTAGTCCCTCTACTTTGCATATTTGGTTATATTTTAAAACGGGTCGAAGTAACTCCATATAGTCACATAATCAGAAATAAAATTACATAAATGGATATAAATGACATGCGATTAGAAGTACAGATAAATTGCAAATGAGTGGAGTCGAGTTTGAATATTACTATAACTCATCTCAAACCAACTCATCTAAATTTGCACAATAGCGAAGTCAAGTCAAGTCTAACCTAACTTAATTAAAATAAAGGATCTAAGTTGACCACAATTAAGAATAAAGGGACCATACGTGACATTTAGCTAACCCGAAAGGGCATGAACACTGATACGGCAGCCTCCAGCACCGGTACAAAACAAGGGCAAGAAAATAATAACAATAATTAAAAAAAAAAAGAAAATTTTGTTCGATATCATATCATAAATCACATCCATCTCTATCTCCACCTCCACCTCCACCTCTTGGCCGACCATTAAAGAGGGTCTATATATCTCTTTCTCCTTCTCTTTCTCGGAAAGTAGTAAGATAGACCCCCTTAGGTCCCTATCTCTCCGTTTCATTTAATCACCGCTCGTTAAGTTAATCTAGGTAAACTTATTTTTTGGTTCTTGCATTTCAATCTGTTAAATATTAGGGTTTATGAGAAGTTGCTGTTCATCGATTTTTATCTTAATTCAATATCTCGACATTTTTAGGGTTTTATCGGCTGGTTGACTTTGTTGATTGATATATTTTTTTAATGAAAAAAAGGGGTGGTTGAATAAATTTGCTGTTAGGGTTATTATGTTTTTTGCTATTTGTAAATCTGAAACTGGTAGGTTTTGTTGATAGAGAAGCTTCAGTCTGTTTTATGGAAAGTTGTGCTGCTGTTTTCAGTTAATTAGTAATTATTTCTATAAAAAAATAGATTGATTTTTGTAGATATAGTCTTGGGACAAGGTTTGCTTACCTTTTGGTCTGGTTCGAATGGTGTTTGTGATTTTTGTGTATTCTGTTTGTGATTTTGGTTCTGTTAAGTTTTAGTAATATATTCAATGTCAAATGTAGTATTTGAACTGGGAATTGTTTTATCCTTGAGAGAACTTTACATGTGTCCGAGTTTCTCAATTTAATATCGGTGAAGTGTAAATGTTAGTTGAGTTGAGTGTTGAACGCCGCCTCTGCCTCTGTTGATCGATGAATGTTAAGTAAAAACAATGAAATGGTTATTTGCTTTTCAGTGGATGTGTTTTTTTTCCCCGTATTGTTGGACTGTGGGTATTGGTTAGTGATTGATGTCCTCGAGTTGATATCTAAGGATTATTTCTTTAATTTTTTTTTGTTGTCTCTCTGATCTCTTTTATTGGATTTTCACTTATAAATGTCATTGTGACTTGCAGGATCGTTCCTGGGAATTACATGGCTAGGCTTCTAGTTCATTCTGCTAATATTCCTGCTGTAGCTCCTTGTCCAAGGCATTGTCAATATGAAGAATCTAAAAAATCAAGGGCCTCCTCTGCCAAAATGATGTGTAGCTTACCATCGCGGGGTTTGGTGATAAGTGGATACTCAGGATTGCGTAGCGCAAACTGTTTAGATACACTGTTGAGACATGGACATTCTTTCCATTCTAAGGTTGCAATTACAATCTCTCCTAGGCAGCAAAAGGCTAAGCGATTTGTACCTAGAGCTATGTTTGAACGTTTTACAGAAAAAGCAATCAAAGTAATTATGCTTGCTCAAGAGGAAGCAAGACGGCTTGGTCATAATTTTGTCGGAACAGAACAGATCCTGTTGGGGCTTATTGGGGAAGGAACTGGAATTGCTGCAAAGGTTCTCAAATCTATGGGAATCAATCTTAAAGATGCACGTGTAGAGGTGGAGAAGATTATTGGCAGGGGTAGTGGATTTGTTGCTGTGGAAATTCCGTTCACTCCTCGTGCCAAGCGTGTTTTGGAACTATCATTGGAAGAGGCCCGCCAACTTGGTAGAATTTGTTTTCTTTCTCCTTTTCTGACATTGATTTTAGTTTGAGAACTTTGGGCCAAAAGTGGTTTCTTCATGTTGGTGTAGGTGTATTTTGAACTATAATATCCTCTTAAATTTGGGATGAAAAATTTTGAAGGTCATGATGGAATTTCACATAGAACTGTTATTGCAATCATAACATAATATGTGCTGTTAAGAGATACAATGGTATCGCCAGAGCTTTCCTGTAATTCAAGCCAGTTTCCACTTCCTGTAACTCAATAATTTTCCCTTTCAACGGAGCAATGATTCTGTTATGTGTGTTTGTGTACGTGATACTTTGAGAAATGAAGTGCTCAATGCTAACCAAGAAATCTGACCTCCATGAATCTTTTCAGGTCATAATTATATTGGATCCGAGCACTTGCTTCTCGGGCTACTTCGTGAAGGTGAAGGTGTAGCAGCCCGTGTTCTCGAGAATTTAGGTGCTGATCCTAGTAACATACGTACACAGGCAAGCAATGCATCTCTGGAGCTTTGTTAACCTAATTTTCTGTGTTCATCAAGCCATTTGTTGTGTACACATAGAATTAATGAAGTGTTGATTGTTGTGATTAGGTCATTCGTATGGTGGGTGAGAGCACAGAAAACCTGGCTGGTTCCACTGTTGGACCTGGAAGCAGTAACAACAAGATGCCTACACTTGAGGAATATGGAACTAATTTGACTAAATTAGCAGAGGAGGTGATTTAATACTAAAGCTTTTTTTTTTTGTTTTTGTTTTGTTTCTAAACATGCTATAAGTAGATACTTCTCTTCTAAGTGATTCTCTTAAGATGATTTTTTCGCCTTCAGGGTAAATTGGATCCTGTTGTTGGAAGGCAGCCACAAATAGAACGTGTTGTTCAAATCCTGGGCCGAAGAACTAAGAATAACCCTTGTCTCATTGGAGAACCTGGGGTTGGGAAAACTGCAATTGCTGAAGGTCTTGCTCAGAGGATAGCAAGCGGTGATGTTCCTGAGACAATTGAGGGAAAGAAGGTGAATATTGGTTCATTTTATTGCGCCACAATTTGGGGGTGCATTTGGGTTGCAGTATAAAAATTTCTGTGAATTATGTATGCTCAGTGCACACCAATTAATGAACAACACACTTGCTTTATTATCTGTAATATTGATAAACCGTCCATGTAAATGGGAGATTCAGTCAACTGACTACAATTTGCGTTGCTATGCCATCTTTGTGAGAAATTTCTAGAAGTGTTTCCTTGTAAATTTTTAAGTTGGTAGGGAAACTATTGTACTCAAGACAGACCGATATGTATTTTTTTTTGTTGGTGTGATTTAGGTTATCACCCTTGACATGGGCCTTCTTGTTGCTGGAACTAAATACCGTGGAGAGTTTGAGGAAAGATTGAAGAAGCTAATGGAGGAAATCAAACAGAGTGATGAAATAATTCTCTTTATTGATGAGGTGCATACCCTGATAGGGGCAGGAGCAGCAGAAGGGGCTATTGATGCTGCTAATATTTTGAAACCAGCTCTTGCTAGAGGTGAATTGCAGGTAATTTTTTGTCTTGTGCACATGATATTCAAGGGAAATTGTTAAATGCTATGACTGGAGGTCGTTGTGAATTTGTGGCATGCAGTCTGACTGTTACATCTTTTACATTTACTATTAAGCTTCACTTAATTTATTTTAAAAATGCTGACCATTAAACCTGAGTTGATCATACCTTGACAAACTGCTCATTGGAGCCTGTTCTGTGTGGGGGTTCATGTAGGTGAATCTGCTGTTCACTGGAACCTATTGTGTGTGAAACTTGAGTATTTTTTTTTCTTTTTTTCTGGTGCTTAAACTTGAGTTGATCATACCTTTTCTCAATTTATGGCCTGGTTCTGTCTATGGTTTGCAAACTCTGAAGCCTTTCCTGTACTGAGTCTTCTTAATAGCGATGAATTTGACTCTAAATTGTAATGGTTTGTGTTCCCTTGAATTATTGAGTCTTTGTCGTACCTGACTTGTTATATTATGTAATAACTCAGTCATATCCATCATTTGGGGCTGGCCACAGCCCCTCCATATGTGGTCAACTTGGATTATTTTGTTTATATTTGAAATTTGTGGCTCAAAGTTTCAAATTCAATCTTGTTTCTTATTCATCCTCCTTAATGCAGTGTATTGGAGCTACAACCCTAGATGAGTACAGAAAGCACATTGAGAAGGACCCTGCTTTGGAAAGACGTTTCCAGCCAGTCAAAGTACCTGAGCCATCTGTGGATGAAACAATACAGATTTTGAAAGGACTTCGTGAGCGATATGAGATCCACCACAAACTCCGTTACACAGATGAGGCCTTAGTAGCTGCTGCTCAGTTGTCATACCAGTACATCAGGTGAGTGAGCCATAAAATAATCCTTTTTTTAGTTTGAAGTTCACATTTCTGTTATATAGCTCCATGTATCTGCAGCATTTGCCACACTTATTACTTGCATGGATGCTTATTTATAGAGGAGAAAAGTCACTGCTTGTATATCTTAAGAAAACAAGTAATTTGTTTATAGTAGTCTCTCAAGTTTATTGGTAGATTTCCTCAGCATCTCTGAAGCTTACTTGAAACTTGAGATACATATGATGACTTGAAAAAAAAAAGGAAGGAGATGAGCATATTGGAGATATCATTTCCCTGTAGTGGTGCTTTATATAATCATCTTGGCAGAGCCGGTGGGGGCACATCAATTTGCAATAGTTGTTCGTACCAGACTGCCTTGTAGACAGTCTCTGTTGAAGCTGATGTTTTTGAACCATGCATGAGTTCTCCCCTGCTGCTTTTCTTCCCTTCCTGTCTTCGTGTTGAACCCTCCACAATACCCTAGAAATGTTCATGGTCCATGTCGAAGGCTTTCCTCCACTTGGTTCAATTCTATCGGATGCTCCCAAATTCTGAAAATTACCTTTCTGTAGAAGTTAATTTTCATTTTTGCTGTCTCTGGCATAATTAGTCCTTCAAAAGCTCCCCTCTATAATTAGTCATATGGAAATTCTCTCCCTGGATCTTTATTTCTCCTTGCATTTCTTTCAGTGACCGTTTTCTGCCTGATAAAGCAATTGATCTGATCGATGAAGCTGGTTCTCGGGTTCGCCTTCGGCATGCACAGGTAAAATCTTCTATCCAGTTGCTCCATCATCATCCTGTCATTTATTTTTAATTTTTTTTACTTCATTCTTCCAGGTCCCTGAGGAAGCAAGAGAGCTTGAGAAAGAGGTCAGACAAATCACAAAGGAAAAGGATGAAGCTGTCCGCGGCCAAGACTTCGAAAAGGTTTAAATTGCTTCTTTCTTGTGCTTTCCAATTGTCTAATTGGATTTTCTAGGGCTACCCTGTTTGTTTCCATGAGATGAGACATTTTTGATGAACTTCCAAAATACTTAGTGTTATGATTTCAAAATTTTGAATTGTCTGATCATTGAACAGTGAAAAGGTTTTTTTGAGAAGAGAAGCTTTAAGACCACAAGACTGCACATTGCTTCTGCTGTTTGTTTATTTATGTCCGTATTTCCTTCAGCTATCTCATGCCATTGGTAATTTTGAACAGGCTGGGGAATTGCGAGACAGAGAAATGGACCTTAGAGCACAGATCGCAGCTATTGTGGAGAAAGGCAAGGAAATGAGCAAAGCTGAGACAGAGGCAGGGGATGTAGGTCCCACTGTCACTGAATCAGATATTCAGCACATTGTCTCTTCTTGGACTGGCATACCTGTAGAGAAAGTATCCACGGATGAATCTGATCGTCTCCTAAAGATGGAAGATACCCTTCACAAGAGAGTTATTGGTCAGGATGAAGCTGTCAAGGCAATCAGCCGTGCCATCCGCCGAGCTCGTGTTGGGCTTAAGAACCCAAATCGACCAATTGCTAGCTTCATCTTTTCTGGTCCAACTGGTGTCGGGAAGTCAGAACTGGCAAAAGCACTAGCTGCCTACTACTTTGGCTCAGAAGAAGCCATGATCCGACTTGATATGAGCGAGTACATGGAAAGACACACTGTTGCCAAGCTAATTGGTTCACCTCCTGGTTATGTTGGTTACACTGAAGGTGGTCAGTTGACAGAGGCTGTTCGGCGTCGTCCTTACACTGTGGTACTCTTTGATGAGATTGAGAAGGCCCATCCTGATGTCTTTAATATTATGCTTCAAATTCTTGAAGATGGAAGGTTGACAGACAGCAAGGGCAGGACAGTGGACTTCAAAAATACCCTCCTGATAATGACTTCAAATGTTGGTAGCAGTGTTATTGAGAAGGGAGGGCGCAAGATGGGATTTGATCTTGATTATGATGAGAAGGATAGCAGTTACAACCGAATTAAGAGCCTGGTGACAGAGGAGTTAAAGCAGTATTTTAGGCCAGAATTCTTGAACAGATTGGATGAGATGATTGTTTTCCGTCAACTTTCCAAGCTGGAGGTCAAGGATATTGCTGATATAATGTTGAAGGAGGTCTTTGAGAGGTTGAAGGCCAAGGAAATAGAACTTCAAGTGACTGAGAGATTTAGAGATAGGGTGGTCGATGAAGGGTATAACCCATCCTATGGTGCAAGGCCTTTGAGAAGAGCTATAATGAGGCTCCTTGAGGACAGCATGGCTGAGAAAATGCTTTCAGCAGAGATCAAAGAAGGTGATTCTGTCATTATAGATGTTGATTCTGATGGAAATGTTGTTGTGCTCAATGGTCAAAGTGGTGGTGCTCCCGATGCCTTGCCCGACATGTTGAACGTTGTGTAGAGCGAATCCTCTTATTCAGTAACCTTTGCTAGAATGTTGTTTGTTACTGTGGTTTTCATTTGAATTGGCAAATTATTTGTAGTCTGTTTTATTGAAAGGACTACTTGTCAGCGGAAGTTGGAGCTGTGCTTCATTGCTGGCTGGGTTTAAAGGCTGTATCATTGCACCATGATAGCATGAATAGTTTAGAGGCAAATTGTAGTATGGTGCATGGGTTAGCTCCCTTAATGAAAGGACTAACAATGGAAGGTTATGATTCAGTCAGTTTTACAGAACTGTCATGTAATACGAAATTATGATTTGAACTTGAAATTGTGGTGTCATGCTTCTCTCTGATGCAGAATGTCTATACCTTTTAAATAATATAATGGCTGCCCTCAAAATTCTCTAGCATTTTGATTCGTGCCATTTAACATACTCTCAGATGTTATTCTTTAACATACCAGGGGCAAACCAAATATGGCAAAGCGAGTCTCTTCAGCTGAAGAGTGCTCTGGAGCTTTGTTAAAGAAATACCAGCAATTGCAATTGATCTTTTGCGGATGTGTAAATTATACATGTTACAATCCCCCCCACAAAAAAGAAAAAAAGAAAAAAAAAGGGAAGAATGATACCACTTGAACCTTCATCTCCAACAAATCAGCACAGCGGCACCAACCTAGGACCTCGATATAAATTTTCATTCTCTTGTTGCGCATAGTGGTCTATCAATAGAATGGCCGCGTTCAATGTCTGTCGATACTGTGAATTTTGGTGCTGACAAAGAAGCCGTTCACAAATGGCCACAAGCGACATGGATTGATAAGCAAGAGTTCTTCTAAGAATAGGTGATGCACGATGATTTTCTTGCACTAAAATGCATCTCCTGTACCTAGCCATCCAGAGATGGCGAAGACTGCCTCAATGTAGGGCTGACGCTGCCACCTCGGGTCATTTTTAGTGCATCCAGAGCCTTTTGTATCTCCATAGTCATTGCACTGTCCACGCTGCCTGATGATAGCTTCTTGTGTGATTTCTGCAAGTGAAGCTTGAGTGAACTGCTGCTCAGACCAGCATTATCCCCACAGACGGGACAAACTTTAATCTCTGGCTTCCGCCTCTGCCATTCCATGGAAACCTTCCCGTGCAGTTGGCGGTCCAGATCCAATAAAGCTTTTGCAAAACCATCATTGGGCTGAGCTCGGCGGTGAGCTCGTCTTAGAGCATTCCATGCTTCTAGTAGAGTGAATTTCCTGCATCAAGAAGAAAAATGCTAGATTTACAGAACTTATGACGCAGCAGCTTATTCACAGCAGACATTCAATAATCCGCTTGTTTGATGATAGAGCTTCCATACATGAAAAACCTTGTGATTTTCACTTACTTCCTGAGCATTAAATATGCAAGAACTAATGTAGCACTCCTACTTCTCCCTTCAAAGCAATGAACTAGAACCCTTCCACCTATTGATTCAACATGATCAATAAAATCAGAAGCTTCTCCAAAGATACTGCTGATATTTGAATCCTCATGGTCACTAATCTGTTCAAGTAGAAAGTAGTGTTGTGAATATAGAATACGTTCCAAATATATGCTGGAAAATGAAAAAGGTGAGGAGCTCCAGATTCTGTGATCAATAATGTTACAGATTATTTTGCTCTACCCAGAACGATATTGGAAAATCTGGCTATTAGAAACATAAGGAAAATCATCTGCAAACTTTATGATCATAGTCTGCAGAAACTTTCTGAGAACATGAAGAGAAAAAACACGCTGTGCAGCAAAACAGTTGGTTTTCTGAAAATTACCGACTCTTCCAGATAGGAGCACATGTCTGAGAATGCTACAACGACTACTCCTACTGTTCTAATAAATTATTTCATTTTTTGGTCTCTAGTAGCAGAGAGAAACCTCAACAAATTGATCCAGCTTTACTCAAAGGTATAAAACAAAGCAGAGCACTGTCCCCAGAAGAATGAAACGATTGCAAATGGAGAAGGAAAAACTCACTAACCGAAAAATTCTTGTACTGAAACAGATCTGGGTGTTGTGACTCTGACTGTCCAATTTCATTGGCACACAAACACAAAATATGTGTGATTCCTAGATGTTGCAAAGTGTAAACTGATCTTGCAGCCAGGGTGCCACCAATAAACAGACTATTTGTGATTAATGATGGTTTCTCTGTGTTTGCAGCTTCAGAGATCAATGATATCCTCTCAAGAATGTGCTCTAATCTTACCTGTAAGTTATAATGAAAAAAAATTGGAAAATCCTAAAATAAGGAAAATAAATCTTTCCCAGGAACTGTCTTGTATATTAGCAAAACATTAACAAAAAACATTGACTTCATCTTAGATATGCAACCTGAACAATGCATGGATCTATTACCTTCAACTCATATGCATCCACAACACAGTTACTATCACTGCCCTCAAAATATCCTGTATTGAAATTGTTCTCCTGACAGAGTTTGATAGCATCATTTCTCAGCATTTCATTCCAGTGTTCTAATTCTTCATTTGTTTCAGTATCGACCTTACATATAATGATGCATGTCAAACAATAAGATGTTAGATCAATGACAAAAAAAATCTTTACTCGTATAAAAAAATATCTTTATTTTGCTTCCCTTACACAATGCAGTTTCTACATTTTTTCACCCTTCTCAAACGTCTTTTATTTGCTTGGTAATTAGCACAGGGACATGGCATTATTCTTTACATTTCTCACATTACAGATTCTAGTAAAATAAGATGATTAAACAGTAACTCCCTAATGATCAAGCAATTAAACAGTTCCCCTTGCCACATGACCTTCTTTTCAAATCGAGTTTCAGAGTTTACGAAGTTTAATTACACTTGACAGAATGCGGTGATGCATGCTATTGATCAACGTGGAAATTATGTGGCAAAAGTATCAATTTCTCCCTGTTCTCTTTTGACCTTTAATACACATGTTTTCTAGGTTTCTTCCTCCTCACTTTAAAGGGGGTAATTATGCAGAATACTAGAAGTACGGTGCATCATTGCAACAATTATCTCTTCTTAAAACTACACGAGATGAAAAAATCTGTAGAACATGAAAATGACTTATCATGCAATTGATGGTTGAAAATTTTGGACCATTTTGCCTCTGGCATTCCTGAATCACATTTCTAACACTGTTGTCGGTGAGCTATTGTGTTATATATGCAGCTTGTTATATAAAGTGGTTACAAGAGCCAGCCACTGATTAGCATGAAAGATGATAACTTAACCAATCCATTTTTTCAGTTATGAAAACATGTTAAATATAGAACAATCAGGGCGAGAAGAAAAAACAAAATACATTTTTGGAACCAAGGTTTTGCTTCTTGACTAGTTGGACTCTGAATTGCCATCTTCAAGCACTGTAACCAGTGATCTATGTCTAGTAAGCATATGATTTCCAAATCCATGTTAATTGACATTCTAACCTTGGCAAATTTAAGAATTTCACGGAGCTTTGTTGTTAGACACAGGCTACGAAGGGGCTCTCCACTCCCCTTGGACAACTTTCCATGCCAACCTTCTCTTGACATGGGAGAACTAGAATCTGAGCTCTCTTTACTTCCTAGAGATGACCTTGGAGTTTGAGCCATTCTCTGTGAATCTGAATCACTAAAATCTGAATGGTTATCATTAAGAAAGCGTTCCTTACTTGGTGGAGAAGGATAATGAAGAACCCCATGTGAAGGTGACTCGGGGATCACCAAATCTTCTCTGTCAGTGTCCCCTGATGTTTTATTTGCGATGTTCAATAAAACTCGTAACAAGCCATCGAGTTTTTGGTGAAGAGTGAGAAGGAACACATGGAAACCTTGCAGATCCCTGAGCGCAGCACGAAACCCACCTCGAAATTCCTGAACAACTGACACCATTTCTGTTACTTGTGTATCAGTAAAGTCAGTGCCTACCAATGGAGGAGCCCCTAATTTCCCTCCTGTTACTTCATATAACAAATTAGAGGTGTAATCAGAACTGTTGAGAAGCAGCTCAATCAATTTAGGATAATTTGCCTGGTCGTTTGTGCGTTTTTCAGCAGGAGGCCGACGAGGAACACCAGAATCAATAGCCACAGCGTGAGAAATGAGGTCAGAAAACGATGATTCTCCTGATTTTCGGACTCTTGGCATTTTGTTGGATTTTGGAGATTCTGTAATATCAGAAACATCAGAGCCCTGTGATACAAGTCCTGGTACTCGATTATGAGTGTTAAACTTGCTATTCAGTGAAGTTGCCCTTCTTTCTTTCTGTAGAGCTTTAATCACCTTTGGTCGGTGTCGGTTAATTGCAGAATCAAAAGCAACCTCCAAGGCATTTACATTTGATGAGGTCATTTTCTCAGCCAACAATAGATTTGCTGGATTTCCACGCCATCTGAGCTCACGGCAAGGGAGTCTATCTTCATTTCTGATGACAAGGTCCAATAGGAAGACCCTACCAAGTGCTGCTGCAATTCTTTCTCCAGTCTCACGTGGCTCAAATGCATTTGAGCTCTCCAATAAAGGAGATCCATGAACATAACTGCAAACACACAACATTTTGGCCTTTGAAATACTAATGCAAAAGGTCTCCTTTGCAATGCCTGCAATATGAAAAACCATGCATCCTCCTCACTGTGATATAGAGTAGGAGTAGGGACCAGGGAACTGATTGAGAAATGCTAGTAAAGATGAATCGGCACATGATGATATCAAGTGATACTCTTTGCTAGCTCAAACTTTTAGATGTGGCATCCCTAAGTTTCTCAGTAATTGGATGTGCAGGGTAGCTGTGGTCAGTGTAGTCACCCCAACATACTAAACAGGTGAATTTCATTAAAGACGCGCACGCGAATTTCATTAAAGATATATGTGCGCGCACAATATTAGATTATAGCAAAGAACAGAAATCTCTTTCCCCGGCCCTTCCCCTTTCAGCCTATTCGGTAAGGAGGCAGGATGGGAAGGAAGCAAAAGTGTTTTATGATTTCACTTTATAGTAACATGATTCACAAATCTAGGTTCTAGTTTCACCTCATCAAAAGAAGACATCGGCTGAGTTCAAGAGCTTCCAGAAGCTCAGAACATGTCACTTCACCTACTTCATCTCCTTCTGAAGCTGCTGTAACTCTTGCTTTCTCTGCAGCTTCCTTGATCTGGAGCCACTCTGGGCTGCAATTTTGAACGACTCTAGCCTGCAATTATAAATATTCCACCAGGAATGTTTATCATTAATAAGAAAAGAAGAAAATGTTTGAGCAAGATTTTTTAAGAAAAGACTTCAGTGCAATCTTAGAAAAACCACTAACTACTGGGTTATGACAGTATAACCTGTGGAGTTTGGACTCCTAACCACTTTGCAAATTCATAGCCAAGACGTTCTGATTGTGTGGCCATCCTTGAAGATGAAAACTTTATGACAGCTGCTGATTCCTTGTGAAAAGCATCAGCATTTCCTTGCTGGTTGAACAAGGCAAAGAATACTACTCCCCCAGAATTTACAGTTACCTACATGTACACAGCTAAAGAGAATTTGAGACAGCCAATGAGAAGAAACTGTGATGCACTGGTTTATTCTCTAATTTATTCTACAGACAGGCAAACTCAATATTCTTTCAATGATACCTATATAATGGAAAATATATCAGTTCAACAGTCTTACTCAGAACTCCTATCCTGGAAATAACCTAAAAACTTGTCTAAGCTATTAATAAGTTAAACTCGGTTAAACAAATCCAAAACAAGCGTTAGTTTAGAAGCTCGATTAGCCAGTTAGGCTGAAAAATAGGAATCAAGATGACATCATTGAAGAATATGTACAAACTTCCAAAGGCTTTGTGCTTTGACTTCACAATTATAAATCACAAAGCAGATGCTGTTTAAACTATATTATAAATTGGATCACATACTTCGAGGGCTTTACTCATTTCATCCTCAGAATTTTCGGTGCTACTACTATGCTCAGTGTGGTGGAGGGAAGACAGCATGTCCCAAGAAAAAGAGCTCGACTCAATGTCCAGTGCCGCAGCTTTACCAAGCCTTTCCCACAAACTGACCTCTGGAGCTTGCTCAGGAGGTGGACTTTTTGAATCAACAAGTGATTCTCCCACACTGCACGGTAGTCAAGACAACAAGTAGGTAAAAAGAAACATCATTCCGGAAATGGAGACAGACAGCATGTGAATCACACATTGACGCGCAAAAACAAAAAACTAGCATGAAACATTTGCAATTGTATCTGTTTGCTCATCGAACAACTCAAGTTTTCCCCTCATTCACTTGCTATACTGAAACCAGCAGGTGGTTTATCAAGGGCTTCTTGCCATTAGTTACAGCAGGCACTTCACACTTCTTCACATGATAATAAGAAAAGCAATTAGGTGAGACAAGTTTCACTTTATTTTGTCAGCTGGTGATGCATTCTTATAATTCTTAAGAGCATTTCCAAGGATCACTTATAAACATCTGCAGACAAACAAAAAAGATAAACTACTGGCAATATTTAAGTGAAACACATAAATAAAAGCTCCCAGTTTTGTGGAATGTCTTGGTTAATTGTCTTTGGTAATAATTGCAAATCTACCTCATCGGCTCCCATTATAATCTCATTAACTAACTACCTCACAAGTAAAATTAACAATAGCACCAGCATTTAGTCTATCTGAACTAATCACCATAATTAGTTTGATGGTTGACATAAATGATCACAAAGATAGAGGGGAATAGGAGACCTGGAGGGCATAGTTTCGAGCCTGTAAGGCCGGCGTGGGAACCCCGAGGCACGATACTTGTCACTTCTCTTACGAACCAACTCCAGCCATTGTGCAAACCGATATGCTGGGCCCGCCGTTATATCTCCCAACATATACAATACCTGAAATCAAAATCCAAAATACTAAACTAGTAAATTCACCAGTCTTGCCATTTCCTTTCTTGAACTAACAGGAAAAGAAAACAGATTTTCAATTTCCCATTCTTTTACATCATCACATTCAACAATTTCCTCTCTCAAACTATCAGGAAAAAGAAAAACTCCAATTTACCCCTAAAGATAATCATTTTCCTTTCCATTCCTTTGTACTATCACATTGTACCATTCCTCAGTCAAAGGAAAAAAAGAACAGAAAATATTAGAAAAGAATGAAATTTCAATTTACCCTTGACAATATTTACATGGTAGCAGCACTTCCTCTCCCTCAAAAAGGGAAAAGTAACAGAATGATAGAATGAATAAAAAAAAACAGAAATTTAGAAATTACCCGGGAAGTAACAGTAGGAGGTAAAGGAGGATCAAGCTCTTCAGATCCCAGGTCCAGTTCCCTCTCTTCCTCCTGCAATTTCCACATAAATAACAAACAACAAACCAGATGTTAACAGTGTCAAATATGTAAAATTTATCATTGAAGCAACCATTAATCCATAAAATCCATCTGGGTTTCTATCTAAGATTAGAAATCTTTATTCTTTACGTGCCCGTGTATAAAAAGAAACAAAAAGGAAGGGCCTTTTTGTGTGTGTTTTTTTACCTGGACTTGGACTGTGGTGTTGATGATTGATAAAGTGTCTTCCTTTTCATCTTTCGACATCATTTTCTTAAAAAAGAAAAGAAGTTGAGGTTTGAATATAGGAGGGTATATATAATATGCTACTAATATAATGTAATAATTTTCATAATTGAGTGAGAAAGATGATGATCTAGTTTCTTTTTATGGACCAAGAAAGAGAGAAACAATTCCCGCCTTTTCAGGTTGGTTTGGCGGTTGATTGGCCACTGTAAAGTTAATTTAGAGGGTGGAAAGAAAGAGAAGTGAGAGACTGTATGATACAGTGCTTTAATTGCAAGAAAGTGAAGTGATTCTTGATTTGGGTTTTGACTTCTGGAATGATAATGACTGCAGATGAGCTTGTTTGAAAGTCATGGTTATACGTTCATGAAAGATGTGTTGGAAGTTGGAACCGTAGCAAAGAAGAGATCAGAAACGGATACCGACCTGTGTGGTCATGGTCGGTGATGGGTCGTGGGTGGCAATATTATAAGATTGCAATGTGCTGTCCACGTGTATGTTTTATCATATACTGAACATAATATTTTTTTAAATTAAATATGTTTAAAAAATAAAAAATATCACAAAAATAAACCCTTACTAAAATATGTGTTTGGCACTGTTTGGTAAAAAACAAAAAAACAAAAAATTATAGTTATTTTCAAATAGAAAAATTTAATATATCTGAAAATAAAAAATTATAAATAATAAAGATAAAATAACTTTAAAATCATGATGAAACTAAAAATATTTTCAACACATTATAGTGGGTCAGTGTTTATAGGAGTGAATACTATGCAAAAGCCAGGCTCTCCAGAAAATTAATTATAGTCCCCATAATTTAGTGTAGTTTATATATTGATCCTTAATTTCGGCCCTCCAAAGATTTTATATATATATATATATATATATATATTTTCCCTTTG
>Ga0307517_10003981_pt1 | contig 22873 bp, 7 predicted proteins | sample 23_EM_MG_FD_194515 | JGI IMG/M metagenome (GOLD analysis project Ga0307517, IMG submission 194515) | Populus trichocarpa ectomycorrhiza microbial communities from riparian zone in the Pacific Northwest, United States - 23_EM | ecosystem: Host-associated > Plants > Roots > Unclassified | place...
GAGGAAGGGACATGCACAGAGAGGATCGAATCCAGGTGCAGAGGAAGGGAACAAGTCCCTTCCACCGCTAGGCCACGACCTCAAGTGCGTGTTTTTAAAAAAAAGAATTTTTGAAATTTTAAAAGGTGTAGTTTAATTGGTCAGATTTTAAATTTGCTTCTTTTTAAAAATCACAAGTTCGAGTTTTATAAATCTCAGGGCTACTAAAATCTTATATTATTGTTAATTTCAGAACTTGTAAAATTAATTGAAATACATGTAAACTAGCACAAAAATATATTTTAATAATAAATTTTTTTTTTGTCTTGTTCCATATTTAAATTTGCTTTCCACCACTTTCTAGGACAAGTATGTGCTGTCTTGTGAGGCAAAACCTATCAAATCGCTTTCTCATACTATATTTTATTCTTTTGGACTTTTTAATATATTTTTTTCATGAAAACAAATATTTATTTATAAAAATAAAATAAAATAATTTAATTTAATTGCAAATAATAATAAAAGGTTACATCTATTAATTTATAGAACTGGTAGAATATTTAAATTTATAATTCCAAAATAGAGAAAATAAAATAATAATTTTATCCATAAAATTAATCAAATATTTTAATACATAAAGTCATTTACTGATCAAATCTTGTTCTTGATAGAGTAGAGATTAATGGTCTCGTAGACGATATACCCGTGTAAAACAGCTAGCTTGTAACTGCCAGCGGTCTCTTGATATAATTAAATATACAAACTCTCACGATAAATGAGATTCGTGAGGCATCGAGTATGTGGGCATCTGACGTAATATTTTTGAAGTGCATATGCAAGTTATTCAACAAAGAACAAGTATATAGTAATCTCCGACGAAGCTTCAGAACTACTGTACTAATGGAATAATAATTCAACATAATAGTTAAACTTATAAAGAATTTGAATGATCCAGGTATTCAGCTGAATCAATCATTAATTAGTACGAATTAATTAGTAATATTTGACGTGGGTTGTTTGATTTTTATAGCATGTCTCCAATTGCCTAAAGATAATCGCATGGCTTGATGTAAAGACCTGGCTTTAGGATGCGATATTCGAAGGCACCGCATGCAATGGATATTTGAATAATGACTTTGAAAAACGAAACAATTAGGTCAGATTGGGTATTTGGTGGCTGCTCGACAGGTCAACAAGCTTGATCCCCGTTTAACCCTTTCAAACCATGTTAGGGATGAAAGTGTGGCAAATGTGGATTTTCTGAGTCAAAAGAAGACATGGATATAAGAAAATTGGTGTAGATTCGAACCGTTGCACTGCCACCTCTAAAGCTAGAGGACCGAACTTCATTCAAGACTTGCATCGTTCCTAAAAGAGATCAGAGATTTAGTCCCCCCTTTAGAACTTCTCGCACATGTTTAGATTTTTTGGACCACAATGTACTCTTACATTTTTTTTTAAATTAATATGAATATTTGGGCTAGTTTATACGCAACTCGGCTAATCCTATAAATCTTGAAATTAATAAGTATATAAATTTTTATTGATTCTAAAGTGATTTAAACTCATGATATTATAGAGTAAATTCAAATATTAATTTAGGTATCTCTAGATTAAATATATTTACATTGACTTGTAACGTGTGTGTGTTTCTCGTCTGTATCCGTAGTCATTTGAGAATAGGGTTCAATTAATCTCCCTTTCGTTTCATTTTTTAATTCTATCTAACCCTTTTTTGTTTAGCAATGGGCAATCCTTTCTTTATCCTACCCACATGGCCTATCTTGCATGATATGACCTGCTACACAAATAAAGTTTGACATTCACTTGCGAAGCGAAGTTTGTCAAAAAGATGGTCATCTAAAGCACCTCGACTAACATTTTCCACATCTTTATCTCGGCTCAAGGTCACCTACAGCAACTCCTATTATGATAGACCCTGAAAGAGACATTAGAATTGAGACATAATGCAGGTTTTTCTAACCCCTTTTAGCCAATTTCTTTCTCTCTTACTTTTAACTATAGTCTTCGTGTTTAGTTACATGCATTTAACCACAATTGTATGTAACCAGCTAATTTTGCCCGAACAGTAACCAAAACAAAAGTGTTGATCCACCCCATACTTAATATCTATATATCTCCGTTTTGATCAAAATGCAATCCGTCGCCAAGATTTGAGATAGTAGCATCTTTTGTGAGAGTAGCATTCAGTGTTCACTTGTATTGTTCTTAATTTTTTCATGCAAGCAATAGAACATGAGGCCTTGCATCTTTGGAATGTGATATAAGCCTCGCCTTTTCTATTATCAGGACGTTTGCACGCGATAATATGAAGTATTGGAGAGAGGGAGAATTGCATCCAGCTATTTTGACTGATGTATTAAGTACATCAATAATTGTATTAATTTCTCTCATATAAATGCGAACCCTACTGTAAAAATCATTTATAGATCAGCCCACATTTATACGAGAAAACGAAGTATAATTTCTGGTCTGACGAATATTTTTATATATATGTATTTTGATTAATAGAGTTTTCAAAAATATTAATGTGAAAAGAAGCTAACAATCCTTTAATATTTTACCTGGATATATAAACTATGCATGGAAAGCTACTACGAACAGCGGATCCAGGAATGAGGAATGAAACCTTTTGGTTATATCAAAATTGAAATTATTCATTCTCATGATCTAGGGGAATGAACAATGATTGAAGGAAGGTTCCCACCATCTTGACTTTACAACCTCGTGTCAATGAATTAGGTTAAAAGTTTGAATAATTGAGTTTCTTTTCTTGATTGAAGAGCTTCCGGTACAGGTAAGCTGTTCACATTTTATCAAACCTTGTTGCTGTTACTTCTATTCTAGAGTACATTCCTGGATCAAACGAGGATCCACGATCTTTTACAAATGACAGCTTACATAAAAAGCAATCAAAGGAGTGTTTTCGTTTTCGTTTTCGTTTTCGCTTTCTTTTTCTCTACTTTTTTGCTTTTTTTTTGGTTTTCAAAATCAGGTTATGTTTTGCAAGTTGTAAATTAAGAGAAATTAAGTTTTTTTTATTAAAAAAACAAATTAGAACCTATCCCTTATATTTGTCCGATACATTTAAGAAATGAATTTTCTCAGATACTTTTAAAATTCAAATTAAGAAAGTAAAAATTAAAAAAAAAAATCTTCTCTCCCTAAAACAACATCTGGGATTACTAGAAATGGGGAGTCCTGGACTTGTATTGCGATGCTCATTGTCTATGCATGTTTATTTAACTTTAGCGTGCTGTACATGCCTTGTTGAAATTTTGAAATGACCTAGAAGTAACCTTTTGCAACTTTATTATGATACACGAAAATGATAATATGATAGAACTTTTCCTTTCTCGCAAAGTCGTAATGCAGTGCTACCGTACGTGGGTGCATTAATTTTCAAAGACTTGCAAAAAAGGGTAGTTTTTTTTACTATGAATTCTAGTTTTGTCATCACCCTGTCATATGTTCATGTGCGGCCAAAAATTACTTTTGATCAAAGCTGAGGTGTTTGAAAAAACAAAAATAAAACACATAAAGGAGCATGTGTAGTGTCACCCCTTTATTTTTCTTGGTTGAAATGCAAGCTACAGGCGTCTAGGCAGGCTGGCAGATGAATATCAAACCATCAATCACCCTTCTAGTCTGTGAAATCGGCATTTGGCACCCCAATATCCATCTTCCTTTGTTTGCGAGGAGAGAAGCCATGACCAGAGCCAAGGAACTGACGAAGTACTCTTGACCTCTTCTGTGTTTTTCTTCGCTCTCGTTATTTGATTATACATGAGCGGATGCCAAAACAAAAGGGTGTAGTGTATAAAACGATATTTTTATAAAAAAATTAAACTGTTCTTTACTTATTTTCTTAAATCTTTTTAATATATTAATATGAAAAATAACTATCATCGACTCCGAGCATCCCAGGATGCTATCATGAATTCTTTGAGCAGATTTATTAGTAAAAAATATGTCATTAATATTTGACAAAGCATAAAAATGCAACTTCTCGTCTCAAATTGGCGCAGGGAATATGTGATGATCGAAGAAGCAGGACCCACCATTGCTTGACTTTTGAATCTTGATAATTGAAGAGAGGAATTAGTGGTTGAATATTACAAGGTCGATTGCCTTCATTTCTCATTGATTGGCTCGAACCTCTGGTCCAGCCATATAAAAAATGATGCACTGCCTGACCTGGCAAGAATATCGCAACATTCCCTAGCTTACACGTGCTGCAGTTGCTCTTTTTTTTTTATTATTCTACACACTTTTGATTGAATTCTTCTAGAAAAACACGATCCAAAAGAAAAATAAAAATCAACGTGTTAGGTATTCTCTACCTCATTCTCACCAAGATTATATATACACTTGTTTAACATTCTCTCGAGGTTTCTACTTCTTTCCATGTTGACGTAAGAAATCTTACAGCTGTCGTGTCCCTTACTCCTAAGCCATTTCTTGATGGCTACTACAAATTATTTACTCCAGGAGTGTTCGTTCTTGTGATTCTGCTCTCTTTTTTTATCTGTTTTTATCAGAAAAAAAAATATATCAGATAAGTATTTTTAAATGTTTTTCAATGTACTAATGTTTAAAATAAAAAAAATGGATCATTCTTATGGTTTTTTTTTTTAAAAAAAAACTATTAGACTTTGTCTAATGCAACATATATTAGTAGAGTTTATTTTTTAGGAGTCATCAAGCACTTGCACTGTTAATTTCAACCCATAAAATTAAAAAGAAAACTTTGACTATCATTAAAAAAGATGGTCGTGACTCTCCGTAATTGGCACGCACTGTATTTCACTTTTTAGTAATGACAAATAAAAGCAGAAGATCAGGAAAACTGAGAGAGTCTTTACTGCAAGCAATGCTTTACCATTTTTGTTAACACTAGTGTCATAATCACTTTCATTCCCACATGGGTCGAGAGCCGACTTTGCGCGAGTGTGAGAAGAGAGAGAGAAGAAGAAACAAGAAGATGATGCCCTTGTTTTCAAACTTGGAATCCAAAAGAAGTTGGTGTCCTTGCTAGTGCTTTTAATATATTATGTCAAGATTACCAACTCAGGCTAATCTTAACTAGGGCAAGAGCATCTGGGTGCAAATCACGTGGAAATAGTCTCTAGGTCTGTATTTGTGTTACAATATTATACTATAATCACGTTTCAAAAGGTTTGAATAATTGGATGGATTCTTCATTCCATGCATCTTGTCTAATATATCAAAAAACGACATGAATTGCGCCATCGGGATATGTTTCACACTTTTATCACAACTTTTAGGTGAAGGGCCATGCTACAAGTATAGAACCTCAAACACATCCAATAGGGACCTTTTTCCAGGAAAAAGAAGGAATGAAAGACAAGAATTTGATACTGTTGTTTTCACACACCGGGAGATCCAAGCCTGCAGGGCTACACAGCACTATTCTGAATAACCCGATCTCACCTTTGAAAATAAATTTCAAAGATGTCACTATGAATTCTTTTTTTATATAATTTTTCTGTTTGTATACAGTAACTTATTACAGCTATATAATTGATTTAGAATAATGCCGTGGCTTCGACAGATGTTTTAATCTTTCAGTATTCTGCATGCCCTCTTAGCCCAAGCAAGCCTGCTCTTGGGAGTCTAACAGGCCTTCTCCATTGCTCAAACTGTGAGCTGTAGTAGTTCGTGGGCCTGGTTATACCACTTACATACCGCGAGATCAATGTATACGAAATAATAAGATGGGGAGCTTGCATTTCCGTTCTTGAAAGTTGCAAGCTGAACTGTACAGACATCGAACAATTTATTGAAATCTCAGCTGGGCTTCATAGTTTTCCTTCAAGAATGATGAATGGTCCACAGCAAAGAAGAAAACGAAACTGAGTCCTTTGAAGCATCAACTTCCAACGATCGGTTTATAAATTTACCAATCAACTCAACGGTAATTGGGACGGCGCTCTGCAGAATCAAGCATTTATAAGGTTATGTTATATTTCCAACTATTTGTACAAGAGCATGCAATCGCTTCCCAAACTCAAGAAAGATTAATGGGGGTGACCAAGAGTTTTTCGATTACATTCTTTCACACGCTTGTGATGCAGAGAACCAGAAAAGATGAACGCAACTTGATTTAATAGTGCCCTATAGAATGAGGTAACAAGAAGAAAATCAACAATGTTGGAAATCCAATCTCACATCTTATGTAAAACTCGCTTTTGTACTAATGAAGAGTAGCCATGGCACATGCGATGTCCACACAACAACGCTACTGTCCCAAGCATCATCCGTAAAATTCAATTTTGCCAAATTCAAATCCAGTAAAAGATGTGAAATCATAAAATGTCAGTGCTAGTTAGGAACTTATTCCATGAACAAGTTTGCAGAACCCAAAATATTCGAAAATTATTGAGTGTTTAACATTTGTCTCCAGATTGACAGTTCCCAATAAAATAACTTCCCGCCAACAGCAGCCAGAAACACCAAACGACCCATATCTCAGTAATTTGAAAGCTTCCTGTCACCAGTGTCAATGGGCAGAACATGCAGAGCAGAGTAAGAACCACAAACCAAAACACAAAATAAAAGAGTAGGAAGTAAATGGTAACCGCATAGAGGAAAACTAGATGTATAAATAATAACAAGTAGATCAACATTCAAATTGACTGCTGTCTACAAAGATAAGAGTAGATGAATATTTGCTATTCTTTCATCTTAAAAACACAACCAAATCGTCAACAGCAATAAAAAAAAAATCAAGCCATGAGTGGATCAATCCCCATTGACGTCCATGTACACATCTTTCCACTGCAAGTGTTCTAAGAAGGTATAAAACCAAACGCAATATGTACAAAAACTTGACTTTGTATGAAGTACGAATATATCTCACCTGCACTATTGGCAAATATCATGACCTTTTTTGCTAGCAATTACAACAAGTACATCAATATCTAAATCAATTAGAAAGAAGACTACATGTCAATACATAATCACATGTGGCAGGTCCTTCCTTTGAAGACTGGTTGAATTATGGATTTGCTTGAAGTTCATGGTTTAATAATTTAACTACTTTTACTATCACATTTAAAGCTAAATATGCATGGTTGCACCTCTTGCTGGTATGCATGTTGTCATGGTCTGTCATGTACTATCCAAGGGCAACAGTTTAGCCACTTATAAAATAAAACAATCAGAAAAGACGGAACTCATGGAGAAATGATTCGCAGAGGAAATTGCCCTTTAATATTCTCAGGGTTGATATGAGCTATTCTCAAAGTGGATGTGAGCTGAAATGAGAAACGGAAAAGATTTTGTAAGGGACATGTGTCTGCACTAAGCATTACTGTACTGAACTTGCTTCCAATAGTTTCTTCACATCCAAACTCATTACAGATTAACATCTTGATGTTAGTGACTCCTGAAGGAGATTTCAAAGGCTTTCTGTCAATGTTTATCCTACTTCTCAATTGCAAAACCGCAAAGACTAAAGATAATCGAAATTTCCCCCCCTTTTTTTCCCATGCAAGTGGAGTTTGTTTGTATTACATTAGATTAGTTGTATAGGTAGCTTAGTAACTAGAGTCAGAGGTAGGTAGCAATTTAAAGTAAGATACAGGCTCTGATTCCAAAAGTAAATCACAGTTACCAATTCAATTAGTGATTTCTTGCAAGAAAAAAACAAATCATTAGAATTGATTGCAAATTTAACTGAAACTAGAAATTCCTAATAGAGAAATTTTGGAGACTTTGCAATCATCTGATTGTCATCTCACATGATTACAACTGCCAAAATGTTCCCTGAAGAAAAATGGAGAAGTGATCACCAATCAGTTCCACGTGACGAAGGGATTTCCTCAATTACATACAACGTAAAATGATTGCCTTCCATATACCAATCTATTCTGCATTTCAAAATTTGAGCATTTGGACTTAGAATAGGCTGAATGGCATTATTAGTATGGACTAGCCGATCCATCTTGATACGAGTACCCCAACCTATCGAAATATGAACTAGGGTCTGGGACCCTTTCAAATTTCCCCTTCATGTTCTGCATATGCCACACAACCCATGTTTGAACCTCAACTTTGCAGAAGCAACATTCACCACTTCACAACCAATCAAATCCCTAAGAATATAGAGGTCATAGAAAAATTCAATAGTACTAAAAGCTACTCACAAGAAACTAAGCACTTGAATGAAACTATTCCGACACTTAACTATAATGTTTTGAGAGAAAGGTCACAGGAATTGGGGGAAACATCCACAATACTTTGAGAAATATACGCTTTAAGAAAAAAATATTCTTGGTTTGAAAATTGAACAATCTCATGCATTGAACTAGCAGATCTACTTGAGTTACCTTAACATATCACATCACCAACTAAGGTCCGGGCATCCTTCCGCATTCCAATTCATGTTAATACTCGTCACTCCACAACCAATCAAACCTAATTGATTGGTTGAACAGCAAAAAAGAAACCCATTCCAAACTAAACATTAGTCCTAGACTCTTAGTTCACTAAATTGTTCTAATCTCTTTGTGTTAATGGAGACTTTAGATAACACACAGACAAATCAACCAAAACAACTAATCTAGCAGCACTGCAGAGAGGAAAACAAAAGATGCCTCCTACAAAACTGTTCTGAAACTTCATCAAGAAAACATTACTTTAAGCTCAAAACCATCAATTACTGACTGACAAGACCATAACCCAAGTCATATAATCAAAACCCAAATTTCCAAATTCAATAACTCACTGAAAAAATCACAATTCATCAGTAACCTGTAGAAATTGATATCAGAAAACCAAACAATAGGAAGGCAAGCCCCTAAATCACAATCAAACACTAAAAATCATCCCTAATAATCTGCAAAGCTTTACCGCAACATAAACCACATTAGATAATCAACGCCAAAACTTATTCACCCACTTAAACAAAACCACCCAAAGTTCTCAAAAAAGCCGACAAAACCCACAAACCAAATCCAACAAAAAGCAATCAAGATTCCAATTTTATGAAAAACCCACTTACTAGAACACTGAAAGAAACAGAGGCTAGGCATTTGCAGTCTTGGGGATGAGAGGGATGGTTCCTTGCTTGTGTGATTGTTTGAGTTTGGCCTCAGCTTCACGGATCTTCTGCATCTGAAGCATTCTCTCCATGACAAGCTCATACTCACACTTCTCATAAACATGGCGCTCGTTCTCACACTTCCATGGAAGAAAGAACTCAGATTGCCTGCACTTGTTGAGTGGGATCAGCAAATGGGCGCATTGGTCTCTGTATGGAATTGGGACCCTTGCCTCAACCATTTCTTCCTGCGTTGCTATCATTGGCTTTGATGATCCTGGCAATTCCATCTCTTTCTCTCCTCCGATTGATTGATTGATTGATAATGGGATTCTGTTCTCCTCTCCTCTCCTCTCCTTTTTTGTTTCGATTCAGTTCGGGGCTCGGCTCGGCTAAGCCTAATGTAATGTTCGTTCTTTCTCAGACTTCAGTCCTGACGTTCTGGAGCCTTAGCAACCGGAGGATAGTGGCGTGGGCTTCTTGATTGTGGACTTGTGGCTTCGGTTAATTTCCATTGGGCTATTTTGGCCTTCTCTTTTCTGCTTTTCAATTTTGGAGTCCTTCTTTCTCTATAAATAAAAGTTGGAATTATAATTACAATACCGTTGCAAATTGCAAGTTTCTATTTTAATATTTCGGGAGAAGAAATAACTTGCAAACCTTAAAATAAAAATATTTCATTCTGTACTCCTTTAAATAAGAAGGATGCCGCCGATATTAAAGAAAACGAAGCTCTGCTAGCATACAGTTTGGAAGTGGTTGCACTTAAGGAATGAAGAGAGCATGTAAGAGTAAAGTATAAACATCTTCTTCTCGAAAAAGTTAAAAAAAAAAAAAAGTTGAACAATATAAACCTATCAAAAAGCACCACTAGTTCTTTAAGCACTAACCTCTCTACAGAATTTGAACTGCCTTATATATATATGAAGTAAGCATGCAGTTGCTAAAAGGCATTTTAGGTATAAAATGGAGCCACATGTTGTTCATAAACACTGTGATGATGTCCCGAGGATATCTTCAAAGAGGTGAGTTCCAACATTATTTATCATCTAAATGACCTTATTGAGGTTATCTTTCGGCCATTTTTTTTCCCCGGGAGAGCCAAGTTCCTGAAACTTATTTGTGAAATCCTCAAGGAATTAAATGCCAAAATGTTCAGGTCAAGTATTTTAGCATACGAATTTAAAATGATGAAACATATATATTTAATCTAAACCTCATGAGGGTTCTTGTGCTCCTCTTGATGGTTTATTGTAATCTCACTCAAGTCCAATTGTAAAATGCTACCTTGGATGATTGAATTTTGCTTGTTAGGTTGATGGGCAAAGTTGCTGTTATAACTGGTGGTGCAAGAGGGATTGGGGCAGCCACAGCAAAAGTATTCGCAGAAAATGGAGCGAGTGTTATCATTGCTGACATACTCGACGAGCTGGGGACCTCCCTAGCTGATTCCATTGGAGGCCGATACATACACTGTGATGTTGTAAATGAAGCCGATGTAGAATCAGCTGTAAATCTTGCACTGACATAGAAAGGGAAAATAGACATCATGTTCAACAATGCAGGGATCGCTGGCACTGAAGGGAGCATCACCAACATAGACATGGAGAAGGTGAAGCGCCTGCTCTGTGTCAATGTCAACGGAATTCTACATGGAATCAAGCACGCTGCAAGGGTCATGATCGAAGGCCGAAAAGGATGGTGCATCATATGCATGTCAAGCTCTGCAGCCATCATGGGAGGCCTTGGATCACATCCTTATTCAATGTCAAAAGAAGCTATTATTGGATTGATGAGGAGCACTGCGTGTGAGCTAGGGGTGCATGGAATTCTTGTCAATTGCATTTCCCCACATGGTGTCGCCTCAGAGATGCTTGTTGATGCCTACAGAAAGATCCTTGGGAAAAAGGATATGAAACCTGAAGAAGTGAGCAAGATTGTTGGAGAGAGAGGTTGTCTTTTGAGAGGAAGAAGTCCGACCTGGAAGACGTGGCACAATCTGTACTGTTTCTTGCCAGTGAAGAAGCCGGGTATATAACCGCACGCAATCTTCTTGTTGATGGGGGTTATACCGCTGCTAGTAGTAACATGAGTTTCATCTACTAGTAGTCTATACAAAATTGCAGAAATTAATAGAAAAAATAATTGAAATAGATAATGCAAGCTACTAAATTGTTTTAATTTGATTTAGATTTATAATCCAAGCTATCTACCAATGAATACATCAAAAGCTATAGTGGAAAAATTCAGGATCAAGATCCAATCACTTTATGTTTCTAGCTTTTCTTTGCTGTTTCTTTCATCATTCTGAAGTCATCCAATTAACACATCTGCCACTGCCTGAAAGTATGGCCAAACTCCAATGACCAGCCATGCACAGTTTACCTTCATCAAGTAAGCATTTACTTGAAATCTCTTAGACCAACATGAAACTGGAAACTTTGATATCTTTTCCAACAGGAGGAGGAAGTAAGAACTCGAAATAGCATTTTTGGTGAATTATGGGCTAGCTGGATTTGAATCAGGAAGGCATATCATAACGAATGTAATCTCAGTCAATTGACAGTAATTGATAGATTGACATCAAGCCTGTCCTGTACTATCCATTCACAATTTGCAGAAACATATGCCAGAATTAGAAGTACAAGTTTTAAGCCTCGCAGCAGAGGCAACTGCCAACTGCTTGTCATCAAACAATGAAACAGTCGACAGATGGACTTGAAGGGGATCACACTTCAAACTTAAAAGTTCAAGTTCCAGCTCCAAATAGTCCTGAAACATGCTTTAGCATATATAGTCCAAAACGAATATACAAGTACTGTGCTATACGATATCTTTTTTTTGGATTCGAGGAAATCCCATTCTCCAGGAAAGCGCACTTTGTGGGTCCAGGTGAGCGAGTAAAATTCCGGCTGTTCCAGGCTCTTACAAGAGGTGCACGTCCTGACTCGAATTCGAGACCTGCTGTGCAGATCTCAAACCCTTTGCTGTGCTATACGATATCGTGATCATAAAATTCAGATGTGATGAATTTAATTATCTATACTTCACCCACAAACAAAAACAAGAGAAACCTTAATATTGCATTCCAGCTTTCAGCCCTCCCCCAATTTCTTGTTAAGCTATCAAATACGATTCTGATACTTTCACATGAAATTAATAGCAAGCAGTATGGAGTAAAGACTGCATGTTAAGATCCAGACCCTCAAGCAAAAAATCGATTTACACACCGTCTGTACTGCTGCTTACTAGCAGCAACTTTTTGGTCAAAATCGGAGCAGACAATTTATCTTGAGAAAATAACCCTACAAGTAAGAAACTGCAAATCCCAGCGTAATTCTTCCGACATGGTTTTTATTGAGAAACTACAATCAATGAGCAAGGACTTTTGTGCCAATAATTAATGATTCATTATTTTCAGAGTACATAGTCAATGACTGATTCGGGAATCCTTCTTCCCTTGATCTATTAAGCTGAAGTCCAAGTACAGGTAGCAATCTTAGGATGTTAATTACATGAATCAGCCAACGAACTGTAACTCAATCTTCATTAGTATCTTTCTCGTCCTGAGAGATCTCGAGCTCAAACCTTACTTTTGTAAAAAAAAGAAAAAATTAGGACCTGGATTATGCTAATAATGAGATGGTATAAAAGGAACTGTGGCCAACTTAATAGTAGATTTACATTATTGAGTATCGTCACTTTTTACCAGGCGCACAAGTTTTAGGATACATTCACTTCAAGCAACCCAACTAACCATTTATCTTCCATCAGATTTTGGGTCAAACAGAGAGAGTGTTTCAAAGGTAGAGAGACATAAAGCTTTGTGGATCACATCAACCTTCTTATTCAACGGTTGAGATCATTTCTCGGGAGTTCAAGATAAGATTAAGATTTGTTCTCAAGTCATTGTAAGTAATCACGAGATAGTTGGGGTTTAGACCCAACGGGGCATGGCAGAAACCATCCTGATCTAGTAACATTTTACGAATTGGTTATGTACTACAGACCTTTGCGTACTAACACAAAATGTTGTACTGCATACCTCTTGTACTAACAGATCGTACATGTTTAGTACAAGGAGAAGGCCTAGAAATATGTTCCAGCCTTCAGGTGACGCTGATCAAGATGTAGCTTTTTTCTGTCTAAAATCTAAGCAAGAAATACCTGGGTAGCATCCCATTGATTGGCTGGCTTGACGCAGAGCTTATCGAATATTTCCATTTTTATCCCTCGAATATTGATCGAATATGTATGAAATATGATGGTTAAATGTTTCATTCACATTCGGTCAACGTTCGAGTGATAAACAGAAATAATTGGATCTTTACCAGCTGCAGAAATGGCTACGGAGTCCTTTTATAATAGAGGTGGCTTTCCCTGCAACGAAGTGAAAATTGAGGGGATGGAGCATTAAAGAAACATGGAAACGTCTCCCTCGTGCTGGATTTTGGATAGTGGATGGCAGGCAGAATCTGCTACCAGCATGCTAACGCTCAAGCTTCACAAGCAAGCAGTGACGCTGGTATGCCAATAACAGAATATTTTCATCAAAGTGTTAAAAAAGGGGAATCCGCCATTGAGAAAAGTCAAACAAAAACTACTAATCATCTTGCACGACATTAACATACATGATGCTCATCATGTCTGATAAGTCATAATATGCTCTATTAGGTCTTCTACAGATGCTCGAAACAAGATCCCAGTGGTGCCACAAATCCATCACTCCCCGAATCCTGATTAACAAAATTTTATCACAATTCAATATCTCCACTTTTTTTTGGCAGATACCGTACATTTCCTCAATCAAAATAAACAGCTGTTGAAGGTGAGCAAAAGCTGGATGGCCAAGGCAGGATTTGAATGCTGAAGCCTTCTATAAGGATCCGATCTATTCAGGAAGTTAGCAGCTGGATTTCTCTGATTGCTGATGAGCCCAGAAAACTAATACATGCGGTCATAGACAGCAGCCTCTAGGCTAATAATGATGCGTACCACCGTCACTGCTATCACATCATTGAGGAATCAAAATATAAAACCAACTGTGAGAGAACCAAGGGAGATACATTCGTTCAAGGTTGCTACATAATTTGGAGAGGTGGCAATAGGCCGTAATGCAGCATTGAACAGCATCAACCTCGCTGTTCAGTTAAAAACTGTCAAAGCATGCAGGCATCAGAAAAATGGCCACAGAAGTGGTTGGTTTTATGAGCAGCATAGCTGGTGGTATCACATCCGAGAAAAAAATAACAAAAAGACATCCATAAGAAGAATATATCACTAGAAGTTCACTCCCTTTTCCATCAGGGTTATAGAGCTTCATTTAATAACACTTGTTATAGAGTTAATAGATAAATCATTATTATACATTTAATATACTAAAACGAAACCTTTTTAAATGTAGAAATAATTTTATATTTTTTTAATATTTTTTTTAAATTTTATTTTTTTCCTTATACTTGTCATATTTATTATTTATTATTTGGCATTTTTATTATCTTTTTTTTTAATGTTTTTTTTCTTTATACTTTTTTTTAGAAAAAAAATATTTTTTATTTTTTACATTTAATATTTATCACTTTACACTTGGTCTATTTTTATGATTCTTTTTGTTATTATCTTCGTTCTTTTGTGATTTGTTTTTGTAAAAAAAATTTCTATACACTTTTATTGAAAAATTACTATACAAAACTAAAATTAAGTAGTGTTTCATTGTAACAATTGTAACATTATTCTATTTCTTTACTATATTAAAAATTAATTTGAAATCTTACACATTTTTATTAACGTATATAATTTCACTTTATTTTACAATATATAATCATCGATTTTTTTATTTATAGTTATATTTTTTATTCAATGTCACAAAACATGTTGATAACAAATGCATATTCATTCTTTTACGTCAGAAAAAAAAAAATTATTCACCCACAAGGAGACAAGTGGAATAAAAACCTTAATTATTATTTTTATTTATTAACACAGATTATCTTGATTTATTTAGTTAAATATATATATTAGCTTTTCAATTTATAATTAGATTTAAAAAAAAAAACATGTTGGAGATAGTTATCAAATTATTATTATTTTTTTAATTCACAACGTGCCTTGAAACAAAAAAAAATAAAATCAACGCCTCTTTCGAACTTGACTAGTTATCTTCGGAACCTTTCTCTGACTCTTGATCTCCCGTTCACAGCCCTCAATTTAGAATCCAAGAAACTCACAGTCCAAGCCAACGACTCTCTTTCGAACTTGACTAGTTAATCACCTTCTCTACTGCATCATTAACATATATTTAATTGTTTGCATCTACCCAAAAAAGAACCATGCCCATTGGGATTTCATCCCTCTCATCACCTAGCATGACAATTTTTTTAAAAAATTAAGAAATAATAACAAAACAAAAGGTAACTGAAATCACCCAGGTTTATTTATCAAAAACGTTAAACTTGTCTACTCCCATGTTTAATATTTTATTTGTTTCTTTTCCAATACGTAGCTTCTTTGAAACAGTGTATTTTGCATCTCTCAAATGCAAAATGGATCTTCGTATTTTTTTTATAATAATGACGGTAATTCACAATACCTTAGGGATTGTTGTCGTTAATTGATATAAATTAAGATCAAATAACATAATGTTAGTTAAATTTGAACGGCCACCAGCTGTCTGAGACAATCCCGAAGCGCTGTTAAGAAACCCAACTGCTATGACAATAGACCAGTTCATGGACGAGGATTTGACTGTATATCAGTTCTCACATTACAAGTTTGAGCAGACAGTTGTGGAAATAAAGATGCACTGATAGGAACATTGAACCCGACAAAAATTCCCTGCTCAAATTCGTTGTAGAACAGAAGGAAAATGCGCATGTGCAAAAATAGAATCTCGTGTGGCACCACTCTCCAACTCACAACACCACACCAAAATTCTTTTCGAACCTCTCCAACATTAACTAAGTAAGCTCTATTGGCTAGATTCTGGTATTGATACATGTGCTTACAATCTAAATCTTTATGTTGAAATAATCTGGATCGAAGTGGTGCAGCCTGACATAACCATCCTCACCTCCACTTGAGAAACTACAGGTTCGAAAAGATTATGGAATACATCAGACGAAGCATTCAAGGGTAATTAAAAGCTTTGACATTATTTAAGCATCGACGCGCAAAACACCAGAAAATAATTGTTTCCAGATTCCTGAATGATTGATTGTCTTAATAATATTGCTAAAATCTCTGCGTGACTAATCTAACATGAAGTTCAAAAAACTTTTCCCGATTTTTACCACATGGCAAACCTTGTAGAACCCATCTCAACATTTGCACACCATCATCCCCAGTACTAATGATAGTCATTGTTTACACATTGAAAGTTTCAATGACCTTGTTCAAAAACAGTGCAAACTATCCAGGTTAATTTATGGCCAGTCTATGAGGACAGCTGTACCATCACACCCACAAATATCGGTCATCTGATAGTACCAGTGATACCAGGAAGGTGCCACCACTTTACAATATCATCCATAACCTTATATAAACTGGTTATAAATTTAAAAACTTATTCAAAGAAATTCATTTGGCAGGTCAAGCATGGTTTGATTCATATATACATACATCATCTATAGGTAAAGCCAACCAATGCATTAGCAAAAAAAAAAAAAATCATTTAGCATGTCAAAGAATGATATTTTATTCATGTATGCACACATCATCTATAGCTGCAGCTAATGAGTGCTATAGCAAAATCCATATACTATATTTATAAGTGTTTTTGGGTGCGTGTGCAAGAAAAAACTGTTTAAAACTACAGAAAAAGGATACTGTGTAGAAAGATTTGCGTTAAAAAATGGAATGTCATTGATAATTCTATCTGATTAAAATTCATTGACACAAATTTAAGAAGTAAGAAATAAGATGTGGCAGAAACCATACCTTTTCCCATCAGGGTTGAACGCCAAAGCATTTATAGGTCCAAAATGACCTTTCACACCACCAATTTCTTCTTGAAGAACCTGCAAAATAAAATGGTCAAATAAGACAAATTCAAAAGGTTGCACAACCACAGATCTTCATATCATAAAAAGAACATTCATCAGCATGAAGTAACCTTGTCGTAGAATTTGGCTTCGAACTTCCCAGCACGGTGATCAGTTGTGGTGACAGATGATGCATCCTGCCCACCTCCAAGCACGACCTACAAGAAAAACAACAGTTAGTTCCTACCAAAATGAAATGAAGAAACATGGAAAAGAATTGAACAAATAATCAACTTTTATTTATCATCAATAACCATCAACCAAAAAAAAAGCCTAATTTTGGGTCCACCAAATTATGGTCCTGAAAAGGCAAGTACGCTGATAATCTTACCAATTAGTAGACTATAAATCAAAAGCTAATTCGATACAATGACATGTCAGCCCTCCAAAGGATAAGCTCACAAGGTTTAGGGTAATGAAAATCATCTGCCTCCCTAGATTGATGTTGTACAAATTGTGGTCGACAACAACTATGTATACTTCACAGTGATTACAAACCAATTCATTCTACCAAAATTAGGCCCATTCAATGATTGTAACTATGTATACTTTGCCAAAGATATGGTGGGAATTGACCAGCAAGATAGCTTCATCAGCACATAAAAAAGGATCTTTATGGAAAAGGAATAGAGTGACAGCCAATAATCTGTAACATTTTCAAGCAGCAAAACCCTCTAATGGAGTCTGAAAGAATGATGAACAAATTTACAAAAAACACGAGTACAATGTGAGAACAGTTGGAAAAAGGTTTTGTAACACATACATGATCAAGAAGTGGAGACATTGTAACAGCATTAACCGGGCGTTCTGTTGCATAGGTCTTGATAAGAGTTAAAGTTCTGGTGTCCCAGAGCTACAAAGTTGCAGAAAAACAAGCAGTGCAAGAGATTGTCAAGCCACCTTTACAGCAAGAAAATATCAGAAAAAAGAAATTATTAAAGTCAGGCACTCTACCTTGGCAGATTTATCTAGAGAACCAGTCAGGAAGTGGGAACCATCAGCAGATTTTGTGAGTGATGTTATCGGCTTCTTATGCCCAACTTCTGGGTCTGACTCTTTCAACAATTTTCCAGTCTGCAAATAAGAGACACAGTATAAACTCAAACATCAAACCAACCAACAAACAGAATACTGCAAAATGTCAGAGCTCGTGGTAAAATGCAAATGAAAAATTCAAAAGTTGTAGTTGTTTTCTTATATTTTCAATCAAAACAATATCTCAACCAATAGAACAATTTAACACAAATATTAGAGCTCTTCAGCTCTCTTTTAGGTTCTCTAATGCAATATCCATCCGAGCAACATTCCAACAAAAACTATGCATGAAACTTGAAAGAGCGAAAAAGTTCAATCTTTTCTTTACTTTGCAAATAGAAATTTTAACATTTGATTTTATGCTCTTAAAATACACAAGTCTTCCAGAACAACCAATAGTAAAATCAGATAATCCCCAGGACAGTGGTAAAGGGTGCCTTTTCACTTTCCCAGTATGGGACTATTACAGCACAAAATCTTGAACTGCTCTTGTAGAGTTGAATTTAAATTTGAGTTCTCAAAAAATATAGGTCCACACAAATATTTCTAAGCCTTTTGGCCTCAAGAACATCAGGTAAGAAACAATCTTCTGTAGCTTCTAGATCACTCCAGGGAGCTTATCATATCCCCTGGCTGTCCTATATAACAACAACAACAACAACAACAACAACAACAATAATAATGCAAAAAATAACTAGCCAGTTACCTCGGAATCCCATATGCGGACCACAGAATCCTCTCCAGCACTTATGATAGTCTTGTTGAGGGACCCCCAAACAGCTCTGTTAATTCTTCCCGTAGGTCCGGTGATGGTGAGCACGGATTCACCACTCTCTACAAAAAAAAAAAAAAAAAATTAAGTCAACAACACAATGAAATGTAATATGAACCATAAGGCCCATAACATACACTAACTTACGCTGGGAAGGATCTTCTGCGATGCTTTTGACATTAATGGCAGAAGTGACTCCCATGAAAGGATCGGTAGTAATAACAGCAAGTTTATCACCAACAGAAAAATCGACAGACCGAGCCGGTGAATTGAAATTAAATGTGAACAATTGTGCTCCAGTCTGAACATTCCACAGCTTCACCGACTGATCCGCACTAGCAGTAATCAGCAGCATCGAATCTCCTACATTGTTAATAATAATTAACCTAAGACAATAAAACATTAACATACTAAAACAGCAAAAAAAAATGACGCAAAAATCTTCATAATTTATCCTTGCAAAAAAAATAATTCAATGAAGGAGAGAGATAGGAACTTGCTTGATACATCGCAACACCAAACGGCTCCGTTGTGGCCACGGTATGTGCCCAAACGCTCGCCGTTATCGGCGAACCAGACGGTGGGATTATGATCTTTAGCACAAGAAAACAAGAGATCTCCTTCCCTGTTGTATTTTAGGAATGTTAAGGGCCTTTCATGCCCTTTCATCAAGATTGGTCTCATCTTTTATATTATTTTATAGAGAATTATTATTTTGATTGTGTTTGATGATTCGCAGGAAGGAGATGAAGATGGAACTTCAGGTTATCAGCAGGGAGCTAGAACAGCTAGGGTTTTCTCTTTCTATCTTATTAAACTAGGAGACAGATATCTCCACTTATGGGCCACGGCCACATATTTTAGCCCTTTCTCCTCCAGCCCAAGTCCTGCTTCTTTTTGTTTCCTAATTAATTATGTACTTTTCTTTTTTGTCCTTCAATAAATAGCAGTTCTGGGTTTTGTTTTTTAATTATGGATGAGAAATATTAAATTATAACTACTCTTTTCGTGAAATAAAAGGAATATTTATTTCTATTTTCGAATTTAAACTGTTAATTTCACATATATCATCAAGGGAAAAAAATCACATTTTAATAATTTTCTTCTATAAAATCTATGCTTATGGTATGGTACTTGCACGTTTTCACGACCAAGTTTATAAGATTTGTGTAATGTTTTGATATTTAAAAAAAAAATTAAAGTTAATAAAATTAAAATAAATAAACATTAATTTTCAAGAAAAAATCATGTTTGTTATTAGTTTTGAGTTTAAATATGTTTTATCAGTACGTTTGATTTTGATAAGTGTAAAAAAGCAAACGTATAATTAACTATTTACATTACCTGAGAATCCAATTAAAAGAATAAATAATTGGAGAAAGGTAATAATTAATAATAAAAGTATGCTCAAGCAGTCTATATTGGAAAAGGCATTTGAATTTAACCAGTGAGTACATGATTATTGGTTAGAAAAACTTATTTTTCTTTGCTTAGGCTGTTTAGAAGTGTGGTTGCGGTTGTTTTTTAAAATATTTTTCATGTTGAAATATATTAAAATAATATTTTTTTTATTTTTTAAAAATTATTTTTGATATCAGCGTATCAAACATTTCAAAACATATAAAAAAATTAACTTTTAATAAAAATTTAAATTAAATTTTTTAAAAACATGGATTGGTCCGCATTTCTAAACTCTCCATTAATTTTTTTATATTAAAATTTCACAGTAGCATAGTTATGAAAGTTATTTTTAATACATATTGAAGAATTATGATTAGTCGTAAAATGAGACGTATCCGTTAAAAATCAATACAAACTAAAATACAATGAATTATTAACTGTGAACTCTTTTATTTATTTTTTTTAGTTTAATGTGGGTGTTCGGGCCAGCTTGCGTGCACCTCGACTAATCCCACGGGCCCTGAAGTTAATGACCATGTAAGCTTCCAGTGGCCATCATATGAGCAACCACAGGACTCGAATCTGAGATCACAGAGGAAGCAAACCTTTTAATCCTAAGTTAACTGTGAACTCTTTATTACGTGGAGTTGTGGACCCTCTCTTCCTTTGCATATTAATCTACGGTCGATTTGGTATTTTTACAAGAAAAAAAAAAGAGTAAGTATTACTCTCTCTTGAAAATATTGTCCCCTTTGACTTTTATGCGAATTAAAAAAAATGAAATTATATAAGAAAAGTAAAATGTTGTGGTGTTTTTTTGCAGTGGAATATTGTTCTTTATTTCATATTTCATTATGAATTATAATAGTAAAATTTCAATTTGATTCTCGAATTTTGTTTTTGCGTGATTAAACTCTTTTTATTTCAAATTAGAACTTAGCTGCATGTTTTTCTATTGGGTGAGGGTTGAATTAAAAAAATAAAGAGAATAGAGTGAGTGATGAAAACAGTTAAAATTAGTATCAGTTATATAATTTGTTTGAAAAAATTATTTTTGGCTCTTATCTTTTTAAGTAATTAGGTATTCAGTCCCTATAATTTTCACAAAATATATTTTGATACCGAACTTTATTTTTTATTTTTTTAGTCATTCTTGAAGTAAAGAAGAGAAAGATGGTTGCCAAATTTCAATTTAGAAAAAGAAAGTTAATGCTATGAAAGATTTAGGCCATTATAATGTTCAATTTTTGTGTCAAAAGATTCCATATAACGAGAAGGGTTAAGATCATATTTTTTTTATTTTGAAAACACCTAAAAAACATAAATGAGTCTGAGAAGATTTTTTATTTTGAGTTTTGAACTGTATTTTTTTTATGTTTTTAGAGATTATAGTTTAGTTTAACAAGGTTATTATGGTGTTTTCAAAGTGTTTTGAATAAAAAACTGATTGAAAATGTGTTTTTGGATGAAAAAACCATGGATCCTATTTTTCCGGTCACCAAAATAGCAAAATTCTTGGAAAAAAAATTAGAAAGCTAAAATTGGTTTGTTGGGGTGTCTTTTTTTTTATATTGAACTTAATTTTTTTTATCTATTTTTTTCATATTGTAAAAAAATAATAGTTTTAAAGAAAAATCATATTATTAAATTTTATAAAATTCAATTTGTCATTGTCCCTCTCCCGTTAATTTTTTTAAAAAAACTTGTTATCTTGAGGTTTTTTTTTTAAGCGCTAAGCTACGCCTTCACCAATCATTAAGATTACACATGGATTTATAAAATTAATCAATTTAATTCGGTCTAATTTCTGTATAATTTAATTTTAAACTAAAATTAAACAAATAAGTTACAAGTTTCAAGATTAAATTATTAAATCAAATTTAATAATACAGTACAATGGACTCGTTAATAGCATATCACATGGTCTGCTTTGAAGTTACTTTTTAATGTTACTTTTTTTTTTCGTTTCAAATTAAATATCCATCAAATTAACAGAACTAGCCTATGGTTTATTGTATTAAAATGGATTTAATTTTTATTATATGCATTATTATTTTTTTCAACATACTTTGACTAGGAAACAATACCATACGAATTTACAGGACATAATTAAAGTTATTTTCATAAAGTACGCAAACAAAAACTTTGAAATATTTCCTTGATTATATAACAAATCATTTTTTTTTTCTGACGGGACAGGTTCATAACAGACAAATGCAAAAATCACTAATAATTAATAAAAATTGCTTGTAATGGGCTAAATTTGAATAAATCTTGGAAACTCTAGTACGGCCGATGAATACGAGGGTGGCTGGATTAAATGATTCAAGTGAATAAAAATTCGTCTAGAGACCTAGTTTTCACACGGTAGTAGTTGCTTTTCTAACATACCAAGGTTAAATGCAGTTTCAAGTCAAGAGAGAAGAAAATCAAAATGCATGTAAACCAGGCTGAGCTGTGAAAATCAAGTGCCCACAGCTCCTTTCATTTAAATTTACTCAGAAGGCGACACCATAAAATAAAGTGAGATGTGATGTTTGATTAAGATGCAGAGGCATA
>Ga0307517_10003982_pt1 | contig 22869 bp, 26 predicted proteins | sample 23_EM_MG_FD_194515 | JGI IMG/M metagenome (GOLD analysis project Ga0307517, IMG submission 194515) | Populus trichocarpa ectomycorrhiza microbial communities from riparian zone in the Pacific Northwest, United States - 23_EM | ecosystem: Host-associated > Plants > Roots > Unclassified | place...
ATCCTGAGCCCGTGCATCGGGATAATGTTCGCCTTGACCTGTTGCTCCGACACCGACTGTGGTGGAGGGTTGACCGGATGGTCGGACGGGTCGAACGTAGCTTTGATCACTTCCATGGTCTTCCTCTTTGGAACAGTACTGTGTGTCACTGGTGCGGTGTGATAGACGGATTTCCTAAGCAGTGCCAGTGCCTCGGGCTAGGTGAAAGGAACGAAGGGCGGGGTTCAGCTCCCCGGAATCGGTGGAAACGATAACGCAGATCAGCTTACCGTATCCCTTCGTTTCGCAATCGCGCTCGGGGGTGGGTTCTCATCGTCTAGGTCCAACGGGCCGAATCGTCGATTCTCATCGATGACACCGGCCACGCTGAACACCGAACGATTGCTCGTGCTCCTCCTAAACGGTTCCGCCTCCGGGCGAATTTCATCCTGCTCACCTCCACTCCCTCCCGCCTGTTCACGAGGTACCTGTGTCTCGCCTTCCTCAGTGTTGACAACCAACCCCTGCCGGGTAACACGCCGAATGATATTTTCCGCCTTCTCTTCCAACTTCTTCCTCTTCTTGGCAACCTTCTTGGATTGGCGCTTGAACCGCTCATCCCACAATTCTTGGCCCCGATGCCACCGACGTACAGGCGCCTCCTTGATTAGCCCGACCTGGCTGGGGGGAATACGTAGGGCGGGGATTTCTTCGGCAGGCTCCATAGGTCGAATTCTACCACGAATATCCACGCGTTCACGGAGCATGATAACATCAGAGTTTTTCTGGGAGACGATGAGAAAGTTATGTGAGGTGTGCTTTCCCGTATACGCGCCTTTGGAATAGCACTTGTTCCTTCCTCTTTGTCGTCAGATTCTCCGACTCCCTCAGACACGGCCGTATTGTCGCTGGATATCATCGCAGGACTTTTACCCACTGACGAGGCAAGATCTGCGTTCCCCTTTTCAACGATGGGTTCCTTTGATGACCTGTCTTTGTGCCTCTTGTGGAACCATGGGGCCCCAGACTTCGACTTCGACTTTGCCCTCGTTATCTTAACCAGTTCAGAGTCCGAGTCGCACATGCTCTCTTCGAAAGCGATCTCTTTGTACAGTTCAGGGAACGGGAAGTTGTCAAGGTAGGCTGTCTGCCGGGTGACATGCTTGACGAATTGGGCGACGGAACGATATGCATACCTCGCCTGTGGGAAAAGGTTAGCAATACCAAGGAGGCAAGTAGGCACGCCAGGCATACGCTCTCAGTGTACCCGAAGACGGTCAACACGTGGGGCATCCCGTCGTAGACTTGGAGGTGGACATTGGTCGGTGTGGTAAACTTCTTTTCGTTCTCCTGTTGCCTCTTGCTGTTCCTCATTGCCCCGTCTCGTAATGGATACGATGCAGGATAAGCAGCTTTGTGTGCAAGGTACACGATCTCGTCGACCAGAACCTCACTATCCCCTGCAAGGATGTACAATGGACACAAGTTTCCGAGTGATGCTTGAAGCAATGGAGAGACAAGCGGATGAGTGAGTTGTCTGTCGGAGCATCAGTGCCAATCATGGCGAAATCGAACGAAAGACGAGCTTACTCGTTTGTCGCATAGATCTGAATCTGAGATTGCAATTCCAGCGGGATGTCATCCGGATCCTCCATGAAGACTTTCGGGGGCTTGGGTTCACGTTCTTCGATGGAGTCAGATCGATCATCGAACGACTCTGATTTCGGTCTAGAGGGTGGACGCTCAATTGCCAATGGGGATTCAACCTGCACCCCCCTTGCACGGTCTATCTCCATGTTTACAGCATCCACCCAGTCCGGAGATTCGACGATATCGGCCAGCATTATCATGGAAGCCTGGGTGGGGACTTCGTCCTGTGGTAGCGGTCCTTGGGGTAATTCCTCCGCGACATAATCTCTCTTCGACGAAGGTTTAATCTCATCCGCATGACCGGGCAGGGGCGGGGGGTTCGTTCCCGTCGGTTGAACGGTGCGGCTCACCTGGCTCAGAATTGGCCAGGTCGCAGAAGGTTTGTGGATGAAACCATAAGGCGGTATGATATCCTAATGTCCAGAATAATTAACTCAGCCGCAATAATAACTATCATGCCCAACTTACCGAAGTGGTGTTCGACATGACGGATGGGAACGAGTGTGTGAGGTCTATCCATGGCGAAATCAGCACAGCTCCGGCAGGTTGAGCCATGTCAAGATCTCTGAGGACTGTCAAAAGCGCCACGCAGACTCCTGCGCCAGCAGAATCACCGGCGATAACAATCTTCTCCGGTTTCACGGCTTTGTGTGGCGCATTCGGTGGTGGCCTTGTCAGATACAGGTCTAAAACATTTTGGTGAGCGCGGCTAGGAGGAACAAACTTTACGTGGGGCGTACATGCTGCGATAACATCGTGCCTCGAATCGACATTCGTCAGTATGTACACCGCAGTACCACGGGGATAAATGAACTTACAATGGACATGGCCAAGGATACTGTGGGGCTTTACGATAGTTGACTGCGAACAATCTTCCGTGGAATTTCCGGGCTGCGTGTGGGATCGATTTCAGTCCAATATGATCGATAGTGGTGAGGGATGGAACGTACCGAACCGAATCATTTGATAACGATGCGTGTCTGGGGAAAAAATCAGCCGCCTCAAGTATGCCCGCGATAGATGAGCTCACTTATTGAGCCCCAGAAGTATGCTCCTGGACGCGTGTGAGTGAACTGTAGCACAAGAGAGAGAAGATCGAGATCAGACCTCCATGGACATAGAGCTGCAGACGTATGTCAGAGAGGGGTCTTGGGGGCAGGTTCCAGCCTTACCATAACAGTTTCCAAATGCTCCATCTTCAAGACAGTCTCCTCTTCCCACCCAAGCTTCTGCTCCGGGATGTTATCCCCATCCAAGTCCCTCAAGAACTCTCGTTCAGTTATCCACTCAGCATCTATCCCATCGAGTCCCCTGACTTGCCACCACTTATGGCCGCCGACAACATACTTGAGATCATCCGGACCGAACCAATCGATCAACACGTCTGCTGCTGCGTTGCAAGTTGAAATGGGTATTGTGACGGGGGCTACTGCGGCCCATGGAGGGGCTGGAACGTGCGTGTTCGTGCTGGAATGAAATGAACAGCGTGAGTGGGGACGGTTTGCGTCCGAACACGATTAACGCACAAGGCTTGGAGGGACTCGATGGTGTTGAACGTTCCAAGTTCGATAAAGGCCTTGACGATGTTGAAGCCCCTTTGTGTGTTTCCGTTAGACTCCTGGGGGAAACACTTGGGTTAAGGTGGTCCAAAACTCACTCGTCAAAGAAGATATCGTCGGTTGCGGTTTCATGCGTATCTCCATTAGCGAACTTCTGCCCCTTGGTCTTGTAATGCTTGAGGAATGTCTTTACAACCACTGGAGTTTCGCCATAGGCGGTGAACTTCGAGCTTTCCCCCGAGTTTCAGCATCGCTTACCTGGGGTAATGTGCACAGCGGCTGAGACCGTAGTGACTGGCATCCTCGCGGTTGATTCCCAAGTGGCACATTCCACCCACGACTGTCACAGATTCCAACAAGGCCAAACGGCACCCGCACACCGTGGATGTCACATGTCCTGATGTCATATCATCGATCGCGGTGGTGGCCTGCGGATCAAATCCGCTCGCGGGAAGCCAAACTCAGGCCCAAATCCCACGGCATCCGGTAAGGCATTCGACCAACAGGTGGTGGAATCTGGTGGGATCGGAACCAACAAGTTCCTGAGTTAATATATCCGTTAACTAACGAGTTCTATGAATACCAGAATAGCATTTACCATGCCGATATCACTTATGCCGTGCTACAACGGACGGATCCTACATTAGGGATCGTCCGGGGTACTGTATGACAAGGGACAACCCAAGTCGATGGTACACCCCCCAAGGTCTAAAAAGGAGAGTAGTACGACATTGGCTAGAGAATCCTCGCCATGTAATCTCGGGAACTTGGAGCACGACTAGCATACGTTCTCTTGCACTTTCTGCAAGATGAAGGTGACAAAAAATCTGTAAGACCCGAGACGTATAAAGTCTTGGGAACACAGGGAGGGAACACGAAGTGTAAGGTACAAGGTGCAAGGGACAGTCGCAAATGTACAAGGAACGAACGTGTGTGGGCGGGACAGGTAAATGTGTACCGACTATCGAAAAATGAAACGCACTATGAAGACACGAGTCACTTCTGACAGTCGAAATCTCCGTAGCATCATATATCAGACACCACAACCTTCTGGTCGATTTGAATTTGCGTGATCCCCAGCGTGTCCACAGACTTTCCTCCCTTAATGGTACTGATCCACACGCTTTGTGGGATTTCGATCTCACTCTCCCCATCGGGTGCTTTCCTTGATGAGCGGAGGGCGTGGTCCAGGTGAGTGGGATTCTGCGTCCCGAAGCCGGACATGGAAAAGGACTTCATCTGAAGTTCGTCCTTAAGCGCTTCACGCCCGTTGAGCATGGCGACTGTGTGGGGAACCGGCGCTGATGAACACGATAGAACTTCGGAAAAGAATCGCCCAACTCACAGAACGTGTTCGCGTACACTCTGGTCACATTAGCGTGGAATCCGAGCCTATCCGGTTGGTATCATCATCAAATTGACTGTGCGGTGAATATATCCCCTGGCCCGACGTACCAATACAAGTGCGAAGGGGACGTGCAAAATACGATTAGGAGCGCGGTCTGGATCACAGTCACTAAAACACCGCGCTGGATCACGAATCCGGTTAGAGTCTTGATGACCGAGTCCGTGCTAGAATAGACGGTTCTCAATGGTAAACGAAACAGCCTAGCCGGGGAACGCAATCACGTACGCCCTTACGCCTGTCCTTGCATACCCAAGACTGAGGCACAAAGAACAGGTGGCGATGAAGTCGGCCAGTGCCGCCGGCGCCTTTGCAACGACCGCCATTTTCTGTTGACGTGATTCGGTTAGGGATCGGGGGTCGCGGAAGTTGAAATGGTTAACCCTACGTTGAACGTGGTGTTGCGGGCGGCCAATATGTTGGCGTCGTGAATGAACATCACGATGGAGCATCCTGGTCACAGTAAACCGTTGAGACGCAGCGTCAAATAAGACCCCACTCCAGACTTACCGAGGCCACCAGCTGTCGAAGGGATAAATAAACCAATCAGCTGACAGTGGTTCTCCCAAAACAGGATACTCACCGAACGCGAGGAGGCTGAGAACGACAACTACCGCAGATAGAGTATATTTTACAAAAGGTCTCTGAGCTAGCGCATATAGTTGCCACGCGAAGTAGAACTGCGAACTACGGAATGTTGAACATGGTGCGAACAGCCAATGATATTAGGTGCTCACATAGCAATAATGCAGGTCGTAGCAACACACTCTGCCGCGAGCGTCCTTGATATCCGGGTGAGCAAACGCATCGATGTGACAACTAGGGTACATACGGAACGAGACGACGGAGAGGTATTGTCGAACCGAAATTGGGGAGCTGTGTCACGATTTAATCGAGGGACCAACAGTTGCAAGGGAACGAACCCACTAAGTAGTGATAGAGGCCCTGAGTAGCGAGGGCGGAAGAAAGGAGGTCCAAGACCAACATGGAGAGAGCCTAAAGTGAGACGGAATGTCTCTCGTGTCAGACGTTCCTCGTCGGAATTTAACTGTAGTAGAACCAACATACGATTAACTGGACAATGGTTCGGTCTTTACTTGGGAAGTAATGATAGGCTTGTATAATTGTGGTGCCCGTCAATCTGAACGCCGTAATGAGTGCCAGCTGCAGTTTGCGGGTCGGGCATCGAAACGTACACCATGGAAACAATAGTCCCTACCGAAACGTTGAGTAAACCTCAAGAACCTCAGCGCAAGAACTTACCCCAGAAGAACGGTCCCAGTTCAGGGGTGATATCTATTCCGAGGTAGGTGGACATATCTGGTTCGGCGGCGCGTCTCATGTCCATTTCCCTCGAGTAAAAGCTTGTAGTAAGGAAAGGCTTAATGGGTCGAAAACGAAAATAACAATAGGTGTCGATGCCTCCGGCTGAAGGAGTGGTCGCAGTAGGCAGGGGGATTCAGAGGGGATTCCCGTCTGACATTTTTCGAACTTGGCCCTCATATCCCAAGCCGCATGCAATACCGCATGCAATCGGGGACTGAACCGACAGTTTCATAATTCTCTCTCATTGGTTGGACGGCTGGTGATCCAATGGAGGGAAGTCGGGGACCGACAGGCAAGCGCTCATGATACGCTCGTCGCGCACTTCAACTCGGGCGGATGAAATTTCGATCGTCGAATCAGACGTTAACGGACCCCGGCATTCCCACGAGATGACGAGATTACGGTATTGCGGAGGGTTCTGGAACACCCAGAAGTCGGTAGCGCGACGTAAAACCTGGCGGAATAGCTCCGCGCGAGTGGAAAAGTCCTAGCGATGTCACGCGGAATAAATTCAAGTGGAGAAAGTGTCAAAACCCAGGGTGGTGGTGAGGTGAGTGGACTTCCGGGAGGGAGGTCAGCGGTCAATGAGTTCCACGGCGATCCTCGGTATAGGGCGGAACGTCCGTTCGTTGAACCGAAGATCTCCACTTGGTGACGTGGCACTCATGAATTCACTTTCTGAATGGAACCCACGGAGAGAGCATATAAGGGCGGTAGCCCGAGGTCAGGGCGGAGGCAATCATTCGCCACAACAGACACTGACAAGTCTCGCGTGAGTGGAATTCCCCGATGGCAAGAGCCCGGTTTCTGATGCTATGGATATGTGGATGGGCACGGGCCGTGTAAATTGTCCGCCCACTGCGCATTGGTAACCCCAGAACGATAAGACACATCCAATGATGGGAATACTACTCAACGTTATATTTCTGGAGCACTAGCCCCGCAGACGTGCGACGCGAAGACGGAGTTGCTCGCTTCCTTGTCACAGCGGGCGGGCGGCATATAATTTAGTGCCCAGGGTATTCCCTCAAGTCGTGGGAATCATACGATGATCTTCCATCAGGTCAGGTGATCATGAAATTGAAGGGGCGTGGTCATCAAGTCTCAGGAGAGACAGCCAACCTGCGCTTGACTACACATGACCAGGCCAGGGTAGGAAACGAAAGAACGACGTGCAAAGCGATCTAGATGTTGCTAGTTGGCGAACAACTCGATATCCAGATCACGCAATTGCGCGCAATCACGACATCATGATAAAGGACCCTAAGCCACTTAAATACCGGGTTGAGCCCCAAGCAACCCCTCCTCTTTGACCACTGCAACGGGGTTATCCACCACAAGGGTTTTCATCATGACGAACTTACGCCTTGGAAGTATTGCCCCGGATTTCGAGGCTCAGACCACTGCCGGCCCAATCAAGTTCCACGAGTGGATCGGCAATTCATGGGTAAGCTGATAAACTCGTGCAGATCGCCTAGATAACGCTAATACACCCATCTCCATCGTGCGCATAGGCCATTCTCTTCTCCCATCCCGGTAGGGTTCCATCTCCATCCAGGTCTCCACGAGCTTACCAACGCTCGTTTATAGATGACTTTACACCTGTTTGCACTACTGAGCTCGGTGAAGTCGCTCGTCGTTCCGCGGACTTCACTACCCGTGGCGTGAAGCTCATTGGTCTCTCTGCCAATGGCCTCGAGCAACACCAGGCTTGGATTAAGGACATCGAGGCGTTCGGTTCTAAGGTTGGCCCGACCCATGTCGACTATCCCATCGTAAGTCGACCTAAACTGAGTTCAAGAAGGGGAATTCATCGCACTTTTCCAGATCGCCGACAAGGAACGTAAGGTCGCCACCTTGTACGACATGTTGGACTACCAGGACGCCAGCAACGTCGACGCCAAGGGTATTCCCTTCACCGTCCGAACGGTGTTCGTCATCGATCCCAAGAAGGTCATCCGTTTGACTATTTCTTACCCTGCTTCCACCGGCCGCAACTTTGACGAGATCCTGAGGGTCGTCGACTGTAAGCGTAGACCAGCTGTTTGAGACGAATCTCATACTCACCGACACGCACCTAGCTCTTCAACTCGGTGACAAGAACCGCATCACCACCCCAGTGAACTGGAAGAAGGGCGACGATGTCATTATCCACCCCTCCGTCAGCAACGAGGAGGCCAAGACCCTCTTCCCTGGGCACACCGTTCACCTGCCGTACCTGAGGACAACCCCCCTCAATGTTTAAAATGATTTTATTTGTTTTGTAACTCGAAATTCTGTACCAGTGGAAATAAGACTGTAATTTTGTGCGTGACCGGGAGCAAATGAGTATACGAATGGCGGGCGACGGTTGTAGAGATAAGCGCCGATCACCTTCACACCTTACGCGTCCCCTCGATTAACTCACTTCATCCCGTCCTCTCACCATGGCCAACGCCGACGGTGGTGCTTACAGGTAAAGATAACGTTGCCATGTCCCGAAGTCTCTTCCGAACCGTCTTACCAGTTCCACGTATCCGACAGTTATTCCCTCACCGTTTTCTCACCCAGCGGGAAGCTGGTCCAGATCGAGCATGCCCTGGCAGCCGTATCACAAGGAACGACCAGTCTCGGTATCAAGGGTGCGTACTCATTAGCTCCCTTTTGACCCTGCGAGAACCCCATTGAACGACGCCATGATCCCACTTGTCAGCATCGAACGGAATCGTAATCGCAACTGAGAAAAAGTCTTCCTCCATCCTCGTCGATGACTCTATGATCGAACGTGTCGCTGTGATTTGTCCAAACATCGGGATCGTATACTCGGGAATGGGACCTGATTTTCGGGTATTGGTTACTCGGGCGAGGAAGAGCGCGCAGGCGTATTGGAAGATGTACGGAGAATATCCCCCCACAAGGATCCTTACCCAAGAGTTGGCGACTATCATGCAACAGGCCACGCATTCGGGGTGGGTACCGCATTTATTTTCGGGGTTAAACTACGGAAAGCTGACCGGTACGATAGCGGTGTTCGACCTTTCGGTGTTTCGCTACTCGTTGCGGGTTGGGACGTTAACCGTGGGTCGACCCTTTATCAGGTAGATCCATCGGGGTCATATTGGGCCTGGAAGGCAAGTGCGATCGGGAAGAACATGGTGAACGCGAAGACGTTCCTGGAGAAACGGTCGGCATTCCACTCTCCCGTTTCTCACGAACCTGCGCAAGTGACCTTGCCTCCAACAGTTACAATGATGATATAAGTTTGGAAGACGCCATACATACCGCTCTGTTGACCCTGAAAGAGGGGTTCGAGGGACAAATGACGGAGAAGACGATCGAAATCGGAGTTGTTACTGTACCGACGGAGGAAGACTTGGAGGGTTGGAGTATAAGCTCGGCGAATTCGAGACCAAAGCCGACGTTCAGAAAGTTGACGGAAGAGGAAGTCAGGGACTACCTTGCGCTTTAGCCAGGTATAACCTCACGGTTCCTCGTTCCGACCTCAGTCGACGATCCCTGTTGTGTACGATCAGTGTCAATCAACGTTACACCTTCTCCTCAATAACGGAATCTTTGAAGAGCGTGTCTGTCAGTACGTCGGAAGATGGATTGTAGCGATTACTTGGGTGGCTCGGGCGTTAGCGGGCCGGAAGGCGCGCGGGTGGCTAGTGTCGGGGGATTGCTTGAGGCGACCCTGACATCGGACTTCGATCACCCAGGGTGACGAGGTAAAGTTCTCCTGTGATCTGCGTGCGCTGATACCGAAAACATCAGGAACACAGGATGCCTTCTTCCATTTTGCTGGTTCGAATCGATGTGCGGGCCTCAGGACAAAGGCAGATCGGGCAGCTCGGCAAGGCGGCAACCGCTGTACGCTCGAGCGTAGATCTCGCTCCTTCGTTCTCCGGGAGGAAATAGGGACTGTGTGAGCATCGCCAGATATAATAAAAACATGAGCCGCTGATCCAAGTGCTCCCCGAACGCACTCGACTCGTTCTTCAGTTCAACAGCCATCAATGGGCGCGTTGGTCACGGCACCGCACCTCATTCGGCTAGGCGCTCCGACCTTACATACGCCGGCAGCCTCGGCATTGGGTTTCAAGCCTGAACGTATTTTTATCGCCCGGGTTCGCATAGGTTCGTAGCAGACTTTGATGACAATGGGAGAGGATTCAGGGTCCTCTGGCACCACTAGGCCGTCCGGCTCGGAGAGGAGCCGGTGCTGTGAGAAGTTATAAGAAGAAGTATAGATGAGGTGGCGGACGAGTGGTGGGGCTCAGGGCACATGTGTGTCTTGGCGGTATTGAAAGAGACCCCTGGAAGCGTGTGCTGTAAATCACGGTGTTGGATATATTGTTCCAGGAATTGACTGCAGATCAAAGGATCAAAGGATGTATTCCAAGTCCCGATCAATGGATTGCGGTCGACGAGGGACGGCCGTTGTTTCGCTCCGAAGCGGCAGGGGCCATCGCGCCCACATCAGGCAGATGATATCGCCGCAGGAACAGGGAAGACACGAAAACACGGGGGGCAAGAATGGAGCGGGAGGAGATGACATCGCGCCATTTCCCTGACTCGACTGTAAAACATGTTTTGCACGTGCAGAGGGACCGTCTGCATTGGGTATGTGTTCCTGTCAGGGTTGCTTACTGAATGGCTTTGGCCTATAGATCCCGTGTTTATACCTCCCACATCCAAGGTGGCCGCCCATGGGCGTTACGTTTGGAGAGTCTGGCTGGAAGTCGGTGCAGAGGTGTCTCCGTCTTGCACGATCGACGGGGTGCGGTTCCCCCTCGATCGTTGTTCCGTCCCGTTTCTTACAGCCACTGACCGCTAACGGGATCAATTCAGCTATGCCTTCCCCCACAATCATGGCCTGTTCGGAAGTTCCCACAGTCGCATCCAAGTTTCAGAATATATTTCTTTCCTTGGGTCGCCCCGGCTATAAAGATCCCATCCTGACGACTCATGGCTTCTCCCTCAGTCCTCCCTCACATTTCGAGTCATCCTCTCCAATTCAGTCCGCTCTTCACAATGCCTTCACCTGGAGTACCTTCCCGTACTAGTTCTATTTCCCCCGATAATTCCGGTATTTTATCCTAGCTCGCCTCACGTCACCGGCCCGCTTGTTCATCCTTGGTTTCCAGCCACCAGTTCCAAGCGATCATCCTGGGGCCGCAGCCGCAGGACCTTCATGGCCTGCACCGAGTGTCGCCGGCGTCAAGTCAAGGTTAGCTTTATCCCATCCATCGATAATATCCAAAATCCGCGCTCCTCGCTCACCGCGGATGCCCGCTTCCTATAGTGCACCCCTTCCGATTCCGCTGGCCAGGCTTGCGACCGATGCGCAAAGCGCAAGATCAAATGCGAGTTTATGTCCATACAGGAACAAAAACTTCTTTCAGCCCCCGATGATGATCAGCCCTCTACCTCTATCACCCTCCACTTGCCGCAGTATGGGGGTGCGGTTGGTGGTCTGCCCTGCCAGATGCCAACCGGTCCTATTTTGGGTGATCCTGCGGATGTGCGCCAGGGTATACTCGGTGCCCCTGCAGACCATCCTCTTGTTCGCCCCACCGGTATGACGATTCCAGCAACCACCTGGCCCCTCCCCCACCAACACAACCAGCAACAAATCATACACCCGCCAGCGCGCACATATAATCGCCCAGAAACCCCATCCTGGAATCCCCAGCAGTACCCACATACTGCGCCGACACCTGCTCCACGACACGCAACTCCGACGAACACGACACCTATTCCACAAAGCGTGACACCAGCTCCGACGTGGTATCCCGTCGGCAACAGGCGAGCTTCCTCTTGCACTTTCTTTAATAAAGGTGTCACCTAATTACCACGCCTGCGTTCCAGCCAATCACAACCCCCGGCCGCCGGGTATTATCCTCCAGGTCATACACGAGTCTGCAGCACTCCGGATGTCCAATGGTACCATCGCCCACATACTCTTCACGACATTTTCTGACACGACATGGTCTCAGGAAAGACTCTCGAAACAATCAATCTTGAAGCCGCGGGGGCGCGCTCTAGACGCGTCTGTCCGACATCTAGTCCGGATCGGACTTGATTGAGACCAAACACCGAGCACTTCTCACTCTAACCCTCTTCTCGACCCTCCCGACATTATTATTCGTCTCTGTAGCATTACTCTGGCCCTACTGCGCCCCCTATCGGTTCCCCTCCCCTCGTCTATTAATACCTATTATCCTTATTTTTCGTCCTGCCGCCGAGTGACCAAGACCATCTATCAACCGTATCCGGGGGAAAGCTCGGTCGGCCGCTTCCACCCGTCCCCGATCGACGCGTCGGTACCTCATTTGGTGAGCGGCGACCCGGTGGGTCTTGGTCAGATCACGCATAGGCCGGGTTTCGGCGCGACCTCCATGCCCGAACCGTGACTGAGCATCCGCACCGCCATCGGCCGGGCAGTAAGGAAACCGCATGGGGACGATCCTCCCGGACACCTTCGGTCGATCGCATTCTTGCGGATCATCGCGAGGCAACCATGGTAGTGAAGTAAATGGGTCGAGAATAGCTCACCGTTGTGGCAGCGTCGACACTCGTGACCAGGTATCTGCTCCCCCTTTCCATATCAACGAATCTGATCACAGCTGTGTAAGCGGTGCTTAAGGGAGATGAAAGGGTCCAGATGGCCATACACCAGGAAGCTGCTGTGCTGATGGCATCGTCCGCCCCATTGTCTCTATCCCGACCGGGAAAATGGCGTTGTGGGAACGTCAAGTACATTTTGAGCGATCAAGTTCGTAAGTAGCGCAGTCTTTACATATTCGCATCCCAGCGATCTTTCAATATTCAACGGGTTCTTGAGGTAGCTCAAAGAGGCCAAGACCCTTTCTCTCCAAAATTCCAGTGTACGGCTTTCACGGAGGTGTACTCATCCAAGGCTTGTTTTCCAAGTTCGCGACCTTGCAACAAAAATCACTTGTCAATCAAAACGGAACACTGAAGGGTCCACACAAAGGCAAATTTCGTACCAATCCCGCTCTGTTTCTTTCCTCCAAACGGAACGTTGTTGTGCACAATGTTGTATTGATTCACCCATACCTGGAAAGACGAACGGAAGTCGGTCGGATCACCGTCTGAACAGCGAACACCTCAGGGGGTTGCATCGAGATCACTCACAGTGCCAGCTTCCAATGCCGACGAAACGCGCATGCACTGGTTCGCGTCCGCTAAGGAGATGAAGAGCACATGGTCAGGCCTTACGGTGACGTTGCTGAAACAGGACACGAGACCCACTTGAATGTAATCCAGCACCGAGGCCGTATGATGTGTTATTCGCCAGTTCAATGACTTCCTCTTCAGTATTGAACCTTCCCACGGCAAGAACAGGGCCGAAGATCTGCATGGTCTTTCAGGGGAAGGAGCTCACGTGCGGTGTGTAAGTTACCTCATCCTTGACCTGCCATCGATTTTCGGCAGAAAAGAAGTGATCTTCGTCAGCAGATGTTAAGCGTCACGCGTGCTTACTCACGATTTTCATATCCTGTTTAACATCGACGAAGACTTTCCCAAGCACGTGAGAACACCAGATGAGTCGCAATTGTCGACTTGAGTACGGGAAGTCTTACCTGTGGGTTCCACGAAGTAACCCTTGCCCGCACGCCTTCCCCCACCGACCATAATTTTGGCGCCTTCTTGTATACCGGAATCAATGTAACTCCACACCTTATCAAATTGGGCTCTCGAGATCTATCAAAACTTCGCGTAAGCCCACCACAGATCGCGGAACGGACCCTTGCCACGCGCTCGCTCACGATCGGCCCGCTGGTAACTGCCTCGTCGAAACCATCCCCGATCGGAGTTGATGCGACCTTTTTGATGAGGAGATTCATGAATTTGTCATACACACTGTCTTGCACGTAGACCCTGGAGCCTGCGGTACAATCCTGCCCTGGAAGTAGCCCATGAGACACCCGAGCCATTCCTTTGGGTTTTCTCGGTGCCGAAAACCCTTACCGGTATTGTATAAGATTCCCAGTGCTGCCCACGTAGCCGCTGAATCACAGAATGATGCAGTGTCAGTTGCGGCAGTCTCGCCCCCTTTGAGTTACCAACCTTGTTCTAGATCTGCGGACTCGAAGACAATGTTTGGGGATTTGCCGCCGAGTTCCAATGATACCTGAACGGGGAAATGAATACCTTTTCGTCGAGTTTGCGCCTCATGCAGGGTCGCGCACCTTCTTCAAGTTGCTCTTTGCGGCGGCCTCCATGATTTTTCGTCCAGTGACAGTTGATCCCGTAAAGGCGACCTTATCGACGTCCATGTGTGCCGACAGTGCCGCACCGCCAACAGCGCCAAGAGATGGAACCGTATTTACAACACCAGGGGGGAATCTGATATCTTCTAAGTGATTGTTACCACGTCGATAAATTCTCGTTACGCACCCCGCTTCCTTGACGAGTTGGGACAGTTTCTGGTGGAATTGTCCAATTAGAATACCGGGAGTCTTCGTAGAGGGATGGAATATCGAACCAATGCAGTCAAAGGCGTTAATTCTGACGGTTTCATCACGACCGTACACCCGACCGCTAATGCAGGTGCAACCTTCCAGGCCCTGAAAATCTTCAGAGGCAGTCGACGCCTCGCCTGTTACACTCAGCTTACCACATCGTGATGGGATAGTTCCATGGAATGCTTGGGATTACGTAGAATTAGCGAGCCGCACGACCCTAGCACTTTATGGCTTACATCTGACCACAAACTCCGATTGGGTCATGTCTGGTAAACGCCAATTTGGTCTTGTTGTCCACTTCGATGGTCTTGCGCCAAAGTCAGCCAGTATAAATCGAGGTGAAAGGTCTGAAAATACAAACCTCTCCGAGTATTTTGTCAGCCCAACCTGTTACCGATAGTGAATGGATATCATGTCCCCGGATGGCGAGCCGTCGCTGCTTACCAGCATAGTATCGGAGGCACTGGACTGAATCTCCGATGTCGGAGTCTCTGGCGACTTTGACCGGCTTGCCATTATTCAAAGTTTCGAGCTCGGCGACTGTTAAGTGAATCGGGTGAGCAACCTTGGCGTTGAGAAAGCTATCCCCAACGAACGTTCTTGTTGGTCACGTTCAATCAAGTCCGCGAGCTTGTTCAAGAGTCGTGACCTCTCGAAGCCCGTGACGTTTTTTCCCCAGGTAGTTTTGAAAGCCGCGCGCGCAGCCTTCACAGCGATGTCGATATCCTTTTCGGATCCTGAGGAATGGGGCAAGGTGAGCTCGCGGCTATCTCCGAAGACACCGAGTGACAAACCGGCCACAACTTTGCAGATCTCCTCTTCGGTCGCGGGGTTGATAGCACTGCAGTACCGAGGGGTCGGGACACATCGCCAACCGCACGATCACTTCGAAATAACGCACCCGATTGTCTCTTGTGAGTCCACAGATGGCACAAACTCGTTGTTGATGAATAATCCAGTCGGAAGCTCAATCGTTCGCCCCGTAGCGGGGATTTTAATCTTCGCAATCTGAGCCATGGTCGTAGTGGTCCGAGATAGATATCTGCGTGTATGGTGTGGAAAGGAGATAAAGGGTAGTCGCTTTACCCACGAATACATCATACTTATCTCCACATGTGAAGAACATCACGTGGGCAAGCAATTCATCGGACTCGTCTTCTTTCGCTCGCTCAAATCATTCAAGCAGGCTTATCTGAGGGAATTTCTAAGGGTACAACATCTGAAAAACAGGGCACCGGGGGGTGGCCCCTACTGGAATCCCCACCGGTCCCTCGATGCCTCCAACCCTCCCTCGCTTGACGCCCATACCCTTCACTCGCGTGTGGCATAATTAACTGAGGCTCTCACGAGGTGACTTCTCGAGGTCCGAATATATCCGGCGGCACAGATGCCTGACCAACCAAACCAATTATGAACTGCCAGGTCCAATATAGAGCCGGGGGCCGCATCCTTTCCGGTGGTTTGACAAGAAGTAGATCCGTGAATCTTCTGTGCTGTAGCGAAGGGAGGAGCGCTATTATCCTCGCCCTGCGCAGATCAGCAACCAATCGGATACGTCCCAGCATGTCGACGGCGCAATGGGGCCGCGGTGCCCGGAAGTTTGGCCACAGGCGCAGGAAGTTCTGGGCATGCCGCCGCGGAAACCAACAGTGGATGGGGATCACTTTCGTACAGAGCGCGCGGTACGCAACAGTTTTACGTCCATCGCGATAGAATGTGATCACGGAACTGATCATGGTAATGTCTACGTATGAGATCTGATCAATCCCCTCCAAGGTGTCCGACTTTACCGGCGAATGTGGGACAGTGTTGTTCCAGCTAGGAGGGCTTTTCCCATCCATATTACACGGGGGATTGTCCTATTTTGCACCACCGAGCTCTATCGGCTTTTGATTGACGCGCAACCGTACATCAGTTACAGTAACTTGAAAAGAGCGCTGGTCACGCGCCAACCTCCATCCCAGTCCGACACTGTAAAAATTCCATAGGCACGGATGCTCTGCATCACTCGTCCAACCGGTGACGACCTGAATTTGCGAAAGGGGTCTCGGGAATGTTAACGATGGGTGATCCTGGCAGCCAAAAAGTATTATTACGCAAGACTCGTAATACTAGGACACTCGTGTTCAGGTCCATCGGGTGGGTAAAGGGCTCATCTCTGGCGGACTCAGAAGGAATTGTTATCATCTCAACGATGGAAACCTTCCTTCCCGGATGACTTTTTACGTATGCGAGATGATAGAGGATTTACTTGGGAACTGAAGAACAGATGTAAGAAACCCCAGCTCTGGCCCCCCCGCGCCGAGCCGTGTTGAATCCACGGGGAATTTACGCGAACGTTACTGCAGAGCGCGCAAGGATCGTCTCACTAAGTTAAATTTGAGATCCCAGGAAGTTGGAGGAAACACATAAGTATCCTAGACGCGCCGGTTGAAACCCCACCGTCCGCGCTCTTTCCAAACTTTCAGTGGCAAGACGTAATGGGCTGGATCACTGGTCGAGATGCCATGCGTTTAATGGAGTATTCCTATTAGCCCAGAACCACATACGCCGGCGACAACTCGCACAGTGACTATGTAGATTTGACAGGTACGAAATACAAGTTGGCATACAAGGGCACACATGTTGGCCCGGGCGCGTGATCGTGGAGAGAAATGGGCGTTTTTCGAAACGGGGGAGGGTGCCCATCGTGTAGGAGGGTTATCAATAGTGAGTCAGGATCAGGGTGGCTGCCGTATTCAGGTCCGTAATGGTGGTGATGGAGTGGAACAAGATATGTGAAACCCCGTGGCAGGTGGCGATGGGCGAGGGTGATCCTCTCACTACCTGGTTGGGCGGTGATCATCTCAGGCATGACCCACACTGTTCTTGTAACAAAGGCTGCAGTGAGAATTCCGGCCACACGCGGACAAGAGGCTGCGGAGTGACTCGACGTTTCCGCGCCGGGTTTGCATGTTAGAGTCGAGTCAAACCTTATCGTTTGTAGCACTCATCGTGCTCCTTGAGAGCACAGGTTCTACCTGGGTGATGAAAGTAGAGTTGGAGTTACGATAGAGATTCCCTGATCGTCGCGATCGACCCAACAGCCAATTGAACGGCAAATAACTCACCGCTGAACATCTCGTAGCGGATGAGAAAGAAACTCTATCCCACCTTCCATCCGGCCGAGGTTTCGCAAGTCGGTGAGTGCGAGCCATGGCTATCCTGCGGGGGCCGGCTCGCCAGTTGGACGGAACCGTGCGGGTGGCATCTCGTTGAAGAGAGCAACCTGAAGCCTTAGTGTTTGCAGACAATAAGTCGGGTCGTGTGTGATACATGTTTCTGGAGACACACTATTGAGTAGGTAATTGATTTCGTCTTTCCCGTGATCGCCAGAAATTTTCGCCCCTACGGTGCGAACGGCCCAGAGGCCGGTACCATTTATATGTGCCGGTGGGCCCATGTTCGATTCTGTGGAGACGTGTCCTCTTGAGGGACCTGCATCATTGGTTGGAGAAGTCGACATCGTGGCGGGGTTGAGAGGTAACCCGAAATGACCGAACCAAAACGACCAAGGTGGACCCGCCATCGAACATTCTGTGTGAGAACTGTGATTGTGGATAACGCATTACGATCTACCCGAATACCTGGTCAATACATGAGTAAGGCGTGTCGATGCATGTGCCACTAAGGTTTATGCGTGGGCAGGAACACACCCCACAAATGACGTCCAGTTATATGAGACAACCGTTTTGGTTCGTGTAGGTTTCGGCCAGGGGGCGTGGCCCAAGGGACCCGGGATGGTGGGTGGGGGGTCGAGAAAATCGACTAGACCTTCCGTATCCGTCCAGACCAAAGCTCCCATCAACCTCCGCCTTGGCCGGAGATAGAACGTCAAGCGAAAACACCAATCTGAAAGGTCTGGCTTTCTCCGCCCTGCGCAATGTCTCGAACAATATGACACCCAAGGGTACATCGTAGATCTCGTCACCCTTAGGGACGGCGACGAGCTCATATTGAACTACTTACCAACCGAGCATCACAGCGTTCCTGGAGTCTCGGCGCATGCTCCCAATAGGACGGGTGCACAATCTTCAACAAAGTGTAGGTCCATGTGATGGAATCGCAGGTCACCGCATGGGACGATCAGGTCTATCCAGAAGAAAGTGGAAGGAAATACGGTAGCTGCCGAGGAGTACAACGTGGGTCCCACAACCTAATAGACAGGTCGGAAAGAGGCACCCGAAATAGCGCTCGATGCCTGGTATGAAACGGTGGATCCGCGGTCTTTCAAGTTTCAGAGTCTGAACGTTCGGGAGGGCGGAAAAGTAGCCCAAGTCACGGGAGCTGAATTCAATGCCTGAGACGCGAACCGCGGATCCATGTGAATCAACCGCTGGTTTACTCGAGTAAATTTTATGAGCCAGACCAGACCAAGCCTGTACAGCGTGGATAGCGGCTTCGGAAGTCCGCGGCGACTTCCATCGTGTGCCTCATTTGAGAGAAGGCTGACCAGCAAGCCGCTCCTCTTCGTCTCTCCTCGGTGCTGCAGCGCTTTCCTCGAGAACATGCGAGAGGACGCTGACGGCCGCATCTGTGGAACCGATGAGCATTTAAGCAATGTTCCGAGTAAAGTAAAAGTCTCGTGTTAACATGCCTTTGAACAGCGCCGATCGAGAGCTGATAGAGTTGTGGTCCACCACCAACATTGGTGTGATCCCTGGTCGGGGAGGAACTTGAGACACTGGTGGGAAGGTTGGCTAGGGTCGGGGGTGGGCGCTCGTGAGTTCCACAACGGTGTTCGGACAGATATTGGTCGACACCGTGTCCGTGGCGCGAACCAGCAACTGTGCCAAACCCCGACGCGCTTTCGGATCTTGCCGAAGGGAAGCCAATCATTCTGCCGCCGGCACGACATCCCCTCTGTGCCTCCGCGCCTACCCTCGCTATGAACATTGACGAATCTAGCCTTGAAGTGGCAAAAAAACGAGTCGATAAAATCGCCCAGGTAACATGGTCCCCCACTTCCCCTCCCGGCTCTGACAATACTCATCTCTGTCCCTGGAGCTCACACATGGGCGCGTAACGTCGGAGCTGGAAAACATCATTGAACTCCGGAGGTTGTGCGGTCATCGCCGTGCGGTCCCACCATCATACACGCTAAACGGCGTCGTGAATGAGGAAGGCGAGGCCCGACACATCTCCCGGGGAACCGAAATTTGGAAGGGTAGGTATGACGATAAGGTTGTGGCTCTCAAGGTCGTCAACCGCGGCTGGGGCAGCTCCGGAAGTGTATGTCGTGTGATGGGGACTGGGGTTCTGTTCTGACAGATGACAGATACAACGATTTTGCATGGAGGTAGCGTTAATAAGGCAGCTCAAGCACGAAAATATTCTCCCTTTCTATGGGGTGTTGTCGACCGTCTCCGACTTTTGCCTGGTGTTTCCCTGGTGCGAAAATGGTAACATCATGGAATATGTGAAGCGGAAGCCAGGCATTAATCGATTCGATTTGGTCGGTACACTTGGACAAACACCCTGAGACTCCTAGTGACTAACACTTACCTGCGACCACAAACAGTTATCCAACGCGGCAAACGGGTTGCATTTCCTGCACGATAATCGTGTAGCTCACGGCGCCTTGAAGCCAGTATGTGAATTATCGATTCTCGTCTGATTAGGTCTAACATACCATCGGCAGAGCAGAATATTGATCGACGACGACGGCGTCGCCCGATTAGCTCCCGCAGGCTACAGCTCGATCGTCTCTGTCCCAGGTGCAAACGACCAGGGATCTTCGGTGATAGGCAGTGATGGTTCCCGGTATGCCGCACCAGAGACCATACATGTCAGAAACAGCGGCGACCTCTTGCGGATTATTCCTACGAAAGAGGGTGATGTGTATAGAATGGGTATGGTCATCTATGAGGCAAGCTCCCATTGTCCCCGGGATCCCGCTCCGGTAACCAATCTCACATTAGCTTTCTAGGTCCTGTCAGGGAGAGTGCCATTCTCTGGGCACGGTGATTACACTGTGGGGTCAAAGATATGGGAAGGGGAAACTCCCCGAAGACCCTCCGCTGGGATTAATGATATGGTCTGGTTGTTCCTTGAGAAATGCTGGAGCGGTGTCCCTAGCGAACGCCCGTCGATCACCCAAGTTTGCGATGCCCTCCTGCAATTCCGTTCCCTTCTCCAAACTCCTGTCACTTATGTGGGGCGGTTGGCGATCGAAGACCTCCCACGCGGGCTCGCGCTGCGGGTGGAGAGCCTCGAGACTTCACCGAAAAAATCAGACCGAAGGAGGTTTTTCGTCAAGTTTAAGTACGGGTCGCTGTTGAAACACACGACTTCACTGAGCAGGAGGGCTGTGGACGGTAGACACACATGGCATTGCACCTATTTCTAATCTCTTTGCCGTCACTAAGCCTTGAACAGGGGCGGGCCGAACCCCTGGGTGATAAAAATCAATCGGATGCAACACGGGCAAAAAATCACCTTCAAAGTGATGCTTCGGACATCAATATTCAAAGAAGATAAAGTCTGGGCAACAGGAAATTTCTCCGTAAGCCTGTAACTGCTGCTCAGCTCCCGATGGGGTTTGTAATCCATGTGCAGCTTTTGGACGGTGTTAGTAGGGTCATCCCTGTGAAACTCAGGACACCGCATGATGCTGGTCCTGCAGTACTTAATATTTATCTATCGTAAGTGTTCTGGTTCTCGGTGCACCCTGACGGGGTCCAATATTTCGTAGGCCCGCATCGTGCCCTCACGGTAGCCCATGAACCCGGCAGTGACCTGAAGCCACCGACCGCCGGCCACAGCTTCCTCCCATGCTAATCAGTCCAACCGCGTTCCCTTATTGTGTGGATCCCCAGCACGGTTTGGGGACATACATGAAAGTCAAGTATATTGGGCGGTTTGTCACAGTTCAAAGTAGACAACATCTCTGGTGGCCGTAAGCAATACACGCTCAAATACCAGCCAACGGCTATCGGGTGCCCAGGGAACCGGGTCATATAGTGTCAAGGAGGCGAGTGCCGTGGAGATTGGAGAGTATGTAAGCTATGTGGTTCGGGTCTGCGACGCGATGAACCAGAGCCTCGACCTGTTCGACCTGGTAACATGTTAGTGCCAGTGACATCGCATTTCGAAACCCCAGACGGCGTATCTGCCTTGTTTGCGCTGAGGTGCCAAATGCCACGCGTGCGAACAGAGTCAAAACTCCGAAATCCCCTACGTCTTCTCTGCATGGAAGTATCGATTTCGTGGTCATTACGGTAGCCGTCCTTACTAAAATAGTAAAATAGTTACTATCAAACCAATACAGTCAAAGGGGTTAATAGTAGTGACGGTTTCATCGCAATCGTATGCCCGACTGCTAGTGCAGGTGCGACCTTCCAGACCCTGAAAATTTTCAGAGGGAGTCGACACCTCGCCCATTACACTCAGCTTACAAGGGATAGTTCGAGGGGATGCTTGGAATTTCGCGCATCAGTGAGTTGTGCGGTATCAACACTTTGTGGCCGACATCTGGCCGCAAACTTCGATAAGGCCATGTCTGGTAAACACCAATTTAGTTTCGTTGTCAACTTTGATGGTCTGGTTCCAAGGTCAGCCAGGATAAATCGGGGTGAAAGGTCTGAGGGTGCGAACCTCTTCGAGTATTTTGTCACCCCAACCTGTTACCGATGGTAAACGCATATAATACTCCCGGACGGTGAGCCATTGGATTGAATCACTGATGTCGAAGTCTCTGGTGACTTTGATCGGCTTGCCGTTGTTCAAAGTTTCGAGCTCGGTGACTATAGAGTAGATCGGGTGAGCAACCTTTGAGGATGTTGCAAGAGCCATCGCCTACGAACACTCTCGTCGGGAACGCGGGGATCGTAGATGAGGTGAGTAATTGATGTTGTATGGGAAGCGGCGGGTAGATTTGTGGACGGTGCGCGTTTCTGGGGGCACACTGTAAAGTAGGCGGTTGATCGATATAACCTTGGTTTCGACCAGGTGTCAAACCGTCACGACACGGTTTGAGAGGTTCGTCCCTACGGTGCGGGTAGGGCAGAATGTCAGGACAATTTATAATCACCAGTGCGTCAACCATACTCGATACTGGCGACCTACACCCTCGGTTACTATTGGAGAATCGGCGTCGTTGCAGGTATGGCAAGAGGGGCCCATGACGGCCCCAGAAGTGATTGACCTCGGGTCCTATCAGCCACAGGGGATGTAGACATCAACGGGATTAGTATTAGGGGGCAGCTCGAGTCCTGCTGCACCTGGCGAGGTACCTAGTGGGGCGAGTGTGAGAAGCAGCACCTCTTCTATGGGAAATGGGATCAGCTGATATTTGCTTTGAAAGTCTCAAACACTGGGGGCAAGGGGTGATGTACTGACAAGGCACATTGCAAGTACATTGCAAGTTCTGGGGCTAAAGAACTAATCATGTACCAAACTGGCACATGTTTAGCATATTCAAAATACACCAGACAGA